>Ga0209048_10005742_pt1 | contig 11694 bp, 11 predicted proteins | sample FrelakmetCRP12CR_FD_187146 | JGI IMG/M metagenome (GOLD analysis project Ga0209048, IMG submission 187146) | Freshwater lake sediment microbial communities from the University of Notre Dame, USA, for methane emissions studies - CRP12 CR (SPAdes)... | ecosystem: Environmental > Aquatic >... | reverse complement strand
ACAATCCTGCATTACACGGTTGTCAACCTGATGAACAATATGTTATTTTAAAAAGACTTGGGGCTGTAGCTCAGTTGGGAGAGCGCTTGAATGGCATTCGTTTCAAATGGTAAATGGTTAAATCCCAAATCAGATATACCCTTGTATTTCCTTAATATCCGATAAGAGTATTTTCCCTAATTTCCCTATTTCTTAAAACCTGCCAGACACACAACCAGACAGCAATGCCATAGGCATTGCACTTCTTATTTTTCCTGCTTTGACTTCGGCATGGTGTTAGGGAATTTGATTTCTGGAACTTGAAGTTTTGTATCCACTTGTTGCCCGTTGAGTAACCCCATATTTTTAAGTCGCCTAAGATATTCCAACTGGATTTCTAAATTTAAGTAGTGACTCGCCTTTGCCATCGTAAATCTCCTTTGTCTTTATAATAAATACCGCACATGTTTATGCCCTTAATGCCTTATAAGTATATATAGAGCCACAAAGGGCATCTCTGAGATTTTCCTTCCCATCACCCTGCCGATTTGTTTTAATATCAAGAGCGATTTTGGTTAAAGGAGAGATGTAATATGGCTATTAAGAAGAAATGTGAGGATAAAGACTTCCTTACTGTCGGATGGGATAGCGAGTTTCAACAAGATGAGATTACTTCACATCAGGAGATTATTTCACATCAACTGTATATTGATGAAAGCGATGAAGAGATTTTCATTGATTTGATTGCACAAGGTTTGAAAGGAATTACTTACAAAGAATTAATTTCACGAATTAAACAAAAGCATCCAACCGTAAAACATATTACCCTTGTATCACATTTCAGTAGAGCAGAATTATCCTCATTAGTGGATGGGCGTGAGATAGTATTCAAGAGCAAGCAGATTATTTATTCAACTAAAACACTTTCAGGGCCATTGCCTGAAGTAGATGGCATAAAAGTAATGCTGATAGATACCATGAAGTTTTTTAGTGAAAAATTAGAAGATGTGGGTGAATATTTAGGAATAAAAAAGATTGATATTGGTGATTACGACAAATCTAAGATGAAAATACTATATGAGCAGGATTATAAACTTTTCCATAGATACGCCATGACAGATGCAAAAATAGCAGTTAAGGCATATGGAAGACTTTTGGAGATTGTTGAAAAGGAAGGCATGAAAGTTGGGCAAACAATTGGTGGATTAGGTGATAGATATTTGCAAGAGAAATTGCTTGAAGCATATAAGAAGGATGAGGAATTACTAAGAGGGTTGGGTTATGAAATTGAATACACCAATGACAAGGCAAGGCGTATTAAAGGTGTAAAACCATCTGATTTCATTGAAGGTGATTTCAGGAAAGTTTTGTATGGCGGTAGGAATGAAACTTTCATCAAGGCATTTCTCAAGGATATTGATGTATATGATTATGATTTGGTATCTGCTTATGTCTCAATGCAAACAACAATGCCGACATGGGATATGGAGAATCCGAAAATATTCAACACACCACAAGAATGCTATCAATATTTACATGACAATCCTTTTGCACATGGATTCATAAAAGCAACACTGATTGCACATAAGAGGCATTTCAAATATCCAATCCTTACAGTTAAGAATGACAATGCCCTTGTATTTCCATTATCGGCAAGGTATATCTTTTTGACAGCAAGAGAATTTTATGTTGCTTATCAAGACATGGAAACCATCAAGGGTTTCACAGCAACGGTATTTCCTGTGCTTTATGATGAAAGTGTAGTCAGTGATTTCATGCTTCATCTAAGAGAGAAAAGAAAGGAATATAAAGATAATAAAGATAAATTCGCAGAAAAACTGTTTAAACTGATTGGCAATAGCACCTATGGAAAATTTACACAGGGATATGCAGGTAAAAAGAGTATTAACATAAAGGATAGCACATCAAGCCGTATTGTAAGCGATTGGATACCACATTCTAAAATTTCAAACCCATTTCTTAGTTGCTATGTGACAGGTGGTGTGCGTGCCATAGCGTATGAAATGATGAAGGAGTTAAACAGAATAAATCAAAGATTTTTCTATTGGACAACAGACGGATTTGCTACCGACAAAAAAATACCCAAAAACATTATTAACGGTAATTTCGGATTATGGAGTATGGCAGTGTCGGATAAACTTGAAAAAATGTCAGGGAGTAGAACATTGCTTGACTTGAAACATAAGGGAAAAGGTTGGATTTCCATGAAGACACGGGGGTATGCAATTCTTGAGAAATTTGATGAAAAGTCTGAAGATGATGTGATATTCAGTTTTACAGGTATACAAATGAGAGGTAAATCCCACAAAGAAAAAGTTGAGAAAATTACTGAAGACATACTCAAACTTGAAAGATTTGGTAATACAAAATATACAGTCGAGTGGATTACACCATTACGTGATTGGTTGAAGGGTAAAGCATATAGTAATAATTCAAGAGAACAGGCTTTCAACTATGATTTTGATTTCAAAAGATTGCCTATGAACTTGCAGGACGATGATGGTTTTGTATATCACGATACAAAACCATACAAGAGTATAGATGAGTTTTTGAATTACCGTGAACTCTACCATGATTTCCTGAAGGGTAAAAGAATTGATACAGGAGAGAAAACCCCAAAAGGTGCTAAAAAATATAAATGGATTGGTGGTAAGAATAAACTAATTACCGTTGACCATTACAGACAATTTATTGATTATGTCATGTTGCGTAATATGAAAATTGCAGGTATTGAACGGATAAATGAGAATACAGTCAAAAGGCTTATCGGCAGTTATATGAGACATGAAAGAGGTTTCACGTATAAGAAAATCCAAGATGGACTTGGCTTGAAGGAAAAGGGTGCAAGAGAAGCCTCTGATACAAAGATAGATAAGAAGTATGAAAAAGGACTCCTTGAGTTTATGCGTAAATGGATTAAGTTTGAAGAAACTGCCCTGAGTGCTGATAAAGTATCTATAGAGCCACAAAGGGCAGTTGAGTTTGAATATGCAGAGGATTATTTATTTTGGTTGATGCTGAACGGTGTTAAACCTGAACGCATCAGCAGGGCATTGGTGAAATTAGTTGATAAAGAAAAATCTCCTCATGCTAAGAGATTCAGAAAATCCCTAAGAAGCCTGATTGACTTTTCAAATTGCGTGGAATTTATCAGGAAAGATTACTCAAAAAGGATACAGATAGACGGTGAAAGGATGAAGCAACTACAAAACCATCATGACTTAAACAAGATAAAGAAAATCAAGGCGTAGTATCTAAACTTTACATATATACATTTAAGAAAATTTTATTTTCAAATATGCTGATTAGATATCCTCTGCCCTTTGTGGCTCTTTAGATACTTATAAGGCATTAAGGGCAAGAAATGACGCAAGATGCCTCGGCATCTTGCGTGATAACTCCCTTCAGCCCTCTTGATTAGTAGTCAATAGCCCATAATAATAATACTTATATCTCAACAGGTTATATAAGGCTGTCTGGTAAATTGTAAGGTTGGTTATTGTGATAATCAGGTATTATTTTGAAGATTTCTTACGAGATTGAAGCATCATTTCAATAGATTCTTCAAGAAGTTGATTCAAGGGTTTATGCTCATCTACTGCAAGATGTCTTATCTTTTTCAACAATTCCGAATTTATCCTTGTAGAAAACACTTCCCTCTTGGTTTCTGATTTCTTCATACACTAAAAATATCATAATTCTTGCAAGATATCAAGATATCTTACTTGACATCCCTCTTACAATAAAGTATGATATCTATATAGTAAGCATGTAAGATAGTAAATAGGGGTATATAAAATGGCAAAGAGGACAAGGGGGATATACAGAAGAGGAAACATTTGGTGGGTGATGTATGCCAACATTGACAGCACGATGATTTATGAAAGTACACATTCCTCAAAATTCAGGGATGCCGAATTAATGCTTCATAAAAGAAAAGCCGACATTCAGGCAGGTAAACAGGTTGAGGTTAAGAGAATCCGTACCCACACCTTCAATGAACTTGTTGAGGAATACAAGAAATGGGCTGAAAGACAGAGATGTTTTTCATCCAAGATATTCCTTATCAATCAACTTGCCAACAAATTCGGTAGACTTCCCTTGAGAAGATTTACCACCATGCTTGTTGAGCAGTATCAAACTGAGAGACTACAGCGTAACAAACCTGCAACCGTTAACCGTCTGCTTGCTACCCTTTCCCATATGTTTACAAAGGCTGTTGATTGGAATATGGTTGAAGAGGAAACCTTGAAACAAATCAGGAAGGTTAAGATGCTTCAAGAGAATAACAAACGGTTGAGGTATCTATCAAAAGAAGAATCACAAAAATTAATCAATGCCTGTGATGCACACTTGAAACCGATTGTCATTACAGCCTTGAACACAGGCATGAGAAAGGGAAATATCCTGAACCTCAGATGGGAGCATGTAGACTTAAAGAATGGATTCATTCTGTTGGACGTAACAAAGAATGGTGAAAGGCATGAAATCCCTATCAACAACACGCTGAGAACGGTTTTACAGGGATTAACAAGAAGACTTGATATTCCCTATGTCTTTCACGATAAAACCATAGGAAAGCCTTACAGGGATATTAAAAAGAGTTTTGCTTCTGCATTAAGAAGGGCAGGAATTCATGATTTTCACTTTCATGATTTAAGGCACAGTTTCGCATCGACTCTTGTAATGGCAGGGATTGACATTACTACAATCAAGGAATTACTTAATCACAAATCCTTGACTATGACACTGAGATATGCCCATCTTGCGCCAAGCCACAAGATTAAGGCTGTAGAGGTATTGGATATTCCTGTAAATGAAAAACATACAATATCAACATTAGCATTGTGAGTTTCCGATGAAGACTTTAAGAGAGTTTGTTGAAAAAGATTTTGGGTTGTCATTAGATATGCTCCTTCCAAAAGGTGTGAAGTTATATGCCTTGGATAATGACAACCCTGATAAGGCTTATCTTTTTGGCTCTGCAATCGCAAGAAAGAAGATTTATTTCATACAGGGGCATATTCACAGTTTTTTGCATTCTTGCCCTGAGTCATACTTCATCGTGGGCCATGCAGGATATGGTTCAAATTCCTATGCTTTTTATCTTTCAAGGGTAGATAAATGGAGCAAATTATTCTACCGATTGCCGTATGGAGGGTGCTATATGGATAACGATAAAATGGCAAAATGTGTTAATCAATTTCTAATTAATTATCTTGCTTTCGAACCCTTGATGTTAGGTAAGGTAAATAAATTTATTGGCATAGATTCAATGGGTGATGGATATTATCACATTGTTATGCATGACGGGCAATCAATGGAAATTCGTAAATCTTTTATTGAAAATCCAAATTTCATGGAGACATTTGGTTATCTTTTGAATGGGATGTAGCAAAGTAATGTCAAAGAATAGTTGTGAAGGATGCACAGCACCACAATGCTATATCCCATGCCCCGAATGTTTAGGAAGTAGAATTTTTATCGGAGCAGGAATTAATGGTATTTCCGAGCCAAATTTCTACGGGCTTGAACATCCCCTCAACTTATTAGAATCATGCAGACTATGTGGAGGTGAGAAATTTATTTACTGCCCTGATTACCATAAAGAAAGATTTGATTAGATATCCTCTGCCCTTTGTGGCTCTATATATATACTTAAAAGAAACAAAGGGCATGTCGGAATACAAAGAATGCTGTATAACCTTTATTGTTTCAAAAAACATGAAATAATAATTTCAAAACAAAAAGTTATAGCAAATCTGATTCCTACCTTATGTTTCTGAGACTTTCATTTTACATATGGGTGTGTTGCCGATACAAAGAACACCCTTATCAATTACTCTTAAGAATAAAGGGATTACATGATAAAAAGGAAAAGAAAATGATATTGCGGGAGATGCCTTTTCCCTTCGATATTCTCTCCTGCCGATGGGCTCTTCTCACAATGTTTACAAAACAACCTTTTACAGGGCGTGAACCTACTAAAGTAAGATGTAACCTATTAAAGTTATCTCAGACAAAAGCAGTTGCCCTTTGTGGCTCTATATATACTTATAAGACATTAAGGGCATCCTTACCATTGCTTTTTGCTAACAAATAACATATCCTTTTTCTATGAATAGGCTGTTACCGCATTTTAAATCCAACCAATGAAAACGTTAAAAGAATTAAATGAAAAAGCATGGTATAGGCTTATAAAGGTTATATATATTTTTCTATACCTCCCATCTTTGTTAGTGTTATATCTTGCCTACGATGCTGGAAAAGATTACCATTGGATTCATTATCCCAATACAGTTAAAGAGGCATTGGACGATGCTGATTTCTATAAATTAAGTGATGATGAGAAAAGGCAGGTTCTTTCAATATTGGATAGTGATTTTAAGAATTTACCTTATGATGAACAAACCAAGGGCATTGAAGATATCAATAAGAGACATATCCCTCAAAAGGGAATACTTCAAGATGCACGAGAAGAGATGGGTGAAAAGTATGTCTACACTGAACATTACACACGAAATGTTAAAAAAACCATCATGTTTATATTAATAGCCACGCTATGCTATGTATTGTTCATGGAAATAATCAGAAGGGCTTTTTATTACGTGGCTATAGGGAAATTGTTTCCAAAAGAATGATTTAAAAAATTGTAATATCAATTGCCCTTAGTGGACTATATAGACTTATGCGGTATTAAGGACATCATCTCCATTGATTTTTGACGTTACCTTGTCTTATTCTTATCCGAGGTTTACCATAATATGAAATACATCTTCCTTGATACAAATATTTACCTATTTTCAGCCCTTTCAACTCAGTCCGAGCACAAAGTTGAATCGTTTGAAATAATTAAAAAAGTCGTTTCGAAGAAAGAAGCAAAACTGTTAGTTCCTGACATTGTCATTATCGAGTTTGAACGTAACATAGAGGATTTATATCCTAAATCCATCGAATTTTTTGACAAACTTAAAGACTCAATAAGGAATGCTAAAGTTCAAAATATATCTCTCTTGGAGTATGAAAAAAAGAAAATACTTAAAACAGTTGATGACATTTTGAAGGAGAAACGAAATAAGTATGAGAGAATGGTAAGAGAGACAAGGGAACTTTTTGTAGCAGAAAATGTCGAACAGTTAAAACTCACTCCTGAAGTATTCATGCAAGCGTTTATAAGATGTGAGAAGAGAGAAAAGCCATTTAAGAAAAAGGATAGAACTAAGATAGGACTTGAAGAAGATTTTTATGAGGCAGGAAGCACGATGAACGATTCAATCATAGTCGAATCTATTATTGAAGCATGTAAGGACGGTGATGAACATAGCGACACAATAATTTTTTGCAGTGATAATATTGAAGATTTTGCCACTTACGATAAAAAAGAAAATAAACACAGTCTTCATCCTAACATAAAGAAGAACATAAAATTAAAGGTTAATTATTATCGCTCACTGCCCGATATGCTTGAAAAAGAATTCAAAAAGGTTATCAGTGCTGAAAGCAAGAAAGGCATCGAGAATGCCGAGAAACAACTCGATGAGATAAGACGGCTTGCTAAAGATGCGTTAAGAGAGATTCAGTTGCAGAATCGGGATGAAGGGTGAAAGAACGAGAGTAATTCAGAAGATAAGTAATACACTTTTTTTCCCCTTGTAGACACTAATTCACCAACCAGACAAACACTACTTTTGATATTATCTGCAAAGTAAAACATGTTATTTTATTATTTTAATAGCACTTGGGAGTGTATATAGACTTATAAGGCTCTAAACACATCTAAGGATTGATTTTTGATAACAAATGTCATATGCTTTTTCCTATGAGATATTATGGGATATCTCATAGGAAGGTGGCTTTAGAATGAGTGTGGAAGTAAATTGTATGAAATGTAATAAATTGCTTTTTGAAGTTGTTCCGCTATCTCCTGACGGGAAGTATTGGGCAATGAATGAAAAAACACGCTTAGAACTAAAATTAGATGGCATTGATTCTTATTATGAGTGTCCACATTGTAAAACAAAAAATATTGTTGTTGAAGAGCGTCCATCTCAATTGAGAATTATCGGTTATAAAGAGTGATTCCTTTTAATTAAAAGGATGGGAATATGATGAACATTAAAAGCATGAGCAAAATAGTTGTTGGTATTATTCTTGGGCTAATTGTTTTTGCTATTTCTGCTAAAATTATAGTTTTTTTGGTTAGCGTGATTAGTGCGTTGGGACTTGGTGCCATAAATATTCACGTTTATAAGAATCAAGACGTATTGAAAGATGTTGAAGCAGTCGCCAATATCCTTGGTTTTATAGGCGGGGCATATTTATTTGTGAAAACTTATAAATTATTTACTAAAAAAAGGAACAAGGGAGACAGTTCTATCTGAAGTAAGCACCAAACTTATGTATCGTTGTTTCACCAATTCTATATAAATGACATACCCCCCTTATCACTACCAACCAGACAAAAACCAGACAATCACCCATAAACACATTGCACGTCTTAAGAAAGATTTGTTATACTTCAATCTCTTGGGGCTGTAGCTCAGTTGGGAGAGCGCTTGAATGGCATTCAAGAGGTCGTCGGTTCGATCCCGATCAGCTCCACCATTTTCATTAATATACATTCAAGAGGTCGTCCCGACTCGGGTCGGGATCAGCTCCACCATATTTTTCAAGAACTTACAAGCTTGCAACTTTCTCTTCACCTATGACTGTAGCGGATTTGTAGCGCCACATGTTTTGTTCATAAATTTCCACCGCCAAAAAGTTCTTGATTTTCCAGCGCCTTCCATTGTAATCTTAATTACCGTAATGTGTATTACGAAATAGGTATGAAATGAAATTCTATAACCGTAAAAACGAACTGGCGGAACTGACCAAGCTTTACAATCAGGCCAACACGTCTGCAAAATTGACCGTCATTACCGGACGCCGCCGGGTCGGGAAAACCATGCTTGCGCTGGAATTCGCGCGCAAACAGAAACACATCTATCTCTTTGTTTCGAAAAAATCAGAGAATCTACTCTGCATGGAATATCTTGAAGAGATCAGAAAATACTTTTCCATTCCTGTCATAGGAGAGATAAAGACATTCAAAGAGATATTTATGCTGATTATTGAGTTCGCCAGGAAGGAACGCTTCACGCTGATCATTGATGAATTTCAGGAGTTTTATAATATCAATCCCTCAGTCTACTCCGACATCCAGCACCTTTGGGATGTAAATAAATCATCCTGCAGGCTCAACCTGATCTGTATCGGCTCGGTCTATTCCCTCATGCATAAGATTTTTGAGGAATCAAAGGAACCCCTCTTTGGCCGGGCCGACAGGATATTATTTCTCCGACCCTTCTCTATCCGTGATATGTCTGTTGTTCTAAAGGACCATGGCCACACAGACGGCGCGGTGCTTTTCGACTGCTTTTCGATAACCGGAGGAATGCCTAAATACCTCGATATCCTTGCATCAAACGACGTCTTTCAGTTTGACGGCATGGTGGACTTTATTCTTAAGGACAACTCTCCCTTTCTCAATGAGGGCAGGAGCCTTCTTGTCGAAGAATTCGGCAAAGAATACGGCACGTACTTTTCGATTCTGGAACTGATCGCTTCCGGCAAAACCGCCAGAACAGAGATTGAATCGGTACTCGAAATACATGCCGGAGCATATCTGGCAAAGCTTGAAACCGATTACGCGCTTATCGCAAAGCTCAAACCCATAAATGCCAAACCCAACTCACGACTCCAGAAGTATCGCATAGTAGATAATTTTCTTGGCTTCTGGTTCCGTTTTATATTCAAAAACCGTTCTGCGGTTGAGACAGGTAATTTTAGTTATATCAGGGAAATCATCAACCGGGACTATTCCACCTATGCCGGACGCATCCTTGAGAGTTTCTACCAGCAAGTCTTTGCCGAGTCCGGCAGATATAACCGGATCGGCACATACTGGGAAAGAGGAAATCAGAACGAGATTGACCTTGTAGCTGTGAACGACTTAAGAAAAGAAGTCGTCTTTGCCGACATCAAGCTTGACTCCTCCCGGATCAATCTGAAGGCTTTAAAAGAAAAGGCGTCAAAGCTGTCAGAAGAATATAAAGGCTATAAAAAAGAATGGCTGGGATTGCACATACAAAATATCGGGGAGTTTCTTAAATAAGGACTGATTACTAATTGGCCAGTTTCTCTGCGGCCTTGCGGACCTCATGAACTATCGGGTCTTACCACATAATTTCAATCTCCATTAATTTCCGGCTTAAAGTAGACTATCCCCTTTACTGTTTATCTACTTTACCAGAATTAAGTTTCAGTAGGTCATATTCTCTTGATTTGTTTGTTTATTTTATTGAGAATTGGGTGAAGATGATCTAAGTGATTGATTACAATCGATGGCGATGTAATATTTGGTAGTACTCCCTTAACATGAGTGTGTGCATGTTTGTCTCGCATGCTCTTTAATGTTCCGAGAAGGGATTTGAATTTATCAATATCAGCTTGGCCAACACGAGACTCAAAAAGCTCAAGCCCTTTAAATCCGATAAGTTTGATAATTAATGGACGAAAATTCTTTTTGTAATCGAAGGCAAACGTTCCTTCCACATTTTGCTTAAATTCTTCAATATTACAGGGTTCAGTCAATTTTTTTCCGCAGTATCCTAAAACAATCTTATCCAAAACTTCCTCAAGCCAGCCACATAATTCTAAAACTGCCAATTTAGAATAAAATTGTCTTTTTTTATTCGCTCTTGCAGCTAAATATAAAACATTTAGTTGGTATAGATTGCTTTTAATATAGCTTTTACAAATCAATTCTATACCTCCGAGAAATACTTTTCGGCAGCACGCATCCTACCAATAACTTTTTCCTTATCGGAGAGACCGCCTTTCAAAGTTATTTCCGAGAAAGAGTTATCGCCCTTGAGCCTCGAATACATTTTTTTCATTGAGGAGCTCGACACTTCCTGTAATTTAGGCAAATTCACCGCGACCCCGTGCATAACAGCTTCGAATACAGCTATTGGCATTTTTTCGACTTGTCTATTATCTGTAAGCTTTTCGCACAAGATTTTTACTGTTGAGTTGAACAGTGTTTCTTTTTCAATTATCTCTGAGTTACTTAGATCTCTATTATTTTCCATATAGTCATTTAAAAATCTTGCCAGCTTGCCTGTATATTTTGATAAATCATCATAGAAAGCAAAAAAACGCAATATCAATTCTATTTTTGTAAAGCGGTATACTTTCCCAGGCTCAATATCTTGCAATATTACCCAATAGTTGTTCTTGTTACATTGTTTAAGAAAATCATTAAATGTTCCTAAGAAAATACAATTTCGAATTTCTTGATTGTTAAGCTTCATTCCGCCAGTATTTAAACGATGAAAAATCGTAAATAAAAAATGACTATGGGTTTGGAGGGCGTTTATTTGATGAAGTAATCTTGCATTTGAAGCCAGTCTTCTAAAATTCAACAATTGTTGGTGAACTTTTCTGTCCAGCATCTATGCTGGGGGCGAGGACTTCCATATGAAAGTGAAAATCAGTAATTCCGGTACAAGATCTGTTGCTACAAATACTGACTATTGCATCTGACGTACTGATGAGGCAGTGAAAATATCTTGCTTTTCACTTAAACCTAATATAAACTTTAAATATGCAAGGTAAAAATAAGGTATATATCAGGAATTTGGAGCAGCC
>Ga0209048_10005740_pt1 | contig 11696 bp, 10 predicted proteins | sample FrelakmetCRP12CR_FD_187146 | JGI IMG/M metagenome (GOLD analysis project Ga0209048, IMG submission 187146) | Freshwater lake sediment microbial communities from the University of Notre Dame, USA, for methane emissions studies - CRP12 CR (SPAdes)... | ecosystem: Environmental > Aquatic >... | reverse complement strand
TGCGCGAGGCCGGCGAGTCGCTGCAGTTCGGCCTCCCCGTGCAGGTCCTGCATTGAGATCATGCGCAAGAAGTCCGTGACGGTCTGCGCGTCGGTAAGACTGGAGTACGAGGTGACGATGTCGAGCCACGTGAGCTCACCGGTCTTGTACATGGTGCGCATGCGCCCGGCCACGAGCTCCCGCTGCCGATCGAGCTCGTTTTGGGAGCGGGTCAGCTGGCGACGGGCCTGGACGAGACTGGCGTTGACCGCGTCAAGCCGCTGACGCGCGACCTCCCACTTCTGCGTGACGTCTTCCATCTCGGCGTTCAGGCGCGCCATCTGCGCCCGCGTACGGCGGGCCTCCTTCTGCAGCTCGGCCAGGGAGCCCGTGGCGCCGTGGTCCCTGGCCCAGACCGCGGCCCCGGGCAGGGCGAGGCAGACGGCGCCGGCCGCCGCAAGAACGGCGACGGCAAGGGCCGTCCTCAGAAAGCGCCTCGTGAGACTGCGCACGTCCATATCCATGAGAGTGTATCGACCTTCCGCCGCGCGCCATGAGCGCGGGCGCAGCGACACACCCGCCGTCCGCGGGCGACCTAGGGCTTCGCGCCGTCGCCCGCAAACCCTGCCGGACGTCGAGGAGGCCCTCGCGCCCTGCCCTGCGGGGTCAGCGCCACGAGGACGCGGCGAATCCCCACGTGCAACGGCGACAACGATGACGGTCATAGAAGTACGATAGCCAATATGCCTGAAGGTGCCTCCGCCGCCCGGCATCGCGGTCGTCTACCGTGATTCGGCGGGTGCGCTCCAGGAACAGGATCGTCCCGGCCGGGCGCACACGCCGACCGGGCGGCTGGAAGGAGGGACCAATGAAATCGATCGTGCGGTCTTGTGCGCTGGTGGGCCTGTGTGCGCTGCTGCTCGCCGGATGGAGCGCGGGCGCCGCGAGCGCGGCGCAGACCGGCTGGGCGGCGCAGACGTCCGGCACCACCCAAGCCCTGAAGTGTGTCCGTTTCCTAGACAGCACGCACGGCTGGGTGGTGGGCGCGAACGGCACCCTGCTGGCCACCACGGACGGCGGTCAGACGTGGGTGGCGGGCAACTCGGGCACGACCAAGACCCTTTGGGTCATCCTGTTCATCAGCGCACGCGTCGGTTTCGCGGCCGGCGACGACGGCACGGCGATGAGCACGCAGGACGGCGGCCATGTGTGGCACACCATCGACGCCTTCCTCCTCACCGGGGCGGACCTTCATGGCGGCATGGTGGCTCCCGACGGCATGCATGCAGTCGCCGTCGGCAGCGGCGGCACGATCGTCGCCACCAGCAATGGCGGCGCGGACGGGAAGCAGATGCCCTCCGGGACGGCGGCCACGCTCTGGAGCGCAGCGTTCACAGCCGTGAGCACTGGCTGGGTCGTGGGAGACGACGGCACGATCATCCACACGACGAGCGGCGCTTACACGTGGGCGCCACAGACATCGGGGACCACCTCGGACCTGTACAGCGTCGCCTTCTCGGGCGCTCGCGGATGGGCGGTCGGCCAGGGCGGGACGATCCTGGCCACGGCCAACGGTGGCGAGACCTGGCAGCCGCAGGCGTCCGGCACCACTGAGGACCTTTACGGCGTGGCGTTCGCGGAGGCCCTGCACGGCTGGGTCGCCGGGGATCACGGCACGATCCTCGTGACCATCGACGGAGGCGCCCACTGGACGAAGGTAGCCTCGGGCACCACGCAGCTGTTGCGGAGCATCTGTTTCACGGGCGACAAGCTCGGCTGGGCGGTCGGAGACGACGGCACGATCCTCGGCACGACGACCGGCGGCATCCCGCCGGACTCCACGCCGCCGACGACCACGAGCGACGCAAACAGCGGTTGGCACAACGCCGATATCACCGTGCACTTGAATGCGAGCGACGGACCCGAGGGGTCGGGCATCGCCTTCACCGAGTACTCGCTCGACGGCGGAACCTCCTGGACCCAGGGGACGTCGGTGACGATCGCCGCGCCCACCGACCACTCTGCCGACGGCGTCCACGCGATCCTCTACAGATCGGAGGATCTTGCCGGCAACCTGGAGCCGGCGAAGACATGCAAGGTGAACGTCGACACGACTGCGCCGTCGATCTCCGGTGTGAAGCCGATCACGGTCAAGAAAGGGAAGACCGCGACCATGAGACTGCGGATCGATGACATGAGAGGGACGACGGCACTAAGCCCCGTGGCCAGAGTGGTCATGACCGTCAAGGATTCCCACGGCAAGGTGAAGAAGGTCGTGAACCTCGGCGTGCAGCCGACGAACCGGAAGGTCAGCTGCACGTGGAAGTGCAGGCTGGCCAAAGGCAGGTACAGCTTCACGATCACCGCCCAGGATGCCGCCGGCAATCCACAGGCGAAAGCCGTGACCGGCAAGCTCACCGTGAAGTAGCGCGAGGCAAGACGACCGCTCTTCGCCGGGCGGGGGCCAGAGGGTGGCCCCCGCCCGACTTTGGGTCGTCCCCGATGCGTTTGGATCCCGCTCACGGGGAATACCGACCATAGTGGTTGGGTATCCAAGGCCCGAAGGAGTTCGCATGACCGACGACGTCACCCCCGCGCAGACGCTCGACTGCGTGGGGCTCTACTGCCCCGAGCCGCTGTTCCAGACCAGAGAAGGCATCGATGCCATCGAGATCGGTGAGGTGCTCGAGGTCTACGCCGACGACCCGGCGGCCGAGGAAGACCTGACGAGGTTCGCCAAGCGCGCCGGGCACGAGGTCGTGGCCGTCGAGAACGACGGCGACCAGCTGCACATCCTCATCCGCCGCCTCAAATGACTAGGAGCAGACGACCATGAAGAACGAGAACTCGATCCTGTACGTACAGACCAGCAACCTCCCCGAGAAGCAGTACTCGCCTCTCGTTCTGGCCCAGAGCGCCAAGGCCATGGGCGTCGACGCCGCCGTGTACTACCTGGGCATGGGCCTCACGGTCCTCAAGCCGGGCGCGGCTGAGCAGATGCAGCTCGGCAGCTTCCCCAGCGTCGCCGAGATGCTCAGGAAGACCATCGACATGGGCATCACGGTGTACGTGTGCGAGGCCTCCAAACAGATGCTCGGCTGGGAGAGCGTCGAGCTGATCGACGGCGTCAAGATCGTCGGCGCGGCCACTCTGAACGACCTCGCCCTGGACGCCGGCGCCACCATGTGGTTCTGATGCGCGACGTCGTCTACGCCGACTACCAGTCGTCCAAGCCCGTCGACCCGCGCGTCGTCGAGGCGATGCTGCCGTACTTCGGCGGCACCTTCGGCAACGCGGCCTCGCTGCACGCCGTAGGCGACGACGCCACGGCGGCGCTCGAGGCCGCCCGCGCCGCCATCGCGCGCTTCTTCGGCGCGCAGCCGCAGGAGATCCTCTTCACGTCGGGCGCCACCGAGGCCAACAACCTTGCCATCATCGGGTACGCCATGCGGAACCGTCGCAAGGGCGACCACGTCGTCATCACCGAGGCCGAGCACATCTCGGTCCTGAACATCGCGAAGTACCTCGAGAAGAACGGCTTCAAGGTGACGCGCGCGCCCATCGACCTGTACGGGCGCGTGTCCGCGAAGAAACTGCGCGCCCGCATCACTGACGAGACGATCCTGGTCAGCGTTGGCTGGGCCAGCAACGAGATCGGCACGGTCCAGCCCATCGCCGAGATCGCCGAGATGCTGGCCGGCAGCGGCGTGGCGCTCCACACCGACGCCGTGGCCGCCGAAGGGCTCGTGCCCATCGACATGAGCGCCGTGCCGGTGGGCCTTTTGAGCCTCTCGGCCAACGACATCTACGGGCCGCGCGGTCTGGGCGCGCTGTACGTGCGCAAGGGCGTGCAGGTGGCGCCGGTGCTGCTCGGCGGCGGGCAGGAGCGCGGCCTGCGCTCGGGCACCGAGGACCTCGCGTCCATCGCCGGCATGGCCGCCGCCGCCGAGATCATGGCGGCGGAGATGCCGGCTGAGGTGGCGCGCATCGCCGGCATCCGCGACCGCCTGGTCCAGCGCGTGCTCGCCGAGATCCCGGACTCGCACCTCAACGGCGCCCCCGTTGACCCGCCCGCGGGGCGCCTGCCCAACAACGCCCACTTCCGCTTCGACGGCGTGGAGGGCGAGGCCATGATCCTGTCGCTGCGCGACGAGGGCGTGGCCGCAGCGACCGGCTCGGCCTGCAGTTCCAAGACCCTCGAGCCCTCCCACACGCTCATCTCCTGCGGGCTCCTGCACGAGGAGGCGCACGGCTCGCTCGAGTTCACCTTCGGGCGCTTCAGCAGGGACGACGACGTGGACCGTATCATGGCCGTGCTGCCCGGCGTGATCGCCCGTTTGCGGGTCCTCTCGCCGCTGTACAAGGTCAAGACCCCGGCGTGAGGACCAGATCAGCGTGACCATACAGACCGAGAGGCACTGCTCATGAAATCGACCCAGTACAGCGAGAAGACGCTCGAGCACTTCCGCAACCCGCGCAACGTCGGCACGCTCGAGGGGGCCAACGTCGCCGTCGGCCGCGTCGGCAACCCCGTCTGCGGCGACATGATGGACATCTACATCGACGTCGAGGACGACCGCATCAAGGACATCAAGTTCCAGACCTTCGGCTGCGGCTCGGCAGTAGCGACCTCGAGCATGATCACGGAGCTGGTTGTCGGCATGCAGCTCGACGAGGCCCTCAAAGTGAGCCGCGGCGACGTGGCCGACGCCCTGGACGGCCTGCCGCCGATCAAGATGCACTGCAGCAACCTGGCCGCCGACGCCCTGCACGAGGCCATCAAGAACTGGCGCGCCGGCGTCAAACCGGAGGACGCGACCACGACCCCGGTGGAGAAGTCGTGTCATCCGCGGCCGGCCGCGGTGGTCGAGGTCGAGATCGCCAACCTCGATGACTACAAGGGGAGCGGCGTCTACCTGCGCGTCGACGACAAGGCCGCACTGGCCGGCCAGCGCGTAGTCGTGCTCGACACCGGGGACCGCGCCGCGCAGCTGGCCATCGACCTCACCGGCCACACCGGTCGCGTGGTGCTCATGACGACCGGGAAAGAACCGAGTGTGAGCAGCGCCGTGCGCTCGGCGCTCCGCCTCTCCGACGTCAAGCTTCTTACCGAGGCGCAGCCGCTAGAGCTCAAGGGCGAGGGCGAGCTGGAGCGCATCCGCGTGCACGACCTCAACGAGGACGAGGAGTACGAGCTCACGGCCGACGCCCTCGTGGTACTGGAGTAGCGCCGGCGCCCAAGAAGGCGAGCCCTGGGACGACCTCCGGGGCTCGCCATCGACTCAGAAGTTCTCGGCGTAGACTTCCTGGTAGGCCTGCGGGTGGCCACAGGCCGGGCACACGTCGAGCGCCGTGGGGCCCTCGTGCACGAAGCCGCACTTGCGGCAGGTCCACTTGACCGGCTGCGGCTTCACGAACACCATGTCCTTCTCGATGTTGTCGAGCAGCTTGCGGTAGCGCTTCTCGTGCCAGGCCTCGACCTTGGCGATCTGGCGAAAGCTGTTGGCGACGTCCTTGAAGCCCTCCGAGTCGGCCATATCGCCGAAGGCGGGGTACAGATCCGTCCACTCCTCGTTCTCGCCCTCGGCGGCGGCCAGCAGGTTCTCGGCGGTCGTGCCGATCTTGCCCGCCGGGTACGTGGCGGTGATCTCCACGAGGCCGCCCTCGAGGTGTTTGAAGTACTCCTTGGCGTGCTGACCTTCGTTCTCGGCGGTCTCGAGGAAGAGGGCGCCGATCTGCTGGTAGCCCTCTTTCGCCGCCTGCTTAGCAAAGAAGGTATAGCGGTTGCGCGCCTGGCTCTCGCCGGCGAACGCCTTGAGGAGGTTCTTTTCGGTCTGGGTGCCCTTGAGGCTCGACATGTCGGCTCCTTCGACGGGGGGATGCACCCCGTCAGTCTACCTGCTCGGAGTCGGCGGGAGCTCGCGGGATTTCACTGTTCAGTGGATCACGGCGACCAGGGAGATGCCGAGTCTCTCCTCGAGCTCCTTGATGCCGGTGAGCTGACGGTCGTCGATCTCCGCGGGATCGACGGGATGGCAGCTGAACGCCAGCATCGTCACCCCGAGCTCCTCCTCCAGAGCGCCGATCTCCGCCAGTTCCTTTTCGCCGAGCTTGGTCGAGAGACTGCACAGCATGGCTCCTCACTTCCCTCGTCGCGGGCTTGCTCGTCCCGTGACACGTACCCATCGCCGCGCTCCGCCAAAGCGTTGAGCCCGCGAGAGTGGCGAAGGTCACGAGCCGATGAGCCTCCACGGGGCCGCGCTCATGGCGCCCACCGCGCACGGGTCGTTCCGCTGCCCGGCCGGCCTCTTCAGAGGCCTCTACCAGGACACCGCCGGCGAAGGCGTACGCCACTGGACCCCCCCGGAGCGCCACGAGAGCATCTTCAGCGGCTGGGCGCAGATCCGCGCCGGCGGGCTCGCCCTGAGCAAGGGGATGGGCCCGGGCCAGGGCCGGAGGAGGCCGCTACGCCGCCCGCCGCCGGTCCACAGCCTGACCGGATGGCACGGACCGGAGCCTGACCGTAGTCGCTTTGCGAGCGCTGAGTCGGCGATCAACGGCGACGGCGATGCCCACCACTGCCGCCGCGACCCCCAAGGCGATGAGATCCGTCGTGGCGATCGGCACGATGCGGCCCGACTCCACCAGAGTGTTCATGCGGCCGTGGGCGCCGCCGTGGAACGTCTTGGCGAGCACCGGCGCAGCGCTCGAGAGCGCGAGTACTGAGGACATGAAGACGCCGCAGGCCACAACGACCAACCGGCGGCTCAATCCGCGGATCCGTTGATACATGACCCCTCCTCTTGCAGACCGTCGACGGCGAGGGAGGCTCCCCCGAACGCTCAGTCTTCGCTGGACGACCCACATGCTACGAGGCCACTTCGGCGGCGTCCTCACCCGAATCGGGTGAAAGGTCCGCCGGCGACGGAACGCCGCCCATGGGGCGCACCTCCACCCCACGCGGCTCTCCCCACGGGGGTACGCAGCCGCGCGCGAAGTTCCCTCTGCAGTTGACCCCACGTTCCTCCGCCGGGGTGACGACCCGCGCGGCCGCCTCCTCTAAGCTGGTCTCAGGCAAGCAGACCAGTCACACAGCAGGAGGAATCATGAGCACCGCAGTCGTCGCACAACCCCTCGTCAGGCAGACCCTGGACATCGGCCTCGTCTTCAAGCAGGGGTGGCGTCTGTTCGTGAAAGACATGGGCCCGCTGATCATCGGGGCGCTCATCGTGGGCGTGCTCAGCATCGTGACGCTTGGCATCCTGGCCGGACCGCTCGCCGCCGGTCTCTACGGCATGGTCGTCAAGCGCGTGAGGGACGGGCAGCAGCCCGAGGTAGGCGACGTGTTCGGCCAGATGAACCGCTTCTGGTCCTTCTTCGCCGCGGCGCTCGTGCTCGGCATCCTGATCGGCCTCGCGTCGCTGACGATCGTCGGCGGCATCCTGCTGGCCACCATCTGGTTGTACGTGTTCCCGCTCATGGTCGATCGCGGCCTGGGCCTCGGCGAGGCCATGCGGACCAGCTACGAGATGGTGAAGCGGGCCGGTTTCTGGGAGCACCTGGCGCTGATCATCGTGTTCGTCGTCGTCGCCTCGCTCGCGAACGGCGCGCTCGCGGTCCTGGCGACGCCGTTCCTCGTCGCCGCCGTCGCCGCCGGCTACTACCTCGCGGTGGGCAAGGGCGACGAGCTGGCCCGCGCGGCCGTCTGACGCGGCGTGCGGGCCGGCGGCGGAGCGCCTACTACTCCGTCTCTACGCTCTTCGGCCGCCGCCGCACCATCACGAACCCCACGACGGCCATGACCACGATGACCGCCAGCACGGTGGCGGCGATGGCGCCGGTGTTGCTGCCGCTAGTCGTCGTGGGGGCGGTGGCGACCGGCTTCAGGTCGACGTAGGAGGTACGCAGCATGTTGCGGAAGACCGCCCCGTCGTTGCCCTTCGGCACATGACTGTAGCCGGTCCACTTGTCGGTGCGGAAGGCCTCGACCAGCACGTTGTACCAGAGGATCGAGTACGGCGAGTCGCGGTAGAGGATCTGCTGCATCTCGTCGATGATCTTCTTGCGGTCGGCGGGGATGACCGCCTGTGCCTGCGCCGCGTAGAGCTTGTCGTACGCGGGGTTCGAGTACTCCGAGTCGCTGGAGTTGAGGATCTGGGCGCTGGTGAAGGTGCTCAGGATGTAGCCCGGGTCGATGTCGACCGTCCAGCTCCAGACGTAGAGGTCGTCGTCGGCGTTGTCGTAGTTGGCGTTGGTGAAGGCGTTCTCGTCCATCACCTGCAGCGTGATGCCGATGCCGACGTCCTTGAGGTAGGCGCTGATCTTCTTCGCCGCGGTGATGTCCATGGGGTACTGGCTCAGCGCCGCGAGGCGGAACTTGAGCGGCTTGCCGTTCGCGGCCACACGGACGCCGTTGGGGGCCATCTTGTAGCCGGCGTCGTCGAGGATCTGCTTGGCCTTGGCCGGGTCGTAGGAGTACTGCTCGGCGGGTGGCACGTTCCAGTGGAAGAAGGTGTCCACCGGCGAGAGCAGCGACGTGCCGGCGGGCGCCAGCTTGTCCATGGCGATCGCGGCGATGGCCGGCTTGTCGATGGCCCAGTTGATCGCCTGCCGGATGCGCACGTCGAGCAGCAGCGGGTTACCCTTGCTCTTGAGGCTCTTGTAGCAGTTGAAGCCGAGCTCATGGAAGCCGATGGACGGAGCCGCAATGGATGTCGATCCCGGCACGCCCTCGAGGCTGCGGTAGAAGCCCGGGTCGAGCTCGATGGCGGCGTGCAGATGGCCGGCCCTGTAGTCGGCCACCAGGCTGTCCTGCGACTGGTAGATCTCGAAGAGGACCTCCTCGACGGTCGGCTCCACCCCGAAGCCGTCCTTGTAGTAGCGGTTGCGCTCCATCTTCACGTACTTGCCGATCTTGACCTCGCTGACCTGGAAGGGGCCGCTCGAGACCATCGGTACGTTGGCGAACGACTCGATCTTGGAGGCGGGCACCTTGCCCCAAACGTGCTCCGGGAGGATGGGCACGTAGAGAGCGGTCATCGCCGCGTTCGGCTTGGCCGAGGTGATCACCAGCGTGGAATCGTCCGCGGCCTCCACCTTGGTCACGCCGGCGAAGTACGACAGGTACATGGAGAGCTTCTGGCGCAGGATGACGTTGTAGGTGAAGGCGACGTCGCGGGCCGTCAGCGGCACGCCGTCGCTCCACTTGACGTTAGGGCGGATGTGGAAGGTCCACACCCGGCCGCCGTCGGTGACGCCGCCGTTCGCGACGGTCGGGACGGGGTCGGCGAGATCGGGCACCGGCTTATAGTCGGCGTCGTACCAGGTGAGGAAGTTGTAGCCGACGCGGAAGCACTCCCACGGGATGGTGTTGTAGGTCGAGAACGGGTTCATGTTGTCGACGTCGCTCTGCAGCCCGATGCGATAGATCAGCGGCACGGACGAGCCGGAGGAGGCCGAAGCGCTGGGCGCCGGCTCCGAGAGCAGGGACGGCGTGGGCGACGCGGCGCCGTACGCGACGGTGCCAAGAAGCAGCTGCGCGGAGAGCGCCGCCGCCAAGACGACGAGATGTGTGCGGACCTTGATCATGAGACCCCCCGGGCTCCCCTTCCACAAGGCGGCGGCCGCTGGCGGGCCGCGCCCCTTCTCGCGGGGCCCAGTGTAGCCCGTGGCGATGCGAAGGAGAAGGCCGCGCCCCGTCAGGCTCGGCCTCGCGTGTCCGCCCGCGGGCGCCGGCCTACGACGCCTCGTCGAGCGCCTCCTCGAACTGGCTCGCGTAGAGGTCGTGATAGAAGCCGCCGGCAGCCATCAGCTCCTCGTGGCTGCCCTGCTCGATGAGGCGCCCGCGGTCCATCACGAGGATCGTGTCGGCGCCGCGGATCGTCGAGAGCCGGTGCGCGATGACGAAGCTGGTACGGTCCTTCATGAGCTCCGCCATCGCCTGCTGGATGAGCACCTCGGTGCGCGTGTCCACCGAGCTCGTGGCCTCGTCGAGGATCAGGACGTCCGGATCGGCGAGGAAGGCGCGGGCGATGGTGAGCAGCTGCTTCTCGCCCGCCGACACGTTCGTCGCGTCATCGTCGAGCACGGTGTCGTAGCCGTCCGGCAAGGCGCGCACGAAGTGGTCCACGCGCGCCGCCTTCGCGGCGGCGCGGATGTCGTCCTCGCCGGCGCCCTCGCGGCCGTAGGCGATGTTGTCGCGGATCGTGCCGCTGAAGAGCCAAGTGTCCTGCAGCACCATGCCGAACAGGCGGCGCAGGTCGCCGCGCCTGATGTGGCGCGTGTCCACGCCGTCCACCAGGATGTGGCCCTCGTCGACCTCGTAGAAGCGCAGCAGCAGGTTCACGAGCGTCGTCTTGCCGGCGCCGGTGGGCCCGACGATGGCCACGGTCTCGCCCTGCCGCACGTCCAGGGTGAGGTCCTCGATGAGCGGAGTATCCGGCAGGTAGCGGAACGACACCTCCTCGAGGGCGATGTGGCCGCGGGTCCGCTCGAAGGCCACGCACTCGGCGGCGTCGGGCTCTTCTTCGCTCTCGTCGAGCAGCTCGAAGACGCGCTCGGCCGACGCCGCCGTGCTCTGCAGCACGTTCATGATGCCGGCCACCTGGGCGATGGGCATGGTGAACTGGCGGGAGTACTGGATGAAGGCCGTCACGTCCCCGAGCGAGATGCGCCCGGTGGCCACCATCAGGCCGCCGACCACAGCGATGGCCACGTAGTTGATGTTGGTGACGAAGTTCATCACCGGCATGATGATCCCCGAGATGAACTGGGCCTTGAAGCTCGCCTGGTAGAGCTTCTCGTTCTGCTCGTCGAACGTGGCGATGGCCTCTCTCTGGTGGCCGAACACCTTGACCACGTTGTGGCCGGTGAACATCTCTTCCACGTGCCCGTTGAGATCGCCGGTGTGTTCCCACTGCGCTGCGAACTGCTTCTGCGACCGCTTGGCGATGAGGATGGTGACGACCACCGAGACCGGCACCACCAGCACCGAGATGAGGGCCAGCAGCCAGCTGATGGAGAGCATCATGATCAGCACGCCGACGATCGTGAGCGCGGCGGTGATGATCTGCGTCATGCTCTGCTGCAGCGACTGCGAGATGTTGTCGATGTCGTTGGTCATGCGGCTGAGCACGTCGCCGCGCGGGTGGTCGTCGAAGTACCGGAGCGGCAGGCGGGCGAGCTTCTCGTCGGCGTCCTGCCGCATCCTGTACATGGTGCGCTGCGTCACGCCGGCCATGATGTACCCCTGCAGCCAGGCGAAGAGCGCGCTCACCAGATAGATGGCGACGAGCACGAGCAGGGTGCGGCCGAGGGCGGCGAAGTCGACGCCTTGTCCGGGGTGCAGGGTCATCGACGAGATCATGTCGGCGATGCGGGTCTGCCCCTTGGCGCGCAGCCCGGCGACCGCCTGCGCCTGGGTCACGCCGGCCGGGATCTGCTTGCTGACGACGCCCTCGAACAGGATGTTGGTGGCCCGCCCAAGGATCTTCGGGCCGAGCACCGCGAAGGTCACGCTGACCACGGCCAGCAAGATGACGAGGCCGATGCGCACGCGTTCGGCCTTGAGCAGGCCGCCGAAGCGTCGCATGGTGCCCTTGAAGTCCTTGGCCTTGGCCGTCGGCATGACGAGGGCGTGACCGCCGGGGCCGCCCGGGCCGGGGCCGCCCGGGCCGCGGGGAGGTCCGGCCGGGGCTGCGGGCCGGGCGCCGCCGCTC
>Ga0209048_10005739_pt1 | contig 11698 bp, 10 predicted proteins | sample FrelakmetCRP12CR_FD_187146 | JGI IMG/M metagenome (GOLD analysis project Ga0209048, IMG submission 187146) | Freshwater lake sediment microbial communities from the University of Notre Dame, USA, for methane emissions studies - CRP12 CR (SPAdes)... | ecosystem: Environmental > Aquatic >... | reverse complement strand
CGCCGCCGCGAAGTCGCCGCCGGCGGCGCCAAGCGCCTCGAGGAGCGCCGCCGCCGTCTTGGGCCCGATGCCCGGAATCAGGCCGACCACGCGCAGGCCGGCCATGGCGTCGCGTGGGTTCTCGGCGAGGCGCAAAAAGGAGACGAGGTCTTTGACGTGCGCCATCTCGACGAAGCGCAGCCCGCCGTACTTGTGAAAGGGGATGTTGCGGCGCGAGAGCTCCATCTCGAGCGCCATCGAATGGTGCTGGGCGCGGAACAGCACGGCCTGGCGCTTGAGCTCGGTGCCCTGCTCGCGGTGCTCGAGGATGCGCTCGCAGAGCCACTGCGTCTGCTCGTCGTCGTCGCGACAGGTGGCGAGCACGGGCCGACCGCCGTCGAGGCGCTCCGTCCAAAGCTCTTTGTCGCGGCGCTCGGCGGCCTCGGCGATGAGTGCGTTCGTGGCCGCTACGATGGCCGCCGTGGAGCGGTAGTTGCGCGTGAGCGTGCGTACCTCAGCACCGGGGAAGCGCTGCTCGAAGTCGAGGATGTTGCGCACCGTGGCGGCGCGGAAGGCGTAGATGGCCTGGGCGTCGTCGCCGACGCAGGTGACGCCAGTGCCGTCGGGCCGCAGCAGCGAGACGATGTCGGCCTGCAGCGCGTTCGTATCCTGGAACTCGTCGACCAGCACCTGGTCGAAACGCTCGCGCACGCGCTGGCCGCCCGCCGGGTCGGCGAGGAGCCCGCGCCAGAACAGCAGCAGGTCGTCGTAGTCGAGCACCTGCTGCTCCTCCTTGAGGTCGGTGTAGCGGGCGAAGAGCTGCGCCAGCCCGTCTTCGGCCGGCAGGCACCAGGGGAAGGCCGTGTGCAGCACTTCGTTCAGCGGCAACTGCGCATTGACGCAGCGCGAGTACACGTCGAGGCAGGTGGACTTCTGCGGGAAGCGCGCGCCGCCGCGGCCGAGGCCCAGTGCCGTGCGGGCGACGTGCATCAGATCCTCCGCGTCGCCCCTGTCGAGGATCGTGAAGTCGGGCTCCATGCCGATGTCGCGGGCGTGGATGCGCAGCAGGCGGGCGGCGATGGCGTGGAAGGTGCCGCCCCAGACGCGCTCGCAGGCGCCACCGCGGGAGGCGCCGCCTCTGCCGTTCCCGGTCGCCGCCAGCACCGCCTCGACGCGCCGCAGCATCTCGGCGGCCGCGCGGCGCGTGAAGGTGAGCAGCAGGATGCGCCGTGGGTCGGCGCCGCGGCCCATGAGGTGCGCCACGCGGTGCACGAGCGTGGCCGTCTTGCCGGTGCCGGCGCCGGCGACGATGAGCAGCGGCCCGTCGCCGTGTTGCACGGCGGCCAGCTGCTCGGGGTTGAGCTCATCGAGCATGGCGGAGTCCTCCTCGGCTGAAGTGCCTGCAGCGTAGCACCGACCGGGGACGGATGCGAACGCGTGTTCGCCCGGCCCACCTACCGCAGCTGGAGAGGTCGGTGGTGCGGCGCCACCGCGAGTGACCTGTGGGCCGCACGCAACGACCTTCGGCCCTACTCGCCGAGCCCGCTCTGTCTCCTGCGAGCATAGTCATTTGTTCTATGCGCGTCCGTCACGTCGGCGCCGATTCCTCTACCGAAGACAGACACGGCTCGTCGACAGACCGGCTCGCTTCGGGAGACCGCCCATGCAACTGCTCATCGCCCACGAGGATGCCGCGACTCGAGCGGCGCTCGCGAGGGCGATCTCCAGTGGCGGGGACGAAGGCCTCGAGGTCATCGAATCGGGCGAGGGCACGGAAGCCCTGGAGCTGCTCCTTCAGGACGACGCGCCACGCCTCGCCGTCGTAGACTGGGACCTGCCCGGGCTCGACGGCCCAGAGATGTGCCGCCTCGTGCGTGACTTCCACCTCGGCGGCCCTCCGTACATCGTGCTGCTGGCCGCCGGCCGCCACCCCGACATCGAGGAAGGTCTCAAGGCCGGCGCCAACGATTGCATCCGCACGCCGGCCCGCGCCGCCGAGATCCGCGAGCGCGTCGACGCCGGCCGGCGCTTCGTCGAGGTCCCCTGGGAGCGAGCCGCTCGTGGCGTGAGTCTGGGCGCCTTGCGGTCGCCTGACGCCGACGTGGAGGCCTGGGATCTGCCCGAGACGCGTGAGGCGCCGGCTGCCGCCAGCCCAAGTGCACACCGTGAGGTCGAACTGCGGGCGGTCCTGAGGGAGGGCTGACTCCCCCGGTGCTGCGCTAGATGCGCCGCCAGCGCAGACCGTACTCGGGCTGCGCCGACGGCGCCAGGCTCACCAGCGAAATAAGGACGCCAGTGGAGCCCCTGATGGGCTGTCGGACCTTGTTGCCGATCACCTCGTGCTCGACGAACTCGAAGATGATCAGGCCGCAACCCACGGCAAAGGCGCCGAACCAGGCTCACGGCCGGCGCTGCAGCAGGCCGATCGCCACGACGAGCGGTATGACGCCGAGCACCAGGGGCAGTATCACGCCGGGGATGCAGTAGTCGTGAAACGGCGAGCCCTCGATGTACGACATCGGCATCTGCAGCAGCCCGCGGGGTTCGATGGCCAGCGTCCCGCCGCCCCCGATGCCGCCGAGCGCCTGCAGCACGAGCAGCCCGAAGAGCACCCGCGCGAGTGCCGGTCGCCGGTGGCGGTCTGCTGTCCCTCTTGCCATGATCCCTTCCTTGCGTGTCGACACCACATCCGCGCGACAGGTGACCACGCTGCCCCATAGCGTAGAAGGCGCCGGCCGGCGAGCCCGCACGAGCGTGCCGCTCAGAGCACCTTCACCCCGTGCCCCTGCAGTCGTGCGGCGGTGGCGTCGAGCTCGGGGAGGGGCGGGACGAAAATGACCTTGCGGGTCACGCGCAGGCGGCAGCGTGAGTCGCTCGCAGCACCTCGAGCGCCCGCAGCGTCACCCAGCGGCTCGGCTCGCCCTTGGCCTCGATGTCCACGACGAAGCGGCCGTTGAAGGTGCTCTGGAGCTTCCAGCGGCCCTGGGCGTCGGCCTTGGAGGCGACGAGGTCCAGAGCTTCGTGCAGGCGCTCGTCGCGGTAGCCCAGGCGGGTGAGGAGGAGCAGGATCTCGAGCACGTCCGTCTGGTACATGAGCGGGAAGCCGAAGCGGCGCCAGCCGGGCTTGGAGTCCCGGGTGAGGTCGTGGCTGCGCCTGTGCACGTGGTGGCGCAGCAGGAACTCGGCGCCGGCGGCGATGGTGCTCTGGACCGCCGGCGTGCGGCGCTCGGGCGGCACCTCCGCGAGCGCCTTGAGCGCCTTCACCGCGCCCATGTGGCAGGTGTGGCGGCCCCAGCACATCTCCAACTTGTCGTAGGGCCAGCCGGTGGGCGCGTCGCCCTCGGCGTCGTCGAAGCGTTGGCAGGTAGTGATCCAGTCGATGGCTCGCTGCACGCGCGGGTCGTCCAGCATGCCGAGGCGGATGAGGCTGAAGGTGAGGTTACCGGTGAGGCACGGGATGACCATGCTGTGGAGGCCGCCGCCGGCCTTCTTGGCGCGGTTCACGGAGAAGCCGCCCGACTCGGCGTCCTGCGCGTCGCGCAGGATGGCCTCGCAGGCGCGGCGCACGCGCTCGTCGGCGCCGTCCGCGCCGAGCTCGGCGAGGATGATGAGCTGCCACGCTGTGCCTGTGTACTTGGCGTAGAACCGATCGCGGTCGCCCCAGTGGCCGTCGTCGCCCTGCTCGGCCAGGATACGCGGCACCACGCCCTCGCGCATGATGGCCTGCCGTGCCTCCTGCACCTCCGGCGCGTCCGGTGTGGCGCCGAGCAGTCCGGTGAGCGTGGAATAGCGCACCGAGGGCTCGCCCTCGAGGAGCCAGGGAGTGGGGTCGGGCGCCGTCTTCACCGGCTGATCGCGCATAGCGTTGCCATGCTATCGCAGAGCTGTCGGGGTGGACACACGGATCGGAGGCTGCATTGACGGCTCGCTGGAGCGCGTCCCCTCTGGCCGTGGTCGGGTATCGCGTGGCGGTCCCAGACCGCTACTGTCCCCGGGCATGTGCTCGGGGCGCGAAGCCGCCCTCGGGCGGCTTCCGCTTCTTCGTGGGGCCTCCGCCTACCAGCCCTCAGGCTTCGCGATCGTCCTGCCGTCGGCGCCGACGATCGTGTCCGGCAGCCGGTGGCGGGGTAACTGCGTGGGGGCGATCTTGAAGTGGCCGTCTGTGCATGCGTTGAACGCCCTGTTCGATCGGTACGGAGGGAAGAAGCAGTAGCGCTTCAGCCCACAACGGATCCGGTGCGCAGTCTGGAGAGCCGGCACCAGATCAGTGTCGCCGGAGACCAGAGCGACGGCCGAACACTCGCGCGCCGCGGCCGCCTCGACGATCGCTGAGGCGATGGCCACGTCGGTCTCCTTCTCTTCGTGCCGTCGCAGGTGCACGTCGCACGTCGGTGAGTGATTGCGGATGTCTTTGGGCTTGAAAACGCCGAGGTGCGTGACGATGCCTGAGGCGCTGATGGCGTCCAGATAGCGCGTATGCCGCATCACCGTACCGGGCCGGCTCTTCTCCAAATGATGTGCCAGCGTACTGAAGTAGTGGACCTGGGCGATGTGCGCCGTGGGGTCGATGAGGTAGAGCCTGGATTCGCAGAGCGAATGGATGTCGAGCCAGCGGCAGTCTGCGCCGGTCATGCTGCGAGTCTCTCGCATCGCGTGGTAGAGGTTGAAGCCATCGACCAGGAAGCAGACCGAGGTTGACATTGCCCTCCAGAAAGAAGAAACCCCCGGGATCGTGACCCCGGGGGGACCAGGAAGCCGAAGCCTCACTGGCGATGATCGTGTTTCCCGGGATCGCGACCCCGGGAGGACCAGCGAGCCTCGGCCCCACTGGCGATGACTCGTTCATGTTGCCACCAGCCCTGGCGGCAGTCAATGCGAAAGACCCGACGGCTGGTTGACGTTGGCAATGGGGAGCGGCGCGGAGCCTACCCCAGCACCTTCACCCCATGCCCCTGCAGCCGCGAGGCGGTGGCGTCGAGCTCGGGCAGGGGCGGGACGTCGTCCATCCGTGCTTTGACAGAGCGACGACGCGCGCCTACACTTGCCTTGGTCGGGTATTGCGTAGCGGTCCCCGGCCACTTTCTTTGGGCAGGACGACGAGTCCGGCGCCTTCCCAGTCTCCCTTTGGTCCGCGGCGCAGCTTGCTGCGGACGATGTCGAGATCGGGCTTCGGCGGCATCCCCGCGATCCATCGGCCGAGCGGCGTGACCACGAGGTCGGCGATCTCGAGCCCGGCGCCGCCGGTCGCCTTCGTCGCGAACTCGAGCGCGGCGATGCGTCGCCGCAGGACCTCCGGCCGGACGTACCGTGTGCCATTCAGTCGCAACACGTCCCAGGCAATGGTGAGTTCGCGATCGAGCCGCTCGTTGCGACGCTCGGCGAGGATCCGGCCTTGCGGTCCGCTGCCACCGAGCTCGAAGCAGAAGCGCTCGACGACGATCCCCAGGCTGAGCATGTACGGGTCGACGGCCGGCCCCCCGTGTCGTTCGAGAAGAGCCCGTTTGCGGATGACGCAGGCGACGACGGTGAACTCGAGCGATGCAAGCAGGGCGTTGAGCCGGCAGTGGAAGTGACCGCGAACCTCTGGGTCGGTGAGGCTTTCGAAGCCCCGGCGGTTTCGCGTGATGTCCGCGGTGTGCAGCACGATGTCGGCAGTTCCGAAGAAGCCGCGCTTGAACGCGGCGACGGACTGCTCGAGGTCGTGGAGGGGGTATGCCGTTCGCGGGTCGGAGCCTTCGATGGCGCCGGGTTCAAACGACATACCTCCCTCTGGCCGGCGCTTGCGCTCCAGTCGGCGGCCCAACGGCCTGGGCGGCCGAGGCGCTCGGCTCGGTGTGCAGCGCCGGCTGCGGCGCGGACCGGCGCCGCGGAAGCCCGAGCCGGGTCAGCTCGCCTCGGCGATCAGCTCGTCGTCCAGCTCGGGCTCGTCCCGGGGTCCGGCGTGGGGGCCACCGTCAAGCGGGCTCTGCCCGAGGAACTGGGTGCGGTAGAGCTCCGAGTACAGGCCGCCGCCGCGGAGAAGGTCTTGGTGGCGGCCGCGCTCGACGATGCGGCCGCTCTGCAGCACCAGGATCTGGTCGGCGCCGCGCACGGTCGAGAGCCGGTGCGCGATCACCAGCGAGGTGCGGCCGGCGAGCGCGGTCTTCAGGGCCACTTGGACCGCGCGCTCGGACTCCGAGTCGAGGTGCGCCGTCGCCTCGTCCAGCACCACGACGTCCGGCGCCTTGAGCAGGAGGCGGGCGATGGCCACGCGCTGCTTCTCGCCGCCGGAGAGGCGGTAGCCGCGGTCGCCGACCACGGTGTCGAGGCCTTCGGGCAGCGCCTCGACGAGCGGCAGGACCTGCGCGCTGCGCAGCGCCTCGCGCAGGTCGTGGTCCGTGGCGTCCGGCCTCGCGTAGAGCAGGTTGGCGCGCAGCGTATCGTGGAACATGTGCGCGTCCTGGGTGACCACGCCCACGACGTCGCGCAGTGAGTCGAGCGTGGCGTCGCGGACGTCCACGCCGTCTATGCGCACCGCGCCGCCGCTGACGTCGTAGAGGCGCGGCACGAGCTGGCTCATCGTCGTCTTGCCGGCGCCCGACGGGCCCACGAGCGCGATGAGCTGGCCGGGCTCGGCGACGAAGCTCACGTCGCGCAGCACTTCGCCGCTCGGCGCCTCGCCGAGCACGGCCACCGACTCGAGCGAGGCGAGCGAGATCTCGCCGCTCGTCGGATAGGTGAAGCGCACGTGGTCGAACTCCACGCGCACGGCGCCGCGCGGGAGCCGGCGCGCGTCCGGCTTCTCCGCCACCATCGGCGGGAGGTCGAGCACCTCGAAGACGCGCTCGAACGACACCAGTGCCGTCATGATGTCCACGTTGATGTTGCTGAGCGCAGTGAGCGGCCCATACAGGCGGTTGAGATAGGCCGTAAGGGCGACGACTGTGCCGACCGCGAGAGCGCCGTGCACGGCGAGCACGCCGCCCCAGCCGTAGACCAGGGCGGTCGCGATGGCCGCCGTGAGGAACAGCGCGATGTAGAAGAAGCGCGCGTAGAGCGACTGCGTGATGCCGATGTCGCGCACGCGGCCGGCGTGCCGCCGGAAGGCCTCGTCCTCGGCGCCCGCGTGCCCGAACAGCTTGACGAGGAGCGCCCCGGAGACGTTGAAGCGCTCCACCATGGTCGTGTTCATCTCGCCCATCAGCTCGTAGCGCTCGCGCGTGATGGCTTGCAGCTTGCGCCCCAGCCAGCGCGCCGGCAGCAGGAAGACGGGCAGCAACACCAGTGAAACCAGCGTCAACTGCCATGAGAGGAAGAACATGATCACCAGCACGATGGCGACGCTGATGAGGTTGCCGATCACGCTGGAGAGGACGTCGGTGAACGCCTCCTGGGCGCCGGTGACGTCGTTGTTGAGCCGGCTCACGAGGGCGCCCGTCTGCGTGCGCGTGAAGAACGCGAGCGGCATGCGCTGCACGTGGTCGAACACCTGGGTGCGCATGTCGTAGATGAGGCCCTCGCCGACGCGGGCGCTGATGTAGCGCTGCACCAGGGTGAGGCCGGCGTCGGTGAGCGCGAGAACGGCGACGAGCACGGCGAGCCAGACGATGAGCGCCGCGTTCCCCGCGAGGATGCCCTTGTCGATGATGGCGCGGTAGAGCAGCGGGTTGGCGGCGCCGACCACGGCGTCGACGACCACGAGCGCGAGGAAGAAGACGAGCAGGCGCCGGTACGGGCGCACGAAGCTGAGGATGCGCCGCGTGGTGCCCTTGGCGATCTTCGCGGACTTGACCGACTGGTCGCGGCGCAGGGAGCGCGCCGCTGTGAAGGCGCTGGGACCCATCATGTCGCCTCCCGGGTCACGTGGCGGCCCCGCAGTCGTCCGCAGGCTCGTTGAGCACGCTCAGGAGGTCGAGCAGTTGCTGCTGCTGCGCCGGCGTGAGACGGACGAACAGCGCGTGGGCGCTGGCGCGCCTGAGCTCGCCTATACGGTCCATTAGAGCCAGCCCGTCGGGCGTGAGGCCGACCAGGACCGACCTGCGGTCGGTGGGGTCGGCCTGGCGCCCGACCAGGCCGAGCGCCTCGAGAGAGTCGACCATCGAGGTGGCCGAGCGCGGCGCCACCTCGAAGCGCGCCGCCAGATCGCCCATGCGCATGGGCTCACCGTGGCGCGCCAGGATCCTCAGCACGCGCGACTGGGCGAAGGTGAGGCCGAGCGGCGAAAGCTCCTTGACGGACGCGCGCCGCAGCCGCCACGAGGCGCGCGTCAGCGCCTCCGCCAGCGGTGAGGCCAGCGATGCCGCGCCGCGGGCATGGCTCGCAGCGTCGATGGGGGCATCGCCGTTCGCGGACTGGGGCCGGCTGGCCGTCATGGGGGGACTCCTCGGGGCGCGGAACAGGTCCAAGCTCATAGTGAGTTTACAAGATAGTGAGGTATAACCACTATCTTCGAGGGCCAAACCGGGGGGGCCGGCTTCACGCATCGCGCAGGACCGCCTCGCAGGCGGCTCGCACTCGCGCGTCCGCGCCGTCGGCGCCGAGCTCGGCGAGGATGAGCAGCGTCCAGGCGGTGCCGCGGTACTTGGCCGCGTAGAAGCGGTCGGGCCCTTCCCAGTGCCCGTCCGCCTGCTGCTCGGCCAGGATGCGCGGCACGGGGCCGCCGGTCATGATCGCCCGCCGCGCCGCCTTCGAGGAGCCGGGTAGCGGAATCGGGCTTCATCCCGGGTGCATCGCGGACCAGGAACGAATCATAGGACCGCGACGACAACCTCAGTCGTTGAGGACCTTCACCCCGCGTGCCTGCAGCCGCGCGGCGGTGGCGTCGAGCTCGGGGAGGGGCGGGACGAAGATGACCGCTCCGTCCCGTCCGCGGGTGAGCAGCACGCGATAGGCGTTGACGCGCAGCTGGAAGGGGTCGCGCACGTGCGCGGAGCGCGCATGGCGCTTGGCGCGCGCGTTCGACCAGGCGCCGGGAGCGCCTCCGGCGCCGGCGCCCTCCTCCCAGACGAGGTCGGTCCCCCAGGCGAGCAGCACGCCGTCGAGCTCCAGCCCCTGGGCGCCGAACTCGGTGACGCACTGGCTGAGGCGGCGGCAGGAGCGATGGTCGTGGTCGCCCTCGCCGTACCAGGGACCGAGGTTCATGCGCTGCGTCGAGTGCCAGTCGTTGGGGATGCCCCACTCCTGCAGGATCTTGTCGCGGGACGAGGCGACGAGGCCGTAGCGAGCGTCGGGGGCCTCGGCGTAGCGGCTGTGGAAATAGTCCTTGGCGGTGTCGAGGTCGCGAGTCATGCGCAGGTGGTAGCCGGCGGTCTCGAGGCGCGCGGCCAGCTCGCGCCCGCGCGCGTCTGTCCCGCCGGTGAGTAGGCCATCGACCCACTCGTCCAGGTCGGCGGCGAAATGGAAGCGGAGCTCGACGGTGAGGTCCAGGGTCTCGCTGGCCGCGACGGCGGCGGGCAGGGACGGGTCTGCGAAGAAGTCGTCCAGCACGCGCTGCGGCGCGTGCACTGTCCACTGTTCCGGTGAGCCGGCCTTCTGCAGCGCTTCGCGCCACTGGCCCAGGCCGGCCTCCTCGCCCACGTGGATCTCCTGCCCCGAGCCGATGAGCCCGACCAGCACGCACCATTCGGGGATGCGCTCACCGAAGCCGACGAACGCCTCCGGCTCCGAGACGGGGAAGGGGAGGGCGTGCTTGGCCGCCACCTGCTCCATGTCCCAGGCGCGCTGCGCCTCGTCGTAGACGATCACGTGCTGCGGCGGCACCGCGGCCGTGTCTCCGAGGTACTGCTTCACGTAGTTCTTGACGTCGCGGACGAAGGTCTTGCCGCCACCGCCCGCGCTGCGCAACTCGTACTGCAGGACCTCCACGAGGGGTCCGTTGCCGCTCAGGAAGATTGCCGGCGACGTTGGCTTGCCGCCGGCCCGGTCGACCCTGAGGTCGTCGAGAGCAGGATTGTGGACGGCACTGAGGCCAACCAGGGTCTTGCCCGAGCCGGGAACGCCGGCGACGAGCACGAGGTGCCGCGTCCGCGTCCGCGCCGCCTCGTGCGCGATGGCCGCGACCTCGTCGATCGCTGGCTGGGTCTCTGCCCACGCGAGTCGAATGTGCCGGATCGTGCCGTGGAGGAAGAGCTCGCGCGCCGCCTGTACCAGCGTCGGCAGCGGGCAGTAGGCATCCTTGGCGAGGAACTCCTCGGCGGTGAGCGGCCCCTGTTCCCACGGCCGCTGTAGCTTCCCGATGAGTCCGTGCAGTGCATCCGGGCCGGCAATGTGGACGCCGTCGCGCACACCCCCGTACCCGTGCGCCCGCGTTGGGACCACGACGGCGTGCACTTCGCGCTCTGCGCAGTGCCGGTGGTAGCAGCGTAGGTCGCGGGCGTAGGCGGCCGCCTGATCGAGGTCAGCCTGCTCGGGCTCGGTCTTGCCTTTGAGCTCGAGCACGACGACGGCGCCGCTGACCAGCAGCACGACGTCTGGTCGGCGGGACTCCATTGGCAGCTCGTACTCGAGGATCGCAGTGTACTCCGCGGCGAGCTGGTCGATTTCGACGACCTCGCCGACCTCATGCTGGATCTTCGGGATCGAGTCATCCCAGGCGAGGACCTGCGATTCACTCACGTCGGCGAGGAAGTCCTGCAAGGAGATGCGGACGACGCGTGGCTCTTCGTCGGCGAAGGTGGGAAAGTCGCTCTGCCAACCGCAGCGGGCGCGAGCGGGATCGCGGTCAGCGTTCACGAGCGAATGTGACTGTGGGCCCCGGAGGTCACGATCACGACAATAGGTGACAATGCGGACGAATAGCAATGGGCCGCAATCCCCGTAACGGCCATTGCGCCATTCTCGACGATCCTAATTTGATCGTGGCATGGTTCTTCTGTCGGCCGTCACCCGCGCCCCAAGGAGGTCCCCATGCCCGAGCCCCTCGACGTCACCTGCAGCATCTGCGGCACTCCCATGCTCCCCAACCTGAGCCAGGCGGACGCGGACGGCTGCCTGTGGATCTGCATCGATCCGGACTGCCCGGAGCTGTGCGCCGCGGAGCTCGAGACCGAGGACCTGGTGGAGGGCGGCGTACCGAAGGCGCTCGCCGCCCGTCTCGTGCGGCTCATCGACTACTACGAAGACACCATCGAGGAGCTGCATGCGCAGGGCGCGGGGCCAGGAGTGGGTCGCCGGCATCGACCCCGAGCTGCCGGGGCTGCTCGCTCTCTGAATCAGCGCGGCGTGCCGCGTCCGGGAGTGGTAGCTTGGCGCTCACCGTGCTCTGGCCGTGGCCTCGAGTGGCCGGAGACGAAGGCCTTACCCGCACCGTGATCGTCCACCACGCACGTCCATCGTCACTCTGGTCCGGCAGGCCGACAGGCTGCATGGTGTTCGCATGCTTGCGGCCCGCTTTGTCAAGAGTTAGCGCATCTGCTAACGTCGTGTCGTACTCCGTCGAGTACTTCAACGAGCGCGTCCTCGCCGAGATCGAAGGCTGGCCCGTCGGTGTCCTCGCTGACTACGCGCGCCTCGTGGAGCTGCTCATGGAGTTCGGGCCAGACCTGCGGATGCCTCATTCGCGCTCGCTGGGCGGCGGTCTCATTGAGCTCCGTCCCCACGGTCGTGAAGGCATCGGGCGGGCGCTGTACTGCTACCTCGTCGGTGAGCGGGTGGTCGTGCTCCACGCCTTCGTCAAGAAGACGGAGGCGACGCCGGAGAAGGATCTGAGGTTCGCTCGCCGCCGGGTGAAGGAGGTGCGTGA
>Ga0209048_10005738_pt1 | contig 11699 bp, 12 predicted proteins | sample FrelakmetCRP12CR_FD_187146 | JGI IMG/M metagenome (GOLD analysis project Ga0209048, IMG submission 187146) | Freshwater lake sediment microbial communities from the University of Notre Dame, USA, for methane emissions studies - CRP12 CR (SPAdes)... | ecosystem: Environmental > Aquatic >... | reverse complement strand
GTCGCGGTGCTCGCGAGCGTGATCGCCTCGACCGGCGCCGGCAGCGCGACGCGTGCGAGCCGCTCGCGCAGCACCGCGACGAGGTGCGCGGGCTCGCGCGCCGGCGCAGCGAGCGCGAAGCCGACGGTGGTGGCGGGTACGCCGGTCTTCACGCCGACGTAGCGCTCGTGCGCGAGTGTGAGCGACATTTCGATGATGCCGAGCCCGCGGCCCCTGAGCCATCCCGCGAGTTCCTGCACGAGGCGATTCACCGCGAACGCGAGTGCCTCGGCGCTCTCCACCGGCGCCGGCAGATCGATCCTGCCCGTGTAGCGCGGCGGCGGCACGAACGGCGGTCGCGGGTCGGGGACGAGGCCGCGCACGCGGTCGAGGAGAGCGACGAAGTCCGCGCCGACGCGCCGTGCCAGCGCGGCGCGCGGCAACGCGCACGCCTGCCCGAAAGTCGTCACGCCTGCGGCGGCGAGCGTGGCCAGCGCGTCGGGATCGGCATCGGTGAGCGAGAGCGGCAATGGCGCGAGTGCGCGGAAGAGGGAGCCGGAGACGATTTTTCCGGTTTCCCCGGCCTCTTCCGCGGCGTCACGCGTGAAATCGCCTCCGCTGCCGGCATCGGCCCGCGCGAACAGCAGGGCCGCGGCGGGCGTGGGCGCGAGTGCGAGCCGTGTGGCGTAACCGAGGTCGCGCGCGCCGCGGGAAAGCCGCACTGTCAGCGGTCGCAGGCCGCTGAAGAGCCGCAGGCTGCCGCCGATCTCCGCGAGCACCGCGTCGGGCGGTGCGAGGGCGACCGCCGGCGTGAACTGCGTCGCCCACGCGGCAACGGCGGCGAGCGCGGCGGATTCGGCGCCGGGGTCGCGGTCACGCAGCATGAGGTCCGGCGTGAGCGCGAGCGATGCCGAGACGGACTGCCCCGCGCTGATCCCCGCGTCACGCGCGCCGGTGTTCGCGCTGACGATGCGTGGCGTGCGTCCACCGGTCGTCACCGCGAAAGGTTTCGTCGCATCGACAGGCGAGGCCGCCCGCGCGAAGACGTCGAGCGATAGCGATGGGAGGAGCAGGCACGCCCAGAGCATGATCCCGGCTCAGCGAACGGAGGGTACGCCCCAGATCGCCGTCCCGGAAAGCCTGAGCAGGGCGAGCTCCGCGCAGGTTGCGGACGGCTCATCCACGTCGACGAGCACCGGCTCCGCAAGGTCGCCACCGCGACGCTTCAGCACGCGCACGGCGAGCCGGCGCTCCTGTGCCGCGAGCGCGAGCCGCAGCGACGCGGTGGCGGCGACCCCACGCTGGCCCGGGCGCCGCCACAGCACGCCCCAGGTGCGGCCTTCACGCGCGGCGACGGCGAGTCTGCGCATGACGCGATCGTCGTGCTGGCCGAGCCACGCGAACGCGGCGCCGCACTCGGGGGCGCGCAGCGCCTGCTCGTACGCCCACAGCTGGTCCGCGGGACTCCTGCAGCGGACGATGAGGAGCCGCGCGAGGTCGAGTCCTGCCGCGATCAACGCCGGCGCGTAGGGCACATGCGGCGGTGCGATCCAGGCGACGTCACGGCCCTGCGCCTGCAACCGCGCGAGCGCCGGCAGCGTGAGGCGGATCTCGCCGATGCCTTCGCGCGTCAGTACGATCTCGGTCAACGCGCCTCCCGGCCAGCCGCGGCCAGGCAGCACGGCGTCGAGCTCGGGAAAGCCGGACGGCAACGCGGCGGGCTCGGGCGCGCAATCGCCACCGCGCCAGATCGCGGGGTTCGACAGCACGGTGGCGAGGGCAGGATTCATCGACGCTCGGCTCAATCCGATCCCGTTCCCCCCATCGCCTTCGCCGCGCGTTTCTCGAGCTCGTCCGGCGGGACGTCCTCGACGTGGGTGGCGAGGTACCAGTGATATCCGAATGGATCGTCGACACCGCCGGTGCGGTCGCCGTAGAACTGGTTCGCGACCGGTCGGACGAGCTTTGCGCCGGCGGCGACCGCCTGCGCGACCCGCGCATCGACATCCTCGACGTAGACCATCAGCGAAATCGGCGAGCCCCCGAGCGTGCGCGCGCTGCGCGAGCCCATCTCCGGGGATTCGTCGGCGAGCATGATCGGCGAATTGCCGATCCTGATCTCGGCGTGCCCGATCCTGCCGCCGGGAGCGGGCATGCGCATCAGTTCGACGGCGCCGAACGCTTTCTTGTAGAACTCGAGCGCGCGCGTGGCGTTGTCGAGGATGAGGTACGGCGTCACCGAGTGGTAACCATCGGGGATGGGTTTCACGGCCATGGGTTGCCTCCTTCAGGGTTGCGACGATGGGCCGGGCGTGGCACGAAAGGCAGGGTCGATGGCTGCCCCGCACCGGTGCTTCAGCTGGCCGGCCAGTGCTGTGCGAACACTTGCGCGACCTTCGGCTGCGCTTCGATACGTAAGAGGGTTTCGTAAAACGCCGGGCGCGCCTGCTGCAGATGCGGACGCGATCCCGACCACTTCGACACGACGGCGGCGAGCAGATCGAGCGCGCCGACCTGCTCACCGCCCAGGTACGGACGCGCCGGAAAGACGTCGGCGAACATCTCCCAGTGCCGGTGCAACCGCGCGCGCGTGCCGCCGCGGATGCGCTGCTGTGTCGCCTCGTCGGCATCCTCGCACCAGCGTTCGGGAAAATCGATGATGCTGATCGCGGCGTAACAGTTGGCCGCGATGAACACGAGGCCGCGGATCGCCTGCGCCCGTGCCGAGTCGTCACGCGGCAGGAGTCCGCTTTCCGGGTGTGCCCAGCCAAGGTGGATGAGGATCGCCGCGCTTTCCGAGAGTGCGCTGCCGTCGGGCAGCACGAGAGTCGGGATCTGGCCCAGCGGATTGCTCTTCAGCAGTTCCTGGAATGCCTCGTTGGGTTCCCACGACGCCGTCTCGACGACGCGATACGGGGCGCCGACGATTTCCAGTGCGGCCTGCGTCGATGCCGAGCCCGAGCCCTTCTTGCCGTAGAGCGTGTACATCGCACCCCCTGTTCGTGGTCTCGCCATCCGGTGCTCTCACCAGCCTTTGCCGCCGCGCACGAGCCCGACGGCCACGCCTTCGATCGTCAGTGGAGCCTTCTTCGGGTCGACGACGATCGGCTCGAAGTCCGGGTTCTCGGCGACGAGCAGGAACTGCCCGCCCCGGCGTTTCAGGCGCTTCACCGTGACCTCGTCGCCGCCCCGTCCGGGGAGCCGCGCGACGACGATCTGCCCCGAGCGGGCGTCGGCGGTGCGGTGCACGGCGAGGAGGTCGCCGTCGAGGATGCCGGCGTCCCTCATGCTCTGGCCGCGCACGCGCAGCAGGTAGTCCGCACGCGGCGCGAACAGCGCGGGGTCGAGCCGCACGTGCGCCTCGATGTGCTCGGCGGCGAGAATCGGGCTGCCGGCGGCGACGCGACCCACCAGCGGCAGGCCGGCGCCCGGCAGCTCCGGCGTCTCTTTCAACCGCAGCCCGCGCGAGGCGCCTGGCGTGAGCTCGAGCGCGCCTTTTCTGGCGAGCGCACGCAGGTGGTCTTCGGCCGAGCTCGCGGTGCTGAAGCCGAGACCCGCGGCGATTTCGGCGCGCGTGGGCGGCATGCCCGTCGACTCCAGATGCCGGCGGATCCAGTCGAGGACCTTCTGCTGGCGTGCGGTGAGCGGAAGCGGCGGCGCGGCGGACATCACCGGAGGACCTCCGGATCGAAGCCGGGGTTCGCGAAGATCCCGGATACGTTGCCGAGCGGGTTCTTCATCCGTCGCCTCCTGCAGAAGTTCATGGCCGTATGGATATACGGTTATCGGAATTATAGACAGTCGGGGACGAGCGTCAACCCCCGGTGCCGCCCGTGGGCATCCGTCGTCGCGTTGACCGCCATCAACATCGGGACACGGTGTGCTGCTAGGATGAATTTTCAGCGGGCATGAGGTGATCGCGTGAGCGCGACGATGCGGGCAATGGTATGCGAGGGTGCGGGGCGCCCGCTCGCCCTGCGAACGCTGCCGCGGCCCGAGCCCGAAGCGGGGGAAGTGCAGATTGCCGTGGACGCCTGCGGCGTCTGCCGCACCGATCTGCATCTCGTCGACGGCGAGCTGCCGCATCCGAAGATCCCGGTCATCCCCGGTCACGAGATTGTCGGCAGGGTCACCGCGCACGGACCCGGCGCCACCGGTCCCGCCATCGGCATGCGGGTCGGCGTGCCGTGGCTGGGCGGGAGCTGCGGGCGCTGCACCTACTGCGCGACGGGGCGCGAGAATCTCTGCGCGGACGCCCGCTTCACCGGCTACCAGCGCGACGGCGGCTATGCGGAATACGTGGTCGCCGACGCCCGCTATGTCTTCCCGTTGCCATCCGGTTACGACGATGTTCATGCGGCGCCGCTGTTGTGCGCCGGGCTGATCGGCTATCGTGCCTACGCCATGGCCGGTGACGCACGCACGCTCGGGCTCTACGGCTTCGGCGCGGCGGCCCATCTGGTCGCGCAGGTCGCGCTGGCGCAGGGCCGCACGGTGTTCGCCTTCACCCGTCCCGGCGACCGCGACGCGCAGGCGTTCGCGACGAAGGTCGGCGTGCACTGGGCCGGCGACAGCGACGCCACGGCGCCGGCGCCGCTCGACGCCGCACTGATCTTCGCGCCCGTCGGCGCGCTGATTCCCGCCGCGCTCGCCGCGTTGGCGCCGGGCGGCACTGTCGTTTGCGCCGGCATCCACATGAGTGACATACCGGCGTTTCCCTACCGGCTGCTGTGGGGCGAGCGCAGCGTCCGTTCGGTCGCGAACCTGACCCGCCACGACGGCGAGGCGTTTCTCGCGCTCGCGGCGACGCTGCCGCTGTCGGTGCACGTCGAAACCTACGCGCTCGCGCGCGCCAACGACGCGCTGGCGCAGCTGCGCGCCGGTGCCGTCGCCGGCGCGGCGGTGTTGACGCCGGGCGTCTGAGGGCGTCGAATGAACGAACTGCGTCGATTTCCACCGCCATTCGCGGCGAAAACCGGACCGCTCCAACGGTCCGCATGGCGATCCGTCCGTTGTCCCACCCCCACCCAACCAGAGGAGCATTGAGCATGGCCACGAAATCCGCGCCGAAATCCACCGCCAAGCCGGCCAGGAAGAAAGCGAAACCCGCGGCGAAGGCCGCCCCGAAGTCAGCCGCCAAGGCAGCCGAGATGTTCGCGATGCCGGATGCGGCGCAACTCGCCAAGTACGCGAAGACGCTGACGCCCGAGCAGGCGTTCGAGCTCTATCGCGCCAACGCCAAGCTCGCGCTCGACGTGATCGACGCCGCGATCGAGAGCACGGCCAAGATGCGCAAGCTGCAATTCGCCGGCGAAGAGCAGGCGCGCACGATGCAGAAGAAGGTGGCGCGCCGCGCGGCCGAAGCGGGCGACGTACCGGCGCTGATGGCCGCCGGCCAGAGTGCGGCGCAGGAAGCGGTCGAGCAGTCGATGGCCTACTGGAGCCAGATGTTCGACCTGGTCGTCGAGATACAGAAGCGTCTGTTCACGCTGATGGAAGACCAGACGTCGGGCTTGCCCGGCGTCAAGCAGGCGAAGGCGGCGATGGCGATGCTGCCGGACATGTCGCAACTGCAGAATGTCGTGTCGGCGATGCAGGGCGTGATGTCGTCCGGCGGATCGACATTCGAATCGATGCAGAAAGTCATGGGCGATTTCGCGCGGATGTCGGGAATGAAGCGCTGACCGGATGGTCGACCGGGGCCGGGGTGAACGCCCGTGAGCGTTCCCGCGGTCCCGGTTTGTTCTTTTGCCGGTCGGGCACGTCAATTGCTTCTGTGCAACGAACACAGGCACGGGAGCTTTTCGATGAAGTCTTTCGAGTTCGAAGTCGTTTCCATTGACGAGGCGCGCCGGGGGCTGGAGAACGAACACCAGCAGAATGCCGAATATGCGCGGACCGGTCAGCGGCCGCATGCCCCGTCGGAGTTGCTGCTGGAGGCGACCGCCCTTTGGATCGCCGGTTTGCCCGACGACGTGCGCCCGGTCGAGCTGGCGCGACAGTATCCGCTGATCGCGAACGGCATCGGCGAGCTTTGGCGGCACGTCGCGCGATGTGACGAGTATCTCGCGTCGCTGGTCGTCGATCTGCGTGGCAACCGCAAGGGGTTCCCCTTGCAGGTCGTCCAGGAGTTGACGCGGCTGCGCGCCCACTACGCCGAGTTGCACCCGGCCAATCGCACGGCGCCTGATCGGGTCCAACCCCTCAGCTAGGCCGGCGCGCGGTGCCGGCCGCCAGCTTGGCTGGCGCGCGCGGCTCGTAGCCTACACACGTCGATCGCTGGCACGCGCGGGGGTTCCATGGCATGGGACTTGCTGCGATCGCGGCATCGCGGCGCGGAGCCGGACCCGGTGCCCGGGAACAGCCGCGCACACCATGGAGCCAACCGCTCACATCGAGAGTTGCCGCACGCGCGGGGAACCGCAAGGCGCGCGGCTGAGTGACATCGTCCGCGGCAACGAAGGCACGTGCACCGGGCTCACCTCGGTGCACGACCCATGAGGATCGAGGGGAGCGTCCTTCGCAGCAAAGTCGCGCGCCGCATCGTATTCTTTCTCGTTCTGGCGGCGCTGATCCCGATCGCCGCGACCGCGCTCCTCTCGCTCGAACAGGTCAGGACGCTCCTGGTCGAGCAGGGCCATGCCCGACTGGCTCAGACGGGTGACGCGTATGCGGCATCGCTTTACGAGCGGCTGCTGGCCGTCGAGCAACGGGCAACCGAGATGTCCGCGCGGCTCGGCAACGATGGCGTGCTGGAGGACGCCGATCCACAGAGCCTGCGGCGCCAGTTCAAGGCGATCGCCACGGTCGACGGCCTCGAGCGGACGCTGCCGATCCTCGGCGAGCCTGACGTGGCGCCCTATCTTGACGCCGCGCAGGCGAGCCAACTGGCGGTGGGCGGCTTCGCCCTGGCGAGCGTACCTGTCTCGCGCGGCGCGGCCCGCGTCGCCCTGGTCCGCGCGCTCGATCCGGCGCGCCCACGCGATGCCAGGGTGATTGCCGAGATCAATCCCGCCTATCTTTGGGGCGATCGAGCGGCCTTGCCGGCGATGACCGGACTTTGCGTGCTCGGCGAAAGAGGAGCCGCGCTGTTCTGCTCGGATGAAGCAGACGCGGCGGCCGCTGCCGCACTTGCCGCGCGGTCGCGAGACGCCGCGTCCGGGCGCTTTGCGTTCGAAGCTGCTGGCGGGACCCGACTTGCCGATTTTCGTGCGCTGATCCTCCCGTCCCGGTTCGGCGCTCGCAGCTGGACGGTCGTCGCCACCCGGCCCGAGTCGGATGTGCTCGCACCGATCGCCGCCTTCAAGTCGTTATTCCTTCCCGTGACCGGACTCGCGCTGCTGGTCGCAGTGCTGCTGGGCATTGCGCAGGTCCGCCGCACGCTGGTGCCGCTGGAAAAGCTCATCGAAGGCACGCATCGGACCGGTGACCGGGAGTTTTCGGCACGCGTCGATGTCCGGTCCGACGACGAATTCGGCGAACTCGCCTCGTCGTTCAACGCGATGGCCGCGCGCCTGGGCAGCCAGTTCACGTCGTTGATGACCCTCTCCGATATCGACGAGGCCATTCTGTCCGGACTGGATCTCGATCGGGTGATCGAGACCGTCGTCGCACGCATGCGCGACGTCGTTCCGGCGGAGTTCGTGAGCATAGCGATCGTCGATCGCAATTCGCCGGAAGTGCTGCGCATCTACACGCGCGATCACGGCGCCGATGGCGCAATCGAGCTGGAGCGTTGCACCTGCGCGACCGAGGATACCGTCGCGTTGCTGACGCATCCGGACGGGCTCTGGGTGGACCGGGAAGGCGCGGCCAAGCCATTTCTCGCGCCCGTCGCGAGGCTGGGGGCCACGTCGTTGTTCCTGTTGCCGATCATCTGGCAGGGTGCCGTTGTCGGCCTCGTCGTCCTGGGTTTCCGCGGCCGTCCGATTCTTTCGCATGAGGAGTGTGCGCGGGCGAGGAATCTAGGCAAGCGCGTCGGCGTCGCCTTCGCGACGGCGGCGAAGGACGAGCAGCTCTACTACCAGGCGAATTACGACGCGCTGACCGGGCTTCCGAATCGTCTGTACTTCAAGGATCAGCTCGCGCGTCGATTCGTGCAGGCGCAGCGCGACCCGCAGCCGTTCGCGCTTCTCTTCATCGATCTCGACAACTTCAAGAGCATCAACGACCGCCTCGGCCATGCGGCGGGCGACGAAGCGCTGCGGCAGACCGCGGAGCGCCTGAAGCAGTGCGTGCGCGAGACCGACACGGTGACGCGCCTGGGCGGTGACGAGTTCACGATCATCCTGTCCCACATCCGGTCGGAGCGCGATCCGGAGTCGGTTGGCGAGCATGTGATCGAGGCGATGGCGGCACCGTTCGTCGTCGCCGGCAACGAGCATTTCCTGAGCGCGAGCATCGGCATCGCGCTCTACCCCGCGGACGGCCGGTCCGCGGAGGAGCTGCTGCGCAACGCGGACACGGCGATGCTCCGGGCGAAGGAAGGCGGGCGCGGCCGGTGTGTCTATTTCGAGGAGCGGATGAACGCGGCAGCGCTCGCGCGGCTGGCCCTCGAACGGGAACTGCGCCGCGCCATCGAAGGCAACGAGTTCAGCCTCTGCTACCAGCCTCGCGTCAACCTTCGCAGCGGACGCATTTCCGGTGCGGAAGCGCTGCTGCGCTGGGACTGCCCGGGCCGGGAGCCGCGGCTGCCGGAGGAATTCATGCAGCTCGCGGAGGAGACGGGGCTCATCGAACCGATCGGTGACTGGGTGCTCCGCGAGGCGTGCGCGCAGTACCGCGCGTGGATGAGCGAGGGGATCCTGCTGCCGCGTCTCGCCATCAACGTGTCGCCACGCCAGTTCAGGCAGAAGGGGTTTGTCGAGAGGCTCGCGACGATCGTGCGCGGCGCGGAAATCCCCCCGGATCGCATCGAGCTCGAGATTACCGAAAGCCTGCTGATCGATTCGAACAGCGGTCTGGCGGCCATGCTCGACGAGCTGCGAGGGCTGGGTGTCACGCTCAGCCTCGACGATTTCGGCACCGGCTATTCGTCGCTCGCCTATCTCGAGCGTTTCAAGGTCGAGACGGTCAAGATCGACCGCGCGTTCGTGACGGAGCTTGCTGGCGACGAGGGTTCGGGCGCCATCGCCGTCGCGATCATCGCCATGGCGCATGCGCTGCGGAAACGGGTCGTGGCGGAAGGCGTGGAGACGGACCGGCAGGCGGCGATCCTCGGCCGGCTCGGGTGCGACGACATTCAGGGACACTACATCAGTCGTCCGCTGAGCCCGGTTGGCTTTGCCCGGTTCTTCGAGCGGGCGGCCGCCGACGCGGCGAAGAAATCGCCCGCGTCGAAGAAATTCGCGGCGCGCGGTTGAGTATCCGCCGGCGTCGTTCTACGAGGTCGGATACTGCTGCCAGTGGTTTCGCCCGACGCCGGTCAGCAGATCCCGCAGCGCTTTGAACCGCTCGCCCTCCAATCTCTCGAATTGATCCGACGGCAAAGCGATGCTTGTCGGGAGGTCCGAATCGACGTGGGATACGTCGCCTCGCGTCGTGGCGGCGGTCGACTCGGACCGTTCGCAATCGACGTACTGGCTGAGGATGCGTGCCTGACTTGTCGGCATGTTCTTGGTGCGCTTTGTGTGTCGCCCCTGCAATCCTTGGCGAAGCACGTTGCAGACCAAGCCCACATGCCGTTGTTTGCTATCGGGTTCGTCGCGCGACGAGGCCCCGGTCATCCGCAGGATGTAAGAGTTTCCGACAGCCTGACAGGCCCTAGTGGGTGCCGCTCTTCTCGGTGAACGTGACAGCGTCCAGCAAGGCCCGACCCACCGCGAGCATCTCGCGCAGGCGCGACGGCGGAAGTTCGGCCCAGACCGCCAGGAATTCGCCATCCGCTGCCGCCTCGAGCTGCCGGCGCCGTTCCAGCTCCTCGTTGCACTCGTCCCTGAACGCAATCATGGCTGCCCCTGGTCGAAGTGAAGATGACTGCCCACCGATCACGCTACGCCGACCGGCGCCAGACGTCCACACAAACCTGTGCAGCGGTTGCTGAGAAAGAAGGGGTCGTGCCGTGTTCGCCGCCCCTGCACCGTCCAAGACGCTAATCGTCAGCGGGCAAACCCCAGGAGAGCCGAGCGCGAGTTGATTCACTCGCGCGCCGATGCCGCGACAAGAGGACAACGACGGCACCGCTCAGACAACCAACACCAAAGGCAATGACGAACACCGCAATCGCGACCATGCTTTCGCCCCCGAGCTAAGATGTCGGTGCCGCGCACGGCACCATTGAATTGGTCCCGGCGCAAACCGCAATTCCGGGAGGAACACAGTCCAGGCGCGAATCCGCCTCGCGGGGGTAGCCCGTTCGTCGGCTACGCCAACGCTGGCGACTGCCTGGATTCATTGGGACGTCACCAGGATTCAGCCTGCGCCCAACCGCGTCACGGTGGTCTCGTCCAAGGGGAGGTTGTTCCGCTCCCGGGCGCGACGCGCGACGATCCGGGCACGACGCGCGAAATTCCGCGCGCAACGCGCGACGCGATCCTGTTCAGCAACCGATCGCAGCAACGCCACGATGCCCAGAAGCACGACCGCCTCGGCAACTAGAATCAACAACACATCGGCAAGATTCATGTTCACCTTTCGGGTTTCCTCGTCCAATCCATCCCGGTAGCAGCTCCCCTTTCGAATAAGAACCCGGTACAAGCTCCTGTCGTTCATCACCTGTGGGGTACGTCTTGAAATGTTGCATGGACGGCCCCCGTCCTGCGAGCGCTCACGCTTGAAACCAGAGCAATATCGGTGCCAAACCACGGCGCGAATTGCTTATCGCGACAGGAAATTCACACGGCGTGCGCGCTGGAATCCCGCGATGCCGAGCGACAACGATCGGCTCCACGGGATGCGGGAAGCCGGGTGCTTCACCCGATCGTTCGCGGCGTGCCCCCGGTCAACGCCGGTCCAGCCGGTAGATGCGCGACTCGCCAAAGCTCGTGGCGAGCGCCATGAGGCCGACGTATCCGAGCGCGTACGCATCCTGTCCCGTGGCGGCCAGCGTGGCGGCGAAGGCCTCGCTCGCATACACCATGCCCGGCGGCGTGACCGGCTCGATGCGCGCAGCCTTCGTGATGCTCGACCCGAAATAGTTGTCCCGGCCCATGATCGGATCGAATCCGCAGAACACCGGTCCGGCATGCAGCGCGATGCGGATCTGGCTCGTGTCCGCAAGTCCCGCGGCCGTCCAGTCCACCTCCAGCATGGCGCGAGCAAACCCGCCTGCCGCCGCATCGACGCCACGCTGCCGGCATCGCCGGGGGTCGCCGCGAAGGCGGCCGCGTAGCTCTCCCGGGTGCCGTCGAATTGGCCCAGCAGCAGCGCCGCTTCGCCTGCGGTGGCGTGATCCCAGCACGTGCGCGGCGTCCTCTGCGCGGCGAGCGTTCCGGCGATCTCCTGCGCCAGCTTCGTTGCGGCAGTGCGGTCACCGAACAGCAGCGACAGCGTCGCGGCGTTGGTGCCCGGGGCCGGACTCGAACCGGCACGGCGCGGTCAGGCGCCTGCGGATTTTAAGTCCGCTGTGTCTACCAGTTTCACCACCCGGGCACAGCGGCGATTGTACGCAATGATCGCGGCAATCAAGAAAAAGCCCCGCACGGGGCGGGGCTTTTCCGGTCGTGCTGGCGAGATGATTACTTCTTCGCCTCGCCCTTGACCTGCACTTCCACGCGACGGTT
>Ga0209048_10005737_pt1 | contig 11700 bp, 8 predicted proteins | sample FrelakmetCRP12CR_FD_187146 | JGI IMG/M metagenome (GOLD analysis project Ga0209048, IMG submission 187146) | Freshwater lake sediment microbial communities from the University of Notre Dame, USA, for methane emissions studies - CRP12 CR (SPAdes)... | ecosystem: Environmental > Aquatic >... | reverse complement strand
GTCACCAATAATTGGTGTAAAGCCAGTTGATCCGAAACTATAGGATTTTGTATGTGAGGTCCAGGTACCTTCACCAAGGTAATCCAGGTACCAGGCACCATCCTTGTACACGCCTATCTTGGCCCTGCCATCACCATTCCAGTCACCAATAATTGGTGTAAAGCCAGTTGATCCAAAATTATAGGTTTTATCGACACCCGAAGTGTACACTCCATCTCCATTATAATCCAGATACCACACTCCATTATTGAAGGCGCCAATATTTAATTTTCCATCGCCGTTCCAATCCCCGTAAATGGTGGTATTTCCGTTTCCTCCAAAATAGTATAAATTATCCTTAACGGATTGTGAGGTTGACGATGATATTGAATGTGCGGATACTCCACCGGGTAGTGTCATCGTTAATACGACGAGCCCAATAAGTAAACTAATAGTTCGTGATTTGGCAAATAACTTCATCGACTTCATGGATCAAAAATTGTATCGCACCTGATATAAATTCACAAACCGCTGCAGGTCTAAGGATCTAACCTGTTGGTTATGGCAATCCTCTCATGGTTTTGCTTCTCACGATCACGATTTATAAATCTGATAAATTAAGGACAAGTTATTTTTTAAATATCTCACAATGGAATGCTGGCACTTCATGATCAAGAGTTGATTAAGGCTCATGAAGGTAAGTATCAAAGGCATTTTTACACCCAGTTCCTTTAATATATGAAGGGATATTCTTGCGGCTCTGAAGAAATCCTGATCTAAAACCGAGTTGTACCGACGACCGAAAGAGTTAAGGTACAGCGTCTCCTTACCTTTTTATGCTAATACCTAGTAAGGAGACGATATAGTGTCAGCAAACCGGTATATCAGGTTTGTTGAACTATCCTCCGGATTGATCAGAGATTCCAGAATTCCTCGTTTTCATCCAAATTCTCAAAAAAGACCTGTACCTTACTGAAGATTACCGGGATACCGTTGAACTCACCGAAATCATGGATTCTTTTGTCGATACTTCTTATCAGATTATCACCGGTCTGAAGATCTCTAAACACCCGGTCCATGATATCCCTCACGCTGAAAAACTCCTGAAACAGTGCCATAGAACCAGACAATCAGATCTCAATGTCATGGACAAAGGTACGACTCTGAAGAGATCTACCGATTGATCCGGGACGCGCTAAACTCTTGCTCTCTTATGCCGATCAGAACCAGAAAAAGAAAACGAATCTCCGGTTACTTATCGAAGAAAAATGGAGAAGTTGTTTTATCTTAATCAATATCATCAGAGAAACAAGGTTGAAATTGTATTTTCCGTCCTGAAAAGGAAGTTTGGGGAATCCCTCGAGGTCGGAAATACCGGTTCCAGGTCAAAGAGATTAAAATCAACGTTATCCTCTAACCACTCACGATTGATAAAATCATTCTTTGTTCTGATTATTGTTGAGGAATTCTAAAGAGCCATTCTTGCAATATTTTATATTCCACTAAAAAATATGGTCCTTAAAAACGCTAAGATTCATCTGTGCCATTTCATCTCTTCAGTTGCGAAAAAAAAGTAGTAAGTTACCAATGCAGGAAAAATAAAAAATACTTCAGGTGATACAATAGAGAAAAAGGGGAGATATTATTTTAATTTCTTTAGTTCCATAACTATATGAAATGGAGATTACTTTCAAACGATAATAATTGAGTATTGTTGGAGATTTCAGTTGACATGCCGTCATCAAATATCCACCTTGTTTTTGAATATAGAATGTTGTTTTTAATTATCGTTCCTGTGGAAATGCCGAAATCGTTTGTTATCTTTATGTCGTTACCATCAACATTGATATTATTTCCTTCAATGATATTTGAGTTTGTTGTATACCATATAAAAATTCCTGTTCCTTTCGCCCTCCAATACTGATTGCCACCTTTTATTAAATTATTCATAATGAGATTATTGGAAAGAGATTTTCCCTTGGAATTATCATCATTGATGATCATACCTGCATTGGTCAGGTTATTCCGTAAAAAATTTCCATTGTCGCTTCTTAACAAAATACCGGTAAATCTGGAATCAATTATTGTGTTATCATGTACGCTGGCATTTTCAAAAAATATCGCTATCCCTTTATAAACTGATTTCACCAGATTCCCGGTTATTTCTATATCCTTATTATTTTCATCATCAGAACCAATTCCAGTACTGTAACCAGCCCCCTCAGATCCTGAAAGTGTATTATTGATAATTTTAATATGATTGTTAGGACCATCATTGCTATATAAATGTATCCCAATGGCAGATATTCCTTGAGCATCTGGAATAGTAATAATATTTTGTGAGACCAGACTGTTTGAACAATATCTGAGCTTTATTCCAACTTCACCACAATTAAATATTGTATTGTTCGTAATGGTGAGATTTTCACTATAATCGGTTGCATCACCGCCCGTTGCTATTCCGTACTGCCAGGTGTCATGAATGACATTGTTGTTAATCAGAATAGAATCTCCTTTGTAAGTAAAGAGGGTGTACGCACCAATATTGAACAATTCATTCCTTTCAAATCTAACGTTATTATAAAGCATAACTCCGTTTGTTGCGTCTGGGCGTTCATTTACACCTCTTCCCGTTTGGTTCCACATGTTTCCATCGAATTTCAAATCGTGGACGTAACAATTGTCATGAATATAGAAAAAGCCCTGTTCATGGTTTATAGTTGACCTGTCAACAAGTCTGATTGTACAGCCATTGCCCACGAGTTCGATGTTTTCAGGAGTTTCAATGTAATCATTAATGCCAATGACTTTATTGGCAGGAAAGATTACCGCCTTGATGGAATGACTCCGGACATGGTCGAAAGCACTTTTGAGTTTTGCAGTCTCATCTGATCCATCTGCTTTGATACCGAAATCGGTTAAATAAATTGCAGAAGATGCTGATGGTATTTCATAAGTAATATTTTTTTCAGGTTCTTGCTGTTTGTCTGGGTTAATAAATATACATCCACTGGTACAGATGGTCAAAAAAATGATAATTCCTGATACAATTTTATAATATAGTTCCATTTCCACCTCCGCGACACTAAATATGGATATTCCGATGGATTTAATCTATCTCTTAAAAACGATATTATAAATGCAGATAAGGGAAAGCTCCCTGCCACTATCTCGGGCTGATATCTAAAGGATAAAGATATAAGAATGTTTGAGAAGGTAAAGAAAAGCCAATTAGTCCTTTCAATATCAAATTGGAGAATTTCTTAATGTTTGAACAAATAGCAAGAATTTGAAAAAAACGTAAAAGAATCTAAAATGTAATTAGAGAAGAGGTAAAAATTCTCAATTGTTCGACTAATGATATCTGTTATTGTTTATATATTTTCAAAAACATTGTAGATAGGATGACATTATTTTCATTAGATGAGAACCATATTTCACAAGAAAATCATGATCAAGGAATAATTATATTATTTCATGAAAATTTTGCAGCAATCAACCAAGTCCCCCACAATTTTTTTTTGGGAAACTCCTATTCGGGTAGTTTGTTTCATAAAATATATGGTTCATTTTTTGGGGAACAAAAATCGGATTTATTGTATGACGATGAAAATCGAATTGCTTATAAGACCCGGGTAAAAAGTTCATTTTCTTGGCTATATAATAAAAAAATATTTAATTTTTTGCAATTCAAAATAATTAAAACATTTTTCAAGGTTTTTTTTTTAAGGACAAATATTCCAAGAACAGAATCGTTATTTATTGGTGGCTTTGTCCCCATGACAAAATGTGAATATAACGTTGAATTGGAAATAACCAGTGATAAGGGATTTGTGATTATCCAAACGCCAAATGCAAAAATTTTCCTTGAGAAAAAAAACACCAAGGAATATTTTATTGAAAGTTTTTTTCAGAATACGTACAAAAAACTCGAGTCTAAAAAAATGGTTGTTCCAAATACAGAAAGAAAACTATTCCTCAGAATCCGTTTTGATGGGATTACTAAAACCAATACAATTACTGGTAATGATCAATATCAGATTGTCATTCCATTTTATAATTCAAGTAGTTCACGCTTAAAATATTCTATATTCTCACATGGTTATATCAAAATTTCTAATATACTCTTACCAAAACAGGATACACAAACCGTTCTGCTTTATACAATATCACAGTCAGCTCCGAGAAAATTGATTACGCCTATAGGTGAAAAAAACATTCAGCCATTTGGTCTTGATGGCCCTCATAATTATAGTACAATAAAGAATGGTCTAAAATATTTGAAAAAATATGGCTACAGAGGTACAATATGGTTTGATAGAGAGTATATGCACAATAAAAATTGCATTGCATTTTTCAAATCATTAATTCATCATGAGTTTTGGGAAGCTGGAATTCATTTTAGTAAATCTCTAACAAAATTATCTTCTTCACAAGTGAATAAATTAATTTCTGACGAATACACTGAGGTTTCTTCACAATTGGATACATCCCTGAAAACATGGTGTTCATTACGGAATGATGATAATGTCGACTTTGCAAATTATAATTTTGATAATTATAAAATGATATGGAGAAATGGGGCTGCGGGAATAAATGCTGAACCTGTCATTGGAAATTTAGACGATGATACATGGGTTTGGTGGAATTTAGCCTCAAAATCAGGTTTAATATATCCTGTCTTCACTCATCAAACCGATCTTGATCCTGCTGTAAGATATTCGATTAGTTACTCGAAATTTAAAACCTGGGTTGATAATTATCAGGCAAATGGTATATCCATAGTCCCATTCAGCGAGTGGTGGTTAATCAATGCAAATACGAATGATACTCTTATAACAAATCTATCAGTACAAAATCGTACATTAAAATTCGGGGTAAAAACCAATGGCGAAAGGGCATTGGTGAACGTAAATATTTCAGCAGGGAAGGATCTGAAGATAATTGATTGTCATACCGATGAGATAATTAACTGGACGAACCATTTAGATAATTCAATTACATTTTTTGTGAGATCAAATCATGAATATGCAATATGTAAAACTTGAAATAAATAACAATAAGGAAAAATTAATTGAATTTTATTACAACAGCAGAAATTTTGTTAGCTTAGGAATATAATAGCCATAATCAATCACAATTTAAAATTGCAGAAGAACATTTACCCCTTTTATTTCAGATAAAAAAATTATATTTTAATTCGATTTTCAAAAAAATTACGTGTTAATATCGTTATTTCGCCATCTTTTATAATTAATTCCCGCGGTGGCTTGGTAGAAATGTTCAAAAAAAATTTGAACGCTCATAGAAGTTTCACCCCAGACGCTTCGGCTCTCCCCAAATGCGATACCTCCTGAACAGGTACTACATCATCATCATTCTAAGTGCAGGGGCGGTATGGTGGGATAGGCACTGTCCACCTCCTTCATATTATCTGTGCTTTTTATTTCATACTCTGGTAAAAGGAATTCTACAGTGCTCAGGTGGCATTTATTTAAAAGTCTGAAACACGATCAGCTTTTCAAACTGGCGGTGAAAATACACCATGATCCGGCCTGATCTTTATACCATGCATCAATAATCTTAAAAAAAGGGTACAGAATAAAATAGCGTGTACCGTATACGGGCCACCCAAAACACAGAGAAATAAACTGTATCCTTTCATACAGCTTTATCACAGGGCCGGATGGACTGAATTTTCTTTTATCGATCTGAAATCCATACTCGTGGAGCAATTTATGATAATATTCTTCAGATGGAAGATAGAGAATTGAATTTCCAAATAACCTTTGGACCGTTTTAAGATAGTCATTATAATCTTTAGGAATAGTTCGGATCATCTGCATGAAACGGATAAAAACTGAATTATTCTCATAATCCTCACGAATTCCCCTTCGGTCGAGTGGCTGAACAATCACTAATCGTCCCGTAGGTTTAATTATCCGTTTAATTTCTGCAATGAATTTTTGGGGTTCAGGAATTGTTGTAATAACTTCTGATAATAGAATTACATCAAAAAATTTTTCTTCAAATGGTGTTATTTCTCCCCGTGAACTGATAAAAGTGAGTTTTCCTCGGAGATCATTTGGAATACAATAATTGTCCATATTTATGATATCGATTCCGTATGCTGTCGCTCCACGATATGCTATCTGGTAAGTCATATACCCGCTTCCGCATCCGAAATCTAAGACTTTCAACCCTGGTTTTATGTCGAGAGCATGGAAAATTTCTGCCATCTGGAGACGCTTTATAAGAATTGGCGCTCCAATAATTTTTAGAATTTGGTCCTTCCACCAAATGGGATTAGGGGTATATGCGGCGGATTGTAAGATAATCAATACACTCCTTTTTATTACTGAATATTCAGATATACATCTCTCAATTCTATCATAAATATCATGCAGTCCATGGAGAGTACATTCATAATATGCTGATAGTGTCTGTTATGGGAAAATGATCAAATTACTTATGGAACCGATGAAGAGGTTTAAATAAAATTATATGAAAAAATAGGATTGTGTTTTAATGATAAATCTCCTACAAAAAGATCAAGACCTGTGGGATATTTTTACCCTGAAAGAAGAGTACGAGTCTGATGTTCGAGACAAATATGACCGTTTTCCCTACTACGCGAGCTCGTGCCGGAATATTTTCGAACCCCGTGTATCAAAATACCTCATTGAACATGACTATCATGTGGAATATCCGGAAGGAAAACCTTTCGCGGTTTGTCTAACCCATGATATCGATCAAATTTATTCATCACTTTTAGTCAAGGCATTTTCTATGATTCGAAATGCTCAAATAGGATCAGTATCAGGAATTATGAAATCCATCAAGCAGATGCGATCAAAAAAATTACCCTTGTGGAATTTTAATGATATCCTTGCACTTGAAGAACAGTATGATGCAAAGAGCAGTTTCTATTTAATGGCGGAGAGTCCCGGTGAACAAGATTATTCATATCAAATAGAAGATTGCAGACAGGCACTCGGTAATATAATCGATCGAGGTTGGGAAGTAGGTCTTCATGGGGGTCATACTTCCTATTGTAATCCGGATGAATTAAAATTTAAAAAGACAAAGCTGGAAAAGGTTCTGAATAAAAAAGTGATAGGATATCGGAACCATTTTCTCCGGTTTAACGTTCCGGAAACCTGGGAAAATCTGCATGAAGCCGGGTTCCTGTATGATTCTACCTTAGGATATGCTGATTGTATAGGATTCCGGAATGGTATTTGCCATCCGTTTAAACCTTACAATCTTCATACAAAAAAATCGATTGAGATTCTGGAAATCCCTCTTACTATAATGGACGATACGTTGTTCCAATACATGAAACTCGATGAGAGGAGAGCATGGGAGATGACAAAACGGATAATTGACACCGTTGAGCAGTACAATGGAGTGCTGACACTCCTTTGGCATAATTATAATTTTTTTTATAGGGATAAACTGAATTTCTATAAGAAGATTTTAAACTATTGCAAAGAAAAAAATGCGTGGATGACAAGCGGTGAGCAAATTTCAATATGGTGGAAGAATAATTGTATATAATCAATAAAGTGCGTAATAATCGAAAAAAATAAAAGTACTATTCAGTCAATTACGGGGAGATAAAAATGCGGATTTGTTTTTTAGCTGATGCAAAAGCTATCCATACATATCGATGGACACAATATTTTGCCGACAAAGGACATGAGATTCATTTAATTTCATTTGAAGAATTTCCATTCCCTCCTCTCAATAACCTTACCGTTCACAAACTGACTCCGTCAACCCGGAAAAATGTTAGGTATTATTCCTTTTTCGTGAATACGTTTATAAACCCCCTTAAAGTCAAAAAACTGATTCGCACGATTAATCCGGATATTTTGCATGCTCATTATATGACTGATTATGGATTACTTGGATATTTAATGCATTTTCATCCCTTTGTATTAACTCTCTGGGGTTCAGATATGTTGATTGCACCCAAAAAAATCTTTCATAAGATCATGGCTAAATTCATATTACATTCATCAAACCTAATCACGTGCGATTCAAATATCGTAAGAAACGAGTGCCTTAAATATTACAATCATCCTGAAAACGTAGAGGTTATCCTGTGGGGTGTCGATTTATCCATATTCCGTGAGAAAAGAAACGACCGCACGAAACGCAGCAATATCACAATATTAAGCAACAGGGAGTTTTCACCAAATTACAATATTGATAGTGTTATACAGTCATTGCCGTACGTCATTGAAAAATATCCCGATGTGAGATATATTCTAAAAAATTTCTACGGTACCAAGGAGTCCGAATTACTCCAATTAGCCGGCTCCTTAAATGTGACAAAATATATAGAATTTATTAATAAAAAAATGGCTTATAATGAATTACCCGAATTGCTTTACAGAGGGGATATTTTTATATCTGTTCCTTCGTCAGATAGCTCTTCAATCGCCCTTCACGAAGCAATGGCATGTGGATTGGCGGCGATTGTATCTGATATTCCTGCAAACCATGAGTGGATTACTGACGGCTGGAATGGATTCATTGTCCCTGTCCGAAATCCAGAAAAACTTGCCCGTTCAATAATTCAATTGATTGAAAACCCCGAGCTCATGCAGTTGTTTGGCGAACGGAACGCCCAGATAATTCGTGATCGTGCAGACCGGGAAAAACATATGTCTAATATGGAAAATTTGTACAAACAGCTTTTGGGAAAAGGAAAATAAGGGGGAGATTGTTGTGAACGTTGAAGGAAAAACGATTCTTGTTACCGGTGCCGGGGGCTTTATCGGCAGTCATTTGGTAGAAGCACTTGTTTCAAAAGGTGCTGAAGTAAAAACATTTGTTCGTTATAACTCACGGAACGATTGGGGGATGCTTGAAAACATACCTTCCGGTATTAAGGAAAATCTTGACGTAATGACCGGAGACATTATTGATTTTGGTGTTGTAAAAAAAGCGGTGAGAAACTGTGACATTGTCTTTCATCTTGCTGCCCTGATTGGAATTCCCTATTCCTATGTTGCTCCTGAAAGTTATGTTACTACGAATATCAAAGGAACAATGAACATTATGCAGGCTTCCCTGGAGGAAGGGGTTGAGAAGATAGTACATACTTCAACGAGTGAAGTGTATGGGACGGCAAAATATGTTCCCATAGACGAGAACCATCCTCTCCAGGGCCAGTCTCCGTATTCTGCCAGTAAAATTGGAGCTGATATGCTTGCCCACAGTTATTTTCTTTCATTCAATGCACCCGTCGCGATCATTCGACCATTCAATACCTTTGGTCCCCGTCAATCTGCAAGGGCAGTAATACCTACCATAATCTCCCAGGCGTTGTCAGGAAACGAAGTAAATCTCGGATCACTTACACCTGTTCGTGACCTTACCTATGTCAAAGATACCGTAAATGGTTTTATCAAAGTTGCTGAGGCCGATAAATCCATCGGAGAAATTATTAATATTGGAAATGGAAAGGGAATAACTGTTGGAGAACTGGCAAAAAAAATCCTTACTATTATGGAATGCCAAAATACTACAATTCACACAGATGAAGAACGAGTACGCCCTGAAAAAAGTGAGGTAATGGAATTAATTTGCGATAATTCAAAAGCACACAGAATGATTGGGTGGTCTCCTGCCTACTCGCTGGATCAGGGGCTGAAAGAAACGATAGAGTGGATACGACAACACAGACCTATCTACAAACCAGGGAATTACAATCTGTAGATGCTGGTGCTAAAGATGAAAGCCTTGATATTAGCAGGTGGAAAAGGAACAAGACTTCTTCCTTATACAGCCGTTTTACCAAAACCACTGATGCCAATAGATGAAACACCAATTTTGGAGATAATTATCCGCCAATTAAAAAAATATGGCATATCAGATATTTTCATATCTGTTGGATACATGGCGGGATTGATTGAGACTTTTTTTGGTGATGGAAAACGATTAGGAGTAACAATTACGTATTCGGTGGAAACCCAACCTCTTGGAACTGCAGGTCCTATTGCGCTGATTCCGGATTTTAACAGCACGTTACTTGTCATGAATGGAGATGTCCTGACAAGTCTGAATTACCGGAATTTTATTGATTACCATAAAAAGAACAAGGCTGCGATGACCATAGGAATGTCAACGCAATCATATCAAAACCCCCTTGGATATGTCGAACATGATGAATACAATGTGATTACTAACTATGTTGAAAAACCTGTCTATCAATACGACGTAAGTATGGGTATCTATGTGGTAGAACCGGATGTCTTACGATTTATCGAGAAGGGGAAACGTCTCGATATTCCCGAACTTGTTAATATTCTTATAGCAAATAATCAAAGGGTTGTTGGATATCATTGTGACGACTATTGGCTGGATATGGGAAAACATGATGATTATAATAAAGTGAATGAAGATTTCAAGAATAATAAATCATTATTTTTATGAGGTAAAAAGATGGAAATATCCCTGGCATCCCCCAATATCGGGGAGGAAGAAGCACGAGCCGTATATGACGTTGTGAAAACCGGATGGCTTAATGAAGGAAAAAAGGTTGAATGTTTTGAAAACAATTTTGCCGAGTTTATTGGGACAAAATATGCGATAGCTTTTTTTAACGGTACAGTAGCCCTTCATTCAGTTTTAGCAGCTCTCAATTTGAAGCCGGGAGATGAAGTGATTGTTCCTTCATTTACTTTTATTTCAACTGCAAATAGTGTCATCTTTACCGGTGCGAAACCGGTTTTTGCAGATATTGATGAAAAAACTTTTAACATCTCTCCTGACGACGTAAATGAAAAAATTTCCGACAGGACACGTGCAATTATTCCAGTACATTATGGAGGCCAGGCTGCAGATATGAAACCTCTTTGTGAGATTGCAGACGACAGGAATCTTCTGGTGGTTGAAGATGCAGCAGAAGCACACGGAGCTACCTACCAGGATCAAAAGGTTGGCACGTTTGGAAATGCAGGTATGTTCAGTTTTACCCCGACAAAAAATATTACTACTGGAGAAGGAGGGATTATAACAACAAATGATGAAAAATTGAGTGAGATGTTAAGATTATTAAAAAATCATGGGTCATCATCACCTTATCACCACATCATACTTGGGTATAATTACAGGATGACAGAAATGCAGGCCGCAATCGGTATCGAACAACTTAAAAAATTAACTATGATTATAGACGTAAAACAGAAAAACCAGGAATATCTGACAAAAAAATTATCTTCAATACATGGTCTGACACCTCCTTTTGTTCCAGCGGACCGAAAACACGTATATATGCTTTATACAATCAAAATTGACGAAAAAGAAAGTGGCATTTCGCGGGATGCTTTTATGCAGAAGCTCGAGGAAAAGGGAATTATGACTAAAATTTATTTTCCCCCGGTTCATATGCAACCTTATTATAAGGAAATAGGATACTCAAATCAGAAGTTACCGGTAACAGAAAAAATATATAATTCGGTATGTTCTCTGCCTTGCCACTCAAAACTTACCAAATCAGAGCTGGATTATATGGTAACTGTGATAAAGGGAATTATCCAATAACCCCTCCCTTGTAATGTATCGAAATAATTGTTAGATATACATTTGGGGGGAGCACGAAGCGGCGGGGGTGAAACCCTTGTTGAGCGTTCAAGTTTTTAATTTGAACATTCCCTATGAAAATCGTATTATTCAGATATGACGCGGGGATTGTTACCCTTCTAT
>Ga0209048_10005736_pt1 | contig 11701 bp, 13 predicted proteins | sample FrelakmetCRP12CR_FD_187146 | JGI IMG/M metagenome (GOLD analysis project Ga0209048, IMG submission 187146) | Freshwater lake sediment microbial communities from the University of Notre Dame, USA, for methane emissions studies - CRP12 CR (SPAdes)... | ecosystem: Environmental > Aquatic >... | reverse complement strand
GCCGGATGCCGCTGGCCCAGCCGATTGCCGCGGCAAGCGCGATGAGCTGCCACGTGTCGAATTGCGCCAGGCCGGGAACCGCGCTCATTCCTCGTCCAGAACGTTCGGTATCCACGCGGGGCGGCGTTTGCCCAGGAATGCGGCGACGCCCTCGCGGCCCTCCGCCGACTTGCGTATCCTCGCGATGCGCGCTGCGGTGTCGGCGATCACGGCATCGTCGATCGGCCGATGCGCGATCGCGCGGATCAGCGCCTTCGATTCGGCCTGCGCGTGCGGTCCCGCGATGACAAGCGCGCCCAGCAGTTCATTGATCCGGTTGTCGAGCTCGTCGACCAGCACGAGGTCGTGCACGAGCCCGATCCGGTAGGCTTCCGCGGCGTCGAAGCGCTCGCCCGTCAGAAAATAGCGGCGCGCGGCACGCGCGCCGATCGCCTCGACGACGTACGGGCCGATCGTCGCCGGAATCAACCCGAGCTTCGCCTCCGAAAGCGAGAAGGTGGCCTGCTGGGCGGCGATCGCGATGTCGCAGCACGCGACGAGACCCACGCCGCCGCCATACGCCGCGCCGTGGACACGCGCGATCGTCGGCTTCGGGAGGCGGTAGAGCGTCTTCAACAGAGTCGCGAGCGCCATCGCATCGGCAAGATTTTCCTTTTCGCCGAAGGCTGCCATCCGCTTCATCCAGTTGAGGTCTGCGCCCGCGCAAAAGCTCTTGCCGTCCCCCAGCAGGACGACGGCGCGCACGGCATCGTCGCGCTCCAGCGCGACGAGCACGTGCGTCAGCTCGGCGATCGACGTCTCGTCGAACGCGTTGTGGACCTCCGGCCGCGCCAGCACGACGAGCGCGATGCCGTTGCGGATCTCGACGGTCAGCGTCCTCAACGCAGCCGGCGCGCCTCGCCTCGCCCGCGGCGCCGGCTTGACCGCCGCCGCGCGGCGCTTGCCAACAGTTTCTTCACGTGCCATGCGTCGCCTCACATCCGGAATACGCCGAATTTCGTCGGCTCGATCGGGCGGTTGAGCGACGCGGAGATCGCGAGCCCCAGCACGCGCCGCGTGTCCGCCGGGTCGATGACGCCGTCGTCCCACAGCCGGGCGCTCGCGTAGTACGGATGCCCTTCGCGCTCGTACTGCTCGCGGATCGGCGCGCGGAACGCCTCTTCCTCCTCGGCGCTCCACTTGCCGCCCTTCGCCTCGATCGCGTCGCGGCGCACTGTCGCGAGCACCGTCGCGGCCTGCTCGCCTCCCATCACCGAGATGCGCGCGTTCGGCCACATCCAGAGGAAGCGCGGACCGAAGGCGCGGCCGCACATGCCGTAGTTGCCGGCGCCGTAGCTGCCCCCGATGATCACCGTGAACTTCGGCACCTGCGCGCAGGAGACCGCGGTCACCATCTTGGCGCCGTCGCGCGCGATGCCGCCGGCCTCGTACTTCTTCCCGACCATGAATCCGGTGATGTTCTGCAGGAACACGAGCGGCACGCGACGCTGCGCACAGAGCTCGATGAAGTGCGCGCCCTTGAGCGCGGACTCCGAGAAGAGAATGCCGTTGTTCGCGACGATGCCGGCCGGATAGCCGTGGATGCGCGCGAACCCGGTGACGAGCGTCGTGCCGTAGCGCGCCTTGAATTCGTCGAGCTCGCTGCCGTCGACGATTCGCGCGATCACCTCCCGGACATCGTACGGCTTCCGGATGTCGGCATTTATGACGCCGTAGATCTCGTCGGGCGCGTACTTCGGCGCGACCGGCTCCGCGATCTCCATGTCGACGCGCTTCGGCCGGTTGAGGTTGCCGACGATGCGGCGCGCGATCGCCAGCGCATGGCGGTCGTCGTGCGCGTAGTGGTCGGCGACGCCGGACACGCGCGTGTGCACGTCCGCGCCGCCCAGCTCCTCCGCCGTCACGATCTCGCCGGTCGCCGCCTTCACCAGCGGCGGCCCGCCGAGGAATATCGTCCCCTGGTCCTTGACGATGATCGACTCGTCCGACATCGCCGGCACGTAGGCGCCGCCGGCGGTGCACGATCCCATCACCACGGCGATCTGCGGAATTCCCAGCGCCGACATCGTCGCCTGGTTGTAGAAGATGCGGCCGAAATGGTCGCGGTCCGGGAACACCTCGATCTGGTTCGGCAGGTTGGCGCCGCCGGAGTCGACGAGGTAGATGCAGGGGAGGCTGTTCTCGCGCGCGATCTCCTGGGCGCGCAAGTGCTTCTTCACGGTGAGGGGAAAATAGGTCCCGCCCTTCACCGTCGCGTCGTTGCAGACGATCACGCACTCGCGGCCGCCGACGCGCCCGATGCCGGTGATGATGCCGGCCGAGGCGATCGTGTCGTCGTACATTCCGTACGCCGCGAGCTGCGAGAATTCGAGGAAGGGCGTTCCCGCGTCGATCAGCGCGCGGACGCGATCGCGCGGCAGCAGCTTGCCGCGCGCGGCGTGCTTCGCCCGCGGGCCCTCGCCGCCGCCCAGCTCGATTTCCGCGACCTTCGCCTTCAGATCGGCGACCAGCGCGGCCATCGCGTCGCGATTCCTCGCGAACGTTTCGTCGCGCGGGTCGATCCTGGTTTCGATGACGGCCATGATTTTCGCCTCGTCCTTCGGTCAGGTTCGTTCCGCGAGCGCGAGACGCACCGCCAGCGCCACGAACAACGCGCCGACCGCGCCGGAGAGCCGGCGGACGGCTGCTCCGCTCGCGCGCGCCCCGCGCCCCGCGCGCGCGGCGAGCCAGGCGACCGGAACGTTGACGAACAGGCTGTTGAAATTGAACACGCAGCCCAGCGCGACGAATGCCAGCGCCTTCGACGGCGCGGACGTGTCGATGAATTGCGGCAGGAAGGCCAGGAAGAACAGCGCGACCTTCGGATTGAAGATGTTGATGACGAAGGCTTCGCGAAAGATTCTGGCGGCAGGCGCAGCGGCGAGCGCGGGCGCTGTCTCGCGCGTCGCGCCGGAGCGCAGGCTCGAGGCCAGAAGGCGGATCCCCGCGTACAGCAAATAGGCGGCGCCGCACCACTTGACCACGCCGAACGCCGCCGCCGACGTCGCGAGCAGCGCCGACAACCCCGCCGCCGCCGCCAGCGTGTGCACGACGCAGCCCGCCGTGATGCCGAGCGTCGCGGCGAGGCCGGCCCCGAATCCGCCGTTGGCGCCGCGCGCGGCGATGTACGCCATGTCGGGTCCCGGAGTGAGATTGAGCATGAGGCCGGCCGCTACGAACAGCGCGAAGTCGTGAATGCCCATCAGCGGCGGCTCCGGGCCGCGCGACTCCGGCCGGGCGCGGGGTTGGCGTTGCGCACGCTCACCTCACGTCGTGGCCGGGCGCGGATGGCCCGGCATCAGTTCGTACGGATGCACCCAGCGCGGCTCGCCTTCGATGCGGGCGAGCCAGTCGCGGATGGGCGGGTACTCGCCCCAGTCGACGCCGATCTCCTCCGGCCAGAACAGGTACCCGCACAGCGAGAGGTCCGCGATCGTCAGCCGATCCCCGACGACGTAGAGGCGGTCGGCGAGATGCGCCGCGAGGACGCCCCACGCGGTTTCGGCGCGCGCGCGGAACACCTTCATGACCGCGGGATCCGGGTCCTTCGTGAACGAGCGCAGAAACCGGTACGTGGCCGTGTAGCTCGTCAGCTTGTGGTTGTCCCACAGCAGCCAGCGCAGGATCTCGCGCCGCTCGTCCGAATTCGCGGCGCCGAACGCGCCGGTCGTCTCGGCGAGGTAGTCGAGAATCACTCCGGATTGGGTCAGCCTCCGGCCGCGATGCTCGAGCACAGGCACCTCGCCCATCACATTGACCGCGCGGTACTCGGGCGTGCGCGTCTCGCCGCTGAAGTAATCGACGAAGCGGGCTTCCCACGACGCGCCAGCGAGCTCGAGCATCAGCGCCGGCTTGTAGGCGTTGCCGGATTGGGCGAAGCAGTGCAGCGTGTACTCGGCCATCGCGTCAGAATCCCCCTGTCGAAAGCCAGCGCTCGATCTGGTCGAAGCGGTCGAGCCCCCAGAACGGCTCGCCGTCGACGAACACGAACGGTGAGCCGAACACGCCGCGCGCGAGCGCCTGCTCGACTTCGGACTTGAGTGCGCTCTTGACGGCCGGGTCGTCGATGGCCGCGCGCGCCGCCGCCGCATCCACGCCCGCGCTCGCCGCGGCGGCGACCGCGGCGTCCGGCGAAGAAATGTCGACGTCGTCGACCCAGTAGGCGCGAAACAGCGCCTGCGCGGCGCGCACCGCGAGCGCGGGATCGGTCGCCTTCTTCCACAGCACGATCCGCGCCGCGGCCTGCGTCGGAATCGGGAAGCGGGACGGCATCCGGAATTCATTGATGCCGTGGAAATGCGCGCTGCGCAGAATGTCGTGCCGCGAATAATCGCCCTTCAGCGGGTAGTCGATCAGCGGCGCCGTCCCGACGTGCTGGAACAGCGCGCCGAGCAGCATCGGGTGCCAGTCGACGCCACGGTCGAATTTCGCCGCCAGCGCCTCGATCCGGCGCGACGCGAGATAGCCGTAGGGGGACGAGAAGTCGAACCAGAACTCGATCGGTGCGGCCATGGGCGGTCTCTCGCAGTCGCTCAGTCGACGAGCGCCCGGCCGATGACGAGCCGCTGGATTTCGCTCGTGCCTTCGTAGATCTGGCACACGCGCACGTCGCGGTAGTAGCGCTCCACCGGAAAATCCGTCACGTAGCCCGCGCCACCGTGAATCTGGATCGCGTCCGAGCACACGCGCTCGGCCATTTCCGAGGCGAAGAGCTTCGCCATCGACGCTTCCTTGAGGCACGGCTGCCCGGCGTCGCGCATTGCGGCGACGTGCCACACCATCTGCCGCGCAACCTCGATCTGCGTCGCCATGTCGGCGAGCTTGAAATTGATCGCCTGGTGCAGGGCGATCGGCTTGCCGAACGCCGACCGCTCGCCGGCGTAGCGCAGCGCCGCCTCGAACGCAGCGCGCGCGATGCCCACCGCCTGCGCGCCGATTCCCATGCGACCGCCCTCGAGGTTCGCGAGCGCGATCCGGTAGCCCTCGCCCGGCCGGCCGAGAAGATTCGCGGCCGGCACCCGGCAATCCTCGAGCACGATCTGCGCGGTGTCCGACGCGCGCTGGCCGAGCTTGTCCTCGACGCGCGCGACGATGTAGCCGGGCGTCGCCGTGTCGACGATGAAGGCGGAGATCCCGCGCTTGCCCGCCGCCTTGTCGGTCACCGCGAACACGATGGCGACGTCGGCGTTCTTCCCCGTCGTGATGAACTGCTTGACGCCATCGAGAGTCCAGTGTCCGTCGCTTTCGACGGCGCGGGTCGCGAGCGCGCCGGCATCCGAGCCCGCCTGCGGCTCGGTGAGGCAGAAGCAGCCGAGCTTCTCGCCGCGCGCGAGCGCGGGAAGCCAGGCCGCCTTCTGCGCGTCGTTGCCGAATGCGTTGATCGGGCCGCAGACCACCGAATTCTGCACGCCGACGACGGTCGACGTCGACGCGTCTCCCGCGGCGATCTCCTCCAGCGCGACCGCGAGCGAAACGTGGTCGAGGCCGGCGCCGCCCCAGCGATCGGGAATGACGACGCCGAGTGCGCCCAGCGCGCCCAGCGCGGCGATCTCCTCGCGCGGAAAATGGTGCTCGCGGTCCCAGCGCGCCGCGTTCGGCGCAAGGCGCTCGGCGGCGAACGCGCGAATCGTGTCGCGGATGAGCTGCTGGGTGTCGTTGAGCAACATGGAATCAGGTTTCGCGCGTGCGTGCGCGCCTCAGCGGCGCGCGTCGAGCATCAGCTTGACGGCGATCGCGCCGAAGACGCCGCCAAGGATCCAGCGCTGCACCGAGAGCCAGACCGGCCTCCCGGCGAGCCAGTCCGCGGCGCGCGCCGCCGCCAGCACGAACAGCAGGTCGCCGGTGGCGTCGATCACGATCTGGAGCGCCGCGAGGATCAGCGACTGCGCGAGGACGCTGCCGCGAGCGGGGTCGACGAACTGCGGAAAGAGCGCGAGGTAGAACAGCGCGACCTTCGGATTCAGAATGCTGGTCAGGATCCCGGTGCGGTAAAGCGTCGCCGGCGCCACCGGCGGCAGGTCGCGCCGCGCGAACAGCCCGCCGTTGCCATGCGGGCGGACGCTGTCCCATGCGAGCCACAGGAGGTACGCGGCACCGGCGTAGCGCAGCACGTCGTAGAGCACCGGGACCGCGACGAACACCGCGGTGATGCCAACGGCGGCGCCGATCGCATAGAACAGGAATCCCGTCGTCGTGCCGGCGAGCGATATCAGGCCGGCGGTGCGTCCCTGGCAGAGCGTCCGCGAGATGAGATACAGCAGGTTCGGGCCCGGCGTCACGACCAGCAGCACGCAGGCGAGTGCGAACAGCGCGAGGCTGTCCTGCGGAATCATCGGCGGCGGCCGGCGCAGCGCGGCGCGCACGGTCCATGCGGTGAAACATCGATCGGTCCCGGCATGACGTCCCCTTTCGGCATTCGAAGCGCAAGCACCGCGGCGATGCTCATTTCTCCGCCGCGTAACCCAGCGCCGCCATCAGCGGCCCGGCGCCCAGCTCGACGGCGATCCGGTCGGGCGCGCTCATCTCGCGCCGCCAGACGTCGACCCTTTCGGTCTGCCGCGGCTTCGCGAGATTGACGTGAATCGACGTGCGATCCTCGCGCGACACGACCCGCCCGCTCACGTGCATCCGTCCCTTGATGCGAGCGATCCGGGCGGCCCCCTGCGCGCTGAAATCGAGCATCGCCGGCGTGTAGTCGATCCCGAGAAACCGGCACAGCCGCGGTAGCTCCGCTTCCGGGCGCAGCACGAGTTCCTCGAACCGGGTTTCCACATAGTGTGGCACAGCGGCGCCACCCTGCCGCCCGGCGTCGACGTGATGCCGCCACGCGAGGCCCAGCACGCGGAAGTCCTGGCTCGGCGCGAACCATGTGCGACGCCATGAAAGCGCGGTGTCCCGCGGATCGCGGATCACGTGGATGAAATGCGCCTCCGGCAGCAGAGCGGCGATTTCGCTCATCACGAAGATGTTGTCGGGCGTCTTCTCGCCGGAGCGCGGCTTCGCCTGGCTCTCCGCGTACATCCGGTAGAACTCGCGCGTGCCGGCATCGGCGGTGAACGGCGACAGCGCGGCGATGCGGGTCGCGAACGCGGCGCGATCGAGACCGAAGTCGGACCAGTTCGACACCGGCGTCCGGTCCGCGGTCACGACGTCGATGAATCGCCGCCGTTGCGCCTCCGGGTCGCCGGAGAGTGTCACCACGTGCTTCAGGAATGCGGTCTCCGGCGGAAACGCGATCTCGGGATGGCTGTCCAGCATCACGGCGAGCAGCGACGTGCCGGAGCGCGGGCAGCCGACGATGATCGGGAACGGCAGCGCCGTGCCGTCCGCGCCGGCCGAGGAACGCGCCGCCGGCGCGGTCATCGTCGCGGGGGCCGGCACCATCAGACGAGCTCCACCGCCATCGCCGTCGCCTCGCCGCCTCCGATGCACAGAGACGCGACGCCGCGCTTCCTGCCGTGCTTGCGCAACGCGCCGATCAGCGTGACGACGATGCGCGCACCCGACGCGCCGATCGGATGGCCCAGCGCGCAGGCGCCGCCGTGCACGTTGACGATTTCATGGGCGATGCCGTGATCGTGCATCGCAGCCATCGTCACGACGGCGAAAGCCTCGTTGATCTCGAAGAGATCGACGGTCTTCGTCGACCAGCCGGTCTTCGCATACAGCTTCTCGATCGCACCGATCGGCGCGGTCGTGAACCAGCCGGGCTCCTGCGCATGCGTCGCATGGCCGACGATGACGGCGAGCGGCACGAGCCCGCGCCTCTCGGCGGTCGAGCGGCGCATCAGCACCAGCGCCGCGGCACCGTCGGAGATCGAGCTCGAATTGGCCGCCGTGACCGTTCCGTCCTTGCGGAACGCCGGCTTCAGCGTCGGGATCTTCCCGGGCGCCGCCTTGGCCGGCTGCTCGTCGCGATCGATGACGACGTCGCCCTTCTTACCCGGGACCGTGACCGGCGCGGTTTCCCAGTCGAACGTGCCGTCGTTGTTCGCGGCGAGCGCGCGCGACAGCGACGCCAGCGCGAACGCATCCTGCGCCTCGCGGGTGAAGTTGAATTTCGCCGCGCAGTCCTCGGCGAACGTCCCCATGAGGCGGCCCTTGTCGTAGGCATCCTCGAGACCGTCCAGGAACATGTGGTCGTAGACGGTCTGATGACCCATCCGGTATCCCGAACGCGCCTTCGGCATCAGGTACGGCGCACCGGACATCGACTCCATTCCTCCCGCGACCATGATCTCGTTCGTCCCGGCGGCGATGAGATCGTGCGCGAGCATTGCCGCCTTCATCGCCGAGCCGCACATCTTGTTGACCGTCGTGCAACCGGCCGCGAGCGGAAGCCCGGCCTTGAGCGACGCCTGCCGTGCCGGGGCCTGGCCCTGGCCCGCCGGCAGGACGTTGCCCATGATGACCTCCTCGACGTCGGCCGGCGCGATGCCGGCGCGCGCGACGGCGGCGCGGATCGCGACGGCGCCAAGCTCGCTCGCGGCGAGCGTCGCGAAATCGCCCATAAATCCACCCATCGGCGTCCTGGCCGCGCCGACGATGACGATCGGGTCGTTCAGCATGGTTCGCTTCCTTCCTCGATGACTTCAGGCGCGCGCGCCGGCGTTCTGCGCGTCACGCGCGGCGCGGCGCGGGCGCGGCACGAGCTCGCCGCCGCAGTTCGGGCAGATTCCGCGCATCGCGTCGGCGCACGCCGCGCAGAACGTGCATTCGAAGCTGCAGATGCGCGCGCCGGCGGCGTCGGCCGGCAGCGGCGCCGCGCACTTCTCGCACGAAGGCTTCAGCGCAAGCGTCATCTCATTTGCTGTCGTTGAAGAGCTCGCGGCCGATCAGCATGCGCCGGATTTCCGACGTGCCCGCGCCGATCTCGTAGAGCTTGGCGTCGCGCCACAGTCGGCCGGTCGAATACTCGTTGACGTAGCCGTTGCCGCCGAGCGCCTGGATCGCCTCGCCGGCCATCCAAGTCGCGCGCTCGGACGCGAAGAGGATCGCTCCCGCCGCATCCTTGCGCGTGGTCTCGCCGCGGTCGCAGGCACGGCCGACCGCGTAGACGTACGCCCGCGCGGCGTTCATCGTCGTGTACATGTCGGCAAGCTTCCCCTGCATCAGCTGGAACTCGCCGATCGGCTGGCCGAACTGCGACCGCTCGTGGACGTACGGGAGCACCACGTCGAGGCATGCCGCCATGATGCCGAGCGGGCCGCCCGCCAGCACCGCGCGCTCGTAGTCGAGTCCGCTCATCAGCACGTTGACGCCGCGGCCCTCGGCGCCCATCACGTTCTCCGCCGGAACCTCGCAATCCTGGAATACGAGCTCGCAGGTGTTCGAGCCGCGCATGCCGAGCTTGTCGAGCTTCTGCGCGGTGGAGAATCCCTTCATTCCCTTTTCGACGATGAAAGCGGTGATCCCGCGCGGCCCCGCATCGACGTCGGTCTTCGCGTAGACGACCAGCGTGTCGGCGTCGGGGCCGTTGGTGATCCACATCTTGCTGCCGTTCAGGACGAACCTGTCGCCGCGGCGGTCGGCGCGCAGCCGCATCGACACGACGTCGGATCCCGACCCCGGCTCGCTCATCGCGAGCGCGCCGACGTGCTCGCCGGAGACGAGCCGCGGCAGGTACTTCCGCTTCTGCGCGTCGCTCGCGTTGCGCCGGATCTGGTTGACGCAGAGGTTCGAGTGCGCACCGTAGGATAGCCCGACCGCCGCCGAGGCGCGGCTCACCTCCTCCATCGCGACGATGTGGGCGAGGTAGCCCATCGCGGTTCCGCCGTACTCTTCGTCGACGGTGATTCCGAGGAGGCCCAGATCGCCCATCTTGCGCCAGAGGTCGGACGGAAACAGGTTCGCGCGGTCGATCTCGGCGGCGCGCGGCGCGATCTCGTCGGCGGCGAACGAGGCCACGGTCGAACGCAGCATGTCGATCGTCTCGCCGAGGCCGAAATCCAGCGTCGGATAGCTCACCATCTAACGTGCCTCGTGCCCATCGCGCCCTCCCCTGGCGAGCCCGCTTCCCGCCGGCGGCGCCCTGTCGTCGTCACGCATCCGCCTTGCCGTGCATGACCATCAGCGTCTGCTGCATGATCGCGACCAGCGTGCGCGTGCCGCCATGTTCCGCATAGACCTCGCCGCGCGTGATCGCGAGCGTCTTTCCCGGCTTCACGACGAATCCCTCGGCGACGATGCGCTCGCCCTTCGCCGGGCTCATCAGGTTCAGCTTGTACTCGACGGTCAGCACGGAGGCGTCGGCCGGGAACAGCGTAAATCCCGCGTAGCCGCCGGCGGTGTCGACGATCGCGGCAACGACGCCGGCATGAACGTACCCGTGCTGCTGCGCGACCTCCGGCCGGGGGACGAGCGCGATCGCGCAGTAGCCGGGCGCGACGGCGACGAGCTCGGCGCCCAGCGTGCGCATCGCGCCCTGACGCGCGAAGCTGGCGCGCACGCGGCCCGCGAATTCCGGGTCCTGCGGCTGCCACGGCGCGGCGGCGGCCTGGCGGGGAGGCGAGGGGTCGGACACGGCGGGTCGACAGGGCGGCGTGGGAAAAAGGGGATGGAAACTCTACGTGCCGTTTACGTAAACGTCAACTACGGCCGCGGCGAGGCTATCGGCCGCCCGGCGGCGCAGCCTCGGGGTGCAGCCGGCGGCGGCAATCGCGCTCCAGCACGGCGATCTCGGCCAGGACCGCGTCGATGTCCTCCCGCTGCTGCAGCAGCATCGCGCGCCGGTCGGCGAGCATCGGAAGGAACTTGGCGAGCTGCGTCCTCTCGCTCCCGGTGGCTGCGTAAAGGTCGAACAATTCCCGTATTTCCGACAGCGAGAGACCGAGGCGCTTGCCGCGCAGGATCAGCTTGATCCGCGTGCGCTCGCGCTCTCCGTAAACTCGGGTCTGGCCGCGCCGCGATGGCGCCAGCAGCCCCTCGTCCTCGTAGAAGCGTATGGCGCGGGTCGTGAGCGCGAATTCCTGGGCGAGCGCCGAGATCGAAAAGGTCGGCCCGCCGCGCGAAGCGGCGCGGCGCCGGCTGCCGACCGGTGCTTTCTGGCCCCGCTTGGCGCGGGCGGGCGGTGCGTTCGCAACGGGCATCGGGCGGCGAGCGGGAAGGGAAATTCGAAGCGGCGGGGCTGCATGTCAAGATACCATAACGCCTTGACACCCTTTGCGACTTCGCCGACGATGCTGCGTTGCACAAAGCCCGTTCCCCGCGCCTCGTGCTTGCCGTTCCCGGCAACCATTGGACGAACCTCATGACCGCCGCGCTGCCGGCCGTTCTCGACCATCCGTTTGCCGGCCCGCCGGGACCGGGGGAAGCGATCGCCATCACGCCGCGGCTCGCGTGGCTGCGCATGCCGCTGCCGTTCGCGCTCGACCATATCAATCTCTGGCTGCACGACGAGGGGGAAGGCTTCACGCTCGTCGACTGCGGATACGGCGACAGCGCGACGCGCGAGCTCTGGGAGCGGCATTTCGCCGGAACGCTGGCGGGCAAGCCGATCCAACGCATCATCGCGACGCACTGCCATCCCGATCACGTCGGCAACGCCGCGTGGCTCGCGGGCCGGTTCGGGGCGCCGGTCGCGATGACGCACGCCGAATTCCTCTCGGCCCATGCAATCGCCGGCGGCCACAGCGGCCACTCCGGCGCCGCGACAATCGAGCTC
>Ga0209048_10005735_pt1 | contig 11702 bp, 8 predicted proteins | sample FrelakmetCRP12CR_FD_187146 | JGI IMG/M metagenome (GOLD analysis project Ga0209048, IMG submission 187146) | Freshwater lake sediment microbial communities from the University of Notre Dame, USA, for methane emissions studies - CRP12 CR (SPAdes)... | ecosystem: Environmental > Aquatic >... | reverse complement strand
GACATAGTTGGCGAGTCTGACCGTTGCCGTGTTCAATGACAGAGCAATGGCTGTTGTCAAAGGTACATATCCGTGGTACTTCCCGTCATAGTTTTTCGGTGCCCAGGGCTTTCCACGCACGGCACCGGGAAACGATACCGGTCCGTCAAGTATTTTGCTCTCTGGAGACATTCCTTTTTCGAGTGCCGTGGCATAGACAAAAGGCTTGAACGCCGAGCCCGGCTGCCTCACCGCCATGGTCACCCTGTTGAACTGAGTCTCCCAGAAGTCGTTGCCTCCGACAAGTGCCTTGATATGTCCGTCTCTGAGATCGATGGCGATCAGGGCGGCCTGGACACCCCGTTTTACCCGCTGCTCTAATGCCTTGATGCCGTTCGACACCGCCTCCTCAGCGGTCCTCTGCATCGTGAAGTCGATGGTCGAATTGATCTTGTACCCTGCGGTATAGAGATCGCTGTACTGCTCTTCGAGCTGCTGCCTGAGCGATTCGATGAAATAGGGCGCCTCGAATTTGCGGAAGAAGGGCTTAGCGGGCAACGGCTCTGCCTTGGCTTTTTCATACTCTTGCTGGGTGATAAAGCCATTATCGAGCATATTCTTCAGAACGAGATTTCTTCTTGTGTGGGCCTTTTCAGGGTTTCTGAAGGGAGAATAGGAGGTTGGCGCCTTCTGAAGCCCTGCGATCATCGCCATCTCGGCGATCGATAGCTCATCGACTGGTTTGCCGAAGTAGGTGCGGGCCGCAGCATCAATTCCGTATGCCCTTGTGCCGAAATAGGCCTGATTGAGATACATCCCGAGTATTTCGTCTTTTGTATACAGTTTCTCTATCTGGGCCGAAATAATGGCTTCCTTTATCTTCCGCTTTACACTCTTCTCAGGCTTGAAAAAAACCATCTTGGCGAGTTGCTGTGTGATGGTGCTTCCTCCCTCCACTACACCTTGAGCCCTGATGTCCTTGTAGACAGCCCGCAGGATCCCTAAAAAGTCGACGCCGTGGTGCGAATAAAAGCGCTGATCCTCGATGGCGATAAAAGCCTGCTTCACTTTCGATGGGATCTCATAGTAAGGGAGGTACGTCCTTCTTTCGAGATAGAACTCCGCAATTACCTGCCCGTCTGATGAATAGACGACCGACGATTCCAGAGGGGTATAGCTTTCGAGCTTCCGGATGTCGGGAAGATCGGAAAAGAGCGAAAAGACATATCCTCCCGTCGCCCCTATTGCGATCATCAAGAGTAAGAGAATCGTGACCTTGAACCACCCCGGCAACTGCATTTTTTATTATAACAGCTACGATAAAGTATTGGAGAGTCTGCCGCTGCCGGTATGGTATATTTATGGTATGACAATCGATCTCACAGAGGTGCCTCCAAAACCGGGCGTATACTTGTTCAAGGCCTCCGGCGAGAGGGTGATTTATGTCGGCAAGGCCAAGAGCCTAAAGAACCGGCTGAGAAGCTATTTCCAAGGCTCTTCGAAGCTCGATGTGCGGAAGGCTGCAATGGTGAGCGAGATCAAGGACTTCTCTTACATTGCAACGGATAATGAACTTGAGGCATGGATACTCGAAGCGAACCTGATAAAACAGTACAAGCCCAAATTCAACATTGTCCTGAGGGACGACAAGAACTATCCGTATCTTAAAGTAACCATAACTGAGGAGTGGCCGCGTGTGGTGGTCGTCAGAAAGATCGCGAGGGACGGCAATCTCTATTTCGGGCCATACATCCCGGCACAGGCGATGTGGGAGGCGCTCGGCTTCATACGGAAAAATTTCCCCATTAGGACGTGTGACCACTGCCTTGACAATCTACGGAAACCCTGCATCCAGTATCAGATGAAGCGCTGCTGCGCTCCCTGTGGGCGCAAGATTGGCTCCACAGAGTATATGAAGATGGTGAACGATATCGTCCTGTTCCTCAAAGGCGAAAAGAAGGGGCTTGTTGAGCAGCTTGAAAAAAAGATGCAGCGCTATTCCGCCGGGATGAGGTATGAAGAGGCTGCGCAGGTCAGAGACAGTATCTCACGGATCAGGAAGGCCTTCGAGTCTCAGAAGATCATCGCCCCTGAACTTGGGGACCTCGATGTGATCGGTTTTTACAAGGATGAAACCGACAGCACAGGAGATGCTGCGATTAATATCCTGTTTATTAGAAATGGGATGATGATCGGCGCAAAGGACTTCTTCATCGACAACCAGCTGCATTCCGGCGATGCGGAGATTATGAGGAGCTTCATTGAACTTTTCTACTCGAAAGAAATCCTTCCCGCTTCGACTATTCTGGCTCAGATCAATCCCGCCGATAAAGCCTCTCTTCTTCTCTGGCTCAAAAGCAGAAAGAACATGCAGGTTAAAGTCGATGTGCCGAAAGAGGGCAAAAAGCTTGAACTCCTCAGGATGGCATCCGAGAACGCCCGTCTCCATTTCGGCGCAAAAAGAAAGACTCATAAAGAGGAGTTCATAATCGAACTGGCGGATCGCTTCAATCTCCGCAAGCCGCCGGAGTCTATAGGCGCCTTCGATGTGTCGACCCTCTTCGGGAGCGAATCGGTCGGCGCCCTGATTTGGTGGGAACGGGGGGATTTCAGAAAAGACCTTTACCGGCACGTGCGTATCAAGTGGGTGGAGGGTATGGACGATTATTCCATGCTTTATGAAACCATCTTGAGGACCTTCAGGAACCTTGAGGGTAGGGTGCCGGACCTCATCGTGATCGACGGTGGCAAGGGGCAGCTTGAGATTGCGCGTAAAGCTTTGCAGGATATCGGTATCGCTACCGATATCCTGGGCATCGCGAAAAAACCCGACCGCGCTTTCCTCATGGATGGAGGAGTCATTGACCTCCAAGACAGAAATAGATCATCATTACTGCTGAAAAAGGTACGTGACGAAGTTCACCGTTTTGTCATTACCTTCCACCGTAAGCTGAGGGATAAACGGCTCACCGAATCCCTTCTCGAAAAGATACCCGGCATCGGCAAGAAGAGGAGACTCGAGCTCCTGAGGCATTTCGGCAGCATCGAAAATATCAGAAAGGCTTCGCCCGAGGAAATCGCAAAGATAAAGGGATTCAATCAGAAGATCTCGGCATCCATCATAAATCATCTTGAAGAGAGGAACACCGTATGAATATTTACATCTCTGGCTCGCTCGCGTACGACCGCATCATGGACTTTCCCGGTTTTTTTTCGGACCATATCCTGCCGGATAAAATTCACATCCTAAATGTCTGCTTTACCGTAAGCGGGATGCAGGAAAAATACGGAGGCACGGCGGGCAACATCGCCTATTCGCTGAGACTCCTCGGCGAGAAATCGACCATCCTTGCGACCATCGGAAAGGACCACGCCAATTACTACCAGTGGCTGGAGGCAAACAATATAGGCACTGAGGGCATCAAGATCATTCACGAAGAGTTCACCGCGGGCGCATACATTACCACCGACAAGGCCGACAACCAGATTACCGGATTCAATCCCGGGGCGATGAAATATCGGTCGGAATTTAAATTCCCGCGCATGACAGAGAAGGCTATCGGACTGATCGCACCGGGAAACCTTGGCGACATGATGGAATATGCGAAGTTTTACAAGGCCAACGGTATCCAATGCATCTGCGATCCAGGTCAATCCCTGACTGCCTGGGATGGAAAAGACTTGATTGAATGGATCAGTGGCTCGACAATACTGATCTCCAATGACTATGAACTTGAACTGATCTCGAAGATGACCTGTAAGAACAAAGAAGAACTGCTCGCACTCACAAAGACCATTATTACAACCCTCGGGGATCAGGGTTCTATCATCAGTACAACGGGACAAGAAATCGCTATCCCTGCTGCAAGGGCCCTTGGGGTACTTGATCCTACCGGAGCCGGAGACGCATACAGAGCCGGCCTTCTCAAGGGGCTGGTCACTGGGAGGGATATTGAGACAGCCTCAAAAATAGGTGCTGTCGCAGCGACTTATGCGATTGAGCAATACGGCACCCAGGAACATCACTTTACCTATGCTGATTTCAGTGAAAGATTCAGCGCCAATTTCGGGGAAAGGCTTTAAATAGATATCATCATAATAGGATGATTAATGAAGAAGCACTAAAGGCATACCTGCAGAGGTCCTTTCCCGATGTCTCTGCCATCGATATCAGCAAGCTCGGCTCGGGCGTCCAGGGCTCGGGCTTTCTCATCAATTTGACCACTCCCAAGGGGTGCAGCTCATATGTCGTTAAGACGCTCTTTCCGGAAGGGCTGGGGCATGATTATCCTTCTGACCGCGCCGGGGTCTTCCTTCTCGATCTTGACGAATATAAAAACTTACCACAACACATTCGCGCCCTTGATGTCCTTGCCGAACTCGAAGGAGGCGCGGTGAAATCCATCGGAGGAGGCAAGGAATACTATCTGCTTATGGAACGGGCCGAGGGGACCGACTACTTCAAAGACCTCGAAAGTTTTCGGGACAAGGAAAATCTTGACGATACGGACAAGTCAAAGATAAAGGCAATGACCTCTTATCTCGCCCGCATCCACGCCGAGAAAAAAGAGTCTAAATCGCTCTACCTGAGGAAGATAAGAGATACCATCGGCCACGGCGAATGCCTGATGGGGGTCTTTGATACTTATCCTGATAAAACCCTGAGCAGCACTGAAATGGCTGATATCGAGAAGATGTGTATCGACTGGAGGGCCCAACTCAGAGGCAAAGAATCTCGTCTCTCAATGATACATGGCGATTTCCATCCGGGCAACATCTGGTTCCACAATGAAAACGATTTCGTTCTCCTCGACAGGAGCCGAGGCCCCTGGGGTGAGCCGGCGGACGATATTTCCGCTCTCACGATCAACTATATCTTTTTCTCCCTCAGGTATCACGGCGTTGTAAGGGGAGCTTATCTTGCAGGTCTGCAGCTCTTTTTTGATGCATACCTTAAAGCAACGAGCGATGAGGAACTGCTCAAAGTGCTTGCGCCGTTCTATGCCTTTCGCGGTGTCGTAGTTGCTAACCCCGTATTTTATCCCGACGTGACTCCCGAAGTGCGGCGCAAGATATTCAACTTCGTAAAAAACGTGCTATCATGCACAAGGTTTGAAGTCGGTATGATCAATGAGTACATCGGGAATCCTTCCTAAGACTCCAAGGTGGCAGGGGGGATTTGTATTTGCAGTCTTTTTCAGCATTCTGGTAATTCAATGTGATGGTCTTTGTGGGATTTTCAAGTGACGCGATGCGCTGCTCGATTAATCGAAATGCCTTTTCCACAGTCCCAATGCGCGCATCTTATTAAGACCCGTTACTTGCCGCCCCTCCTCAGAAAAGGTGTGGCTTTACAGGACGATCTCAATGTGAGCCAGCCATAGCAAAGAGGAGTCTTATTATCTAATGCGCCTTTCTCCCGGATATCCTCTTCTTCGCAGCTTTTTCAGAACCCTTTTCTTTTATCCCCAGCTGAAGCATCTTATCCTTAATCGCTTTTATCTTGTCCCGGATCTCTGCTGCCCGCTCGAAGTCCAGTCCTTTTGCCGCCTCTTTCATCTCCGCTTCCAGGTCCCTGACGCTCTTTTCCGTCAGATCATATTCGGCAGATTCCTCTGTAACGATCTCTGGGGTAAGGTAATCGGCCTCATAGATTGATCCCAGAATATCTTTTATCTGGCTCTTCACGGTTTCAGGTGTTATCCCCATTTTCAGGTTGTAGGCTTCCTGGATTTTCCGGCGCCGTTCAGTCTCCGCCATCGCCTTTCTTATTGAATTTGTCACCGTATCAGCATAAAGTATGACTTCTCCGTTGACATTTCTCGCAGCGCGGCCAGATGTCTGAATCAATGACCGCTCGGAGCGGAGGAACCCTTCCTTGTCCGCATCGAATATCGCAACGAGTGAAACCTCAGGAAGATCGAGGCCCTCCCTCAACAAGTTGACGCCAATGAGGACGTCGAACTCACCGAGTCTCAAATCTCTCAGGATTGCAATCCTTTCAAGCGTGTCAATATCGGAATGCAGATACCGCGCTCTGACGCCAAGTTCGGCATAATAATCGGTCAGGTCCTCGGCCATCTTCTTTGTGAGGGTTGTGACGAGCACACGCTCTGCTCTTTCGGCCCTCTTCCTGATCTCTCCCAGAAGGTCATCTACCTGTCCGGCCGTAGACCTGATAACCATCTTCGGGTCCATGAGGCCAGTAGGGCGGATCACCTGCTCGATGATTCTGCCCTGCGCCTTGTTCAGTTCATAAGGCCCCGGGGTCGCGGAAACATAAATGGCCCGGTTCACCCTGTGCTCAAATTCTTCAAATTGCAGAGGTCTGTTGTCAAGGGCGGACGGCAGCCGAAACCCATAATCTATAAGGGTCTGCTTGCGGGACCGGTCTCCGTGGTACATGCCGCCGATCTGCGGGACTGTGGCGTGCGCCTCGTCGATGACCATAAGGTAATCGCCCTTTGAAGGACCGCTGATGAGGTAATCGAGCAGTGTGAAAGGTGGCTCTCCGGGCAATCTCCCGCTCAGATGGCGCGAATAATTCTCGATACCGTGGCAAAAGCCGAATTCCTTCAGCATCTCCATATCGAACCGCGTCCTCTGTTCAATCCGCTGCGAAAAGGCGAGCTCACCATTATTCCTGAACCAGCGGGCGCGATCTTCCATTTCCTGCAGGATGGAATCGATGGCCTTTTCGATCTTGTGCTGCGGCGTTATCCAGTGGCTGTTGGGATAGAGTATGAGCTTTCCCGCTCTTTTGAGCTTTGTGCCGGTGAGTGAGTCAAATTCGTAGATCGCATCGATGTCGTCTCCGAAGAATTCGATCCTTACCGCACGATCGAGGGAGAAGGCGGGAAATATCTCGACGATATCTCCCCGCACCCTGAAGCTCCCCCGTTTGAACTCCATATCCGTCCGAACATAGAGTATCTCGACGAGCTTTTTCAGGAATGCATCTCGTTTTATTCGCATTCCCTCTTCGACGATGATATGCATATTGAGATAGTCCTCGGGTGAACCGATCCCGTAGATGCATGATACGGAGGCGACTACGATGACGTCTTGACGTTCGAGTATCGACATGGTTGCGGAGTGCCTCAAACGGTCGATATCGTCGTTAATCATTGAGTCTTTCTCGATGTAGGTGTCTGTGGCGGGGAGGTAGGCCTCGGGCTGATAATAGTCGTAATAGCTCACGAAGAACTCGACGGCATTGTCGGGGAAGAGCTCCCGGAATTCGCCATAGAGCTGAGCCGCCAGTGCCTTGTTATGGGCGATGACAACCGTCGGCTTGTTCACATTCTTCACAACATTGGCGATTGTGAAGGTTTTTCCGGACCCGGTGACGCCGAGAAGTACTTGGTGCTTTCCGTCCCCGATGAGCCCCTTGGTCAGTTCGGCTATCGCCTTGGGCTGGTCTCCCTTTGGGGTGAAATCTGTCCTGAGTTTAAATTCATTCACTACTTTATGTTAGAATAAGTCTATAACTGTAGTAAACGAGCAGCAGGCGACGGGGTTATACTCTTCACTCATCGCATGGTGTGGGATTATCATTTTCCTTTTTGAAAAGAGCAATCGACCCAATGGGAAATCATAACAGTTGCTGCACAAGGCCGCCCTTTCATGATATCCATGAAGAGTGCGGCATTTTCGGTGTCTTCGGTCATCCCGAAGCCGCTAACCTCGCCTATCTGGGACTTTATGCCCTCCAACACCGCGGCCAGGAGGGAGCCGGCATATGTTCTTCGGATGGAAAAAACATCCACCTCGAAAAATCGATGGGCCTCGTTTCAGATATATTCAGCGAAAAGAGGCTTAAGCGGCTTCCCGGGCATGTTGCCATTGGCCATAATCGCTACTCCACCGCCGGAAGCAGCGTCCTCAAGAACGTCCAGCCCCTTCTTGCGAATTACGCCCTCGGCTCCATAGCGGTGGCTCATAACGGCAATCTCGTCAATGCAGAGCAGATGCGTGCCCAACTCGAAATGGAAGGAGCCATTTTCCAGTCATCCTCGGACAGCGAGGTCATTCTGCACATGATCGCACGTTCAAAGAGCGACGACCCCCAAGAGCGCATTACTGAAGCCCTCAAAGACATGAGAGGAGCTTACAGCCTTCTGTTCTTGAGGGAAAACGAAATGATCGCTTTTCGTGATCCTTACGGCGTCAGGCCCCTTTCTATCGGAAAGGTTGACGGCGCCTATGTGGTGGCTTCAGAAACCTGCGCTTTTGATATCATCGACGCCAAATATATCAGGGATGTTGAGCCGGGCGAAATGGTGATCATCGACGAAAACGGCATAAGGTCCGTACAGGCGTTGAAAAGCCCGCGGAAAGCCTTCTGTGTTTTCGAGTTTATCTACTTTTCACGGCCCGACAGTTATATTTTCAACAATACCTGCGTCAATACCATCCGGAAGAGTTTTGGAAGGCAGCTCGCCGTCGATTCTCCCATCGATGCCGACGTCGTGATTCCGGTACCGGACTCGGGCGTTCCCGCCGCCATCGGGTATGCGGAACAAAGCGGCATCCCCTTTGACTTTGGCCTGATAAGAAACCACTATGTCGGCAGGACTTTCATCGAGCCGAAACAGAGCATCCGGCATTTCGGCGTCAAGATAAAGTTGAATCCTGTGCGCGACCTCCTTCAGGGCAAACGAGTCATTGTCGTTGACGATTCGATCGTCAGGGGCACCACCTCCAAGAAGATTATTAAAATGATACGTGAGGTCGGAGGAGCGAAAGAGGTACATATGCGAATAAGCTCTCCGCCCACCATTGGCCCCTGTTTTTACGGCATCGACACCCCCACCCGCCAGGAACTTATTGCTTCGAGCCATCTTGTCGAAGAAATCAGAAAATACATTACGGCCGACTCCCTTGCCTATCTGAGCATCAACGGACTGAGAGGCATTATTCCCCATCCCGAGAATTACTGCACAGCCTGTTTCGACAACAAGTACCCGATCCTCTTCCCCAGGGAAAAGACGGCTCAGATGGAACTCGTTTTCGCATAAGGCAATCGGTTTTCTGCCTGGCCTTGACAGTATAGTATCATCTTACTAAAAATCTTTGTTCTTGCTAAACTTAATACATGATTCTTGATACGATACGTTCTATCTACCGCACAAATCTCGGCGTAAGAGCTGGAGAAAAGGTGCTGGTCTTCACTGACCTGCCTTGTCCTTCCGAGAGCGTCGATGCTGGGGACGCTTGCAGAAGAGACGGCCTCAGGTATATTTCCCTTTTGACCGCAGAGATAGGAAGGTCTTTCACAAAGAAAATTATCTATAAAGAGTATCAGGCCACGGGCAGCCACGGCACCGAGCCCCCGCTGGAACTCTGGGAAGTAGCCTTCGGAAAGACCGTTGTAAATAAACTGCGGAAGAAAGGCATTCTGGAGCAGCTTCTCAAAAAAGAACTCTCTGACAGTGACCTTGAGAGTATTGAGGATATATTAAAAAAATCCAGCTCTGAAGCAGTCGGCGCGGTCATCGCCCTTGCGAATTACTCGACAAGCCATACGCGGTTCAGGGATTTTCTTACGAGGATCTGCGGCTGCCGTTATGCGAGTATGCCGCTCTTTGATGTATCGATGTTCGAAGGTTCAATGCATGTCGACTGGAAGTCCCTTGCAAAAAGGACAAAGGCTCTTGAAAAAACCGTCAATCAGGCCTTCTCTGTCGACATTGCGTCTCCGAACGGCACCCGTTTGCGATTGTCAAAAGAAGGAAGAAAAGCGCTTTCGGACACGGGAATTCTTATAAAGAAAGGGGCCTTCGGCAATCTGCCGGCCGGCGAGGTATTTCTGGCGCCGCTTGAAGGCACTGCTGAGGGCACTCTGGTCCTTCAATGGGCACCGATGCGTGAACTTGCAGAGCCGATCTCTCTGGCAATCAAAAAGGGAGAAGTCGTCAAGATTGCGGGAAGCGAACCGTTTGCGGACTACCTAAGATCAAAGCTCGCCGAAAATCGGGGCAACCGGAACATCGCAGAGTTGGGGATAGGCACAAACCCCAGGGCCAAGAGGCCGGACAATATACTCGAATCTGAAAAGATCCTTGGAACTATCCATATAGCTCTAGGCGACAACAGCTCCTTCGGCGGAAAGGTAAAGACACCTTTTCATCAGGATTTCGTTTTGTTCAAACCGACGGTCACCCTCATCATGGCAGGGGGGACAAAGGTAAACATCCTTGAAAAGGGTGTCCCACTTTTCTGAGTTTACGGCATAAATTTCAATAATGTGAAAAAGAGCTGATCAATGGAAGCCTTGGTTGTCTATATTACTGCGCCAAACGAGCAAGAGGCGGCGAAGATTGCTAAAGCGCTTGTCGAAGAACGCCTCGCCGGATGCGTCAACATCATAAAGGACATTCGGTCAATCTATTGCTGGCAGGGAAAAATCGAGGACGAAAGAGAGCTGCTCATGATCGTCAAGACGCGGCGCGCGCTATTGAGCTCCCTTAAAACCAGGGTGAAAGAGCTCCATTCCTACACCGTGCCTGAAATCATCGCCCTGCCGGTCGTTGGTGGCTCCGAAGATTATCTGGCATGGCTCAGCGAAACTACGAAACAAAACGAATGAAGGAAACAATATATAGCGATATCATTTGCAAAGGTTTCTGCAGCTTTTTCAAAGAAGGCAAGCAGGATATCCAGTGCGGCGGCTACCAGCTCCTGATCGACAATTTTACCATCAATGAATTAGAGCACTTCAACCGCCTTATCGTGAGGTCTGAAGGAATAAAGAAGCAGGTCCCACCCGACGACGAGACCCTCTTTGGTCTGGTATGCAGCAGGTGCGATTTCCGTATCGACGGCTGCGATTACCGGCAGGACCGCTCAGGCCCTCCTTGCGGTGGATTCATTTTCATAGAAAAGCTGATTAAGGGCTGAATCCCCTCTGGGCCTTCCACCACTTCCCTGATCCGGGTTAACGCTTGCGTGAGCGTTCTATAATCTCATCCCGTCTGACGCGGATGGTTTTGGCATGCGCCTCGAGCCCTTCGGCATTGGCAAGGGATTCGACGGCATCGGCCAGTTGCACAAACCCCTTCGGACTGAACTGCAGAAGGCTGGTCCTTTTGATAAAATCGTATACGCCCAGAGGTGATGAAAACCGGGCGGTACCTCCCGTCGGCAGGGTATGATTTGGCCCCGCAGAATAGTCACCCAGCGGCTCCGGCGTCCAGGGCCCAAGAAAGGCTGCTCCGGCATTTTTGACCTTTGCAGCGACCTCTTCAGGGGCTTCAGTCATTATTTCAAGGTGTTCGGGAGCAATTGCATTGGCAATGGCAACCGCTGCATCCATGCTCTTCGTCCTTATGATCGCTCCGTATTTGCCAAGAGACTTCTTCGCGATTTCATGCCTCTTTAAGGCCTTGAGCTGGGATCTCAATTCTTTCGTCACGCTATCGATGATTGAATCGGACGGTGTAATAAGAATGCTTGATGCGAGCTCGTCATGCTCCGCCTGGCTCAGCATGTCGGCAGCAATGAAAGCCGGTATTGCCGTATCATCGGCTATTATCAGTATCTCGCTCGGTCCGGCGATCATATCGATATCCACTTCCCCAAAGACCATCTTTTTTGCGAGGGCAACGAAAATATTGCCGGGACCGACTATCTTATCAACTTTCCTGATGCTGCCGGTACCATATGCCATCGCGCCTATTGCCTGGGCGCCGCCGACCCGATACACTTCCCTGATCCCCAGA
>Ga0209048_10005734_pt1 | contig 11703 bp, 9 predicted proteins | sample FrelakmetCRP12CR_FD_187146 | JGI IMG/M metagenome (GOLD analysis project Ga0209048, IMG submission 187146) | Freshwater lake sediment microbial communities from the University of Notre Dame, USA, for methane emissions studies - CRP12 CR (SPAdes)... | ecosystem: Environmental > Aquatic >... | reverse complement strand
CTCGGCCATCACGGCAAGCGCGTCGTCGTCGGCCAGCGGCTGATTCAAGCCGCGAGCGACATCTTTCTCAGCTGGACCGAAGGACCCATGGGCGGCCGTCACTACTACGTGCGTCAACTCTGGGACTTCAAGGGTCAAGGTGATCCGATGGTCATGGACCTCGACGACCTGGGACACCACGGCGCGCTCTGCGCCTGGATCCTCGCCCGCTCACACGCACGCACCGGCGACGCGATCCAGATCTCGGGTTACCTCGGCAAGGCGTCCACTTTCGAAGAGGCCATCGCGACGTTCGCACGCCAGTACGCGACTACCAACGAAGCCGACCACGCCGCGCTCGTCGACACGCTTGCGCACGGACAGCTCACCGCATCCGTTCCCGAGCGCCCTGGCAGATCCGGCGCGGTCCGATTCGACGCGGCATCGGGCGAACACCCCTGACGACATCGACCCGGACCCTCAGAAGTTCAGGTCCTCGATCGCCCACTGCGAAACCCTCGGTCTGCGCTGGTGCGAGAGCACCGGCCCTCGTCGGGCGCGAGAGCCCCTCGCTCGGTTGCTCACTCGGCTACTCGGTGGTGTCGTGGCGTCCGAGACGCTGGGCCGAGGACGGGTCCGCGGCGAGCACCGAGTCGATCTCGTCGGGTTCCATGACCAGCACCGTCATCGGGGTGCGTGCGGTCAGGGTGGCGGTCCGACGCCCGTCGCCGAGCATCGCGAGCTCTCCCACGACATCACCAGGGCCGGCAACCCCGACGTTCTCACCGCGAACCGACACGGTGGCCTCGCCATCGACGACGACGAACACGAGGCGTTCGAACGCGGCTTCATGGCAGAGTTCGTCGCCGGGCGCGAAGTCTCGCTCGGCTGCCAGGCGAGCGACGTCGGCGAGCTCTCGTTCGGTGCAGCCCTTGAAGAAGTTGATCCTGGTGAGCGCTGCGCGCTTGGTGTCGTCGTCCATCGCTGCCATGTCGAAACCCCCGCTCAAGCGCGCGACCAGCTGCGCGTCTCCCCGCTTCTAGCCCGACTGGTGGGCGAACGTCCAGTGGCGTCGTCGCGCCCCCGTACCGGGCTCTCGGCAGCGGGGCACGCTTCGGTGCCGACCGGTCCACGGGCCCAGTGAGGCCCAGCGCTACGACGAGATCCCGCGAGGTTGGGTCGAGTCGAATGGCGGATCCGTCATCGAGCTGACCGGGGACGGTGTCCCCGCCGCGTTCGCTGCGGCGATGGCCGGGCAGGCTGGGGACCGGCCGGAACCTTGCCGTCGACCCACCGTTCGTCGCGGAGCCGCGTCTCTGGTTCGCCGTTGTCTTGTGAAGGTGACTCGCTCCTGGTGGGCGCCTGATGCCCGCCGTCGGGGCGCGAGCGCGCTCAGCCGATCTTGCGTTCGGAGAGGTCGAGCTGGGGGACGAGCCACGCGGCGATCGCGTCCGCCGCGGTGGCGTCGAAGTGGACGCCATCGGGTCGACCGGACAGGTCAACGACGCCGCCGGGGTTCACAAACCTGTTCAGGTCGACGATCCGGGCGGACGGCTGGTTGCTGAAGGCTCCGAGAACGTCGTTGTTCCACATGTCCATCCATCGATCGTTGAACGCCGAGCGTGCGAGGTTCATGCCGGCGACGGGCCACCCGAGGCGCGAATACGGCCGGGTGGGCAGTACGACCGTGGCGCCACCGGCACCGAGCACGGCGATCGTGTCGCGTACGTCGCTGCGTGCGAGCTCGAGTCCCGCGTTGGTGTCGAACGGGATCTCCTTGCCGCCGATACGACGGTCGACGATCGACGTCGTCATCATGATCACGACGTCGGGCTGGTACGTTGCGACAGCGCTCGCCCAGCGCTCCCGCCACGGGGGCAGGCACTTCGGATCGGGTCCCTGCCAGAACGCGGCGTCGCGGCGCTCACCGTTGTCGGACGCGAGCCCACAACCGGGAACGGCCACGCTCGCGAACTCGAATCCGTGCACGGCGGCGAGCGATGCGAACCCCGTTGCCATCGAGTCGGCGACGCTGTCACCAACCAGCAGGAGACGGGCCGGTCGGGTCTTGGATTGCGTCGGGCCGTGGTCTTTCGAGGAGTTCGGGACCTTCACGCCGGCCGCCGTGATCTCGTTGCGAGTGGTTGCTCCCGCCGTGACCGCGAGCAGCACGACGGCCACTACTCCGGCCACGATCGGCGCGGCGAGCCGGGCCGACCAGCCGTGCCACGAACCGGTCCGAATGGGGCGCTCGACCAGGTAGTAGGACGCGGTCGCGACCGTGAACGTCGCGCCGATCCGTAACGCGAACAAGCCGTAGCCGTCGAGGCCGGTGCGCGCCGGCGTCAGGAACACATAGAGCGGCCAATGCCAGAGATAGAGCCCGTAGGAGATCGCGCCGATCCACCGCAGCGGGCGCAATGACATGAGCTTGCCCACCGGGCCGAGTTGTTCTTGGCTGACGTCGGCGATCACGACCGCGACGAGCAGTGCGGCGACGAGAAAGCCGCCCAGGTACAGCCAGCTCGGCCCGTCGGTGGTGGTTGCCCACATCCAACCGAGCACGCCGACGGCGACGAGCGCCGCGCCGTGCAGGACACGCTGCTCGAGCACACGCTTCCCGAACGTGTGCCTCGTCGCGAACATGGCCAGGAGCGCGCCAACGATCAGCGACGACGCGCGCGTGTCGGTGCCGTAGTACACCCGTGACGGGTCGGTGTCGGGGTTGTAGAGCGACACCATGAGTACGACCGAGCCGATCGCGATCGCGGCGGAAACGATCGCGAGTGCCCGGACCGAGCCCCGACGCCAGCGCAAGACTCCGTACACGATGAGCGGCCAGACGAGATAGAACTGCTCCTCGATCGCGAGTGACCACATGTGCCGCAACGGCGACGGCACCCCGAACTGGTCGAAGTACGACTGGTGCGAGAACACGAAGCGCCAGTTGGTCACGTAGGTGAGCGAGGCGAGCCCGTCGGACCGTATGCGACCGAGCTCGATTGGCGAAGCGACGAGGACCGCGTAGAGCGCGACCCCGCCGAGCACGAGGAAGAGCGCCGGGAGAAGTCGCTTGGCCCGACGGATCCAGAATGCCGCGAGCGCGATGCCGTCGGTCTCGCGCCATTCCGCGAGGAGCAGGCTCGTGATCAGGAAGCCGCTGAGAACGAAGAACGCGTCGACGCCGAGGAACCCGCCCAGGGCCCACGACATGCCGCCGTGGTAGCAGATGACGGCGAGCACCGCGAAAGCTCGAAGGCCGTCGAGGGCCGGGAGATACCGCAATCGCCCACCGCTCATGACGGATCGAGGCTAGCGGTGGACGGACTGTTGTCGGTGTCGGCCCGCGGTGGCTTGCGCACAAGAAGTGACCGTTGGGTAGGGGCGTACGATCGCGAGCGTGTTCCTCGACGGATTCGTGCACCAGCTGCCCGACATCGACCCGACCGAGACCCGAGAGTGGCTCGACTCGCTCGACGCCGTCGTGGGGGTGCGGGGTCGGAGCCGGGCGCGGTATCTGCTCGCCCGACTGATGGAGCGGGCGCGCGACGCCGGGGTCGACGTGCCCGCCATGGTGACGACCGACTACATCAACACGATCCCTGCCGATGAGGAGCCGTGGTTCCCCGGTGACGAGGCGCTCGAACAGCGGATTCGGGCCTCGATCCGCTGGAACGCGATGGCGATGGTCGATCGCGCCAACCACCGCTTCGACGGCTTGGGGGGGCACCTCTCGACGTTCGCGTCGGCGGCCGCGCTGTACGACGTGGGGTTCAACCACTTCTGGCACGGCAAGTCCGACGGCGGGTTCGGCGACCAGGTGTTCATCCAGGGGCATGCGGCGCCCGGGATCTATGCCCGCGCGTTCCTCGAGGGGCGCCTGACGGAGGAGCACCTCGACCGGTTCCGTCGCGAAGTGGTCGGCGGGGGACTCCCGAGCTACCCACATCCGCGGCGAATGCCCGACTTCTGGGAGTTCCCGACGGTCTCGATGGGGCTTGGTCCGTTGAACGCCGTGTACCAGGCGCGCTTCAACCGGTACCTGCTGCACCAGGAGATCGCCGACACGAGCTCGTCGCGCGTCTGGTGCTTCGCCGGTGACGGCGAGATGGACGAGCCCGAAGCGACGGCTGGTCTGTCGATCGCGGCGCGCGAACAGCTCGACAACCTCATCTTCGTCGTGAACTGCAACCTGCAGCGCCTCGACGGGCCGGTCCGAGGGAACGGGAAGATCATCCAGGAGCTCGAGGCGACGTTCCGCGGCGCAGGCTGGAACGTCATCAAGGTCATCTGGGGCCGCGGTTGGGACGAGCTGTTGGCCCGAGACGTCGACGGTGTGCTCGTCAACACGATGAACACTACGGTCGACGGCGAGTTCCAGAAGTACACGGTGGAGTCGGGTGAGTACATCCGAGACCACTTCTTCGGTCCCGATCCACGCTTGCAGAAGCTGGTCGAACATCTCGGCGACGGCGATCTCCAGCGGCTCCCGCGCGGCGGGCACGACTACCGCAAGCTCTACGCCGCGTACAAGATGGCGGTCGAGCACAGGGGCAGCCCGACGGTGATCCTCGCCAAGACGGTGAAGGGTTGGACGCTTGGCACCGGGCTCGAAGCGCGCAACGCGACCCATCAGATCAAGCATCTCGACGTCGATGAGTTGAAGGTGTTTCGCGACCGACTCGGACTCCCGATCCCGGACGAGGAACTCGAAGACGGCGACCCGCCCTACTACCACCCGGGCGCCAACTCGGCTGAGTACGAGTATCTGATGGCACGTCGGCGAAGCCTTGACGGGTCCCTTCCTCAACGCGTCGTCCGTCCAAGACAGATCACGCTGCCGCCGCGCGACGCCTACGCGGAGTTCCTGGCCGGCACCGGCGACAAGGTGCAGGCCAGCACCACGACTGCCTTCGGCCGACTGCTCCGGACGCTGCTGCGCGATCCTGGCCTTGGTCACCGCGTCGTGCCGATCATCCCCGACGAGGCACGTACGTTCGGCATGGACGGACTCTTCCGCGAGGTGAAGATCTACGCACCGTTCGGTCAGCAGTACGAGCCGGTCGACGCTGCACTGCTCCTCTCGTACCAGGAAGCACGAGAGGGTCGGATCCTCGAGGAGGGGATCACCGAAGCGGGCGCAATGGCGAGCTTCACCGCGGCCGGTACGTCGTATGCCACCTGGGGTGAACCCATCATCCCGTTCTTCATCTTCTATTCGATGTTCGGGTTCCAGCGCATCGGGGATCTCGTCTGGGCGTTCGGCGATGCACGCGGCCGCGGGTTCCTCCTCGGCGCCACCGCCGGTCGCACCACCCTGACCGGCGAGGGGCTCCAGCACTGCGACGGTCATAGTCATGTCCTCGCGTCAACGGTCCCCAACTGCCGCGCGTATGACCCGGCCTTCGCCTACGAGGTCGCAGTGCTCGTGCGCGAGGGCATCGAGCGCATGTACGGCGACAAGCCCGAGGACGTCTTCTACTACCTCACCCTCTACAACGAGAACTACACGATGCCGCCGATGCCACCCGACCCGGACGGGCAGAGCATCGAGGACGGCATCATTCGTGGTCTGTACCGCTTTCGGGCGGCGCCGAGACCGCGAAAGCGCCGTCTTCAGATTCTTGCCAGCGGCACAGCCATGCTCGCCGCGCTCGACGCGCAGGTGATGCTCGCCGATGAGTATGACGTTGCGGCCGATGTGTGGTCGGCGACCAGCTACAAGCTGCTGCGCGAGGACGCGCTGAGCGTCGAGCGATGGAACCGCATGCACCCAACCGCCGCGCCCCGCACGGCGTACGTCACGAGCTGCCTCGCCGATACCGACGGGCCCGTAGTCGCGGTGACCGACTTCATGAAGGCGGTGCCCGATCAGATCGCCCGCTTCGTGCCTGGCCCGTTCTTCCCGCTGGGTACCGACGGCTACGGCTTCTCCGACACTCGCGCCGCGCTGCGGCGCCACTTCGAGGTCGATGCACCGAACGTCGTCGTCGCGGCACTCGACGCGCTCGCGCGCTCGGGCGATCTCAAGGCCAAAGTTGTCGCCGAATCGATTCGTCGCTTCGAACTCGATCCGGAACGACCGGACCCCCGCCTCGCCTGACGCGTGTTACGACGCTTGTCGGCCGCCTTCGTCGATGCGGAGCGGGTCGTCCTCATCCCAGTCCGGGGGGTGCTCATCGGCCTCGTCTCGCCAGGTCGGCTCGTTGTCGGCGTCGGCGTCGGCGTCGGCGAGTGTGCGTTCGCCTTCTGCGAACAGGCCGTCGTCGAAGCCCTGCTTCAGTTCGCGCGCTTCGCGGAACCGGCGGGCCCGTCCCTTCCTCGCCACGGCGTCACCTACCTCTTCAGGCTCTCAGGCATCCAAGGGCTTCATTCTCCCACGCGCGACAGGGGTCGTGCCGCCGGTCAGGATCCCGCGGGATCGTCGATCTCCGGCGGGTCTCAGCCTGATCCTCAGGCGGCCGCGTCGGTCAGGAGCCGGGTGAACACGTCTCCGCCGTGCTCGACCACCAGGAAGTGGCCGGCGTTGGGGACCAGCTCGAGCTGGCCGTGGGGGATCGCCCCGGCCAGTCGGCGACCGATGGCCGGCGGCACCGCGGCGTCTTCCAGGCCCTGCCAACAGCGGACGGGGCCGGGGATGTCGGAGAGCTCGAAGGCCCAGTCCGGCGATCCGAAAGCCCGGTAGTCGTCCACGAGCCCGGCCACGCCGGGCGCAGCAGCAGCGATCGTCGACCCCACCACTGCCTCGGGCGGCAATGGCTCGAGCAAGCGGCGATCCGCCTCGGAGAAGCCGCGCAGCGCCACCCGCTTCTGGCGCTCGGGACTGAGCCGGGCGGAAGCGGCGAGGGCGGTCCGAGCCAACCAGGGCGCGTGGCGGGCCATCGGGATGAGCAGCCGGTCGGCACGCAGACCCAAGGCCTCGCGCTCGGCACGAGTGCGGACCGGCTCCATCCCGCCGATGGTGGCCGTGGCGCTCACCCGCCCGGACAGTCTCGCGGCACACGCCAGCGCATGCGGACCGCCGCCCGACCACCCGACCACCGCGAATCGATCGAGGCCGAGCGCGTCGGCGACAACCCTGACGTCGTCGGCCCAGTCGGCCACCGACCGTCCCTTGCGTCGCGTCGACTCGCCGATGCCGGGACGGTCAATCGTGATGAGACGCACGCCGGCCGACTGAGCCCCCTTCGCCGCGAACGAGGCATCGGTACGCCCGCTCAGTCCGCCGTGACACCACACGACGGCTGCGCCGCTCGCGTCGCCCACCTCCGACCATGCCAGAGCACGACCGTCCGCCGTTTCGATGAAGTGAGCGTCCACGACGGCTCCCAGGGCTGGAGGTTCGGGACACTACCCGGGTGTAGAAACGGTCGTAGGCACAACTGTTGAACGAGAGGGGAGAGCGATGCTGCTCGACGACGTCATGCCGGCGTGGGACGCGACACGACGAGAGCACCGGATCGTCGACGCCCAACCTCGCGCGGTGTACTCGGCCGCCCTGCACGCGGACTTCCTCGATGCGATCCGTGGGAATCCGGGAGCGAAGGTGATGTTCGCCGTGCGCTCCGCGTTCGAGTGGGTGGTGAGCGGCGGGAAGGCCGAGGCGCAACCGGAGCCGGAGCACCTGCGCCTCAACGGGATGGGAACGCGGGGCGACTGGGTGCTGCTCGGCGAGGATCGGCCGAACGAGATCGCCTTTGGCGTGGTCGGTCGGTTCTGGGGCGGGGAGACGGTGTGGGAGCAGATCGAGGCGGCCGACTTCGCGACGTTCGACCGGCCGGGGTTCGCGAAGATCGGCTGCAGTGTGTCGCTTCGACCATACGGTGAGGGCCGGACGCTGCTGAGCTATGAGGCCCGTACGCTTGCGACCGACGACGCGTCGCGGCGCTCGTTCCTTCGGTACTGGCGCGTCGTCTCGCCGTTCGTGGGATACATCATGCGGTCGATGCTCCGCGTCATCGAGGTCGAAGCCCGCGGACCCGTGCGGTAATCTCGCCCGGATCGGGCGATTAGCTCAGCGGTAGAGCGCTGCCTTCACACGGCAGAGGTCGTGGGTTCGAAACCCGCATCGCCCACCGGCAAGACCGCCGGTCACGGGCCGTTTCTCGACCCGAGAGGCGGCCTCGGAAGTCCTGCTGGTTGCCGGCGTGCCCTCTGGGTGCCCTTCGCGTGATCGAAGCGCGCGTGGCAGAAGTCCTTGGGCAGGCGCGGCTCGTCGGCACCACGGCGGTCCTCGGGTTCGTTCCCGAGAGCGAGGAGGAGGCCGGCGGCGTGCTACCGGGACTCGCTCGGACTCATGTCCGGTATGACGCCAGGACGCCGACTCGAGTCTCTGACACCCACACGATCCGCGCGGTCGCGTAGCACCAGCAGGTCGATCACGAGCCGGACAAGACGGGAGGATTGGGCCATGCCTAATCCTCCCAGCATCAGATCACGCCGATCCGTCGAGCGCGAAAAGCCCAATCACCACGCCGGACAATCAGGCACCCACAGGTTGCCGGCTCTGACGCATCCGCTACGGCTGGTGGAGCAGGACCGCCCCGACGAGGGCGAACTGCGATGCAAGATCAACCTGCTCGCCATCGCGCTCTTGGATCAGTCAGGGAGGTGGTGCAGATCATCGGCGTCCCTGCGCTGGTCACGCCGTGCGCCCCTTGGGGGGAGCAGAACGCACCCGGGTGGACCACGTTGGTAGATGGTTTGGGCGCGTTCGCCGGCGTCGGTGTCGGTGCGAGCGCAGGAGGTTGGGTAGCGCCTCCGGTGCCAGTGCTGATCGCCCAGGCTGGGTGGATCTCCATCCAACCGTGTGCGGAATCCAGCACGTAGGGGCCGATGACCGTGACCTCCTGTCCGATTGTTGGGGTGGTGACGTTGGCGCCAGTGCAGATCCCGTAGTCGTAGGTGCCGCTGGCTGGTCGAGGTGATTGTCCTGGGATGCAGCCGGGTTCGTCGGCAGGAACGACTTCGATCACGAGCCAGCCGTGTTGGCGGCTGATGTTCGCCGCGTTGACCAGCGTTGAGTCCACGCTGAGATCGAAGTGGACGTCACCGTCATCTTCGGGTCGCACCGACATGACCGTGCCGTTGACGGTCGCGCATGCCTGCACGATCCGCAGGCGTGCGGGGTGGTACACGTTCGCGAGTGGATCGGCGCGGCACGCGTTGGCAGGTGCAGGTGGGGGCGCGGCGCTGGTTGGCGGTTGCGCCGATGCTGCCGTCGGGTCGATCGTGCCTTCCTCGTCGGCTGCTTGGGTCGTTGTGGTCGGAAGTGTGTCGGGGGGTGCGAGTTCCTCTGCTCGCGTCGCCGGAACCGGCGTCGCCACACGCCTGTTTGAAGAGCTGTTGTTGGCAGCGTTCGCGATCGCTCCGATGAGCAACAGGACTGCCACGATGACGACGGCTTTCGCCCAGGGCGGCCAACGCTGCCAGGCCTGCCTCCCGCGCGTGAGTCTCGCGACGAAACGTGTGCTCAACGAAGGCACGACCTGCAGCGGGAGGTGTGGAGCCGGCGCATGTTCCCGGAAACGAAGACTGTCATGGCTTAGGGTGCGCCGTCCGAGACCTGCTTCGTCCACTCCTGACCTTCGTAGCGGCGCTGCTCATGACGCCCCGTCGGGTCGGCCAGCCAACCAGCCGGCGCGAGCGGTGCGTCACCCCCACCTTCCCCACTCTCGCCGCCTACCACGTGCGGGCTCCCTCACTCGACGGCACGCCGCCTCACCCGAAGTGTGCCCCACGAGTCGGCGGTCGCACGCGACCTCGACCGCTTCGAGGAGCAGCTCGCGTCCCGCGCTCGATCGCCAGTCTCACCGATCGGGGCGCGTCGGAGGAACGCCGGGTCCCAATCCGCGAGCGCGGCGAGCAACGTGGCCGACCCGCGACGTTCTTCAGCGTCGGTGCCGATCGCTATGAGGAGGCCGACGGCGTGCTCGCGTAGTTCTTGCGGGAGTCAGGGGTTCCAGTCAAGCAGGTGCCGCGGACGTCCTTCATGAGGAGCGAGGGCGAACGAACGGCCCGGTCGGCCTACCCTGAGGCCATGTTTGAAGGCCTGTTCTCACCCGCTCATCTGGCCATCCTTGCCGTGGTCGTCTTCGTGGTCGTCGGTCCTCGTAAGATCATGAGTCGTTTCCAGGGGGCGGGCGAGCGGATCCGTCAGCTCGGCGAGGACGACTCGGACCGGGGTCCAGATGCAGGGGGTGAGCTTCAGATCAGCTCAGAGGCGCACGAAAGGTCGCGGTCTTTCGCGTATCGACTCGGTCGGCGCATTCGCGGCGGTCGCGCGGGATGAGCCACCGGAAGCGCTGGGTCCGCGGTCAATCCCTCGGCGGGGGGCCCAGTTCGCAGGCGCGGGCGGCGAGGCCGCGCATCATTCCGGCGCGTAGCGGTCGTGGGCCTCGATGAATCCCCTGCGGGCTCAGCGACCGCGAGTTCCCGCGGGCCGGGCCGGTTCCCTCGACGTGCCGCGCCGGTGGTGGCGCCGGTGTGCTGGACTGGGGTGTCGGCGCGGTGCTCAGCCCGCGGGGCTTGGAGGGGTGCATGAGTGACCAGGGCAACCCGGTGCCGCAGTGGGCAGCGGACCCGAGCGGACGTCACCGGTTTCGCTACTGGGACGGCACGGCCTGGACCGGCCACGTCTTCGATGGCGAGGTCCCGCCCGCGACCGCGCCCGCGGCACTCCCAACCGAGTCTGCGCAGTACCAGCCGGTGCTGGCCCAGCCGAGCGAGTACGAGCCGGTGCGGGCCCAGCCGACCCAGTACGTGGTCGAGCCCTATGAGGAGCACGTGGACGACGCCGGCGGCGAGTACGGGTCGCTCGAGCACCACCGTCCGACGCGCAGTCGCCGGTCGTTCTGGATGGGCGCTCTCGTCGGTGGGTTCGTCGTGGCGATCATCGGGGCCGTCGCGTGGGTGACCGTCGGCGGGAGCACCACCTCCAAGACCACGGTGGTGGTAGCGGCGACAACGACCACGTCGCTGGACCTGACGAGCACGACGCTGGACCTGACGAGCACGACGCTCACGTCGTCCAGCTCGGGCGCCACGTCGACGACCGTCGCGACTGGCACCGCCCGCCCTGCGGCTCAGGTCCGGGTCGAGGTGCTGAACGGGTCGGCCAAGGCGGGCGCCGCGGGGTCGAAGGCGACGGCCCTCAAGACCGCCGGGTACACGATCGCCGGCTCCGGCAACGCCGCGCCCCGTCAGGGGACGGTGGTTACGTGCAAGACCGGGTTCGACGCCGAGGCCGCCGCGTTGGCGCAAGTCGTCGGGTCCGGCGCGACGACCGAGCCGTTCCCGACCCCGGCGCCGACCGGCTCGACGAACGCCGACTGCGTGGTCATCCTCGGCAAGTAGCGCTCGGGCTCCTCCCCTCGGTGCTGGTGGTCATGAACCTCGTCGCGTTCTTCCCTGCGCGCATCGCGGCGCAGATCCGCCCTGCCGTCGCCCTCCGAGCAGCGTGACCGACTCGCCAAGCGGCGTGCACTCGTGCTCTTCGCGTGCCCTGACGAGCGGTCGCTTACGGGGTGCTCGGGTTCGTGGAGGTGGTGCTTTCGGGTTTCTGGGATTGTCGGGTGGTGGGCGCGGGTGCTCGGGTGAGCGGTCCGACGCGTCCGGACCCGACGAATGGGGGTCGGAGCTGTCCGTTGGCGGTCACTCCGGTGGCGCGACGATGGTGGACTGGTGGAGGTCGTGATCGAGTTGGTGGTCGATTGATGGGCCCAA
>Ga0209048_10005733_pt1 | contig 11704 bp, 8 predicted proteins | sample FrelakmetCRP12CR_FD_187146 | JGI IMG/M metagenome (GOLD analysis project Ga0209048, IMG submission 187146) | Freshwater lake sediment microbial communities from the University of Notre Dame, USA, for methane emissions studies - CRP12 CR (SPAdes)... | ecosystem: Environmental > Aquatic >... | reverse complement strand
CAACCATCCGATCGTCGGGATGGCCCCGACCCCCGACGGGGGCGGCTACTGGCTGGTGGCGTCCGACGGTGGGATCTTCGCCTTCGGCGACGCCCGGTTCTTCGGCTCCACGGGCGCCCTCCGCCTCAACCAGCCGATCGTCGGGATGGCCCCGACCCCCGACGGGGGCGGCTACTGGCTGGTGGCGTCCGACGGTGGGATCTTCGCCTTCGGCGACGCGGGGTTCCACGGCTCGACCGGCAACCTCCGGCTCAACCAGCCGATCGCCGGCGTGGCCGCCACCCGTGACGGGGGCGGCTACCGGTTCGTCGCCGCCGACGGCGGGGTCTTCGCCTTCGGCGACGCCACCTTCCTCGGGGCGGGCGCCGGGCAGGGGCTGGCCGGTCCGGCGGTCGGGATCACCACGGCGAAGGCCGGCGACGGGTACCGGATCGTCACGTCGGGCGGTTCGGTGCTGTCCTTCGGTGATGCCGTCGACGAGGGGGACCTGGCGAGCACCCGGCTCAACGCCCCCATCGTCGGCATGGCGATCCAGTCCTGACCCAGCGTCGGGGCCCGGGCCGTCGGTCGACGGCGCCGGGGATCCCGAGCAGGGGTCGGTCGTGCGACCGGGCGGCCTCGCCGATCTCGTGGCAGGTGCACCGACACCTGATGCCCGCTCTGGTCCCGGTCCCGTTGCTCGGGCCGGGATCCTGCCCCCCGGTCCCGTCGACGCCAGCCCGACCTGGTCGAGCAGGTCCGTCGCCTTGCGGCGGGCTTCACGGCGCCCGACGCCGGCGGCGCCCAGCGGGACGAGGACGTTCTCCCGAGCGGTGAGGCTCGGTACGAGGTTGAAGGACTGGAAGACGAAGCCGACGGTCGTGCGCCGGCACGTCGCGAGCGCCCGCTGGTCGATGCGGGTGATGTCCACCCCGCCGAACCGGATCCCCCGCTCGTCGGTGACAGCAGGCCGCCCAGGCAGGACAGCAGGGTCGTCTTGCCGCAGCCGCTCGGGCCCATGACGATCGCGAGCGACCCGCCCGGCACGGTCAGGCTGAGATGGTCGATGGGCCGGAGCGCGCAGCCGCCGCTCGAGTACTCGACGACGAGGTCGTCCACCATGAGGTCGGGCACGGTCACGGGCCCCCGAAGGCGAGCGCCGGCTGGACGCTGACGGCCCGGCGCAGGCCGAACAGGGTGGCGGCCAGCCCGATCAGCACGGCGATGGCGGGCAGGAGCAGGAGGGCGGTGCGCGGGATCTGCACGAGCATGGGGAACCGCGGGGCGAGGAAGACGGCGATCGTCGCGCCGACCGCCGCGGCAGCGAGCGAGACGATCACCGCCTGCAGCGCCAGGCCGGCGAGGATGTCCTGGGTCCGTACGCCGACAGCCTTGGAGACCGCGAAGTCGCGCACCCGCTCGAGCGCGGACAGGTAGATCACCGAGCCGACGATGGTGGCCGCGATGGCCCAGAGGAGCAGGGCGATCGCGGCGACGGCCGAGCGCGGTTGCTGCAGGGGCCGCTGCAGGTCGTCGAGGGCGGTGGCGCGGCTCACGACCTGCAAGCCGGGCGGCGCCGTCGTCGGAACGCCCCGGGTGGCGATGGCCATGGCGATCGGCTGGCCCGAGAACACCAGGGCCTGGGCATCCCGAAGCGTCATGTAGACGTTCGGGACCCCGCCCAGCGCCGTCGAGTTGTTGAGCCGGCCGACGATCGTGAACGGGCGGCCGCCGATCACGAGCGGATCCCCGAGGTGATGGCCGAGCTTGGTGCTCGCGAGGATCTCGCCGGTCTGCTGGGGCGCCCGGCCCTGGGTGGGCTGGGGGACACCCGGACGCTACCCCTCCGACGTCCGCGCCGCCTTCAGCTCCTGCTTGTAGGCCCGGACCCGGTCGACCGCGCCCGGGCCGTCGACGTCCGCGATCGACCGGTGGCCGGGCTGGCCGTACGGGCCCGCCAGCGTCTCCCAGCCGGGCGGGGCCACGCCGAGGCGCTTGCCGAGGATGGCCAGGAAGATCTGGGCCTTCTGGCTGCCGTAGCCGGGGAGCTCCTGCAGGCGGGCCAGGAGCTCGTCGGGGGTCGCAGCCCCCCGCCAGACCTGCTCCGCCGCCCCCCCGTAGCGGTCGACGAGGAACACGGCCAGTTCGTGGACCCGCTTGGCCATCGACGCCGGGTAGCGGTGGAGGGCGGGCTTGGTCACGAAGGCCGCCGTCAGCTCCTCCGGCGCCATCGAGGCGATCGACGCCGGGTCGAGCCCGCCCAGGCGGCGCTTCAGCTCGAGGGGTCCCCGGAACGCCCACTCCATCGGGACCTGCTGATCGAGCAGCATGCCGACGAGCAGCGCGAACCCGTCGGTGCCGAGGAGTCGGTCGGCCTCCGGATCGCCCGTGAACGGGGTCTTGCTCGGCATCGCCCTGACGCTAGGGGAATCACAACCCTGTCGTCGTGCCGCGCAGCGGCTGTGGTCCAGTGGCTGTGGTCCCGCGGCTGTGGTCCAGCGGCTGTGGTCCAGCGGGCAGCGCGAACCCGTCGGTGCCGAGGAGGCGGTCGGCCCCGTGCCTCGTCAGGCGGTCCGGGGGTCGGGCGCCTCGGCGTCGATGCCGAAGCGCCCGATGGCGTCGGCGACCTCCTCGGCCTTGGCGTCGCCCTGGGCCGCGAGGCCCGACAGCACGGCGACGACCACGTGGGCGGCGTCGGTCTCGAAGTGCCGGCGCAGCGCGGCCCTGGTGTCGGAGCGGCCGTAGCCGTCCGTTCCGAGGGGGGTGAACGACCGCGGCGCCCACCGGGCGACCATGTCCGGCACGGCCTTCATGAAGTCGGTCACCGCCACGATCGGGCCGTCGCTGTGATCGAGGGCCCGGGTCACATAGGGGGTCTCGGGCCGCCGGCCCGGGTGGAGCCGGTTGTCCCGCTCCACGGCAAGGGCCTCCTCGCGCAGGGCCTTGTAGGACGTCGCAGACCACAGCTCGGCACTCGTGTCCCACTCCTCGCCGAGGATCCGCTGCGCCTCGAGGGCGGCCTGGGAGGCCGAGCCCGAGAAGAGGATCGCGGCACGCCGCTTCTTGCCCTTGGGCCCGCGTGCGAACCGGTAGAGCCCCCGCACGATGCCCTCGGCCACCGTGCCGAGCTCGGGCGCGCCAGGCACCGCGTCGCCGTCAGGCCGCGCCGGCATCGGGTAGTTCTCGTTGTAGAGGGTCAGGTAGTAGAAGCAGTCTCCGGCGGGGTCGTCGAAGGGCGTGTTGTACATGCGGTGGATCCCCTCGCGGACGATCTCGGCCGTCTCGTAGGCGAAGGCAGGGTCGTAGGCGCGCAGGTTGGGGATGGTCGACGCGAGGACGAGCGAGTGGCCGTCCTCGTGCTGGAGGCCCTCGCCGTTGAGCGTGGTACGACCGGCGGTCCCACCGAGCAGGAAGCCGCGGCCGCGCAGGTCGCCGAAGGCCCAGATCAGGTCCCCGGTCCGCTGGAAGCCGAACATCGAGTAGAAGATGTAGAAGGGGATGGTCGGGGTCGACCAGGTGGCGTAGGAGGTCCCCGCCGCGCACATCGACGCCATGGCGCCCTCCTCGGTGATGCCCTCCTCCAGGATCTGGCCGTCGACGGACTCCCGGTACGACAGCTGCATGCCGGCGTCGACCGGCTCGTAGAGCTGGCCGGTGGACGCGTAGATCTTCACCTCGCTGAACAGCCCGTCCATGCCGAACGTGCGCGCCTCGTCAGGGATGATCGGGACGACCCGCTGCCCGATCGCCGGGTCGCGGAGCAGGTTCCGCAGCAACACGGCGAAGGCCATGGTCGTCGACACCGGGCGCCCCTTCGAGCCCGAGGCGAACTCCGCGAACGTGGCCTCGCCGGGCTCGGGCAGGGGGCGGGACCGCATGACCCGGCGGGGCAGCGACCCGTGGAGCGCCCGGCGCCGCGTCATCAGGTACTCGTGCTCCGGGGTGCCGTCGGCCGGCCGGTAGTAGGGCGGGTCCTCCTCGTCCAGGGCCGCCTCGGGGATCTCCTCGTGGAGGTAGAGGGTGTCGCGGAGGGCGAGCAGCTGTGGCTTGGTCATCTTCTTGATCTGGTGGGTCGCGTTGCGGGCCTCGATCTCGGGGCCGAGCGTCCAGCCCTTCACGGTCTTGGCCAGGATGACCGTCGGCGCACCTTCGTGCTCGACCGCGGCCTTGTAGGCCGCGTAGAGCTTCCGGTAGTCGTGGCCGCCGCGGGGCAGGGTCCGAAGATCGTCGTCGGAGAGGTGCTCGACCAGTCTGCGCAGCCTCGGGTCCGGTCCGAAGAAGTGCTCCCGGATGTAGGCACCCGACTCGACCGCGTACTTCTGGAACTCCCCGTCGACGGTCGTGTTCATCTTGTTGAGGAGCACGCCGTCGACGTCCCGGGCCAGCAGCTCGTCCCACTTGGTGCCCCAGATGACCTTGATGACGTTCCACCCGGCGCCGCGGAACACCGCCTCGAGCTCCTGGATGATCTTGCCGTTGCCGCGCACCGGGCCGTCGAGGCGCTGCAGGTTGCAGTTCACGACGAAGATCAGGTTGTCGAGCTGCTCGCGGGCGCCGAGCGAGAGGGCGCCGAGCGTCTCGGGCTCGTCGGTCTCGCCGTCGCCGATGAAGCACCACACCTTCGACGCCGAGGTGTCCGCGAGGTGGCGGTGCATGAGGTACCGGTTGAACCGGGCCTGGTAGATCGCCGAGATCGGCCCGAGCCCCATCGACACGGTGGGGAACTCCCAGAACTCCGGCATCAGGCGCGGATGAGGGTAGGAGGACAGGCCCTTCCCACCCCGGCCGACCTCCGTCCGGAAGCAGTCGAGGTCCTGTTGGCTGAGCCGGCCCTCGAGGAAGGCCCGGGCGTAGATGCCCGGCGCCGCATGCCCCTGGAAGTAGACCTGGTCGCCGGCGGTGCCGTCGTCCTTGCCCCGGAAGAAGTGGTTGAACCCCACCTCGTACAGCGAGGCGGACGAGGCGAACGTCGCGAGGTGCCCGCCGATGCCGTCCGAGTGGTGGTTGGCGCGGGTCACCATCACGGCTGCGTTCCACCGGATGAAGGCCCGGATCCGGCGCTCCATGTGCTCGTCGCCCGGGAACCACGGCTCCGCCTCCGCGGCGATCGTGTTGATGTAGGGCGTCGACACCGTCGCCGGGAAGCCCACGCCCTGCATCCGGGCCCGGGCCAGGAGGCGCATCAGCAGATAGCGGGCCCGGCTCCGGCCGTGGGAGTCGACGACGGCGTCGAACGAGTCCAGCCACTCCGCGGTCTCGGCCGGGTCGATGTCGGGCAACTGGTGGCTGAAGCCGTCGAAGACCAGGCTCATGTGGTCAAGTCTCCCACCGCCCCGCGGGTGATCCGACGACCCCCCCGGGCCGGCGCGGGGGTCGGGTAGCCTGACGCCCACCGTGCCCACGACCGTGTACACCGACGGCGCCTGCTCGGGGAACCCGGGCCCCGGAGGCTGGGCGTGGGCCGTGCCGGGCGGGCGTTGGGCGAGCGGCGCGGCGGCGCACACCACCAACCAGCGCATGGAGATCGCGGCGGCCCTCGAGGCGCTGCGAGCCCTCGAGGGCCCCGTCGACGTGGTCAGCGACTCCACCTACGTGGTGCACTGCTTCCGGGACCGGTGGTGGCAGGGGTGGCTGGCGAAGGGGTGGCGGAACTCGGCCGGGAAGGCGGTGGCCAACCGCGACCTCTGGGAGCCCCTGATCAGGCTCGTCCGCGAACGCGGCCAGGTGACGTTCCGCTGGGTGAAGGGTCACGGCTCGGATCCGTTCAACGCCCTGGTGGACCAGCTGGCCGTGGAGGCGGCGGCGACCCAGGCGGGCCGGTCGGGGGACCATCCGCCGGACCTCAGCCGGACCTGAGCAGTGCCTGGGGCGGGCCGGAGCGGCGTCCGGGACCCGAGCGGGCTCGAAGATGACGCCTTCGCGGGGACGCCGCTAGCTTCGACCCCATGGAACTCAACGGGACCTCTGCGATCGTCACCGGCGGTGCCTCCGGGCTGGGGGAAGCGACGGCCCGTCTGCTCAGTCGGCACGGGGTCAGGGTCGTCGTCGCCGATCTGCAGGACGACAGGGGCGAGGCCCTGGCGGGGGAGCTCGGCGGGGCGTTCGCCCACACCGACGTGACCGACGCCGGTCAGGTCATCGCCGCCGTGGAGGCAGCCAGGGGACTCGGGCCGCTGTGGTCGCTGGTGAACTGTGCGGGCGTGGGGTCGGCCGCCCGCACCATCGGCAAGGACGGGCAGTACTCGTCGGCGTTCGACCTCGACCACTACCGCCGGATCATCGACATCAACCTGGTGGGCACGTTCAACTGCATCCGGTTGGCGGCGACGGCGATGAGCCAGAACGAGCCGAACGACGACGGCGAGCGGGGCGCGATCGTCAACACGTCGTCGGTCGCCGCGGAGGACGGCCAGATCGGGCAGGCCGCCTACTCGTCCTCGAAGGGCGGCGTGGTGGGGATGACGCTCCCGGTGGCGCGGGACCTGGCCGCCGTCGGGGTGCGGGTCAACACGATCCTGCCCGGCCTGATCGACACCCCGATCTACGGGACGGGCGAGGCCTCGGAGCAGTTCAAGGAGCGCCTGGGCGCCGGCGTGCTGTTCCCGAAACGGCTCGGCCGACCCGAGGAGTTCGCGTCGCTCGCGGTCGAGCTGCTGCGGAACAGCTACATGAACGCCGAGTCGATCCGGATCGACGCCGGCATCCGCATGCAGCCCAAGTAGGACGCCACCGTCGGCCCCACCGTCGGCGCCGGATCCCGCAGCCGCTAGGGTCCCGCGCTGATGCGGGTGGGCGTCGACACCGGGGGCACGTTCACCGATGTCGTGGCCGCCGACGGGCGGGTGGTGAAGGTGCTCTCGACCCCCGCCGATCCCGGCGCTGCCGTGGCCGAGGGGGTCGCAGGGGTCGGCGGGGCGGACCATCTCGCCCACGGCACGACGGTGGCGACCAACGCCCTCCTCGAGCGCGCCGGCGCGCGGGTGGCCCTGGTGACGACGGCGGGGTTCGCCGACGTGCTCGAGATCGCCCGCCAGGACCGGCCGTCGCTCTACGACCCGTGGGACGACCGGCCGGAGCCGCTGGTCCCCCGCGACCTGCGACTCGTCGTCGCCGAGCGGGTGACGCCCGGCGGGGAGGTGCTCGTCGCTCTCGACGATCCGTCGACGGCCCCGTCCGTTCCCGACGGCGTGGAGGCGGTCGCCGTGTGCCTGCTGCACGCCGATCTGCATCCCGGCCACGAGCAGGCGGTCGCGGCCGAGCTCCGGCGGCGGGGCCACGACGTCACCGCGAGCCACGAGCTGTCGCCCGAGTTCCGCGAGTACGAGCGGACGGTCACGACCGTCGTCAACGCCTACCTCCGGCCCACCTGCACCGCCTACCTCGCGGGCCTGGCCCGGGTGGCGCCGGACGTCGACGTGCTCACCTCGGCCGGCGGCCTCGTGCCCGTCGCGCAGGCGGCCGGCCGGCCTGCCGCCCTGCTGCTCTCCGGTCCCGCCGGGGGCGTCCTCGCCGGCGCGGCGGCCGCCGCCGCCGCCGGCTTCGCCGACGCCGTGACCTTCGACATGGGTGGGACGTCGACCGACGTCTGCCTGGTCCTGGGAGGCCGGCCCGCGCCCGCGGCCCAGCGCACGGTGGCTGGCCTGCCGGTGCGCCTGCCGTCCCTCGACGTGCACACCATCGGCGCCGGGGGCGGCTCCATCGCCCGGCTCGACCCCGGTGGTGCCCTGGCCGTCGGTCCCCGCAGCGCCGGCGCCGCTCCCGGACCCGCCTGCTACCGCCGGGGCGGCAGCGAGCCCACGGTCACCGACGCCGACCTCGTGGCGGGTCGGCTCCTGGGCGGCACGACCCTGCCGGGCATCGGGGTGCTCGACATGGCGGCGGCCACCGCGGCCCTGGCCTCCGCCGGACCGGGGGTCACCGCCGAGGGTGTGATCGCGGTGGTCGACGCGGCCATGGTGGAGGCGGTCCGGGCGGTGACCGTGCGCCGCGGGGTCGACCCGGCCGGGCTGGCCCTCGTCGCCTTCGGCGGCGCCGGCCCCCTGCACGCCTGCGCCGTGGCCGACGCCCTCGGGATGCCGGCGGTCGTCGTGCCGCCCCGAGCGGGCGTCTTGTCCGCCGTCGGTCTGCTCGGGTCCCCGCGCCAGGTGGACCTCGTGCGCTCCTGGCCGTCGCCGACCGCCCACGCCGCCGTCCCCGCCGCGCTGGCGGCGCTGGGCGCCGAGGCGGCGCACGCCCTGGGGGTCCAGAGCCCCTCGGACGGGGCCGAGCCGCAGGTCGAGGTGTCGGTGGACTGCCGCTACCGGGGCCAGGGCCACGAGCTGACCGTGCCCTCGATCGCGGCATTCGAGGACGAGCATGCCCGGGTGAACGGGTTCCGGCGCGCCGGCTCGCCGGTCGAGGTGGTCGCGCTCCGTGCCGTCGCCAGACTGCCGTCGCCCGTGGCGGTCGACGACCTGGCGGCCCCCGGCCCCGCCCGGCGGCCCCTCAGCGGACCGGCAGCCGTGGCCGAGGCCGATTGCTGCGTCTGGGTGCCCCCGGGGTGGCGGGCCGACGTGCACCCGTCGGGCGCATGGGTCGTCACCCGCGTGCGGGCGGGAGGCCCGCGGTGACCGTCGCCGACCCCCTCGGCCCCGCCGGGCTGCAGGTCCTGCTGGCCCGGCTGGCCGGCATCGCCGAGGAGATGGGCGTGGTCCTGCGCCGGTCGGCCTTCAGCCCGAACATCCGGGAGCGGGCCGACTGCTCGGCGGCCGTGTTCACCGCCGGTGGCGAGCTGCTGGCGCAAGCCGAGCACATCCCTGTCCACCTCGGCTCGATGCCGGCGTCCGTCCGGGCCGCCATCACCGCCGCCGACCGGTTGGGGCGACCGCTCCGCCCGGACGACCAGCTTGTTCTGAACGACCCCTTCGCCGGTGGGACCCACCTCAACGACGTCACGGTGATCGCCCCCTGCCTGATCGGTCACCGCCTCGTGGGGTGGGTCGCCAACCGGGCCCACCACGCCGACGTCGGGGGGATGGCGCCCGGGTCGATCCCACCGGACGCCACCGAATCGGTGCAGGAGGGGCTCCGCATTCCCCCGTCGTTGCTGACGCCGGACCTCGCGGCGGTGCTCCAGGCCAACTCCCGGACGCCGGAGGAGCGGGCCGGCGACCTCGAGGCCCAGGCCGGCGCCAACCGCGTGGGGGCGGCACGCCTGGCCGCCCTGGCCGACGCCCCGCTCCGTCAGGTCGTCGACTACGGCGAGCGACGGATGCGGGCGGCGTTGGCGTCGATGCCCGACGGGTCCTGGTCCTTCGCCGACGTGCTCGACTCGGCCGGCCCCCGCCCGTCGCAGCAGGTGCCCACCCGCATCCTCGTGCGGGTCACCAAGGAGGGGGAGGCGATCACGTTCGACTTCACGGGAACCGATCCCCAGGGTGACGGGAACGTCAACGCGGTGGAGGCCGTCACGGTCAGCGCCGTCGCGTGGGCGCTGCGCTCGGTCACCGATCCCACCATCCCCGCCAACGGGGGCGCCTTCCGGCCGGTCCGGGTGGTCGCCCCGCCCGGGACGGTCGTGGCCGCCCGGCCGCCCTCGGCCGTCGGGGCCGGAAACGTGGAAGTGAGCCAGCGGGTGGCTGATGTCTGCCTGGGGGCGTTGGCCCAGGCCCTTCCCGCCCGGGTTCCCGGAGCGGGCCAGGGGACCATGAACAACGTGATGATCGGCGGTCGGGACTGGGTGTACTACGAGACGGTCGGCGGCGGGCAGGGCGGCCGCCCGTCGCGCGGTGGCCTGGTGTCGAACCCGGGCATGGGCGGGGTCCACACGGGCATGACCAACACCCGCAACACGCCGATCGAGGCGCTGGAGCGCGCCTACCCGCTCCGGGTGCTGCGCCACGAGTTGCGGCGGGGCAGCGGCGGGGACGGACGGTCACCCGGCGGCGAGGGCATCATCCGGGACCTCCTCGTCCTCGAGGACGTCACCGTCAGCCTCGTCACCGAACGGCGGGTGTCCCGGCCCTGGGGCCTCGCAGGCGGTGGTCCCGGTGCGGCGGGGGAGAACTGGATCCTGCCGGGGGGTGACGAGGCACGGGCGGAGCGACTGCTCGACAAGTGCACCGTGCAGGTCGCGGCCGGGAACGTGATTCGCGTGGTCACGCCGGGCGGAGGGGGCTGGGGCGTCGCAGGGGCCGGGTCCCCGTCCGACGTCTGACAACATCGGATGGGCCTCGGAGCCGGGGGTCCCGACGCCAGGGTTCAGTCGCTGATCGCTTCCAGGCGCGCACGGGTGTCGGCCCGCGCCAGGCGGCGCAGCGACGATTCCCTCGCCCGGCGGGCCACCGCGGCGCGGCGATCGGGATCCATGGGATTGGGTCCGATGACGGCGGTGTCCTCCGCCGTCGGCTGGAAGGCGATCACGTGCACGCCCCGCCGGCGGAGTCGTCGCGCCTCGGCGTCGAGGAGCAGGCGGGACCATCGGCGTGACGGCCGGTCGACGGCCAGCCGAAGGCCCCGCCCGGCGAGCGACATGGGCGAGCTCACGAGGACGAGCTCCAGGTCGACGTCGACCAGCACATCCGCGTTGGTCGGCGAATGGGCGCCACCGTCCACGAAGGTCTCCCCGTCGATGTCGACCGGTCGGAAGAAGCCCGGGATGGCGCACGACGCCGCCACGGCGTCGGGTAGCGGCGGCCGGCTGTCGCGCCCGAACACCACCAGGCGCCCGTCGCGCTCACGGACGGCACAGACCCACAGCGGCTGGCGCGGCCACGATCCCAGCGCCAGCCCGGCGATGCCGTCCGAGATGAGGCCGGTGTCGACGGTTCCCTCCGGCATGAGCCCGGCGAGCAGCGCCAACGGGCGGGCCTCGAGCGGACGGGCGGCGGCGCGCGCCAGCCTGGCGGCGACGTCGGCAGGCCGACGGATGCGCCCGGCCGGACGCAGGGCCGGTGGCCGGCGCGGTGGTCCGACCCCCGCGAGCAGCCGGGCCCCGGCAGGCGACATCGGGCGATCCTCGGCACGGGCGAGCAGGTCCGCGGGGGACAGGCCGGCCCGCAACGAGGTGCCCGTGATGGAGCCGGCCGACGTGCCGACCACCACCGTGGCCCGCCGGGGGTCCCAGCCCGTCGCCTCCTCGAGGGCGGCCAAGACGCCGGCGTGGAAGGCGCCGCCGGCCACGCCGCCCGCTCCGAGCACGAGGCCGACCCGAGGGCCTCGCCCGCCGGCGCCGCCGACGGTTGCTGCACCCCCGTCGGCGTGGCGAGCGGGGCTCATGACCGTCGGTGCGTCGGTGCGGTCGTCGGGATGCGTCCGTTCTACTCGCTCCCACCCGCTCGGGCGTGACCCGCCTGCCGGGAGGCGGGGGGCTCCGCGGAACTCACACCTCCCGCTGAGGGGATCCGGAGGTTGGGCCGTCATGGTGCTTCCGATGCCCCCGACCGTCGGGACGGCAACACCCGAGGAGGTCCAGCAATGACTGACAAGCCCGCACGGAAGTGGTCCATCCCGGTGATCGCCGGCGCCGCCGGCATCGCCGCCGGGCTGGCGCTCGGCAGCCTGGGCGTCGCCGGCGCCGCAACCGGCTCGTCGAGCTCCACCACGGCTCCCGCCGCGACAGCGCCGGCCCCGGCGACCGCGCCCGGCGCCCAGAGCCAGGGGACGTTCCACTCCAACGAGGATCCGGCCCACGAGGCCTCGGAGAGCCCCGCCCGTGAAGCGGCCGAGAACAACGGCACGGCGACCT
>Ga0209048_10005732_pt1 | contig 11706 bp, 12 predicted proteins | sample FrelakmetCRP12CR_FD_187146 | JGI IMG/M metagenome (GOLD analysis project Ga0209048, IMG submission 187146) | Freshwater lake sediment microbial communities from the University of Notre Dame, USA, for methane emissions studies - CRP12 CR (SPAdes)... | ecosystem: Environmental > Aquatic >... | reverse complement strand
TGCGCCGCCGCAATGCCGTCCCGTCTCCCCGGTAGCCGATCGTCGAGGGCTATACCGATGTCGCACGCGAACGTGAAGCGATGGTCATTGCGCTATCGCGTCTGCCGCCGATCCCCGCCCTCGCGCAGGCCGCGTTGACCACGCAAGCGGTCAACGTGCGCGCCGGTCCGGACCGAGCGTTTCCGCTGGTCACCTGGCTCCAGGCAGGAACGCCCGTCAACGTGATTGGCTGCACAAATGGGTGGCGCTGGTGTGACATCGTCGCGCGCGGCTGGCGCGGTTGGGTCTACTCCCGGTATCTGTCGGGGCCGATTCGAAGCCGCGCGCCGGTGATCACGTTTTCGGTCGGATCGTACTGGGGTGCCCACTATCGCGGGCGACCATGGTATTCGAGCCAATCGAGCTGGAATAACTGGGGGTCACCCGGGTTCCGGCCGCCGCCACCACCGCCGCCGCGGCCCCGGCCACCGGCCGCACGGCCGCCCAGCAGGCCGCCACGCTCGACGCAGTGAAACAACACTGCGCGCCGATGTATCGGCGTTCGACGAAACACTCGCCCTGCGAGGCGATCGGCGCGCGATCACGATCGTCGTGCTCGTCCTCCTGGCGCCCTGCCGCGGACGTAACCCGGCAGCCGGCCAACCGGAACAATCACCAGAAGCGCGATGCCCGCCAGCAGGAGAAACGAGAGTTCGAGCGCGCGCTGCCGCGCATCGACGTTGATGCGCACCGCCTCGACGATCTGCTGCGCAGTCGCGGTGGTGCTCGTCATCACATCCTTCAATCGCTCGTTGCTGACGAAGTTGGCCCGGTCGAGATCGACCTGCCTGATCAGTTCGGGCGGAATGGCAGGGTTGTCGACCAGGCTGCGCTGTACGTTGACACTCAGTATGCCGACCGCGAGCGCGCCGGCCACCGCGGTCCCGATGCCCGCAGCCAGGCTCTTGATCGTTCCGCGCAGCGAGCCGACGTCGCCCGCGAATTGCTTCGGTGCGTAAGTCACCAGTACGTCGAACAGCAGCGTCGCCAGCGCGCCCTGTCCGAGGCCGAACATGACGAGACCCAGGACCACGAGCAGGTCGCTGAAACCGTGGTTGATCTCCACGGCAAGCAACACGAGAGCGGCGGATACCAGCACGAACGAACAGCGGGCAATCTGGCGCGGAGTCAGTGTGTCGTAGAGGCCGAGCACGAAAATGGCGGCCGCGAATACCGCCAGCTGGTAGGGAATCATCGCCACCGCGGTCTCGAAGCTCGTCCTGCCCTGGACCATCTGGATGTAGAGCGGGACCAGAAACGTGAGCGCGTTGGCGAGCATGAAGATCGCCATCATCGCGAGCGCGGCGGCATGCTCCCGCGGCGATTCGATGACCCGCAACGTGAGCAGCGGCGTCAGGTGGCGCGCCTGCCGCCGCTGCGCCCAGGCGATGAAGAGCTGGATGCCCAGGATGCCGGCAACGACCATGACCAGCGCGGGGGACAAGCCGAGCACGCCGAACGGTGCCGTCGCCTTGGCGAGCAACAGCCCCCAGTCATGGACATTATTGACGCCAACGCTGATGAGGCTGACTGCAACGGCCGCCAGTAGCGCACCGACACCGTCGATCTTTACGCCTGGCACCGTCGGAACCGGCCGCAAGCGCATGCTGAGCAACAGCGTGAGCGCCGAAAACGGGACGACGATGCCAAAAGCGTAACGCCAGCCCAGGTACGTGCCGACGACCCCGGCAACTACGAACGCGGTAACCGCAGCCGTGGCCTGTACCGCACCGAGGATCCCGAGCGCCTTGGCCTGCTGCGCGCCCGAATAGTTGTCGACGATCAGCACGACCAGCGTCGGAACGATCGCGGCCGCCGCCAGCCCGGCAAAGACCTGCGCCACGATCATGACCATCACGTCGGGACTGAAGGTCATCATCACCATCGATGCGAGCAGCAGCGCCGATCCGGCCCGAAAGACCTTGAGCGGGCCGAACTTCTGACCGAGCTTGGCACCGAGCATCGCGAACCCGGCGACCGCCAGCGAGTTCGCAACGATGGCCGTCCCGACGGTGGTGGGCGCCGTGTGGAACTCGGTCACGATTCCGCCAATGGAAACCGGCAGCGCGTTGACGTTGAGCGAGATCTGCGCCTGACCCATGGCGATGATGGTCATCGGTGTCCACGATCGGCGGACTCGTCCTTCGGCGTTCACGGCCGCATCGGAATTCACCGGCACGTCCGCGCGGAAACGGTCCTGCCGGCTTCGCCGGCGTCGTCGATTGTTGTTCCATTGCGCATCTCGGCGCGTCTCCTTGACCGGCGGGAATCCTGCAAGCAACGGCACTCCGCGCCAGTTATTGTACGCACCCTCCGCGCGCGCGCCGACGACCCGGATCGGCGGGCGCGCGTCGCCAGAGAGAGTGTCGCCAGAGAGCCTGCGTGCTATACGTCTTCGACGTATAATCCCCCATGCTGATGTTCGTCGAAACGCCGCTGTTCTCGCGGGTCGTGTACGACTACATCAGTGACGTCGAGTACGCCGCTCTTCAAGCGGAATTGGCGCAACACCCGGAAGCGGGCACTGTTGTCCCGGGCTCCGGCGGCGTCCGCAAGATTCGCTGGGGTGTTGCCGGCCGCGGAAAGCGCGGCGGCGTGTGTGTGATCTATTTCGCGCGTACTTAACTCGGTAGGATCTGGATGCTTACCATCTACGCCAAGAACGAAATGGGGAACATTGCCCCCAACGCTCTTCGCAAGATTCGTCAGGAGTTGGAAGATGCCGAAACGTCGTCGTAATCTTGGAGCCGAAATTCTAGAAGGGATTCGCCAGCTAAAGCGCGGAGAAACCGGGCGCGTGATCACTTATCCCGGTGTCGCGAGTATTCGCGCACGCACTGGCCTGTCTCAGAGCCAGTTTGCCCGGCTTATCGGTGTCTCTGTTCGCACGCTGCAGGAATGGGAACAAGGGCGCCGTGCTCCGTCTGGACCGGCTCGAACACTGCTCGAAATTGCACACCGCAATCCCAAGGCGCTGCTAGAACTTGCGGCCTAACGACGCGCACAACCAGGACGCTCCTCGGCGGGCCTTTGGCCCGTCCGTCGTCGCGCCGGTTAGCTTGTTTCGCTGGGCGTCAACGCTGTAGGTCCTAGGCTTGCGGCCCCCTGCCGCCACTCAGTGTGTGCGTTAACGTCCGATAGGGATTGATCGGGCTTTCCGTCGGCTGATCCCATTGCAAGTTCAGATCGCACCGGCCCAGGGGATCCGATGAACAGGCGTGAAACGATCGTTGCGCTCGTCGCTCTTGGCGCGGCGCCGCGCACCGTCGAGGCCCAGCAAGCGCCCAAGGTCGCTCGAATAGGCTACCTTACGGGCACCCGGGCCGCTAACCCCCACCTGCACGAGGCCTTTCTCGAGGGGCTGCGTGACCTCGGTTATGTCGAAGGCCGCAACCTCATGATCGAAAGCCGGGATGCCGACGGTCCTGGCTAGTCAATGACATCACTTTTCGATCCGGAACCGGCATGAGCCCGCAGGTAGTCCAGTGACCAGGTCGCAAGACCAGAAGCTTTCACGCAGCGCGCTCGTCGCGCTCGTCGTCGGGTCCATGGTCGGCGCGGGCATCTTTGCCCTGCCGTCCGCATTCGGGCGCACGACCGGTGGCCTCGGTGCGCTAATCGCCTGGTGCATTGCCGGCACCGGCATGCTGATGCTGGCTCTCGTTTTTCAGACGCTGTCGCGGCGCAAACCCGACCTTGACGCAGGCATCTACGCCTATGCCAAGGCGGGGTTCGGCAACTATCTCGGATTCTCGTCAGCGGTGGGCTACTGGATCGCCTGCTGCCTGGCCGATACCGCCTGCCTGATCCTGATCAAGGCGACGCTCGGACAGTTCTTTCCGGCGTTCGGCGACGGCACGACGGTGGTGGCGATCGTCTTTGCGTCGGTCCTGCTGTGGGGCGTGCACATCCTGGTGCTGCGCGGCGTGAAGGAAGCGGCGGCGCTCAATACCATCGCCACCATCGCCAAGATCGTTCCACTGGTGGTGTTCGTCGTCGTCGTCATCGTCGGCTTCAAGGGCGATGTTTTCGCCTTGAACTTCTGGGGTGGCGAGGAACGAACCCTGGCGAGCGTGGCCAGCCAGGTGCGCAATACGATGCTGGTCACCGTGTTCGTATTCGTCGGCATCGAAGGCGCCAGCGTCTACTCGCGCTACGCGAAAAAGCGGGAGGACGTGGGCCTTGCCACCGTGCTCGGCTTTCTCGGTGTGCTGTGTCTGCTCGTCCTCGTCACGATGTTTTCGTACGGCATCCTGTTGCGCAAGGACCTCGCGGTGCTTGCGACTCCGTCGATGGCAGGGGTGATGGAGGCCATCGTCGGGCCATGGGGCGCGGTCTTCGTGAGCATCGGCCTCCTCATCTCGGTGCTCGGCAACTACCTGTCGTGGTCGCTGCTGGCCGCCGAAGTCCTGCATTCGGCGGCGAAGAGCAACACCATGCCGTCCTTCCTCGCGCGGGAGAACGCGAACAAGGTGCCCGCCGCCGCGCTGTGGATGAGCAACATCGTCATCCAGGTCTTCCTGATCGTCGCCTGGTTCGCGGAATACGCGTTCACGCTCACGCTCAAGATGACGAGTTCGATGACGCTCATTCCCTACCTGCTGGTCGCGGCGTACGCGCTCAAGCTCGCGTGGACCGGCGAAACCTACACGGGCGACGGACGCAGCCGGAGCATGGACTGGGTGCGCGGCGCCATCGCCACGGTCTACGCCGCCGGGATGATCTATGCCGGCGGACTGAAATTCGTGTTGCTTGCCGCGCTCCTGTACGCACCGGGAACGATTCTCTATTTTCTTGCGCGGCGCGAGCAGAATGAGCGGGCGTTCACCGTCGCCGAGCTGCTCGTTTTCGGTGCAGTCTGTGTCGCGGCGATCGCGGCGCTGTACGCGCTCTTGTCCGGCGCGATGTCCATCTAAACACAGCGTCTTAAATAATGCAGCATAGTCGGCGCAGGACGGAATTGGGCATGCGCCATCTGTCGAAGCAGGCGCTGACGGCGTCGAGCACATCGGCGAGCGTGGCAAAGTATCGGTTGTGCGTGGCGAGTCGACGGGCGAGTTTCCAAACCCGCTCGATCGGCGCGAGTTGTGGACTGTAGGGCGGAAGGAAGAGCAGCGAGAGCACGTCGCGGTATTTGCGCAGGAGCGGTGCCAGCAGTACGGCATGGTGGTACCTGGCGTTGTCCAGTACGACCACCATGCGTCGGCCTCGCGTACGGTGCCGCAGTAGCTTATTGAGGAAGACCGCGAAGGTTTCGGCATTGAACACAGCGCATGTCGCCCGCACGAATTTGCCGGTACGTAGACTCACCGCGCCGAAGCAAGCAACCGATTTGCGGGTCGGTGCGTGCTGCAATACCGGATCCTTGATCTCGGCCGGTACCCACATGCGGCAGCGTGAGCCATGCTGCTGGAAGTGGCATTCGTCCAAGCTCCATAGCTCAACGTCCGCGCGTCTTGCCAGACGCCGCAGTTTTTTTTACTGCCGCGACCTTTACCGGGTCGGACTGCGCCACTTGCGGGCGTGGCTTGCGCAGCCGAAAGCCGAGTTGGCGAAACAAGCGCTGACACTGCCGTACCCCCAACTTGATGCCGAAGCGTCGCCGCAGATGCTCCGCAAGCAGTGGCCCGTCCCACAGATTGGCGGCCAAGCCGAACGCCCGTGGGCTCCTGCGCAAATCCGCTGCCACTTGCCGCCACTGACCGTCATCCAACTGCCGCGGTCGGCCGGGTCGCTCGCCCTCGCGCAAGCCTTCCAGGCCGCGGTCCTCGAAGCGCCGGACCCAGCGTTGGACCGTGCTGGCATCCTCGCCGAACAGTCGGGCAACTTCCCGACACGATTGCCCCGTCGTTACCAGGAGCAACCCATGCAGGCGATGATCGTAGCGAGACTCCTCGCTGCGACTGATTTCCTGCTGTATGGCGACTTGCATCACTTCAGCGTCCTCGATTTGCAGTTTGCGCATCGCTGCCCTCCAATAAGTAGACGCTGCGATCATACCACTACCATGCGGCATTATTTACGTCGTTATGTTTAGCGTGCCAAAAATGCCTCGTGCTGGGCGAGGTAGATGGAGCGCCCTCGATCGTGTCGGGCGATGGGGAAAAGTTGCGCGACGACCAACCGGGGTCGACAATACGTGCCTGATGGCGATGCGGAAGCGACCCAAGAACGCAAAAAATCCATTGCCCGGCGTGGAAACCGTTGCCGCCTTTCACGCTCGTTCAGAGCGGCTCGCCACGGGAAAAGCCCTCCGCGACGATGTTCCACGCGAGAGCCATTCGGTCTGGGGACTTCCTCGCAGGGGTCGGGACCCTGTCGAGATCCTGGAGGCATCGAATCGAGGGCGATTGCCTAGTCTGGTTCCTATCCGCTACGGACGGATGGTACGCAGTACCTTTACGTTCTTCCGCGGTTCGGCGGCGCTCATGGCATACGATCTCGCCACCACGCCGGTTACCGGCATTCGGGTGCAGGCGTGCGGCGACTGCCACTTGTTGAACTTTGGCGCGTTTGCCACTCCCGAGCGGAATCTGGTCTTTGACCTCAACGACTTCGATGAGACCCTCCCGGCACCTTGGGAATGGGACCTCAAACGCCTGGTCGTGAGCTTCTTGATCGCAGGTCGTGACAATCGCCTGTCCGACGCCGACGGTCGCATTGCGGTCCTGGAGTGCGTGCGCGCCTATCGAGAGCATCTGCGGGAGTGCTCCCGCATGAGACCGCTGGAAGTCTGGTACCAACGCATGGAAGAGCAAGCCGTGATCAAAGCGGCGCCCAGCGCCAAAGCAAGGAAATTTCGGCAGCAGATCGCCGATCGAGCGCGCGAACGCGTGATTGAAAATCTCTTTCCCAAGATCACGCGCGAGGTCGGTGGGCGCCACCGCCTCGTCGATCAGCCGCCGATATTGTTTCATGTGACCGAACCCGGCTTCGAAGAACGGGTGCAAGAAGCGGCCGCAGACTACCGCAACTCGCTGTCCGATGAACGCCGCGTTCTGCTGGACCGCTACCGACTGGAAGATTTCGCGTTGAAGGTGGTGGGCATTGGCAGCGTCGGGACGCGTTGCTACATCGGGTTGCTGTTTTCCGAAGACGGCCATCCGCTGATCCTGCAGTTCAAGGAAGCGGTCCGCTCCGTTCTGGAACCCTACGCGCGGAAGAGCGCCTACGACAACCAGGGACAGCGTGTTGTCGTGGGGCAGCGGCTGATGCAGTCTTCCAGTGACATATTCTTGGGATGGGTGCGCGGGCGGCGCGGCTACGATTTTTACGTACGCCAGTTGCGTGACATGAAGATGTCCATGCCTGTGGAGGGATTCAGCGCCGCGCGACTCAAGCTGTACGCGGAAATGTGCGGCTGGACGCTGGCGCGCGCCCACGCCAAGTCGGGGGATGCTGCGACGATCAGCGGCTATCTGGGAAAGGGAGACACCTTTGACCGGGCGATGGGGGAATTTGCTGTCGCCTATGCGGATCAGACGCAGAAGGACCACGCGGCGCTGGCGAAGGCGATTCGTTCCGGCAGGGTCAAGGCTCTGGCGGAAGAGTAGGCAAACGACCTCCTGCGCCATTCCGGGACGGTATTGAATTGTGCTGCTGCCATTTTGAAGGTTTGGTCGCGCTCGAATGCCGCGGCGGGTGAGCAGCTTCATCAAAAGGTCGTCGGATTTCGTCTTGCTCACACTCTTTGACACTTCCACCAAAACGTCGGGTTAAGGTGCGCCGTGCGAAAAATGGAGCTTGGGCGATGACGCGGACACCATCGAAAACTCAAATTGTTCTGTCTCGCTTGGTCCTCGTGATCATGATCGTTTTCGTCATTCTTGGCCTGTCGTTATATGGCTTCTCGTCGGAAGTTGGCGAGCGCATTTGGCAAAACATCCTCGATCGTCCGGCGGGACCGATGACCTTCCGGTTCGTTCTCCAGCCCACTATGGCGACGATTGCTGCGCTGTACGATGGCGTTAATGACGCTCGAACCGGGCGCGCTCCGTATCTTTGGACGATTCTCACCAATCCTGCGAAGCGCGGCGGCCGCCTGCACGAAGGACTCATCTCGACCGCGCGGGTCATGCTCCTGGGCCTATGCATGGACCTGATCTATCAATTCATCGTGTTCGATAGTTTCCATCCCGCTGAGGCGGTCATCATTACGGTCTTGCTCGCCTTTTTCCCCTACCTGTTGCTGCGTGGCCTAGTCGCGCGAATCGCGCGCTGGTGGCGCGGCGACGGATCTGCGCGCGAAATCCGGTGATTGGGTTCGCACCCGACGAAAATTGGCTATGACAACACGCATGGTACGGCTGCGTACAGCGGCGCGGCGCCTTCGACCTGAGCGCGGCCATCTCTCGTCCGATCTGATCGCTGCACTCACCTTTGCTGTGGTCAACGTGCCGCAGGCGATGGCGCACGCCCTGCTGGCGACGGTCAATCCGGTGCTCGGCATCTACACGCTGATGGTCGCGGTCCCCGTCGGCGCCCTTGTCTCCAGTTCGGTGTTCATGAACGTGTCGAGCACCGCCGCGCTGTCGGTCGCCGTTGGCGTGGTGCTGACGGAAGTCCCGGCGGGCCAGAAAGGGGAAGCGCTGGTCGTGCTGGTGCTGCTGGTGGGCGTGATCCAGCTGCTGGCGGGCCTGTTCCGACTGGGCTTCCTGATCCGGTTTGTTTCCAATGCGGTGATGACCGGGTTCCTCAACGGCGTGGCCGTGCTTATCATCCTGGGCCAGTTGAGTGACCTGACCGGCTACAGGAGCGCGTTTTCCAACCGGGTCGCCCAGGCGCTGGACCTTCTGCTGCGAATTGGCCAGATCGACGTGCCGGCGACGATCATCGGCGGCGTGACACTGGGGCTGATCGTGCTCCTGGTGCAGCTGAAGTCGTTGCAACGGTTCGCCTTCATCATTGCCATTGCCGCGGCGACCGTCCTGCTGGTCCTGTTGACACTCCCTGCGCTGTCCACGGCTTCCCGATTCGCAACGGTCCCGACGGTCGGTGAAATCGCGGCGATTCCCCGCACGCTTCCGCAGCTGGCGTTCCCCCAGCTTTCACTCATCCTGTCCCTCCTGTTGCCGGCATTCTCCGTCGCCATCATCGGCTTGGTACAGGGCGCAGGCGTCAGCCAGGGCACGCCCAACCCGGACGGCAAGTATCCTGATGTGTCCCGCGACTTTCTGGGGCAGGGTGCCGCCAACATCGCCACCAGTCTGGTCAGTGGCGTTCCGGCGGGCGGGTCGGTCTCGGGCACGGCGCTGATCATGGGCGCCGGCGCCAGATCGCGCTGGGGCAACGTCTTCGTCGGGCTGTTCGTGGCGGTCATCGTGCTGCTGGCCGCGCCGCTGGTCGAGCGCGTGCCGATGCCGGCGCTGGCCGCCTTGCTTATCGTCGCCGGCTTCCAGGGCCTGCGCGTGGAGCAGGCGGTAATGGCATGGAAGACCGGCAGGATCTCGAAGGTGGTCATGCTCGTCACCTTCATTGCAACCCTGGTCCTGCCTCTGCAATTTGCGGTCCTGTTCGGCATGGCCCTCAGCATATTGCTCAACACTTTTCGCCAATCGAACAAGGTCGTTGTTACCCAGTGGGTGCTGCAACCGGAAGGCTTTCCACTGGAACAGCCGGCGCCGAAGCGGTTGCCCAGCCGGCAACTCACGCTCCTGCACGTCTATGGCAGCCTGTTTTTCGCCGCGGCCAAGAACATGGAAGAGATGCTGCCGCAAGTCGGCGACGCCACGCACGCCGTGGTCGCCATCAATCTGCGCGGCAAGAGCGAGATCGGGAGCACGTTCGTGACGGTGCTGCAGCGCTATTCGCAGGTCCTGCGGGCGCGCGACTGCAGGCTCATGCTGGTCGGCGTGGATCCGGGCGTGCGCGATCAGCTCGCGAAAACCGGGGTGCTCAAGCTCATCGGCGAGGAGAACGTCTTTCTGGCGACGCCGCAGGTCGGCGCAGCGCTCAACCAGGCCGTGGCGGTGGCCACCGCCTGGCTGCGCGAGGATCCCCTTGGCTCCCTGCCCGGCAGGAGCTAGAATGCAACGCTATTGCTTCCAGTTCGCATCACGGCTGATTTTGCGGCTTGCTACCGGCCGCAGGGTTGGTCCGCCAAGCCAGCTTCCCGATGAGTGATCAGCAAGCCACCGGCCAAACCGATCGCTTCGTGGTCCATGCGACCGCCGAAAGTCATTTTGCCTGGCTGCGCACGCGGCTCGCCGTCGAGCGGACGATGATGGCTTACATGCGCACGGCCGTTTCGCTGATCGGATTCGGCTTCGCGATCGTCCAGTTCTTCCAGAAATTTCATCAGATGCCCGGGGAAGCCGCCCCGCGCTTTCCCGACGCAGCGTGGTACCTGGGCCTTGCGCTGATCTTTTGCGGCGTCATGGCCGCGGTCGTGTCGATTCGCGAGTACCGGTGGACGATTCATTACCTGTGGGGAGGAAGTTTCGGGCCCATCGCCGGCATGACCACGGAAGCCAAGAAAACGCCGCTTTACGCCTCCGCCATCGTTCTCGTCTTCATCGGCACATTCGCCTTCTTTGCCGTGCTTCTGAATTTCGTGTAGCGCGCAATGATGGCCAGCACCGCCGCTCCCTCCCCGGCGCAGCCCACAGCCGGCCCACCGGGATTCCACCTGCTGGCCAAGCCAAGCGGGTCGACCTGCAACATCGACTGCACCTACTGCTTCTTCCTGTCCAAGGAGTCGCTGTACCCGAACGACAGGCACCGCATGTCCGAGGCCACGCTCGAGGCGTACATCCGCCAGCTGCTCGAATCGCACCGCACGGCGCAAGTCACCGTCGCGTGGCAGGGCGGCGAGCCGACGCTGATGAAGCTCGACTTCTTTCGCCGCGCGGTCGGGCTCGTCGACAAGTACCGCCAACCCGGCCAGAACGTGCAGCACACGTTTCAGACCAACGGCCTGCTGCTCGACGACGATTGGTGCGCGTTCTTCAAACAGCACAAGTTCCTGGTGGGATTGAGCGTGGACGGGCCGCGCGAGCTGCACGACACCTACCGCGTCGACCGCCGCGGCCAGGGCACATTTGACCTGGTGATGCGCGGCTGGCGGTATCTGCGCGCGCACGACGTCGACTTCAACATACTGTGCACGGTCAACGCCGCCAACCAGAACCATGGCCGCACCGTGTACCGATTCTTCCGCGACGAGTTGGGCGCCAAGTGGGTGCAGTTCATCCCGATCATCGAGCGTGCCACCGAGCAGACGATCGAGGTCGCCAACAAAGGCTGGAGCGAACAGGCTGGCAAGAAACGCCTGCTCTATACGCAGACCGGCAACCTGGTCACCAAACGCACCGTCGGCGCCGAACAGTACGGCCGCTTCATGGTGGACGTGTTCGAGGAATGGGTCCGCCGCGACGTGGGCGAAGTCTACGTGCAGCTCTTCGACGTGACGCTCGAAGCATTTTTCGGCCGCCACCTGCTGTGCATCCACGCGCCCACCTGCGGCTACGGCCCGGCGCTGGAGCACAACGGCGATCTGTACAGCTGCGACCATTTCGTCGAGCCCAAATACAAACTCGGCAACATCCACGAGACGCACATGCTCGCGCTGGTGGCCTCGCCCGCGCAGCGCAAGTTCGGCCAGGACAAGCGCGACACGCTCACGGCGCAGTGCCGCAGCTGCGACGTTCTTCCGCTGTGCAACGGCGG
>Ga0209048_10005731_pt1 | contig 11706 bp, 14 predicted proteins | sample FrelakmetCRP12CR_FD_187146 | JGI IMG/M metagenome (GOLD analysis project Ga0209048, IMG submission 187146) | Freshwater lake sediment microbial communities from the University of Notre Dame, USA, for methane emissions studies - CRP12 CR (SPAdes)... | ecosystem: Environmental > Aquatic >... | reverse complement strand
CCGAGTCTCGCCACGGCAGGCACTTCCCGCAAAAAAGTCAGCCAGTCGCTGGCTGAACTCCAAGACCAACTCGGTCCAATTCAAAATACGATAGGCGATTGATCCAGCATGGAAACCTTCTTTTCTTTTCTCACCAAACGCGTCGACGACTGCTCCTCACTACTGTGCGTGGGGCTGGACCCTCACCCGTCCGACCTGCCCATGCCCACTGCTGAAGCAGCCCGGACATTCTGCCTGCGGATCATTGAAGCGACCGCCCCCTATGCCGCTGCCTTCAAGCCCAATGCAGCCTTCTTCGAAATCTATGGATCCGAGGGCTGGGCTGTCCTGAAGGAGGTCATTGCCGCCATCCGGGGGCAATCCGACCGGCTTGGCTCGATGATCCCGGTCATCCTGGATGCCAAGCGCGGCGACATCGCCTCGAGTGCGGAGGGCTATGCCAGGTCTGCTTTTGAGACGCTCGGTGCGCACGCCATCACGCTCTCGCCGTATCTTGGCAGGGATTCGATCGACCCATTCCTGGCTTACAAGGAGAAGGGGGTGTTCCTGCTCTGCAAGACCTCCAATCCCGGTGCGGGTGATTTTCAGGACCTGGAACTTGCCGCTGTTCCAGGATCGCCAACCCCCCCATTGCGGCTGTATGAATATGTAGCCCAACTTGCCCGAACCTGGAACCCAGGCAACAACCTGGGCCTGGTGGTCGGCGCGACGCAGCCGGAATCGCTGGCACGCGTCCGGGCAATCGCGCCGGAGCTGTGGATCCTAGCCCCCGGCGTTGGCGCCCAGGGAGGCGACCTCGTGGCAGCCCTGCATGCCGGCCTGCGCAGGGACGGCAAGGGTATGCTCCTCCCGGTCGCCCGCGGCATCTCGCGGGCGGAAAACCCGGCGAAAGCGGCGGCGGAATTGCGGGACGCCATCATCAACATCCAGTACAACCGGAAACACTGACCCCCGCGGAACCCATGTCCCAGGTCCTGATCCTGACCAGAAATCCCGAGGAATACCGCCTCTTGATCGAAAGCGCAGGCCTGCCGGCATTGGAGGCACTGGCAGAAGCAAAGACCCCCGCGGAGGCACTGGCCCTGGGGGATGATTTCGACATTGTCTTTGGGGATCCGGGACTGATCCGGGGTGTTCTCCCGGGATTGCCGCACTTGCGCTGGGTGCAGTCCATCTGGGCGGGTGTGGAACCGCTGCTCGATCTGGGTCTTCGCCGGGACTATCTGCTGACCAACGCCCGTGGTGTTTTTGGTGGGCTGATTTCGGAATTTGTCTTCAGCTACCTGCTCCTTCACGAACGCCGGATATTCCAGCGTTACCAGTCCCAGCAGGACACCCGATGGGATAATTCCATCACTGGCACCCTGTCCGGTAAAACCATCGGCCTGCTGGGGGTCGGTTCGATCGGCACGGTGCTGGCGGTCACTGCAAAACATTTCGGGTTGTCTGTGCGCGGTTACACCCGTTCGAGCGAATCCTGCCCCGACGTGGATGTTTATTACCACGGCCCAGGGCTGGGGGACTTCGCCAGCGGGCTGGATTACCTGGTCAATGTGCTCCCCAACACGACCTTGACGCGCCATATCGTGGACGCCTCCCTGTTGGGCCGGCTGGGGGACCGTGCCGTATTGATCAACGCCGGGCGCGGCGCTGCGGTGGATGAGCCTGCCCTGGCCGATGCGCTGCAAAATGGCAGCCTGGCCATGGCCGTGCTGGATGTCTTCGAACAGGAACCCCTCCCGCCAGCACATCCTTTCTGGCATACCCCCAACCTGTACATGACCTTCCATACCTCTGCGCCGAGCCTGCCGGCCGACCTCAGCCGCCTGTTCATCGAGAATTACCGCCGTTACGTGGGCGGTCAGCCCTTGCTCCATGTTGTCGATTTTGAGCGCGGATATTAACCCCTGGACCCTGGAGGGATACGAATGACCGCTACGGATATCCTGACTGCTGATCTTGCGGACAGCCTGCTTGAGGCGGGTTGCATAAAATTTGGGGAGTTCACCCTCAAATCCGGGCTGAAGTCCCCCATCTATATCGATCTGCGCCAAGTCATCACCTATCCGAAATTGCTGGAGAAGGTCGGTGCCGCGTATCTGCCCTTGCTCAAGGAGTTGAAGTTTAGCCGGATCGCCGGCCTGCCCTATGCTGCCATCCCGATCGCGACCGCGATCTCGTTGCAGGGGGGGTACCCGATGATCTACCCGCGCAGGGAAGTCAAGGAATACGGCACCCGGGCCGAAATCGAGGGGGACTATCATCCCGGCGAGACCGTCGTGGTCATCGATGATCTTGCCACCACGGGCGGTTCGAAGTTCGAAGCCATCGATAAGTTGACCGCAGCCGGACTGAAGGTCCGGGATGTGGTCGTGCTGGTCGACCGCCAGTCCGGTGCGAAAGAATCCCTTGCCTCGGCAGGCTTCCACCTGCACGCGGTCCTGACGATCACTGAGCTGCTGGATTACTGGGAAAGAACTGGCAGGGTGGGAAAGGAAAAGCTCGAGGCGACGCGAAAGTTCCTGTCCACCCCCAAGAAGTAAAGCAGGTCTTCACAGGAACCCATTTTTCCCCACGGCGGATTGTACCGGCTAAAAAAACCGGAACCGGGACAGCAGATAGCTGTCTCTATTCCCGATTGATCAATTTTTCTTTTCCCTTCCGTTTCATGCACTTGATCTGAAGCTCACGTCGCATTGCGCTTCCCCTGTCCGGAAGTTCCTCCACGTACACCAACCGGACCGGGCGATGGCTGCGGGTGTACTTTGCACCGCACCCTGCATTATGTTGCATCGTCCGGCGGGTGGGGTCGGTGGTCCAGCCGGTGTAATAGGTCCCATCAGAACACATGAGGATGTAGCAGAAACAAGGCATCGGAGGCTGTCATTCCTTGTCGGATTTTTTATTCCGGCGGCTGAAGAGCTTATCCAGACCACCGATTTGCTGTTTTAGAACACCGCTAAAATTCGGCATCTCCTGAGCGCCAATTTCAACCGCCAGCCAGTCTCCTCTGGCACGGTCCAATTGCCACTGGGCGCGTCCCCGCCGGGCAAGCTCGAGCCGGGTTTCCAGTTCACGCATGTCATTTCTGGCGATCACACTGCGCAGGGAGGTGAGGGCAGCGATATATACATCCAGCATGCGCAGGGCGTTGGACTGATTCTGCAGGGTGGCCCCTGCCAGTGCCGCGGACTCCTCCCCCTGAAGCGGACGGGTTGCTGATGAATAGGGCTTCCCGGCCAGCTTGCGGATGTCAGACCAGCCCGGCTGGGTGGTGATGGCCTCGACCAGCGCCGCGGCCGATAATCCCGGAAGCAGATGGGCTGCTGCCATCACTCCATCCACTTCTTGCGGGTCGGCAAAGAATGGAAGCGCTCCCAGGAGCGTGATAAGATCCGTGGCAAGTTGTAGCGCCCCCCCGGCCGTGCCGTGCGCTGCACTGATCGCCACGGCACCTTTCTGGAACAGGTCTGCTCGTGCTGCGTCCAGTCCCAGGGCGGCATCCTCCAGACGGGCTGGATTAAGCGCCGGGGTCAGGCCCACATAATGGCGTCCGGGAGGCAGGAATTCCTTTGCCCATCCAACGATCACCGATTTAATCGGGGCGGTGTCCATCACAACCGCTTCTTCATGCATATCCCCGGCAATGATCTTCAGGGTTTCATTGATCGCGTCGAAGGGGATTGCCAGTACGATCACATCGGCATTTTCCACCGCTGCGTGCAGGTTGTAGGAGATGCTCTCGACCGCTCCCAGCTTCTGGGCTTTGCGGGCGGCCTCCGCGGATTTGTCATGGCCGAGCGTGCTGACCTGGTCTTTGTGATTCGCCAGTGCCAGTCCCATCGAAGCGCCGATCTGGCCCAGTCCGATGATGGTGATTTTGACGGTCATTTTATCTCCTTGAACACCTTCCAGTGTGTGGGCGAACGGGCCGGCATTTCAATTGGCGTCATCAGCGGCCTGGAGTGCGATCAGCAGCGGGTCGTCGGTGGGAAGGGGATCGTGGTGCCGGCGGATTAGTTCCACTGTCCGGGGTGGAGCGCCCGCCTGGATGGCCAGGTCTGCGCCCCAGGCGGGGTGATGGGCGGCCACGACGAACGGGCGGCGCAATCCGGCGGGGGTCCCCCTGCTCCAGCGGGCGGCACCTTTCCGAAAGAAGCGGCTGCCCAGGACCACGATCATGCGATCCAGCAGGGTCGGAGGGTATGCGGCTTTGCCCGCATCGTGGAGCAGGGCGGCAGCCAGGAGGTCCGGGTCGTTCTGCCCGCCGGCTTGCAGAAAACCAAGCACCTTGCGGGCATGAACCTGCTCCGAGACCTGCATCCTGCGAAAAAGGTCGATCTGTAAAGGGGTTAAATGGGGTAAAAGCGCCTCGGTCTCGACCGTTTTACGGGAGCCGGCCAGGGCGTTCCAGAACTGTCGGGTGCGGTAGGCAAGGCGGGAAATCAGCATTGAAAATCCCCAGCGGCAGGCCGCCGATGAGAAGGATTATAACATTATGATAGAATCGTGAGAGCCGGGGACGCCGACCCCGGCTCTCTTTGAAAGGAGGAGAAGAGAAATCGCCTTACTGTTCATATCATACCATCTGGGTCTAAAATGTACTTGACGCTTCCCCTACGTTTCCCCTACGCCGGTTTAACAATTTTGTAATCATTTTATTCATGTTTTGGAGCCTTTAATGCCCCCTTATGCGATTGAAACCAAGGATTTGGGGCGGGTCTACAAGATCCGCGGGATAAAAAAGGAAAAAGCCATCCGCAGGGAGCTGGTCGCCCTGGCCGATGTCAATCTACGAATTGAACAGGGTGAACTTTTTGGCCTGCTCGGGCCTAATGGTGCCGGCAAGACCACCCTGATCAAGATCCTGACCACGCTGCTTGCCCCGACCTCCGGCATGGCGCGCGTCGCGGGATTTGACGTGACCAAGTCTGCTCAGCTTATCCGCCCGCGCATCAACATGGTTTCGGGCGGAGAGTCGTCGGGGTACGGCTTGTTGACGGTGCGCGAGAACTTGTGGATGTTTTCACAGTTCTATGGTGTCCCCTCAAAGGAAGCCTATGACCGCATTGATGGATTATTGGCACGCCTCGGGATCTACGACCGGCGCCATACGAAATCATCCGACCTTTCCACCGGCCTGCGCCAGAAAATGAACATTGTCCGGGGTTTCATGACCGATCCGCAGGTCTTGTTCCTGGACGAGCCGACCCTGGGACTGGATGTGGGCGCATCGCGCGAAGTGCGCGGGCTGATCCGCGAGTGGCTGGATGAGAACAGGTCCCGCACTCTGCTGCTGACCACTCACTATATGGTCGAAGCCGATGAATTATGCAACCGGGTTGCCATCATCAACGAGGGGCGCGTGCTGGCCTGCGACACACCCTCGATGCTGAAACAACGCCTGCAGATGGATGTCTTGTTCGAAATTGATACCACCCCGCTGAACGGCCTGTCGCCGGAAAAACTGGAGACCCAACCCGGGGTCCGCAAAGCGACCTGCCATGAGGTGGACGGTGGCGCCACGCTGAATCTCGTCCTTAAAGAAGAAGCCGCACTGGCAGGGGTCATCAACACCCTGACGGCTGCTGGCGTCAATATCATGAAACTTTCCAAGCATGAACCGACGCTGGAAGATGTCTTCGTGGAGCTGGTCGGTCATTCGATGGCGGACGTTGAGCGGAGTAATGTAAATGGATAATCAGCCTGTGGCCGAAGGTAAAAAATACACCGGCTGGCGCTTGTTCTGGCATTCGGTGGTCGCCCGCTCGTACCCGCGCGTGATCGGACAGCAGCGCGACACCTCCTGGATGCTTTTTGACGTCATCATGCCGCTCGGATCGGTGATTGCCTATGTGATGGTTTACCGGGCACTGAAAGCTCCCGATCAGTACGTTGGCTTCGTGGTCATGGGGGGTGCCATGACCGCATTCTGGATGAACGTGCTGTGGAGCATGTCCAGCCAGCTGTACTGGGAAAAGGAGCAGGGCAACCTGGCCCTTTACATCATGGCTCCCAATTCGATGATGTCCATCCTGCTCGGGATGGCCCTGGGCGGGATGGTGGCTACGCTCCTGCGGGCGGTGGTGATCACATTGCTTGGTTCACTGCTCTTTGGGGTGCAGTACGTGGTGGCCAGCCCGTTCGAGCTCTTCGGCGTCTTTGCGATATCCATGGTCGCGCTCTACGGAATGGGGATGATGTTTGCCTCTGCATTCCTCCTTTTTGGTCGCGAAGCCTGGGCGATCTCGGATATGGTCACGGAGCCGGTCAACCTGGTCTCGGGATTGTATTTCCCGATCAAATCGCTCCCCTTCTGGATCGCGGCAGCCGCATCGATCATCCCGCTGACCCTCGGCCTGGATGCCATGCGCCAGCTGGCTTTCGCCTCCGGCTTTAAAATCGGGTTCCTTACCCCGCGGGTTGAGATCCTCATTCTGGTAGCATTAAGTGTATTCTTCCTGGTGGGAGCAAAACTCCTGCTGGACTATACCGAAAAACTGGCCATCCGCGAAGGACGCCTGACAGAGGCCCGGAGGTAAACCGTGGACGTCTCTCGGTCGGCAGTTTCCAGGTCTGAAGCGATCCGCTCGTTTAAAACGGCTGCCTGGCTGGGCTGGCAGATCACCTCCAACTGGACCGACCCGTTCCTGTTCGCCATCTATTCCATCATCCGGCCGATTTCGCGGGCCGCCATTCTGGTGGTGATGTACGGGGTCATCACCCAGGGCAATTTCACCAATCCGCTGTTTCCATGCATATACCTGGGCAATGCCTTTTACACCTATGTTTTCACGGTGATGAATGGAGTTTCGTGGGCGGTGATCGAGGACCGTGAACACTACCAGACGCTCAAGTACATGTATATTGCTCCGATCCGGATTCCGTTCTACCTGTTGGGACGCGGTGTGGCTGGTTTCCTGACAGCCTCGCTATCGGTGCTCATCACCATCCTAGCCGGGGTGCTTTTCCTGCAGGTGTCATTCGACCCGCTCCGGGCCAACTGGTTGCTGTTCTTCGTCTCGCTCTTCATCGGGGTGATCATGCTGTCCATGATGGGCTTGGTTCTGGCGGCTTTCAGCCTGCTGGTGGTGCGGCATGCCAGCTTTATGGCGGAGGGTGTCAGCGGGGTGCTGTTCCTGTTCAGCGGTGCGATCTATCCCCTGGAGGTGCTGCCGATATGGCTGCGACCGATCGGTTTTGCCATTCCGATCACCTACTGGCTGGAACTTATGCGCCGCTCCCTGATCGGGAACGTGGCTCAGGCCTTTCCCACCCTGGCCCGCTTCAGCAACATGCAGCTGCTCGGCCTCCTGGCGGGGCTCTCGTTCCTGTTCGGGGTGATAGCCGTATTCGTCTTCCGTTACTGTGACCGTCTAGCCCGGGAGCGCGGCCTCATCGACCGGACGACCAATTATTAGGCGATGGCTTCTATCGTGAATAGTTTCGGAAAGGAAAATGCCATGGATCAGAGATCAGTTCTTTCCATAAAAGAGACCGGGGAAACAGCCCTCGGTAAATTTTGGCTGGCAAGTTCGGACCTGGGTCTGGTGGCGGTCGAATGGGGTCTGACCCGGGATGAATTCGAAGCTTATCTCTCCAAACGCTTCAAGCGGGCGGCCCGCTATGCACCTGGAAAACTACGGGAGGCAGAAAAACAATTGAAAGAATACCTGGCAGGCAAGCGGCGTTCATTCACCCTGATCATTGATTGGACTGTGCTGAGGAAATTCCAGCAGCATGTGCTGCATGCCACCTATGGCATCCCTTACGGGGAGACGCGCACATACAAGGAAATCGCCGAAGCCATCGGCAGGCCGCGCGCCGCGCGTGCCGTGGGACGTGCAGAAGCCACCAACCCGATGCCGCTGGTGATCCCCTGCCACCGGGTCATCGGTGTGGATGGAAAATTACATGGTTATGGCATGGCTCAAGGTCTGAAAACAAAGGAGTGGCTGCTCAGGATGGAAGGGGCGGTGATTGCATGAGAACGGTGCGCTCATTGGAGCGATCCTGGCCGTAATCTTCTTGGGTCCGCAGTGGTCCCACCTCGCCTGCCCGTGCAGATAACAAACCAAACGCGCTAGAGATTACCAGGAAATGGTTGGGTCCAGTGCGAGCATTTATTGTATAACCAGGGCGTTAAGGGATACAGGCACATACTGGTTTCTTGTTTCTAAAATCGAATCCGGAAAGTGACTTGGTTGGAGCACGCTGAGGAAGCGTCGGCTCTGATAGCGCTCCGGGCCTGATTGGTGTGCAAGCCGATGGGTTGAAGGTAACTATTGCCTAATCATGGCAGGCGTTTGATTCAATCGCCGTATAATTTCTTTTTTCGGATTTTATACGAACCATCCACAAGCGGTCATACGATCCGCTCAAACACGTGTTGGGCCGCTAAACGATAATGGAAAAAGCACCAGGAAAAGAATGAAGATTTCCACCTTGTTCCAACAGCGTTATGATCCTCTTTACCACAATTACTTGGCTGGTTATTGGAAGCACGTGTCGTATGAACTAATGCGCCAGCGACCACATCCACGCACAAATTCAATCGCTTGGAATCTGTGGCACATAACTCGTTGTGAAGATGCAGGATTGAATCGGTTTGTGGTAGATGGTTCACAAGTGCTTGATGATGGCAATTGGATGGAGCAAATGAAACTGCCATGGAGGCACCATGGCAGTGGAATGAGCATTGCAGATGTAGATGAATTGGATCAACGGATCGATTTATCTGCCTTGCAGGAGTACTCACAGGCAGTCCAGGAGCGCACCCGCGCCATTATCCAGACTTTGGAAATGGATGATCTGGATGCAGAGATGGGAGAGGCGCGACTCAGGCAAATCATGGTGAATGAGGGTCTCGCACATAGCCAGGCAGAAGAGTTCATCAGCAATTATCTTGGGTGGAGCAAAGGGAAATGTCTGCTGACATTTGGACTCACCCATTCTTGGCAACATGTCGGAGAAATGGAAGTGATAGCGAGTCTTCTCGGAGTTGAATTTGAATAGGGAAGATAGGAGCGATCCAGCAATGTTTGCAATGGGCGGGCGGGGGCTTTCACCTCGCCCGAGGGGATTCTTCCCCGAAAGCAGGTTCGTTTTTTGGGTTTTATCTGCCAAATTCCCCGCCCACCGCTTAAACTTGCCGCTGGACCGCTCATACAATCATCGAAAGGAAGGGGAAATATGAATGGATCATCTGCTCTTATTCCGCTTGCCTTATGGCTTGGCTTACTCGCTGGGTGTACTGGCATTCAACCGGCACCTACTCAAGCAAAGGATGCCAATTCCATGGCTACCTACGCCGCTGCGACGCTTTCAGCAATCCCATCTGGTTCGAATCAGCCCATTCCCACCAAAACGCCAACCGTCCTTACCACAATTACCAACACTCCGATATCTGGTTGGGAAACATATGTTGATTCAAAATACGGATTCTCTTTCCAGCACCCTCCCTATAGTCAAACATGCTGTGGAATATCTTTGAAGGTGACCGGTCAAGGAGAGTTTATTATTGTTCTGGCGGACGAAAGCACAATTGTGCCAAATACAGATAGATACTTCAATGGTTTTTCCATTTACGTTGTACAAAACACCGAGGACTTGACCTTGCAGCAATATGTTGAACAAGAGAAAGCCGCTCAAATTCAGGATAGCAAGACACAGATTGGAGAAACTTTCGTCCCATCTGGATCTGACAGGACAGTTACGATTGGTGGGCAAACGGGGATTGAAATTCAAGGTTACTCCTGGATCTCCGTTCATCGAATTTACGCACCTTTCCCACATCAAAAGCTGTTTTTAGTTATTGGTATGACTGAACAATCCGAAGGCAGCTTTGAACCTACATTTTCTCATATATTATCTACCTTCACTTTCACAAAATAAGTAAATTCCTTGAATTGTGCCAGGGCGACCCCCAGCACCAGCTCCCGCGGACAGCGGCTCGCCGCCGCTCGCGTCTCTCCCCTCCCGCTAGTCCGCACATAAGCTGTTGAGCCGCCAATAAGGTGAGCATTTCATGTTGTAATATGAGCAATGCTGGGGGGTTCCCTGCGGGGACAGTCATTTGCAGGCTGTCCCGATATTTTATCCTTGTCAATCCTGTTTCCTTCGGGTATGCTTGTGCTGGGAGTGGTTAGGCCCCGGAGGGCTTCCCGGTCTTCAAAACCGGTGGCGGGCCGCGTTGCGGGCCGCGGTGGGTTCGACACCCATCCATTCCCGCCTTCTTTTTGAACGATCGACCATGGATTGCTGACGGTCGTCCGGACTTTATCCTGGGTTTACAGGTGATGCCATGACCCTCCCCGAAACCGACATTTTCACCTCCATCGTTGCCCGGGTCTTTCGCGTAGAAGAGGTTACCCTTGGCGACCCGAAGAAGGGTTATTTCCTGCGCTATCGGGGTGAATTGACCCTCGACTCGATCGCAGCGTATGAACAGTTGTCCACCGCGTTGCAGGGTTACGATATTACCCCCCTTTTCCGTCTCGAGGCAGGCCGCCAGACCATCCTGCTGGTACGTGGAACCGTCCATCCTAAGCCGGGCCGGGTCTCGGTCAACATCATCCTGTTCCTGCTGACATTCTTGAGCGTCCTGTTTGTCGGGGCGGTGAACAGCTACAACGGTCCCATGCCGGAGGATGCCCTTGGTCAGACCTGGACCCTGATCATGCATATCTGGGTCGGCTGGCCGTTCGCGGTCAGCTTGCTGGCCATCCTGCTGGCGCACGAGTTCGGGCACTACTTTGTTGGGCGGGCGCGCGGGGCGGCTGTCTCGCTGCCATTTTTCATCCCCCTGCCGATCGGCTTCCTGGGGACCATGGGAGCCTTCATCCAATTGAAAAAACTGCCCAGGAACAGGCGTGCCCTGTTCGACCTTGCCGTCGCCGGCCCTCTGGCCGGGTTGGTGGTGGCAATCCCCCTGCTCGTCCTGGGCCTGGTCCTTTCCCCGGTGGGGGTCACCCAGGTCATCCATTACACCAAAACTGCCGGAACCGCAGACGTGTGTCCGAACACTGCCAGTCTCGGCGAGACATACTCCTGCCCCGGCACCAGCCTGTTGGAAGGCAATTCCCTGCTCTACCTGGGGATGAAATACCTGGTCAAAGGGGAACTCCTGCCCGCTCCCCTTCATTATGACCTGCCACCCCTGCTCTACTGGATCCGTTATTTTTTCACCGGTCATCCCATTCCCATCGGCGGGCGGGATGTGATGCTGCACCCGGTCGCCTGGGCTGCATGGGCAGGGCTGCTCGTCACTTTCCTGAACCTCATCCCGGTCGGCCAACTGGATGGCGGTCATGTGCTGTATGCCGTGTTTGGCAAGCGCGCCCGCTATGTTTTTCCAGTCATCCTGGCCGCCGGCCTGCTGCTGACCTTGTTCTGGAACGGCTGGTGGCTCTGGGTGGTCATCATCTTTCTCCTTGGCCGTTCCCATGCGGAACCGCTGGACCAGATCACCCGGCTCGATTCCAGTCGTAAAATCCTGGCCGTGCTGATGCTGGTCATCTTCCTGCTGGTGCTGACCCCCATTCCCTACGTGACTTTCTGATGACAGGGCACTCGCTTCGTCTCCTGATCCTGATCCTGCTGGTTGGGCTGACCTTTTCCAGCTGTATACCAGTTTCCCCGACCCTTTCCCCGACTCTTTCCACGCCTGCGGAGCTGCCTGCTGGTACCGGGACACCCCTCGCCTCC
>Ga0209048_10005730_pt1 | contig 11706 bp, 11 predicted proteins | sample FrelakmetCRP12CR_FD_187146 | JGI IMG/M metagenome (GOLD analysis project Ga0209048, IMG submission 187146) | Freshwater lake sediment microbial communities from the University of Notre Dame, USA, for methane emissions studies - CRP12 CR (SPAdes)... | ecosystem: Environmental > Aquatic >... | reverse complement strand
CCTTCGTCAAGCCCGGCGCCAACAAGCCCTACCCCGAGATGGCCGCCGCGGCGCTGCGCATCGCGCTCGCCGACGCGGGCATCGGCTACGACGCGATCGAGCAGGCCTACGTCGGCTACGTCTACGGCGACTCGACGGCCGGCCAGTGCGCGCTCTACGAGGTGGGCATGACCGGCATGCCCATCGTCAACGTCAACAACAACTGCTCGACCGGATCGACGGCGTTGTTCCTCGCGCGCCAGGCGGTGCAGAGCGGCGCGGTCGAATGCGCGCTAGCACTCGGCTTCGAGCAGATGAACCCCGGCGCGCTCGGCGCGCAGTTCAACGACCGGCCCAGCCCCTTCGAGCGCTTCGACCACGCGACCGAGGAATTGCTCGGCAATGTGCAGATTCCACTCGCGCTGCGCTATTTTGGCGGCGCCGGCCTGGCGCACATGCAGCAGTACGGAACGCCGCTGGAGACTTTCGCGAAGATCCGCGCGAAGGCGAGCCGGCACGCCGCGAACAACCCGATGGCGCTGTTTCGCAACGTCGTCACGACCGAAGAGGTGCTCGCTGCGCCGGCCATCTGGCCCGGCGTGATGACGCGGCTGATGGCCTGCCCGCCGACGTGCGGCGCGGCCGCCGCGATCATCTGTTCCGACGCGTTCGCCGCGACGCACGGCCTCACCCCCGGCGTGCGTATCCGTGCGCAGGCGATGACCACCGACTCGCCCGTCACCTTCGAGGCGCACGACATGCGCGAAGTCGTCGGCTACAGCATGGCCAAGGCAGCGGCGAACAAGGTGTACGAAGCCGCGGGGGTGGGCCCCAGCGATGTCGATGTGGTCGAACTGCACGACTGCTTCGCGCAGAACGAACTCATCAGCTACGAGGCGCTCGGCCTCTGCCCCGAAGGCGGCGCGCAGAAGTTCGTTGATGACGGCGACAACACCTACGGCGGCAAGGTCGTCACCAACCCTTCGGGTGGGCTGCTCAGCAAGGGCCATCCGCTCGGCGCAACGGGCCTGGCGCAATGCACCGAACTCGTCCAGCAACTGCGGGGCACGGCCGACAAGCGGCAGGTGCCGGGCGCGCGCCTCGCGCTGCAACACAATCTCGGCCTCGGCGGCGCTTGCGTCGTCACGATGTACGAGCGCGTATGACAGGGGCACGACGATGATCGACAAGAAGTGGATAGGCCACGAACTGCCGCCTTCCGAAATGACGCTCGAGCGCGGCCGCCTGCGCTTCTTCGCGCAGGCCATAGGCGAGACCGACCCGGTCTATACCGACGTACAGGCCGCGCACGCCGCGGGCTACGCCGACCTGCCGGCGCCGCCGACCTTTCTGTTCGCCGCCGAACTCGACTCGCGCGAATCGGGCCGCTTGCTCGAACTGCTCGCGATACCGCTGCCGAAGGTGCTGCACGGCGAGCAGGGCTTCACTTACCACCGGCCAGCCTGCGCCGGCGACACGATCACGGTGCGGCCGCGCATCGCCGAGATCTACGACAAGAAGGGCGGCGCGCTCGAGTTCGTCGTCAAGACCGCCGAGGCGCGCAACCAGCGCGGCGAGCTCGTCGCCGAGATGCGCACGGTGATCGTGTGCCGCCATTGAACACAAGGAGATGCTGCACATGAACATCGCCGAACTCGCCACCGTGAAGGCCGGCGACGAACTCCCGCGGCTCGCGCTGCCGCCGGTGAACCGCACGACGCTCGCGCTGTTCGCAGGCGCGTCGGGTGATCACAACCCCATCCACATCGACATCGACTTCGCGCGCAAGGCCGGCATTCCCGACGTGTTCGCGCACGGCATGCTCGGCATGGCCTGGCTGTGCCGACTGCTTACCGCGTGGGCGCCGCAGAGCCGGCTGCGCAGGGTCGACGTGCGCTTCGCCGGAATCACGCACCTGGGCAACGCGATCACCTGCCGCGGCAAGGTTGCCGAGATCGTTGAACTCGGTGGCGAGCGCTGCGCGCGCGTCGAGGTGAGCACGGCCAACCAGTACGGCCAGATCAAGATTGCCGGCGAAGCGCTGATCGCGCTGCAATGAACCCAACCCCACAACAAGGAATGGCGTTATGACGAAGAGACTCGAAGGCAAGGTCGCGCTCGTCACCGGCTCGGGCCGCGGCATCGGGCGCGCGATCGCGATCAAGCTCGCCGGCGACGGCGCGCGCGTGGTCGTCAACGATCTCGATGCGAGCCCCGCCGCCGAAGTGGTTGATGCGATTCGCGCCGCGGGCGGCGAGGCTGTCGCGTGCGCAGGCAGCGTCGCCGCGCCAGACTTCGCCGAGCGCTTCATTGCCACCGCAGTCGATACGTACAAGGGCCTGGACATCATCGTCAACAACGCCGGCTACACCTGGGACAACGTAATCCAGAAGATGACCGACGAGCAGTGGTACGCGATGATCGACGTGCACCTGACGGCGCCGTTTCGCATCCTGCGCGCAGCGCAGCCGGTGATCCGCGGTCTCGCGAAGATCGAGGCCGAAGCGGGCCTGCGCAAGGTGCGCAAGGTTGTCAACATTTCGTCGATGGCCGGGCTGTTCGGCAATGCCGGACAGACGAACTACGCGACGGCCAAGGCCGGCATCGTCGGCATGACGATGACGTTGGCCAAAGAATGGGGCCGGCTGAACACCACCGTCAACTGCGTCGCTTACGGCTACATCAAGACGCGGCTGACCGAGGCCACCGCCGACAGCAGCGCGAGCGCGAACATCGACGGCCGCGAGATCAAGCTCGGTATCAACCCCGACCTGATGGCGATGATGGAGCGCGCCATTCCGCTCGGCCGCGGCGGCACGCCCGACGATGCGGCCGGCGCGGTTTACTTGTTCTGCATCCCCGAATCCGATTACGTCAGCGGGCAGACGCTGATGTGCAGTGGCGGCCTCACCGGGTTCTGAGTGCGCGCTGCAACTCGCCTTCGCAACCCACAGGAGATGCCGCGATGAATCTGAATCGGGCGTGCGAAGCCGGCATCGAATGGGAGGTCAGGGACGAAGTCGGCCGCATCGTTCTCGCCCGCCCCGAACGCGCGAATGCGCTCGGACTCGACAACGGCGCGGCGCTAGCGCGCGCGCTCAACGAAGTCACTGCGGCGGCGCCCCGCGTCATTGTTCTCGCGGCGCGCGGGGCGATCTTTTGCGCGGGCGGCGACATCCAAGACTTCTTCGCCGCCGGCGACAGGCTCGAGGCGCTCGTCGCCGACTCACTATCAGTGCTGTTGCCGGCTTACCTGAAGCTCACCGCTGCCGCGTGCCCGATCGTGTCAGTGGTCAGCGGGCCGGTCGGCGGCGCGGGCGTAGGGCTCGCACTTGCCGCCGACTTCGTTCTTGCAAGCACGACGATGAAGCTGCGTACCGGCTACGCGGCCATCGGCTTGTCGCCCGACGTCGGCGCGTCGTTCTTCCTGGCGCGGCGCATCGGCGCGGTGCGCGCGCAGCGCTGGCTGATGACCAGTGAAGCGATGTCTGCCGAGCAGTGCCTGGCGGCCGGCGCGGTCGACGAACTGCACGCGCCCGACGCGCTGCACCCCGCGGCCGAAGCGCTGGTGCAACGGCTGCGCCACGCCGCGCCGAGTTCGCTCGCGGCGATCAAGCGCCTGTGTGGCAGTGCGGGTAACCGCTCGCTCGCCGAGCACGTGGCATTCGAGCGCGAGTTGCTCGAAGCCTGCGCGCGCACCGCCGATGCGCGCGAAGGTGTTCGTGCTTTCATCGAGCAGCGCGCGCCGAAATTCGATGGGCGCTGAGCGCACCGACCTGCGAAGGACCGTCGGCCCCGAGAGCAGTCGAAGCAAGCTTGCCCGGCCTCATGGCGTCAGCACCCCGCTCGGACCTGACGTTCAATGAAGGGGGTGGTTATCGTCAGCTCGCGACCCTGATGCAATGCTCGGCACCTGCCTAGCTAGCGTTCCCCGTACAGCTGAAGTGAGCAGTCAGCAGAGCGCGCTCGAACAGCCGCTCCAGGCCGGCACGGACCGTTCGCAACGCACGCCGACGGCAGCCTTTGGCCAATCCGGCGATCGGCTCGAAGGACTGCTGTCGGGCTCGACCTCGAACTTGCGGTCCCGGCCAGTACCAGAAGCTCGCGTGCTTTCCGGTGAGCGGGCGTGCCGACGCCCCGGGGTGGCCGGCGGACCAAGATCGAGTCTGCGAGATATCAGAGCACAGGTCCCAGCGTTGCAATGAGGTTGTTCCATAGTCGGCGTAGCATCGGCCACGTCGCTACCACCTCCTTCGTCACAGGGTGCGACTGGACGATGTACTCCCGCTGACGGGCACGCATCGCTTCGGTAAGCGCGGAATCGAAGAACAGGATGTTGTTCTCATAGTTGAGCTCGAAGCTGCGACGGTCCATGTTCGCCGAACCGATCAAGGTGATTTCACCGTCCAATGTGAGCGATTTCGTGTGCAGCAGACCACCCTCGTACTCGTAGATCTTGACCCCGGCGGCAAGCAGGTCCGAGTAGTAGCTGTGGCTGGCCGCCCCGACAATCCATGAGTCGTTGCGCTCTGGAAATACGATCGTGATATCGATGCCGCGGTAGGCGGTCGTGCATAGCGCGTTCTGCAGTGCATCGTCGGGCACGAAATAGGGCGTGGTGATGACGACCTTGCGCCGAGCCGTGAACAACAGGGTTTCGAACATCTCCGGCATGGCCGAAAAACGCACGGTCGGGCCCGTGCCAATCACCTGTGCGTGCACCCCACTTGGCGTGCGTGAAGGCATCGGTCCACTCAGGAGTGCGTCGAGGTCCTCGTCCACGTAGGTCATCCAGTCGCTCGCGAACAGGAACTGGTTCTGCCGCGCAATTGGACCCTCGAAGCGCATTACGGCATCCACCCATGGTGCGTACTTGGCCTTCACCAGAAATTCGGGATCAGCGCAGTTCTGGCTGCCGCAGTAGGTGATGGAGTCATCGATGACCACGATCTTGCGATGGTTTCGCAGGTCGATTCGACCGTGGAATGGACGCAGAAGCGGGTGGCCTATCGGAAGGCACGCTGCCACATGCACACCGGCGGCGCGCATCGCCTGCCAATGCTCGGATCGAATCATCGTGCGAGACCCGAGATCATCTGCCATGGCCCGACAGGTCACGCCGCGGGCGGCCGCACGCTTCAGGGCTTCGACGACCTTGGAGCCGTTGTGATCCGGAAGCCAGATGTAGAACAACAGGTGGACGTGCTCCTTCGCGGCATCGATGTCCGCCACCATCGAATCGATCGCGGCGTTGGAGTCGGGCAGCAGACGCGCAGCGTTTCCGCCAATCGGCTCGAACCCGCTGATCGAGCGGCCGAGCTCGAAGAGATGTCGATAACGATCGGGTACGGCCGCTACGGCGTCCACCGTGTCGCCTGCTGGGTCACGAGGGAACGGCGGCATTCGTGCGAGTACTGCGTGCAGCCGCTCCGCGCGGCGACGGCCGATGTTCACCTCGCCCAGAAGCAGATAGGCGAGCATGCCCAACAAGGGAAGGACGCCGACGACCACGACCCACGCGATTCGCGAAGCAGGGTCTCTATGGGGCCGAAGCAGGATTCGTCCGATCACCGCCAGTTCGAGCAGTGTGAAGAGTCCGATACCTACTAGCGAGTGGCGGAGCGTGTCGATCATTGAAAGCCTTGTTGGGAGACCTGGCGACCGTCGCTCAGTCTATGGCCGAAGAGGCAATCCACCGCACTCGGGCGCGTGCTGGAGGAAAGACGTTCCTCGGCACTCGATCGCCCTGCCCAAGGGGTTGAGGATCGCGTTGACGTTAGTGGTGATCGACACGATTTCCCATTCGTCGCGCCGGCCGATCGCCCGTTGTGTCGAAGTCGCTATGCGGACTTTCGCGTCGCCTCGAGCATCTTCTTAGTGCCCACTCCCCAGCGAGAAACAGAGTGTGCGACGTCGGAGATGCTCGCATCGATCAGCTGGACACGCTCGCGCGGGAGAATGTAAACGGACCCTGGGAACGCTTCGGCGACGCAGGCACGAACACCACGTAACGCCCGTCCGCCAATTCCTCCATGGCGAACGCCGGGACGAGAGCCCCGTCCTCATGGGCGTCGGCGAATGCAGCCTTGATCGACTTGCTTTCGCTTCCTTCCAGAACCGCCTGACTTCACGCACAGCAGAAGGCGGTCGCGTGGAAGGAAATTGTTAAGCCACACGTTAGCCCTTACTCGCAACTGCGCGGCACGGCCCAGAACTCTGATGCCTGAGGCGGAAGCTTTGCAAGTGCCCGCTCCAGCGACGGCTCGTCTACGCTGCCTCTCAGCGCAGCGGCCACCGCCTCAATGGCATTCGGCGGCGAGAAGTTGTGCTGGGCGCGCAAGGAGCGAACCTCCTCCGTAAGCGCTTCACGGGGATTGAATGGCGCCGCTTCCCCGCTTGGATGCCAGTTACCCAAGAACAGCGCCCGAAGCAATGGCGGAAGCACGTTTGCGAACTCAATGGCCTCGCAAACCGCCAACCGGCGCCGAAATGCCAGCAGCACTCCCTCAACCATCGTCCAGGCCATGTTGGTCGTTGCAAGACCCGCAGCGTCCCGGGCGGTGACCATGAACCGCTCGAAGTCTTGCGATGCGCGCTGATATTCGAGCGGCCAGGTCATACGGGAGATGCGCTCATGGTTCTCGAGTGGCCACTGGCCGGGCGCTGACTGTCGTGACCGGCAGCTTTGCGACATCGCAACTTGGGCGTCGGCTTTGTGTCACTGACGTTGGCAAGACGACAGACTCATGGCGACCCATTGTGAGCGATCTGGATCGGCGGAGCGAACGTCAGGAAAGCGCTAGTCAGCGGACCTTGGGAAACGGCAACCCGTCGGCAGTACCCGGCCATTAGCCGGCGCCTGGGAGCGGCGGCTGTGGCGCGCGCTGCCAAGCATGGGCACCTGCAAGCTTGTCGTCGCTGTGACCTGCCGCCTGCGCAGTAACAGAGATTCGCCGCCGTCGCGATCACCTCGGCGGCAAGGTCCCGATGGCGCGTGCGGTTCCGATCAGCATCTGCGCGAGTTGCTGCCGCCCGCTGTCAAGCGTCCAGCGACTGGTTGGCAGAGAGATGTTGATCGCGCCTAGGACTTCGCCTCGAGCGCTCAGGAGCGGCGCAGCGAGGTTGATGTCACCGCGGAAATATTCCTCGTTCGCCCACGCATACCCCGCTGTTCGCGCATCGGCGATCAGGCGCTTGAGCTGCTTCTTGTCTGTCACTGTGTTCGGAGTGAACTTGGTCAGCACCGAGGCTTCGATCAGTCTGCCCATGACATCCTCGGGCAGGGCCGAGAGGTATGCCCGCCCTGAGGCCGTGCAGAACATCGGCAATCGGCGCCCCACCGGCATATGGATGGCAATGTGCTTGTGGCTCGGGAAGCGGGCCACGAAGACCATGTCGGTACCGTCAGGCTCTGAGAGATTGACCGTTTCGCCGCACTTGTTGTTCAGGTCGAACAGGAACGGATTGGCATGGTCGACTAGCCAATTCGCCTGCAGGTAGCTGAAGCCGAGTTCCAGGCAGCGCGGGGTCAGCGAGTAACGCTTGCTACGCGCGTCCTTTCGAAGATAGCCCAGCACCTCGAGCGAGTACGTGAAGCGCTGCACCGCGCTCTTGGTCATGCCGGTGGCCTCCGCGATCTCGGGCAGGTTCATTTCGCGCCGTTGCACCCCTAGCGCGCGGATCACCGCCAGGCCCTTTTCGAGCGAATTGTTGAACAAGGGCGACTGTCGAGGATCGTGCGTCTGCATTGCAGTGAATTCTCTCCGAATCGGCAAGGCCAAGGAGCCTGAACTGTAGGCTCAGCCGTGCCAACGCTTTGAAAGGCCGAAGAAAGGATTTTCCGATTCCGCACGGTTGGCCGTGACGAGATCGCAGGTCATCTTCGCCGCGGCACAAGCAAACGTCCAGCCCAGAGAACCATGACCCGCATTGATCCAGATCCCGGCATCGGGAATTCCGAAAATGAGCGGGGGGCCGTCATGAGTCATTGCTCTCAAGCCAGACCAGGCCTGCAAGTCGCCCCTCATTTCGGCATTGGGGTACAGGGCAAAGAGCGTTCGCTTCAGTACATCGACGCGGACTGGATCGATCGCGAGGTCGTAGCCGGTGATGTCCGCGATCCCTGCAGCACGCAGTCCGCCGTTCATCGGCGACACGAAAACCTTCTTTGCCTCGTGTGCAACCGTCAACATCGGCTGGCGTCCACTGCCAGTCTCGGCCGAGATCGAGTATCCCTTGACCGGGTAGATCGGCAATCCCACGCCGAGCGGCTCGACAAGCTTGGTTGTCTCCAGCCCGGCAGCGATGATCACTGCGTCTGCCTTGAGCACATCATCTTCTAGGGCCACCTCGCACATCCCGTGACGCCGAGGTCGAACGCCCTGCACCCGCGTGCCGTGGCTGAACTGCACCCCAGCAGCAGTCGCGCGGTCGGCCAGTGCTACGGTGAAAGTGCGACAGTCGGCCGTCGTGTCGTCTCGCGCGAGCAATCCGCCGCAGACGCCAAGTCCGTTCCAGGCCACGGCGGGCTCGGCGAGGCGGCAGGCGGATTCATCTAGTGCCTCAACGTTGATGCCCAGTGCGCGAAGGGTGCCCAAGTCACTTCGCGCACGTTCAAAGTCGTCGCTGTTGTGGTACAGCGTCAGGAGGCCCTTGTGCATGGGGCCGTACTCGAGCGCCAGATCGGCGTCGATGCGTTCGCGCTCAATGGCATTGGCAAGCGCCAGTTGGATCATGGCTTTGCGTTTGGCCGCAGTGTTTGCCGAGAACGCCGAGACGGCGAAGCCCAGCAGCCAGGTCCACAGCTTCGGATCGGCCGCAAGGCGCAGGCGAAACGCCGCGTCGTCCTCGAAGTAGCCCTTCAGCGCCTTGACGAGCGTTCTCGGCGACGCCCAGGGGCCGGACCTGCTGGCGGTCATCGATCCTGCGTTGGCGAAGCTGGCGCCCATCGCCGGCTCAGCGTTCTGATCCAGCACGACGACATCGGCGCCCGCTCGCGCCATGTAGTACGCAGACGTCACGCCAACCACGCCACTGCCAACAACGATCACCTTCATGTCATGCGCCTCCAGATTGCCGGCGCGATGGTTGCTGCCGGTACCAAGGCGATTCTTACATATCGTATACCACTACGCAAGTAGCGCTTGACAATGTCATTGTATTGTTTTCTACTTCATCCAGCCCCGAGGCGACGACCGAATCCAGCGTCATCAAAGGTCTGGTTCATCGGGGGGCATCGGCATCGATGCATCCAGGCTCGCCGGCGACATGCACTTTGTCGCTGGTGAGAGTCAATACGCGGTTCAAGACAAGGGGACAGCTATGTTTTTGAAGCAATCCAGGTTCTTGGCGGGGGTGACCTTAGCGCTTGCGGCAGCCATGCCGGTGCATGCTCAGACGCTCAAGGCGGGCGCCACACCGACCGGCGTGCCGTTCACTTTCCTCGATACCAAGACCAACAGCATTCAGGGCGTTGTCGTCGACCTGGTGCAGGCTATCGCCAAGGACCAGAAGATTTCAATCGACGTGCAGGGGATGCCGTTCAGCACCCTCATTCCGTCGCTGACGACCGGCAAGATCGACATCATTGCCGCCGCGCTGGGCATCACGCCGCAGCGCCAGGAAGTCGTTGACTTCACGACTCCGGTGTACTCCTACGGTGAAGCCTTGGTCGTCAATGCCAAAGACCTGAAGCCCTACGCGTCACTGGAGGAACTGCGCGGCGAAGTCGTAGGCGTGCAGGTTGGAACGGTCTATGTCGAGCCGATGAAGAAGACCGGCCTGTTCAAGGACGTCCGCGTGTATGACTCGCTCGCTGACGTGATGCGTGACGTTGGGCTGGGTCGCATCAAGGCGGGCTTCGGCGACTTCCCGATCGTTGCCTACCAGATCTCCCAAGGCGTTCATGAGAACGTTCGCCTCGTCAAGGACCACAAGCCGACCGTTCCCGTGAGCATTGGCATGGCTGTGCGCAAGGGAGACAAGGTCACACTCGACAAGCTCAACGCGTCGATCGCCAAGTTCAAGTCCGACGGCACGCTCGATGCGATCCTGGCCAAGTGGGCTTTGAAGTAACCGCGGTACGGGAACAAGAGAGGCCACCCCATGGCTACCACGTTCTGGCACGATGTCGCCGAGTTCACGCCCATCCTGATTCAGGGTGCGGCGGTCACGATCGAGATCACGTTCGCCTCGCTTCTGCTGAGCACCGTGCTGGGCCTCGGCTGGGCCTTAATGCGGGTGTCGCGATGGCCCGCTCTCGCGCTGTTCAGCAAGGGCGCAGTCAACCTGATCAGGGGTATCCCGATCCTCGTGCTGCTCTTCTACATTTACTTCGTGCTGCCTGACGTAGGTATTCAACTCTCGGCATTTCAGGCAGGCACACTTGGCCTGGGCATTGCCTATTCGGCGTACATGTCGGAAGTCTTCCGCGCCGGTATCGAGGCGGTTGACATCGGGCAGATCGAAGCGGCTCAGTCGATCGGCATGACCGGTGGCTTGATCATGCGCCGCGTGATCCTGCCGCAGGCACTTCGCATCTCGCTGCCGCCCTACGGCAACAACCTGATCATGCTGCTGAAGGACTCGTCGCAGACCTCGGCGATCACAGTGGCCGAGCTCGCGATGGAGAGCAAGCTCATTGCAGCATCAACCTTCAAGAACCTCACGGTCTTCAGTCTGGGTGCCGTGGGTTACCTGCTGATGAGCATCCCGCTCATCATGTTGGTCTCGAAGCTTGAGAAGAAGCTGGGGGGTCGCAAGTGATCTCGATTCGCGACATCCACAAGTCCTTCGGAAGCAACAAGGTTCTGGACGGAATTTCACTGGAGGTGGCCAAGGGCGAGGTCCTATGCATCATCGGCCCTTCCGGATCCGGCAAGTCGACGATCCTGCGCTGCATCAACGGCCTGGAGTCCTATGACCAAGGGGAGATTCGCATCGAGGACAAGGTCGTCGATCGCAAAGGTGAGCACATCCGCTGGATCCGCACGCACGTGTCGATGGTGTTCCAGCGCTTCAACCTGTTTCCTCACCGCAGCGTGATCGAGAACGTCATTGAAGGGCCGGTCTTCGTCAAGAAGCAGCCTCGTGAACTGGCGCTAGAACGCGCGCGCGCGTTACTCAAGCAGGTGGGACTCGAAAACAAGGCAGACGCCTTCCCCAAGGAACTTTCCGGCGGGCAACAGCAGCGGGTGGCAATCGCACGCGCGTTGGCAATGGAGCCTAGGGCTATCCTGTTCGACGAGCCGACGTCGGCGCTGGATCCTGAGCTGGTCGGTGAAGTGCTGTCAGTGATGCGCTCATTGGCTGAGCAGGGGATGACGATGCTCGTCGTGACGCATGAGATGAGCTTCGCCAAAGAGGTCGCGGATCGGGTGGTCTTCATGGACGGCGGCAAGATTGTCGAGGAAGGGCCTCCAGCGGAAATACTTGCGCACCCGAAGCAGGAACGAACGCAAGACTTTCTGCGCCGAGTCACCCATCCTATGTAGGCACGCGATAGACGTCATCGACCGCAAGTCTTCCAGGTTATAGCCCGGTCCACGAAGTTCACGTCGGTGACAGTCAGCTTTGAGGCTGTGTATCGACGCGTGCGAATGTCGCTTATGGGTCGCGAGCTGCCGATCGACTTGGCGCATCCAATAGCCGGTCTCGGCCAGGTTGCAGACCTTGACCAAGTCCCGGCCGACTGTTCCTTGATGGCCGGCAGTGTGAGTACGATGCCGC
>Ga0209048_10005729_pt1 | contig 11706 bp, 10 predicted proteins | sample FrelakmetCRP12CR_FD_187146 | JGI IMG/M metagenome (GOLD analysis project Ga0209048, IMG submission 187146) | Freshwater lake sediment microbial communities from the University of Notre Dame, USA, for methane emissions studies - CRP12 CR (SPAdes)... | ecosystem: Environmental > Aquatic >... | reverse complement strand
GCTTTTTGGTCGGGGCGACTGGATTCGAACCAGCGACCCCCTGAACCCCATTCAGGTGCGCTACCAAGCTGCGCTACGCCCCGACCTCGTCCGCTTATTCTATCCTACTTGCGCTCGCCTCGCGCTCCTCATCACCTGCGCCGTTCAGGCAGGCCGACGACGGCGGCGGCGTTTCGGTGCGGTGTCGAAGGCGCCCTCGAGCAGCGGCAGGTCCGCCTCGGCTGGCTGGTCCTGTTCCGGCAGCACTCCCCCGTCAATCGCCGGCGATCCCTCCGCGGGCGTAGCGGCCTGCGGGCCTGGAGCCGCGCTCGGCGCCTCGCCGACCGGGCCGGACGGCGCGTCCGACAGCATGTCGAGCAGCGACCGCAGCTCGCGCCTCGCCTGCTGGACGCGGCTCCGCACCTCGTCCGGCACGAACGTCGGCGACAGGACCGAATCGTCTTCGGGTGGAGGGTCGCCCTCGATCTTGCGGCGCACACCGGCCAGCGTCAGGCCTTCGGCGAACACGAGCTGTTTGATCCGCAGGATCTGCTCGATGTCGGTGCGCCGATAGATTCGCGGGCCGCCAGGTCGCGCGGCCGCGCCGAGGCCGGGGAATTCCTTCTCCCACGACCGCAGGACATACGGGGGGATTTGCGCGATCTCGCACACTTCCGCTGCCCTGAAGGCCGCCCGATTGGGAATCTCGACCGGAGTGTCTGGCACGGTATCGAGGCCGAAGTATAGCACGCAGCCTGAGACGTCACGAGGCGTCGCCGCGCTTCTGTACCCTGCCGCGGCCGCGGTGGTCGCGCCGCGCCCTCACCTGGATGCGGACGGGCGTGCCGACGAACCCGAACGTGTCGCGGAGACGGTTGACCAGGAACCGCTCGTAGGAGAAATGAAACGTGGTCGCCACGTTCGTAAAGAACACGAACGACGGCGGAGCGACACTCACCTGGGCCGCGTAGAGAATCCGAACGGCCTTCCGTCCGGGGCTCGCAGGCGGATGCTCGGCGGTCACCATCTCGACGAACCGGTTGAGCTCGCCGGTGTTGACTCGCTTCTTCCGCGCGTCCGCCACCCGATCGATTGTCTCGAGCAGTTTCGGCGTCCGCTCGCCGGTGACGGCGGAGATGTGGAGCACCGGCGCATACTCCAGGAACTTGAGGCGCCGCGTCATCTCGTCGTCGAACGTGGCCGGGAAGTCCGGGCCGTTCGCCTTGACCAGGTCCCACTTGTTCACCGCCACGACGATCCCGCACCCGGCCCGCTCGGCGGCGCCCGCGATGGCTCCATCCTGCTCGGTCGCACCCTCGACGGCATCGATCACGACGACCGCCACGTCGGCCGCCTCGACGGCCCGCCGGGCGATGATGACGCTGATCGACTCCACCTGGGCTGACCGGGCGACCTTTCCCGGCCTGCGGATGCCGGCGGTGTCCACGATCCGGAAGTCGCGCCGATGCCAGCGCAGGACCGAGTCTACCGCGTCCCGCGTCGTCCCCGGCATGTCGCTCACCAGGACCCGCTCCTCCCGCAGCAAACGATTGACCAGCGAAGATTTCCCCACGTTCGGGCGGCCGATGATCGCCACCCTGGTCTCGCCGCGGACCGGCCCGGACTCGTGAGCCTCGTCGCCCGCACCCGATTCGAGCCCTTCCCCGTTCGCGTCGCGGTCGGCCTCCCTGGCCGCGCGCGCAGCGGCGGCCGGCAGGTGCTTCACGATCTCGTCCAGCAGATCGCCGATTCCCTGGCCGTGCTCGGCGGCAATCTCCACGATGGGGTCGAAGCCAAGCTGGAAGAGTTCCATCGCCCCGTCGCGCGCCCGCCGATCGTCCATCTTGTTCACCGCGAGGATGATCGGCTTGCTGGTCGCGCGCAGGGCCTGCGCAATGTCGTCGTCGCCGGGCACACGCCCCTGCCGTCCATCCACTACCAGCACCAGGAGATCCGCCGTCTCGCTCGCGCGTCGGCCCTGTTCGAGAACGAGCGCGTGCAACGGGTCCTCGCTGGCTCCGTACATCCCGCCTGTGTCGGTCAGGGCGAACTCGACGCCGTTCCAGGAAACCGGCTGGGAGAACACATCGCGAGTCGTCCCGGCCACCGCGGTGACGATGGCGCGCCGGGACGAAGTGATCCGATTGAAGAGCGTGGACTTCCCGACGTTGGGCCGCCCGACGAGCACGACCACCGGCATTGCGCGTTTCTGCACGATCCCCTCTCGGGTGACTGCGCTGAGGGCTGGAGAACCGGTCGAGGCCCGCTCACGGCGCCAGGAACGGGCTTGACAGCGTAAGTCTCTCTACCTATGATGTTTAGCAGTTTCCCAGGAGCACCTCAGCATGATCAAGGTTGACATCGTCAACGAGGTCTCGAAAGCCGCGGACATCACGAAAGTCAAGGCCGAGCTGGCGGTGGACGCGGTCTTCGATGCGATGCGGGTGTCCATGCAGCGAGGAGACCGAATCGAACTGCGTGGGTTCGGCGTCTTCCAGGTCAAGCCCCGCAAGCGGGGCATCGGCCGCAATCCACGCACCGGCAAAGAGGTGCGCATCCCGCCGGGCCGAACCATCAGGTTCAAGCCAGGCAAAGACTTGCAGAATATCAGCTGAACCGTCCCTTGGCTCCAACCCCTGACGATCTTCCAGTTCCTGCGCCCGAAGGCCGCGAGGTTCCGCCGGCCGATGAACGCGGCCGCGGTGCGCGCACACATCCGCCGCCATTCCTGATCGACTACGCCAGTGTACCGCGGATCCCCCTCGAGGCGGAAACCCGCGAAGCGCTTCCCGAGCGCTTCCTTCGCGCCACCTACCCTCGCGACCGGGTGTGGGTCCACGTTCTGCTGTTCCTCGCAACGGTGCTGACCACGACGATGGTGGGCATGGAACTGTGGGGCAGCCATGAGTTCATGGCGGGTCGAGTCTCGCCCGGGTCGCCGGTCTGGCCGCTGCTGCCAGGCGGGTTGTGGTACAGCTTTGCGGTCCTGGCCATCCTGGGGTCCCACGAGATGGGGCACTATCTCGCCTGTTCTCACTACAGAATCAATGCGTCCCTCCCGTATTTCCTGCCGGTGCCTCCGCCGTTCATCGCAGGCACGCTGGGCGCGTTCATTCGGATTCGGCAGCCGATACTCAGCAAACGGCAGTTGTTCGACATCGGAATTGCCGGACCGCTTGCCGGTTTCGCAGTTGCCGTTCCCGTCCTGTTCGTCGGACTGGCGCTATCCGACGTCATCGCCATCCCCAAGGGCCTGGAGGTGCGCGAGTTCGCCGATCCACTGCTGTTCAAGATCGTCGGCTGGCTCGTGGTGGGACCAATCCGCGACGGGTACACGCTGAACGCGCACCCGCTGGTATTCGCCGCATGGTTCGGGTGCCTGGCCACCGCCCTCAATCTGTTTCCGATCGGCCAGCTCGACGGCGGCCACATCTCGTACGCGGTGCTCGGACGTCACGCGACGACCGTCACGTTTGTCGCGCTCAGTGTCGCGATCGCGCTGACGTTCGTCTCGCTCTCCTGGATCGTGTGGACGATCCTGCTGGTTGTGATGTTGTACGTGTTCGGACCTCGCCACCCGAGGACGGCCGACGAAGATCTGCCTATCGGCCGCGGGCGCCTTGTCCTGGCGCTGATAGCCGCCATCATCCTCGCGCTCTGCTTCATGCCCAGCCCGATCAACGAAGTGATTCTCGGCCGATAGACTTCACCGCCGGCGTTGATCCGGAGCTCACCGTCAGAGCACCGAGACCGGATCGACGTCGATGATGACGCGGCGGCGAAGGTCAGGCAGGGCCGCGAGCGTACGGCCGATGGCCTCGCGCAGCGCGGCTCGGCGGGAGCCCTTGATGAAGAACTGGGCGCGATGCTCGCCCCGCAGCTTGACGAACGGAGCGGGAGCGGGGCCGAGCACCAGGAAGTGCCCGCCCTTCGCCGACTTGCGCAGCGCCTCCACGATCGTGCCCGCGTCCTTCATCGCGTCGGCGAGGCTGCCCGCCCGCACGATCCCGTTGGTGAGCGCCAGCTGCGGCGGATACTGCATGGCGCGCCGGAAGGCGAGCTCCTCCTCGAAGAACGCGCGGTAATCCTGGTGTCGGGCGTGCCGGATGCTGTAGTGGCCGGGGTACAGCGTCTGGACAATCGCCTCTCCCGGCTCCTCTCCGCGCCCCGCGCGGCCGACGACCTGGGTGAGCAGCTGGAACGTCCGTTCCGACGCACGGAAATCGGCGAGCCCGAGCCCGACGTCTGCCGAGACGACTCCCACCAGTGTCACACGCGGGAAGTCGTGCCCCTTCGCGATCATCTGGGTCCCGACGAGCACGTCGATCTCGCGGCGCGCGAACCGGCCGAGCAGCGAGACCGCCCCTCCGCGGCGACGGATGGTGTCGCGATCGAGTCGAGCGACGCGTGCGCCTGGAAAGGCGGCCGCGACCTCGCGCTCGACGCGCTCGGTGCCGAAGCCAGTGTGGACGAGGTAAGGAGCGGCGCACGAGGGACAGGCCTTCGGGACCGTCGTCGCGTAGTTGCAGTAATGGCAGCGGGCGCGCATCACATCGCCACGCCCGCCGTGGACGGTGAGCGACACGCTGCAGTTCGGACAGTCGATCGTGCCGGCGCACTGGCGGCAGAACACGGCTGTGGCGAAGCCTCGTCGGTTCAGGAGGACGAGGACCTGCTCCTCGCGCGCGACGCAGCGCGCGATGCCATCGACGAGCGCCTGGCTCAGCACGACATCCGGCCCGCGCACCGCGAACTCCTCGCGCATGTCGATCAGCGTCACTCGCGCGAGCGGCCGGTCGAGGACGCGGCGGTCGAGCGTGAGGAGATCGTACCGGCCGGTCACCGCATTCTGGTAGCTTTCCAGCGACGGCGTGGCCGAGCCGAGGACGACGAGCGCGCCTTCCCGCTTGCCGCGCATGACGGCGACGTCGCGCCCGTGGTACCGCGGGCTGTCCTCCTGCTTGTACGACCCGTCGTGTTCTTCGTCCACGACGATGAGGCCGAGCGAGGCGAGCGGCGCGAACACCGCCGAGCGGGTCCCGACGACCACATCGACCGCGCCCCGACGGATCTTGTGCCACTGGTCATAGCGTTCGCCGTCGGACAGACCGCTGTGCTGAATGGCCACGCGGTCGCCGAACCGGCTCCGAAAGGCGCCGGCCAGCGCAGGCGTGAGCCCGATCTCCGGCACGAGCACGAGCACCGACCGCCCCGCGGAGCGGACGTCTCCCGCCAGGCGCAGGTAGATCTCGGTCTTGCCGCTGCCGGTCACGCCGTGAAGCAGGACTGTCGCGAATCCCCGTTCCGCGGCGCGCTGCCGAAGGTGTTCGTACGCGGCGACCTGTTCGTCCGTGAGCACCCGCCCGTCCGCGATGCCCCCGCCATCGGCCACGGGAAGAGACGAAGAGTCGAAGGGGTCGCGGTCCACCGGGTCGCGCCGGATACCGATCAGACGGCGTCCCTCGAGACGCTGCAGGACATCGGCCGACAGGCCTCGCTCGCGCAACCGGGTGACGGTGATTCCCTCGGGGACGGCGGCCAGCGCAGCCAGCGCGGCGCGCTGCTTTGGACCGAGGGGGTCCGTTCCAGTCAGCGCCTGGGCCCCCTGCGCGGTGATCGCGGCCACCCTCGTCGTTTTGAACGCTTCGGCCTGGCCGCCGAGGACGTCCTCGACCTCGACCAGCCCTTCAGCCTGAAGCGCCCGAATGGCGGCACGCGCCGGCACGGCCCGGCCCCGCCGTCCGCCACCAGCGTGCTCGAGTCGATACGCGATGGAGCGGAGCGGGGCCCACGCGCCGTCGGCGAGAAGCGAGAGGATCGACTCCCGAAGGGTGGATCGCAGCAGCGAGCGCGGCGCCCCCGCGCGCAGGGTCCCATCCGGCGTGATGCGAACGCGCCACTCGCTCTCGACCCACGCGAACGGTGGCATCGCGGCGCCGACGGCCTCCCCCGGCCCGCACAGGTAGTAGTCGGCAATCCACTGCCCGAGTCCCACGACGGACGGGGGCAGAAACGGCGCGGCATCGAACACGTCGATCAGGTTCTTCAGGGCCACCGCCTGCTCGCCGCCAGGCGCCGGCACGCCCGTGCGGACCACAACGCCTGTGAGGCGCCTCGCGCCGAGCGGGACGAGAACGCGCGCGCCGACGGCCGGCACATCCAGTCCGTCAGGAACGCGGTACGTCAACAGGTCGAGTGCAGGAACCGGGACGGCAACGGAGACGAGGCGGGACATTGAAGACAGCCTTCTACGTTCTCCGTTCCACCGTCTCGGTTGACACCTGATCGAGAAGTGCTCTTGCCTTCTTCAGGTCTTCCCAGGCGTCGCGCTTCTTGTCGGGACTCCGCAGCAGGTAGGCCGGGTGGAACGTCGGAATCAGCTGCGCGCCGCCGTACTTGTAGACCCTCCCGCGGAGCCGCGAGATCGAATCCTGCGTTTTCAGGAGCGCCTGGGCGGCAAACGTGCCGAGGGCGACGATCACCGTCGGGCCGATCGCCTCGACCTGCTTGAACAGGAACGGCTCGCACTTCGCCACTTCGTCCGGTTCGGGGTTCCGGTTCTCGGGAGGCCTGCACTTGATCACGTTGGCGATATACACATCGTCTCGTTTGAGGCCGATCGCTTCGATCATCCTCGTCAGCAACTGGCCCGCACGCCCGACGAACGGGATGCCCTGGATGTCTTCATCGCGTCCCGGAGCCTCGCCGATGAACATCAGTTTCGCCTGCGGATTCCCGACGCCGAACACGATCTGGCGCCGGCCGAGGGTGTGGAGTTTGCACCGCGTGCAGTCGCCGAGGTCGGCGCGGATGGCACCAAGGGCGGGGCCGAAGCCCTGCCCCACCGCAGCAGGGCTCAAGGCCTGCCCTGTCGGGGCAGCAGGCCGGTCGGACGCACGCCAGGCGTGATCGCGGCTGATGCCGTCGATGCCCAGCTCCGTCAGGAATTTCAGATGTTCGCCAAGCTGCTCTCGAGAATCCACGCCACTCCCCGTCCATTTCCCCGGGTCCCACGCGTCCTTACGGCTTCTTCATCAGCGACTCGATCCGGTCCATGATGGCGCGCGCGACCTCGGACTTCGAGCGGAGCGTCACCTCCTGCTCGTCCTGGTCCGCCACCAGCGTGACCGCGTTCTGATCGACGTCGAACCCGCGGTCCTGCTGCGACACGTCGTTGGCGACGATCAGGTCCACTTGCTTGCGGCGCCGTTTTTCCCGCGCCTTCAACAGCAGGTCGCTCGTCTCCGCCGCGAACCCGACAAGGATCGGCTTCCCGAGTTCCCCGGCCGTGCGCCGGGTGCCCAGCTCGGAGAGGATGTCCGGCGTCCGCACCAGGCGCAACACGAGGTCGTCGTCCTCCTTGGCGATCTTCTCCGGGAGCTTCGACGGCGCGTAGTCCGCCACCGCTGCGGCCATGACCACGACATCCGCGGCAGCGGCCCGCGGTAGGACCGCGGCGCGCATCTCGGCGGCCGTCCTCACGCGAATCAGCTCGACGCCTCCCGGCACGTCGATCGTCGTCGGGCCCGAGACCAGCGTCACCGCCGCGCCGCGGCGCGCCGCCTCGGCCGCCACGGCGAACCCCATCCGCCCGCTCGAGCGGTTCCCGACGTAGCGTACCGGGTCGATGTCTTCATAGGTGGGGCCGGCACTGACCAGAACGCGCTTGCCGGAGAGCGTCCGCACTCGTCCGAGCATCCCCTCGGCGGCGGACACGATGTCATCCGGCTCGGCCAGCCGCCCCTTCCCCATCCATCCACAGGCCAGGAATCCCTCTCCCGGCTCCACCATCTCGACACCGCGCGACAGCAGCACCTGCAGGTTCCGCTGCACCGCCTCGTGCTCCCACATGTTCGTGTTCATCGCCGGAGCCAGGAGGACCGGCGCCCGCGTCGCGAGGTACAGCGAGCTGAGGAAGTCATCCGCGATGCCGCACGAGAACTTGCCGATGATGTTCGCCGTGGCGGGCGCGACGAGCAGCAGGTCGATGGACGACGCCAGCGCGATGTGCTCGATGTCGGCATTGGCGCCCGGCTCGAACTGACCCGTGATCACGCGTCGCCCCGTGATGGCCTCGAATGTCAGCGGCCCGACGAACCGCGTGGCCGCCTGCGTCATGACCGCGACCACCTCGTGTCCGGCCTTCTGCAGGCCGCGCGCGACTTCGACGGCCTTGTAGGCCCCAATCCCGCCGGTGACGCCGAGAGCAATCAGCGACATAAGAAGAATCTCGCGATCGTGCGATCTCAGGAACCGTGCGATCTCAGGAATCGCGCAATCTGAATGTCGAGGCGATCTTCTCGGCCTCATCCAGCATCACGTTCCGACGCGAGCGATCGGCCAGGATGATCGCCCGAACGCGATCGGCGCACGGCTCGACTTCGTCGTTGACGACGATGTAGTCGTACTCGACGAAGGCCTTGATCTCCTCGCACGCGGTGGTCAGCCGACGCAGGATGGCCGCCTCGGGATCGCGGCTGCGAAGGCGCAATCGTCGCTCGAGGTCATCCGATGACGGCGGCATCAGGAAGATGCCGACGCTCTCGACGCCGGCTGCCCTGACCTTTCGCGCACCCTGGACGTCGATGACCAGCACCAGGTCTTCGCCGGCCGACAGCCTGCGTTCCGTGTCGGCCGCGCCGGTCCCGTAGAAGTCCCCGAACACCTCGGCCCATTCCAGGAACGCGCCGGCGTCCCGGAGTTCGATGAATCTCGCCGCGGAAACGAAGTTGTAGTCCACCCCGTCACGTTCCCCCGGCCTCACCGGCCGCGAGGTGAACGACCGCGAGATGCCCACGCCCGGCGTCGACTCGACCATCCGGCGGACGATAGTCGTCTTCCCGGCGCCGGACGGCGCGGAGACGATGAACAGGTGCCCACGCCTATTCGACATTCTGGACCTGCTCCCTCATCTTTTCCAGTTCGGCCTTGGCGTTCACGATCAGCTCCGTCACCGCCAGGCCGTCGGCCTTCGAGCCGATCGTGTTGACCTCGCGATTCATCTCCTGAAGGAGGAAGTCGAACTTGCGCCCGCACGGTTCCTCGCTCGTTGTCAGCGCCGTCCAATGGGCCAGATGTGCGCGGAACCGGACCACTTCTTCGCTGATGTCAGATCGCCCCGCCGTCCGGACGATCTCTTGCGCGATGGCCGCGGGATCGGCGGGCAGATCCCGGCTCAACTCCCTGACGCGCTCCGCGAGCCTGGCCTCGAGGCCGGCCCGCCCCTCCGCCGCCGCCGTCGCGACTCGTTCGATCATCGCCGCCAGCACGTTCCGTCGGGCGTCCAGGTCGGCCCGCAGGTGTTCGCCTTCGCGCTGGCGCATCGTGTTCAGCGCGCCGATGGTCTCCTCGATGGCCGACTCCACCAGCCGCGTCAGTTCCTCCGTGGTCTCCGGCGCGTCCGCGGCGCGCTCCTTGAACACCATCGCCTGTGGAATCCGCACCAGGTCCCCCGGAGTCAGAAGGCCGCTGACGAGGCCCTGCTGGCGCGCCCGGTCGATCGCCTCGCCGAGGCGGCGCACGAACTCCTCGTGCAACTCGACTTCGGGAACAGGCGGCTGCCGGACCTGCATGGACACGCTCAGCTCGATGCGGCCCCTGGCGATGTGGCGCTGCAGCAGGCTTCTCACCTTCGACTCGCTTGCCATCAGGCCTGGTGGAAGCCGCAGCTGGACGTCCAGGTAGCGATGGTTGACCGCGCGTATGGTAACGCCCACTGTCGCCCGCTCGTCTTCCCTCGTGAGGGACGCAAACCCGGTCATGGAACGAAACATAGGAACAGAATCCAGAATCCAGAAGCCAGAATGTCGGAGTTCAGAAGGCGGGCCGGCCCGCGGCCCGCTGCCTACCGCCTACTGCATACTGCATACTGCATACTACTCACCATTCAGCGGCAACATCGGGGCTTCGACGGAACGGCGTCCGGCGGCCAGCTGCATGGCGTAGAGCTTCGCATAAGCGCCGCCCGGCCGCGCGAGGAGGTCCTCGTGACGCCCGCCCTCCACCACACGGCCGCGCTCGAGCACGACGATCAGGTTCGCCCGGCGCACGGTTGACAGTCGATGGGCGATGACGATGGCGGTGCGGTTGGCCATCAGGTTCGCCAGCGCCTCCTGCACCAGGTGCTCCGATTCGGAATCGAGCGAGGAGGTCGCCTCGTCGAGGATCAGGATGGGCGAGTTCTTCAGCAGCGCCCGCGCGATGGCCAGGCGCTGCCGCTGCCCGCCCGACAGGCGCTGCCCGCGCTCGCCGATGACCGTCCCATACCCGCTCGGCATCGCCGAAATGAACTCGTGCGCGTGCGCCGCGCGCGCGGCGGACTCGATCGCATCCTGATTGGCCCCGGGCGACCCATACGCGATATTCGCTGCGATGCTGTCGTCGAAGAGCACCGTTTCCTGGGTGACGATCCCAATCTGCGCCCGCAACGACGCCAGCGTGACGTCGCGGATGTCCACCCCGTCGATGGTGATGGCCCCGCCTGTCACATCGTAGAACCGCGGCAGGAGGTTGACCAGCGTCGTCTTTCCCGCCCCGCTCCGCCCGACGATCGCCACCATCTCCCCGGCCGGGACCTTCAACGACACGCCCCTCAGGATCTTGCGTGTCCGGTCGTCGTCGTAATTGAAGACGACGTCGCGGAATTCGATGGAGTGGGCCAGGCGCGGCATGGGCACCGCGCCGGGCCGGTCCACCACCTCGGAGTGCATGTCGAGGATCTCGAAGATCCGCTCGGACGCCGCCGTCGCCTGCTGGAGATTCGCGTTCACCCGGCTCAGCTTCTTGGCCGGGCCGTACATCAGGAACAGCGCCGCGAAGAACGACGTGAATTCGCCCGGTGTCAGCAGTCCGTCCGCAATCTCCTTCACCCCGTACCACAGCGCGGCCGCCATCCCGACGCCGCCCAGCACCTCCATGATCGCCGGGAGCGCCGACAACGCGGCGGTGACCTTCATGTTCGCCCGGAACAGCCGCTCGGCGGCCTTTGCGAACCGTCCCGCCTCCTGCCCCTCGGTCGCAAACGCCTTGACGATGCGGTGACCGGTGAACGCCTCGGCGCTGACGTGCGAAAGGTGCTCGAGCTCCTCCTGGCTGCGACGCGAGGTCTTGCGAAGGCGCTTGCCCAGCCGTGCGAGCGGATACATCACGAGGGGCGCGCCGGTCAGGAAAACGAGGGCGAGCTTCGCGTCGTAGTGGAACAGCAGCCCCACGTACGCCACGAGCGCGAGTGATTCACGCAGGAGGTCGCCAATCGTCTCCGACACCGCCTGCTGGATCTGGCCGACGTCGTTCGTGATCCTCGACATCAGCTGGCCCGAGGTGCGGCGCGCAAAAAAGGCCGCCGACTGGTTCAGCATGTGGCGGAACAGCCCGTTGCGCACGTCCATCACCACGCGCTGCCCGACGTCCGACATGAGGTAGGCCGAGAAGTAGCCGCCGACGCCCTTGCAGAGGTTCGCCGCGACAATGGCTGCCGCGACAAAACCGAGGTTCTGCCCGTTCTTCAGCACCTCGTCGAAGACGTTCTGGATGAGCTTGGCCAGGCCTGCCGCGCCGACCGCGTACAGAATCATCCAGGCGAAGGCCGCCACGAGGCGGCCCCTGTAGGGCCGGGAGAACTGGAGCAATCGGAGGAGAGGGTTCAATCGACGATCCGGTACTTGAGCAGCACCCACACGGCAACGATGCCGTCGCGCCACGTGATTTTCTTGCCCTCGTCGTAGCCGC
>Ga0209048_10005728_pt1 | contig 11706 bp, 16 predicted proteins | sample FrelakmetCRP12CR_FD_187146 | JGI IMG/M metagenome (GOLD analysis project Ga0209048, IMG submission 187146) | Freshwater lake sediment microbial communities from the University of Notre Dame, USA, for methane emissions studies - CRP12 CR (SPAdes)... | ecosystem: Environmental > Aquatic >... | reverse complement strand
AGTCGAAGCAAAATTCTTTCGTGCGCCAACTTCAACATGCTTCTCTTGTTGTCCAGCGCCTTCATGACGATGTCCAGTAACTCCGAGTCCTTCTTCGCGTCAAAGTACGCCTGCTGTGCCTTCTTGAACCCGGAGGAGAGCAGAGTCATGTCCTTCACAGTGCCCTCGGTTATCTTCTCCCCGCTCCTTGCAAACCTTGCCCTCAATCCGTCCCTGACTCTCGCCTCTGTCTCGTCCATGACCGCCTTCATAGCCAACACCTGCATATCAGAAGTAATAGCCTTGCTGCCCCAATAGTACACGAGCGCTGCCTGCCCATCCACTGCCTCATCCATATCACCAACAGATATGTCCTTCTTCAGTTGCTCCAGTTCTCTCTGTGTAAGCATAATTATTCCTCCCTTTATCTATTAAACCAAACAATATGAGTCCAATTCTTGTTAATTAAACCCTTCTTTACATGTGATGGACGAACAGGGCTATCCATATTATTTAACATAATACCTTTTACAGAATCTGCATATTGCCCAAAACCATCATAATCAATAAATCCCCCTGCATTCACACAATCAACAAATTCCCCTATGGTCATTAATTTGCCATAATTAGGTATAGGTTCAAATTTTTCTTGTATCATTTTACTTAGCCCCACAATTAAGGTTTTAGGCCGGACCCCGCCTATCAATAATATTATAAAATAACCGCCAAGTTTAAATAAAATTAATAATTACTATTTAACTATTAACTTTTATTATAGGTTTCTAAAGAATCTCAGCTCCCACGACTATCCTGCCCAGTATATACACCAACCCTGCTTTCCCGACCTCACCGTCTGCCACAGGTACACTCAACTCGGTAAGCATGGCCGTAAAATACTCAACATCTTGCCTTGATGTAGCCTTTGCAAGAGACACAGCAAAGTATTGAAACATCATTCGCCTCACTCCCTCTGCGCTTCCCTCTTTGGTGATCTCATTTACAGCTTTCATCAACACAGGCCAGGTTACCTTATTGCCCTGTCTCCTGAACAACATCCTACATATATTTATCACTTCCAGTGAAGCTCCAGATGACTCGCCTTCCAGCAACGACTCTGCATCCTCTACGTCAAGACCTTTACAAGAATGCAAATTGACCATCAACCTGCGAGGACATCCAGCGCTGTATTTCAATATCGCATCTACCACTTCATCTCCCATGGAAAGCTTCTCTTTCTTGATAACATGATCAAGAAGAGCTTTCGCCTCTTCATAATTCAATGCTTTCAACTCGTACTGCGTACACCTGTTCCTGATGGTAGTGATTATCTTCTCTGGATTAGTGGAGCAGAACATGAAATAAACATGCTTTGGACAGTCCTCTATGATCTTTAATATCGCGTTTTGAAAATCCCCTGTAAGCTGATGGGCCTCGTCCAGCACATATGCTTTTGATCCACCAAAAATCGTAGAAAATTGTGCTGATGAAATCAATTCTCTTGCAGTATCTATTCCTCTTGTACTCGCGGCGTTTAATTCCTGAATGTTGCCCTCTTTTATTCCAAGTTTACCTGCTACAATTCTGGCAAGAGTAGTCTTACCACAACCACTCATCCCGTGAAATAAAAATGCATGAGGAACATCCCCATGCTCAAATATAGCTTCTAACGACCTGACCGTAGCATCATTTCCAAAAAAACTACCTAAAGTTGTAGGTCGGTATTTCAAATTATAGCTCATTTATTTCCCCCTTAATAAAATCCTCAACAGGATAGCACTCATGCCAGTTATACCCAACCTTTGACTCTATCTCGATTGGGACATTTATAAAGTCAAAATCAAACTCCGTCATACATTTTTTAATTTGATAGTAGTAATCCAACCAACCGTCCTCAGGAACAATACAAGTCAAATCATCATAAATCATAAGAGGAACTTTTATCCCTATTTTCGTACACCTGTTCCATGCCAATAATGTAAAATCACTTGCCACTGACTGCACGGGAGTATTTATAATTTCATTCCAGCTTAATGGTGCTCTTCTTCTTCTCTTAAATAGAGATTCTATGTAGCCCTTCTTCTCGTATTCTGCTACCGTCTTTAATTGCCATTCCTTAATTCCCGGTCTCTTCTCAAAGAAATCATTCTGCATATACTTAACAAACTGCTCGGCTTCCTCCAAAGTCTTGAATCTCTTACTGAAATATTTGTTCCACAACGACTTTGCTATGCCCTTGTAAGACGACCCATAGATGGTAGGAAACACAAATCCGTTCTTCGCGCTATGCCTGATATTCTTCCAATCAGGCAACCCCTTCTTACCTTCTAATAGCTTAACAGCGTACTCAGCATGGAAGTCGATGTTATCCCATATCTCCTTGCCGAGAGTCTCGTCTTTTGCATACATCTGAACAACTCGCACTTCCCATTGACTTTGATCGTTCCTGAGCATAACATATCCCGGAGGAGCTACGTACATCTTGCGTATCTCAGGATGTTCACGCTTTGGGATGTTAAGCAGATTCGGTTCGCTTGAGCTCGGTCGTGAAGTAACTGTCCCGTGTAAACTATATTCGGTATGTGGCTTACCGTCATCGTACAATACTCCTTTTATACCTTTATCTTTATTCCCCACTATCCCGTCAATAAATGTTCCAATAAGAGTACTGTACTCCCTGATTTTAACGAGATGATTTCCAAATGGAATATCTAATTCCTTCAAAGCTGGTTCATCTATCGAATCACTTTTACCTGATTTAGTTCTCTTCGGAGGAATTAAATTACAAAATCTATACAAAAAATCTTCCACCTGTTTTGAAGAAGTTATCGAAAATTCAGGATATTTTTTCTTATATGCTATGACCTCTGGAAGAGAATAAATGGCCTTCAACTCCTGTACAATAATTTTCTCATATCTGGACCGCAACTCAGCAGCAGTTTTTAAATCTAAATCTAACCCGCACCGCTCGCTTGCCAACATTGAATCCACTCCAGGAATCAGTAAAGTATTGTACGCAGGGTAAATAGATGGGATCTTCTCATATGTTTTATAAAGATGATATTCATAGACTGCATCCTGTCCAGAGTATCTATACAACAAATCCAAAGGACATTTTACCATACTATGTTTATATTTCTTAACAGGGGCATCGTAATCTTTGTCACCCCACTTGACCCAAACCTCAAACTTCAGCCCGTTTGTTCCCTTACGTTCGTCGTTCGTGTAGCTCATCAACATTGTACAATGGAATGGTGGTTTAAAGTCAAATCCCAGCCTCTCCACTGCCCACATACGTTCAAACTTAAGATTGTGTGCTACTTTAATTACCTGTGAGGACGTAAGAAGTTTAAACAACAATGCCTTTATCTTTTTAAAATCCGACTCGGACCACATAGCATTAGGATGCTCCACTGGAAACACAACGGCAGTTCCATCACATGATAGAGAACAGCATAAAATAGCCGAGTTGTTGTTGAAAGGTTTCTTCCCCTCAGTCTCCCAGTCTATAATAACAAGTTTATGTTGAAAGCACTTCTCGACATACTGCTCTATCTCCTGAACAGTTTTTGCTACCTTGTACTTTATTTCTATTTTTGGAAAAGGCTTTCCTAAACGAGATAGTCCTCGTTGCAAATCCTTCTTAAACAACGTCTCGATATAGCCATCGGATCGTTTTTCCCTATTTATAAATGAAGGATGAAACGTAGGAGCTACCCACGCATTGTATACCTTCCAGTCTGGGATAGTAAATCCTCTAATAGTAGAAATACCTTCTCCAAGCTGAATAGAGTCGCAGGCGTGTTTACCGAGAGGAATAATCAACTCTGGTTTACATTTTTCTATCTGACTCAGCACATAAGTACGGCATGCTCTGATCTCGTTATCCGCTGGAGGTCTATTAGCCGTACCGCGTGAACTTTCTGTAAATGGCCTACAATTTACCGCATTGGTAGTCCAACAATCTTGTTCTAAATCTATTCCCAATTCCTCTAAAGTATTACGAAGAGTCTGACCGGCTTCCCCAATAAAGGGAATGCCTTGCTGATCCTCTTGAGCTCCAGGACCTTCCCCTACAATAAATATTTTCTTCCTACCTTCACCGTATAAAGGTAACTTCGGGGTCTTGCACCGTTTGTCAAGACCACATAACCGACAATCAGGAGATCCTATAGTCGGGTCAAAAAATAAAGGTTTCACTCAACAACCCTTGCCGTCATATAAAAACTTTTATCTTTACTCCTAACAGATAAAACAGAGCTTTCCTCGTCTAATTTCGCATACTCAATCTGTCCCTCTATCCCACATTGTAAAAGAGATAGGAGGTGTTCATAGTTCACAAGCAGCTTAAACTCGAAAGGCTTTACGCTTTCAGCCTTGACGCTATCTTCAGAGTGAGCTGTGTCAATCTCAGCCCTAACCGTCAGCTTATCATCGGAATAGATAAGTTGACAAGCTTTGTTCACCACTTGAGATCCTACAACCTGCACCCTCTCGATGATATTTATCAATCTATCCGGAACACTTATCTTTCCTATCACCTTCGCAGACTGGACGATTGCTAAATTTTCCATTAGCTTTTTCAAATCATCTTTGTCAACGACTTGGCGTACCATAATGTACTCAATCTCATTGCTCTTATACGAAAGTCTGACGAAGTCCTTTGCAATACCCACAACATCCGGGACTTCGTCCTTGTTTGAGCTCAACAATAAAATAGCATCCAAGGGCAGTTCGTAATCTTTAACCGCTGTGTGCTTGAATCCAAACAATCTGTAACCATCCGTACAGATAGATTGACCTGTACAGCTGATAAACGCATTTCGATAGGTAGGAGATGTAAACCCCTGAGAAGACAGAAGTTGGGAGCACAACGCTAAAACTTCTGACTTTGGTAAACGCTCACCACGCACAAGTTCTTTCAAAACTTTAGCAATCTCTTGGAACTCGGTAGCTTCTGCCTGCACCATAGAAATTTGCGAATTGAATCTACCGGATACTACTTTTAAAACCCCCTCACTTGATTTAAACTCAACTTCCCGGGTCTTCAAAGCCTGAAGAGTACTTATCAATAACTGAGAAGGTACTAACCCTTCAAAATCACAATCCATCTTTGCTCTTCCAAACGCTGTGCCACTATACGCTTCTACTGCCCCAGTTTTAAAGTAAAAACAACTTAGAACGGGGTTCAAATCTTGTTTCGGCAAACAAAAAGAAAGCAATTTTAATTTACTGAGTAACTCGTTTGCGGCAACCTTCATACAATCCCCCTATCGCATTGAAATCAATTTGTGAATTTGTACATTTAAAACAGCCAATGGAAATCCTTGTTGAACCATCCACGTCACCATATCCTGATAACTTAACTTGCCCCACTCGCCTACAACCGGACTAAATGCAAGGTTTGCAGATTGAAGACCCATCTGTGTAATATAATCCTTAGCTACTCGAAGATCCTCGTAGTCAGCTACTACAAACTTCAACCAAGTATTTTTTAATGACGACATTGATCGAATAAACCCCCAAACAATATTTTCTGAAGGCTGGGAAGATGGTAATTTAATGTCGATAATTAAAGAAGTCATGGGATTGGTAGCAAACAACTGAAAATCCTTTACGTCAGGTCGAGTAACCCCGTTAGTCTCCACTGACACCCTATATCCCTGCTCTACAAACCTCTTGACAAGCGGATACAACGGTTGAATTAAGGGCTCCCCACCAGTTATCGTTATTTTCCTTACACCGCTTGTATCCGCTATTTGACAAAGCTCCTCGACTGTCATCAGGTTACCACCTTCTTTTACCCACGTACGCTTGGTGTCACAATACGGGCACTTTAAATTACAACCTTGAAGTCGAATAAAAAATGAAGGAACCCCCTGGTGCCAAGGGTTGACCTCTCCGTCTATGGAAAGAAAAGTTTCATTGACCTGATACATTATACTTTCCACTCAGCCCAACTTGTTGGAGTTTCACTCATACGAACTCTAATTAACCGGTAAGGCGTTTCCACAAATTTAGCAATTAGTTCTCCTGCCAGCCACATAACCATATTTTCAGCAGTAGGGGGTAGCCACCGAGGTGGTAAAACCTCGTTAAGATCATAATGATCTAATCGTTCAATTAAAACTTGCACAGTGGACTTCAAAGTTGAAAAATCCATTACCATTCCAGGATAGTCCTTTCCAAATTCTTCTGTCGCCACCTCAACCTCTACAACACTATTATGGCCATGAAAGCGTTGGCATTTTCCCTTGTAATCTGGCAAGTGATGACCATAACAAAAACTGAACTGCTTTGTTATTGTTAACATTTGTTTTCCTCCTCCTTTATTGTCTTAAAAATATGAAACAGCTTCATATTGTTTATGTCTCTATTTAATTCATAATAACTAAATAACCTTTTATATTTAAATTTAATTGTGAACTCTCTCTCAAAGGCAAATTACCGGCAAAGTAAATAATCATTTCTTCCCCACTTTAATAAACGCTTCAAATGATTTAATGCAACACAAATTCTCTTTCTTATCACTGAGAAAATAAAAACTAAATAAACGATTGTACTTATATCTCCTTGCCAGCTCTCTCTCTCGGCCTTTAACAAACATTACTGTAAAACCACCTGCAAGATAAACAATCATTGTTTCATTTCCTTTTTAACTTTTAAAAAATAATCCCAACCCTTTTGTACCGGGATTATATAGTAACTAAACAACCTTCGATACAAAAACTTTCTGGAGAGAGAGTTCCCTTTTCTGATCTCCTCCAAGAACTCCTGCAAAGTATATTTTCATTTTTTAACCTTAATTTTTATCTTAACTGACACTTTACTTCTCAAAATCTTTCTATCGTTCTCACCGATGTAGTAATAAGAAAGAAGTCTCCTGGGCATAAGTCCTTTTTCTAAATATTCATACTCCTCTTTCATCCCTCCTGCAGTACCAAAAGCCCCCGCCCGCCATACCTTTATCATTTTAAAATAACCTTCTTACGGAAGGAACGGGTTTAAAAGGTTTTGGGACATAGTTTTTCTCGAAGTCAAGGAAATAGATCAAATTCAACTCATCTCTCTTTTTATAATTATCCCCAAGTTCCTCAACAGTAAACTTCTTCAGTGTTAAGTACTTATCAATATATTTTCTGACTGCAAGAGGTGTAGTGGCATAGTGTTGAAAATCCTCCGTCACTTTCGGGGACTTATTTGACATAACAACCTTATGAGGCGTTCTATCATAAACAAATTTACCTAACTTCAAATCATAAGGAGGTACAAATACAGCTCCGAACCTGCCGGTTATTACCCATGATGTAGAATCAACAGAGTACCACGGATAACGAATCATAAGGTCAACGGAGGTCACAGCAAACCCGTGAAACTTTACCTTTGCAGCTCCCTGCTCGTCACAAGCGTACTTCATACACTCATCGAGCCACTCCATCTTCTCCTTCACCCCACGATCGTTTGCTGGAGAAATACCGATATAAGGAATCTCCTTTACCATGCGAATTAACCACTTAAAATTTTCACCCTGGTGAAAAACATGGATCAGTTTATCCTTAGGGATGCCGGCCTTGAGCATTTTATTGTAATTCGCGTAACCTTTTTCTGCTGATTTCTCCAACTCTTCAACCGTGGCTCGTGTACCTGGACTTGCAGGAATAACATCGAGGTTTACGACGTAATCAATAGATTGAATATATTTTAAACAAAACTCGATGTATTTATCCAAATCAATAGAGCTCCCTTTAGTCCAAGCAGAAAAAGCACCACTGTCCAACATTAAGGAAAGGTTGTTCATTTCTTATACTCCGCTGTCACATTAATTATAACGCCCCCACGAGCGTTAAAGTTCCCCTGAACCTTCATCCACCGGGGACCACAAACAGCAACCAGGTCCTCCAGAATTTTGTTTGTTATCGTCTCCATGAACGAACCAAAATTACGATAAGCAAAGAAATACAATTTCAGACTCTTTGACTCCACACACTTCTCGTCGGGGATGTAGTGAATTACGATCTCTGCAAAATCCGGCTGCCCGGTTTTCGGGCAAAGCGATGTAAATTCCGGGAATACAAATTCCACTACGTAATCTCTGTGAGGATTCCTATTGGAGAACGTTTCCAGAATCTCGACACTTGGATTTTCATACTTATAATTTGTTCCTTTGTTTGACCCTAACTGCGTTAATTTTGAAACATCGTCCTTCTCGCTCATTTCACTTCCTCCTTAATTATTAATATCTATAAGTTTTAAAAACTCTTCCTTAGCAGATGCATCTTCCTTAAATACACCTGATATTTCGGCTGTCGTGAAATTACCTTCATCTCCTTGTAAGTTTGCACACTGATGATCTGCTCTTACAATAACAATTACTCCCCTTGGATGAATATGATCTTCAATCCAAGTTATAATTTGTTTTGTAAAGTTTTCCTGTATCTGTAGCCTCGCACCATACCATTTTACAATTTTGTCAATCTTATTCATTCCTAAAATCTTGTCTCCAGGAATAATCCCCACCCAACATTCTCCTTTTATATCTACAATGTGATGCTCACACATAGAATCAAATTTTACTTTTCTTACAAGTAAACCTGACGACATTGCCGGAAATATTGTTATTGGAATAACATCCCCATGATCATCCTTATTATTCCTTTCTTCGGATGTCATTACCTTTAACTTTGTATTGTAGCCAAAATTTCTTTTGGCCCATAACCTTGCTGCTCTTTTAGGAGTTTCTTTAATACCCGGCCTATCCAAATCCTCCCCGGTACCCTCAAGTATTAAACGAAACCCCTCCTCAATCTTTTTTATATTCATCTTTATTTTCCCTCGTAAGAAATGGGGTCTGATACTCCATTGTTCCTGAACCCTTCCAAACGTTCCTGACAGGCCCCACAAACACCACACGAAATAGGCTGGTCTTTATAGCACGTTCTCGTCAACTCATAGGGAACTTTGTTGGCAAGACCCCATTTAAGAATACTTGTCTTGTCCCCATCAATAAAAGGGGCAATAATTTCCACTCTACGATCTGTTCCAAGATATATGGCTGTGTCTATTGCTTTAAAAAATTCCTTCCGACAATCAGCATATATTGCATGATCTCCCTGGTGGATACCTATTGCTATCTTTTGTGCCCCTACCGACCACGCAAGGCCGGCAAGGATAGTCAAGAAAATCATATTACGACCCGGGACAACTGTCCTGCTCATTGTTTCATCAGAGTAGTGGCCTTCAGGTATATCTCCCCCTGATTTCAAAAGATCGGATTTAAAACCCGACATAATTAGAGCAAGGTCGAAAGAAAAAAGGTTGACCTTGTAGTGTTCGGCAACAAGTTCTGCAGCACGGTTCTCGTAAAGATTGTGTTTTGAGCCATAACGAAATGCGACACAAATCACTTCGTGCCCTCTGCGTAACAATTTTCCGAGCATTGTGGTAGAATCCATCCCTCCCGACAATGCCATCACAACTTTCTCGCTCATATCGCTTCCTCCTTTACAAATATTTTACATGCTTTAACTATCAACCTGACTATCTTCATAAACTCCGGATCGTCCTTAGATAAAAAAGCTGGGTCTCTGATCCAGCTCTCTTCTGCATAACACGCTAAACAACGTGCTTTTCTAACAGACGCAAATCCGAATTGACTCAACCGTCTAAAATTCCTCAAGTCCATGTAAAGAATTAAATCTGCTTTGTTTAACATATCTTTTGTAACAACTCTACTTCTATGCCCGCTCAAATCAAATCCCAATTTATGCATAGCATCACGCATACTTTTTGCCGCTCTTTGGTTGGCTACAGTAAACCCGGCACTTTCTACATCCACTCCCAAAGATTTCAACACAGCTTCGGCAGCAGGTGATCTATACTTATTTCCATGACATAAAACTAAAACTTTCATTTAAAATAACCTCCTAATAGGTTTCTTAGAACCCCCACCTGCTTCAATAAATTTTCCGGTTAAGATCAACTTGATATTGTCTTCAATTTGACTTCTACTAAGTACCCCATGATAACATGTCGCTCTATACCTTACCTCCATCCAATGAATATATTTTTCAAACTTAGGGAATTTTCTATTTTTATAAAGACGTTTATATAAAGCAACAGCAGGTTCCCTGGTGCTTAAAGCCGCATTTAAATAATCTTTGCACCATTCCAAAGTTGTTAAAAATTCATCTTCGTCCAGTGTACCTGGAAAATGTCTAAACTCTATTGTATCTGTTTCCATTAATTGTCTAATATTCACAGCACAACGAGCTGATAAATGCCACAAAGGCCTTCCTCCTGGACCAATAGGGACTTCCGCTTTAAAGAATTCAGGAATTGTTGTAGAACTCAACTGTAAATTAAGTCTTTTTTTAGTAGTTACAGTATGATGGGAAACACATCTACGTTTGTACCTCTTAACAGCTCCTTCAAAATCTTCTTCAATAGGGTACTCCAAACAACTTGGATAAGGTATAGGCTCGATTAAATTTAATACTTCATAATTCTCAACATTGTACTTTGCAAGCATCTTCAGTAATTTTAAATTATCTTTCAATCCAGGAACCCTAATATGAATGTGAAGATTGGAGCGATGATTAACAACTAAATTAGGTAAATAACATGCCTTCAATCCCCGCAATATTTCTACCTGCCCCGCAGCAGTATCAGTAGGTTCTGTTTGAAACTCTCCCCCAAACTTATAACTTTTGCCAGAGGGATCTGCCGCAATCCCGTTACTATTCATCACAGTAACGTCTTTAGTATCAATTATAACTCCTTTCGGAGGTACCTTACGTTTATCCCAATCCCCTAATTCGTGCTCGGCACCATACGTCCATTTTTTAACAAGTTTTATTTTCATCTAAATTTCCTTTGCAAAAATGGGAACCCCAACGAGCTGTTTTTCGTTGGGGTTTTACAACAATCCGACCTTGATAGAATTATTTTTTTGTTGCCGTGATTACTCCGGTCTTGCTTTCGGTGAATACCACACCTCTCTTGGCTTTCAAAAACTGGATGTGGCCTCTGACCCTGGAAGACTCGACTCCAGAGTTCTTTATGATGGTCTCTATAGTACCTCCCTTGGCAAGAGCCCCATCAATAATGAATCCCTGGGAACCAGGTCTGTGTCCACCGAACTTTGAAATTTCCCCAGTTGCTTTCTTCGCCGCAGGGGCCTTACCCTTTACTGCTTTTGTATCTGGAACTTCTGCTCCTTTTGTTACTTTTACCTTCATCTCTTCCTCCTTTGTGAAGCCCATACACTTCTTGTAAAGCGCTGGGTCCTCTTCTTTGCACATCTGGCAATCGAAAACGTTAATACTATGTTGCCCAAACCCTGGGCACTCTTCCCTTTCCTTTTTGAACTTGTCCTCAACTTCTTCTACAATCTTTTTAAGTTTTATCTTTAACACTTCCTCACCTCCCTTTCATCCTATCCTTATAAATATTATAATGCATTAAAGACAAGAAGTAAAGCAAAAAACACAAATTATCCTATTTTTTCTTTTTATTTAAATATAAACTTCCCTTATATGGCAAATCCATCGAGGCATGATTTCAGCCTCTTCACGTCCTCTTGACCCAGCTCTCCGGTATCCTTCACTCCCTGAATCCTGACAGACTTCACCGTGTTGAAATACACCGACAGCTCCTGCTCCCGCTCCCATCGCTCACGATCACTGACATCAGAATCAAGAGCAAGGAACACGGTAACATCCGGCTTGAAAC
>Ga0209048_10005727_pt1 | contig 11707 bp, 10 predicted proteins | sample FrelakmetCRP12CR_FD_187146 | JGI IMG/M metagenome (GOLD analysis project Ga0209048, IMG submission 187146) | Freshwater lake sediment microbial communities from the University of Notre Dame, USA, for methane emissions studies - CRP12 CR (SPAdes)... | ecosystem: Environmental > Aquatic >... | reverse complement strand
CCGCCGGTGACGTCCCCGTCGACGTCCCCGTCGACGTCGGAGTCGACGACGGAGTTGGCGACGGAGTTGGCGACGTCGTCGCAGATGCGGCAGGCGGTCCGGACGGAGCCGACGCCGAAGGTGCGGCGGTGGCGTCGCCTGCTCGGACGGCCCGGCGGAACGCCGTAGCGACCATCCGGCCCATCCGGTCGTGCACGGCCATGAGGTGGCGGTGGAGCCGGAGGTGGGTCGACCGCTGCTCGAACTCGAGCGAGGCGTAGGCGAGGCCGCCGAAGGGGATCGGTAGCCAGAAGTTCACGGCCCGGTAGGCGAGCACGGCCGACAGCGCCGGTCCGCCGGCCACTCCGAAGCCGGCCAACATGGTGACCAGCACGAACTCCACCACTCCCAGGCCGCCGGGGGTGATCGGGATGGCGGCCAGGATGTTGGCCAGCCCGTAGGCGGTCAGCAGGTCCACCGGCGAGATGAAGTGGCTGAAGGCGGCGACGAACACCCAGAGCGAGGCGGCGTCCAGGAGCCAGTTGGCCGCGGCCCATCCGCCGGCCCGCCACAGCAGCGGGCGGTCGTCCACCAGCACGGCGAAGCGCGTGGCCAACCGCTCGACCAGTGAGGTGAACCGGTCGGCGTCGAGGAAGCGGATGTGCTCCGACACGGACCGGATGATCCGACTGGCCCGCTCCTGGCCCCGTGTGAGCAGGTAGAAGAGCCCGCCGAAGGCACCGAGCAGCACCACGCCGACGGTGGCGGCCACCACCACCAGGATCGACGCGGACGTCGAGCCGTGCCCGTAGAGCCCGGCCGGCACGTGGAACCCGTGGAGGATCAGGAATGCCACCAGGGAGAACCAGAAGATGACGTTCAGGACGACGGCGGAGCCGATGCCCTGGGTGCCGAGGGCGAATCCGGTGTCGGCCCCGGTGACCCCGGACTGGGTGAGCAGGCGGTAGCCGAGGGCCGCCCCCGGGGCTGTCCCCCCGGGTGAGACGTGGCTCAGCGCCAGGGTCGACAGGTTGATGCGGAAGAGCCGGAAGCGCTTCGGCCCGTCCTCGGGGAGCACGGCATGGGTGAGCTGGGTGTAGGCGGTGAGTGCGGCGATCTCCAGGAGGACGCCGAGGGCCAGGTAGGCCACGTTGATGTGGGCGAGCGCCCCCACCTGGCTGCGGTGGCTGGCCACGACGGGCAACACCACATAGAAGGCGAAGAGGAAGACCAGGACGGTGCCGACACTGAGCCGGACCTCACGGCGCACGAAGGGTCCCCGGTGCCACCACCGGTGCCGTGGGGCGCCACCCCCCGGTTCTCCCTCCGGCCCCTCTGCCGTCGCGGCCTCCATCGTTCACATGTTGGCACGGCGCGACCCCTCGGACCTGCCATGCTGAGTACGTGGTGGACCCGGACGACCTGCGTGGCGGAGGTGTGGACAGCCCGCCGACCATCGTGAGCGAGACCCAGGTCGAGCGGCTGGACCGCGGGGTGGGCCCCGAAGCGTCCCGGCGGGAGCGGCTCTTCGCGGCGGCGTCGGCCAAGGGAGTCCCGCTCCGCACCATCCTGACGGTGGATGCGGTGGTCATTGCCACCTGGGTGCTCTACCGGCTCCTCGGCCGACTGCGCGAAGTCATCCTGTGGGTGCTCATCGCCGCATTCATCGCTCTGGTGCTGAACCCGGCGGTGGCCGCCATGCAGCGGCACCGGTTCCGCCGGGGCGCTGCGGTGGGCGTGGTGTTCGTCACCGCCGTCCTGGTCTTCGGCGGGCTGCTGGCCCTGTTCGGCTACCCCCTGGTCAACTCCCTGACCCACGTGGCCGAGCGGCTTCCCACCATGGTCGACCAGGTCCAGCGGGGCCACGGCTGGCTGGCCCACACCTTGCAGCGCTTCGGTCTCCTGGCCTGGGTGCAGAAGAACGCTCCCAAGCTCAAGGAGTACGCCAACAACCTGGGCAAGCCGGCGCTGTCGCTCGGTGCCAACCTGTCCAAGGCGGTCATCTCGACCATCGTCGCCCTCACCACCATCGCCTTCCTCTCGCTCTTCATGCTCCTGGAGGCCCCGGTCATGCGCCAGGCCGCACTCGGGGCGATGCACCCGAGGCTGCGCGAGACGGTCAACGACGTGTCGAGCACGGTCTCCCGCTCGGTCACCGCCTATGTGCTCGGCACGGCGGCCATGGGGCTCCTGTTCGGCCTGGTGATCCTGGTCACCATGGTCGCCCTGGGGGTGCCGTTCGCCCTGCTCATCAGCTTGTGGGTGGCGCTGGTGGCCATGATCCCCCTGGTCGGCGGCCTCATCGCCGGGGTCCCGGCCGTGGTCCTGGCCTTCCTGCACTCGCCGACAGCCGGCGTGGTGACGCTGGTGGTGTTCATCGGGTTCCAGCTGACAGAGAACCACTTCCTCTACCCGGTGGTGATGAGCCGGACGGTGCGGATGAACCCGCTGTGGGTGCTCCTGTCGGTCCTGGTCGGGGCCAACCTCGGCGGTGTCTTCGGATCGACGCTGGGGGCACTGACCGGGGCCCTGGTCGCCATTCCGGTGGGCGGGGCCATCCAGGTCGTGTTCCGGGAGGTGTGGGACCGGACCCGTGCCGTGCCGGCCGAACCGGTGTGGGCCGAACCCCCGCCCGGGTCCGGCCCGACCGCACCGGCACCTGGCGATGCCGAGGGTGCCCGCTAGCCCGACTCTGCCACTGGCCCGACCGTCCCGTAAGCTACGCCGATGCATGTCCTGGTGGTGCTGCCCACCTACAACGAGTCCGAGAACATCGATCACGTGCTGCGTCGGATCCGGGCGTCGCTGCCCGAGGCCACCGTCCTCGTCGTCGACGACGGCAGCCCCGACGGCACCGCGGACCTGGCCGAGATCCTGGGCAAGGAGCTCGGGAACATCGAGGTGATGCGCCGGGCCGCCAAGTCGGGACTGGGGAGCGCCTACCGGGCAGGGTTCGCATGGGGTCTCGGACGGGGATACGACGCCTGCATCGAAATGGACGCCGACCTCTCCCACGAGCCCGAGGCACTGCCGTCGCTGGTGGCCCCGCTGTCCCAGGGCAACGAGTTGGTCATCGGCTCCCGGTACATCCCCGGGGGCGTCATCCCCAACTGGGCGTGGCACCGTCGCCTGCTGTCGCGGGGTGGCAATCTCTACGCCTCCACCGTGCTCGGGCTGGGGGTGTCCGACGCCACCGCCGGGTTCCGAGCCTACGCGGCACCCCTGCTCAGGCGCATCGACCTCGACGCGGTCCGGGCCGAGGGCTACGGCTTCCAGATCGAGATGACCTACGCCGCCCGACGGGCCGGCGCACCCATCCTCGAGGTGCCGATCCGGTTCGTCGACCGGGTGGAGGGCGAGTCCAAGATGTCGACGTTCATCGTGGTCGAGGCGCTCGGCCTGGTGACCCTGTGGGCGCTCCAGCGGCTGGTGGGCTACCGCCGGGGCCAACCTCGGGCCGTGCGCTCCTGATGCTCCTGTCGTGACGGAGTCGGTGCGCGTCCTCGTCGTCGACGACGAGCCCTACATCACCGACGTCCTGTCCTCGGCCCTCGTGTTCGAGGGATTCGTCACCGAGGAGGCCTCGACCGGGCGCGAGGCGCTGGCCATGGCCCGGACCGGTGAGTTCGACTGCATCGTCCTCGACGTCATGCTCCCGGACGGGGACGGATTCGACGTCTGCCGCAGGCTGCGGGCCGAGGACATCGCCACGCCCGTGCTGTTCCTCACCGCCCGCGACGCCGGAGCCGACAAGTTGACCGGCCTCGCGCTCGGGGACGACTACGTCACCAAGCCGTTCAGCATCGAGGAGCTGGTGGCCCGGATCCGGGCCGTGCTCCGCCGGACGACCGTAGCGGCTGGTGACCCCCGACGGCTCAGGTTCGCCGATGTGGTGATCGACCTCGATACCCACGAGGTGTGGCGGGCCGGAGAACCGGTCTCGCTGACCGCCACCGAATTCAATCTCCTGGTTTTCCTGGCTTCCAACCCGCGTCGGGTGGTGTCCAAGATGCAGATCCTGTCGGAAGTGTGGGACGAGGGCTTCGAGGGAGACTCCAACATCGTCGAGATCTATATCTCCTACCTGCGCAAGAAGATCGACCGGCATGGTCCACCGCTGATCCGCACCGTCCGGGGCGTCGGCTACTCGTTGCGGGAGCCCCGACCGTGACCCTCCGTCGCCGGCTGGTGGTCACCATGGTGGCACTGGTCGCGGTCGGCCTCATCGCGGTGGACGTGATCACACTCACCTCGCTCCACTCGTTCCTGTACGGGCGGGTGGACAGCCAGTTGACGACGGCCGCCCACCAGGTGGCGGCCCTGGAGCTCCGGGCCCAGGTGCGGGGTCAGCCGGTCACCGCCCGCGAGATCAGCGAGCGGGTCAGTCCCGACGTCTACGTGGAGGTGCTCGACCGTCGCGGGGTGCCGGGGGTGGTGAAGCCGTCGGGATCGAGCCTCCAGGCCGACCCGCGACCGCGTCTCCCCGACCCCCTGCCGGTCCGTCCGCTGTCCGGCAACTACGACGTCGACGTGCCGTCCCAGGTCTACCGCCCGGCGACCAGCGCCATCACCGTGGGCGCCGTGGTCAGCCACGGCCAGCGCCGCCGCGGCACCGGCGGTCCCGGGTACCGGCTGCTTCCCGTGGCCATCCCCGACGGGACCCTCGTCGTGGCCACCCGCCTGGACTCGGTCACGGCCACCCTCGACTCCCTCCGGGCCCTGGAGATCGGGCTGACGGTGGGACTGCTGGCGCTCCTGGTCGTGCTGATCGCGGTGATCGTCCGACGCGGCCTCCGTCCGCTCGAGGACATGTCCCGTGAGGCCGACGCCATCGCCGAGGGGGACCTGACCCGCCGGGTGCACCCGAGTGACGGAACCACCGAGATCTCGCGCCTGGGACGGGCCCTCAACGGAATGCTGGCCCAGATCGAGACGGCCTTCGCCCAGCGGGCGGGGTCCGAAGAGCGGCTCCGCAGCTTCCTGGCCGACGCGTCCCACGAGCTCCGTACGCCGCTGACGTCGATCCAGGGCTACGCCGAGCTGCTCCGCAAGGACGCCCTGCCCGACGGCGCGGCCCGGGACCGGGCGCTGGCACGCATCGAGCAGGAGGCGGCGCGCATGGGCGTCCTGGTGGGGGACCTGGCCGTTCTGGCCCGTGAAGGCGAGGGCCCGGCGCCCGAACTGACCCCGGTGGACCTGGCCGCCGTGGTGGCCGAGGTGGTGGACGACGCCCGCATCATCGACGGCTCCCGGACGATCGTCCTCGAGGGCGGGGATCCCGTGCCCGTGCTGGGCGACCCCGCCCGCCTCGAGCAGCTCGTGCACAACCTGGTCGGCAATGCCCTGTCCCACACCCCGGCCGGCACCCCGGTCGAGGTGCGCGTGGTGGCCGAGGGGGAACGCGCCCGGCTCGTGGTCCGGGACCACGGGCCGGGGATGGACGCCGACCAGGCGGCACGGGTCTTCGACCGGTTCTACCGGGGGAGTGCGGCGAGCCGGGACTCGGGTTCGGGACTCGGGCTGTTCATCGTGGCCAGTCTGGCCCGCACCTTCGGGGGCGAGGCCGCGGTGGAGTCCGCTCCCGGCGAAGGGGCGGCCTTCACCGTGGTACTCCCGCTCGACGCCGCGGCCCGAACTTCCGGGACCGGACCGGTGGACCGGGACCACGCCGAGGGCATCACTCCGGACGGACACGGTGACGGCGCCGTGGCCGAGGCGGTGCCCGCCCCTGCTGTGCCGGGACAGGCCGCGAGCCGGAGATGATCGGACCCATGCTGGCGACCATCGACCGGGGGAGCGGACCACCGGTGCTCCTCCTGCACGGCCAGCCCGGCTCGGGCGCCTCCTGGGACCTGGTGACCGACCTGTTGTCCGACGGGTTCCGGGTCATCGCCCCGGACCGTCCGGGCTACGGGGCCACCGACGGCGAGGCCCGGGGCCTGGCCGACAACGCCGCGTTGGCCGCCGACCTGCTCGACGCTCTGGGCACCGGACCGACCACGATCGTCGCCCACAGCTGGTCCGGTGGTGCCGCCGTGCTTCTGGCCGACCTTCGGCCCGACCTGGTGCACTCCCTGGTCCTGGTCGGGGCGGCCTGCACCCCGGACAGCCTGGACACCGCCGACCGCCTGCTGGCCCTTCCGTTCCTCGGCGAGGCCCTGACCGTCGCCGGTCTCCTGGCCCTGGGCGAGGTGCTGCCGAAGGTGCGGCGGCTGGCGCCCCGGGTGCCCGACCGGTTCCGCGACCGGTATCGGGCCGCCCTGCCCGACCAGGGAGTGCTCGGCGGCCAGCGGGGCGCGCTCGGTCGGCACCGCCGGACGTTCGTGACCGAGCAGCGGGCGCTCCTCGCCGAGATCCCCCAGGTGTACGCCACGTTGGGGCGGATCCGGGTGCCCACGGCCGTGGTGGTGGGTGAGTGGGACCTGGTGGTGCGACCGTCCGCCGGACGAACCCTGGCGTCAGCGATCCCCGGGGCCGAACTGGTCGAGATCCCCCGGGCCGGCCACTTCGTCGCCCGTGACACGCCCGAGCTGCTGGCCGAGGTGGTCGCCCGCTACGGGAGGGACGCCGGCACCCCCTGACCCCGTCGTGCCGGACCGTGGGGAGGACGGCCGCAGCTCACGACGCGCGGCGGTCGGATGTCCTGGCCGGTGGGTCAGCCGGTCGGGTGGTCCGTGTCGAAGGTGCGCCCCGGGGCGAGGGCGTCGAACACGGCGCTGAACTTGAGCCGGGTCTCGAGGAGTTCGGTCGCCGGGTCGGACCCGGCCACGATCCCCACGCCGGCGGTCATCCGCACCGTCCGACCGTCGACGGTCATGGCTCGGATTCCTACCATCCACCGGCCGTCCCCGGACGCGTCGACGTAGCCGACCGGCCCGGCGTAGGCGCCCCGCGGCGTCCGCTCGAGACGGTGGATCAGCTCGGTCGCAGCCTGGCGGGGCACGCCGCCGACCGCCGGGGTCGGGTGCAGGCGGGCGGCCAGGTGCAGTGCGCTGGGCATGCTCCCGTCCGGACCGGGCCGGAGGGTGCCGTGGACGGCCGTGCCGAGATGGGTGATGGTGTGGAGGTGGACCAGTTCGGGCCGGTCGGGCACGGTGAGCTCCGCGCTCAGTGGAGCCAGCTCGTCCCGGATGGCGTCGACCACCAGGCGGTGCTCCTCGCCGTCCTTGGCCGACTCGAGGAGGGTCTCCGGGAGCCCGCTCCCGGTGTCGTGGAACCGGTCGGTCGTCCCGGCCAGCGGCCGACTCCGGAACCGGTCGCCCGTCCGCTCGACCAGGAGCTCCGGACTGGCGCCGACGAACCGGCCGGCGTCCGTGGGCAGGGCGAACACGGTGCAGTTCGGCTCCAGGGCTCCCCACCGGCGGAGCAGCGCCGGGACGTCGACGTCGTGGTCCAGGTGCACGTCGACGCTCCGGGACAGGACGACCTTGACCAGCTCGTCCCGGTGGATGGCGTCGACCGCCGATGCCACCGACGCCACGAAGTCGGCGTCGGTCGACCGTGGCTCGATCACCGGGGCGCCGGGCGGGACGTCGCCGGGCGGGACGGCGGCTCGTGCCACCAGCAGGTCTCGGAGCGAGGCCCCGGCGGCCGGGTCGTCGGGGTCGGGCAGGCCGTTTCCGTCGGGGGTCACCGTGGTGGCCCACTCGGTGCCGTCCTGCTCGCAGCAGTAGGTGAGCTCCGGGACCACGAGTGACGACGGGCACTCCCGGTCGAACGGCAGGGCGCCGAAGGCCATCACGGCATGCCCCAGGGCGCCCGACGCGGCACCGGCCCGGTCGTCGCACGGGACGGCGGCCAGCCGGGCGGTGACGGTGTCGATGCCGACGGCATCGACGAGACCGCCGGGGAGGTCGAGGGTCAGTGCCCGACCGAGCCCGACCAGGACCCGACCTCCGCCGGCGAGCAGCACCCCTGATGCACCGGCCAGGGCGAACGGGTCGAGCGGTGCTCCCTGGGGGAGCAGGATGCGGACGGCCTGCGTCGTCGGGCGGTCGGACGGGACGGCGCCCCGCACCGGTGCCGAGGTCGACGGGGACCGGGCGGTCATGGGCGTCCGCTCCGAGTGGCGGTGATCAGCTGGCTCAGGCCGCCGGACAGCCCACGGCGGTTGACCGACGAGAACCCGGCCTCCTGCAGCATGGAGCGGAGCTCCTCGGTCGACGGGAGGTAGGCGGTCGACGTGGGCAGGTACCGGTAGGCCGAGCGGTCCGACAGCAGGCCTCCGATGATCGGGACGACATGACGGAACCAGATCCGGTGCCCCAACAGGAGCAGCCCCGAGTCGGGCTCGGACACCTCGAGCAGGCTGATCCTCCCCCCTGGCCGGACGATCCGAGCGAACTCGTGGAACACGGCCCCGAGGTCGGTGAAGTTGCGGAGGGCGTAGCCGCAGGTGATCCCGTCGACCGAGCCCGTGGCCACCGGGAGTGCGGCACCGTTGGCCTGGGCCAGGGGCGACCTGGTGTGGTTGGCGGCCAGCATCCCCCACGACAGGTCCATGCCGAGCGATCGGTAGCCGCCTGCCTCCAGGAGCTTCAGGAAGTCGCCGGTCCCGCAGGCCAGGTCGAGGACGGTGGAGCCGGTCGGGAGGGCCAGGGCCCGGAGCGACTGCTTGCGCCAACGCACGTCGAGGCCGAACGTCATGGTCCGGTTCACCAGGTCGTACCGGGGGGCGATGGCGTCGAACATCGAGCGGACCAGCGCGGTCTTGGCCTCGCCCGTCGGCAGGTCCACGTCACGGGCCCGGGCTGCCGCGTCGAGGGAGATGCTGGTCGAGGTCGGGCCCGCAGGACCCGTCCCCGGCATGCCGTCTGCTCCGATGGCGCCGGTCATCGTCCGACCTCCCCTTGGGCGTCGGCCGACTGCAGCATCTGCTCGGTGTCGTCGGCCTCGATCCGGCTCCACACCGCCTGACGCTCCTCCTCGGACCCGACCCGCTCGACGTGCTCGAGCGCCGCCTTGACCAGGGTGCGGGTGAAGTGGTGTCCCACCAGGGTGTTCACCGCCGGGAGCAGCGAGGCGTAGGCCTGGAGGAGGCCGTCGACGGCCGGGTCGCCGGTGGCCGCCCCCGGGAGGCCGTCGGTCGAGCGGCTGAGCGCATCGGGAAGGGCGCCGTGCCGCAGCGGCTCGCGGACGTGGCGGGCGAAGAGCTCGACCGCCTCACGGGCCACTGCCTCGGTGGCCTGGTTGTGCCGACGGGCCAGGTCCATCAGGTCCGACAGCGGGATGCCCCACTCGAGCATCAGCAGGCCGGCCCGTGAGGCGGCCACGTCCTCCTCGGTGTAGCGCTCCTGGCCGGCCACCCGGGTCGGGATGAAGAGGCCCTCGGCCTCGATGGCCTTGACCAGGGCCAGGGGCATCCCGGTGGCGTCGGCCAGCTCGGTGAGCGAGTAGGTCCGCTGGTCGGCATCGTCGCCGGTGTCGCCCTCAGTCATTCCGACGCCGGCGGCCCGGGACGGGTAGGGCACGTCGTCGGCCGCCTCGTGGGCACCGGTCAGGGCGGGACCGGTGGTCGGCGGGAGCCCCGACAGCTGCCCGAGGAGTGCCTCGTCGGCCGCGTCGAGCTCCCCGGTCACGAGCCTGGCGATGGTGGCCAGGGTGAACCCGCGCTGCTGGAGCGAGCGGATCCGGGTCAGACGGTCGAGGTGGTCCTGGCCGTACCAGGCGATCCTGCCCTGGCGGCGGGGAGGCTCGAGGAGCCCTTTGCTCTGGTAGTACCGGATGGTGTCCACCGACACGTCGGCCTGCGCCGACAGCTGCTCGACCCGCATCTCCATGCCATCACTCTAGGAGTAATCGCTCACATTGTCGGAGCAGGTCGACCCCTACCCGGCTGACCTGGGTCCGATGCCCCGGGACCCGGGGAATCGGGCCCTGGGGCAGCCGCTCAGGCGTAGTAGCGGTAGACGACCTGGGCGACACAGCTGGGCTTGGTCGACCCCTCGGTCTCGAGGGTGAGGTCGAGCACGACCTGCACGCCGCCGGTCACGTCCTCGACCTCGGCCACGGCGGCGCCCACCCGCAACCTGCTCCCGACCATGACCGGCGAGGGGAAGCGGACCTTGTTGCAGCCGTAGTTGACCCCCATCGAGATCCCGTCAACGTGGAGGACCTGGCCGAGGAGCACGGGGGCCAGCGCCAGGGTGAGGTAGCCGTGGGCGATGGGCCCGCCGAAGGGGCCGTTCTTGGCCGCCTCGGGGTCGACGTGGATCCACTGGTGGTCGCCGGTGGCGTCGGCGAACAGGTTGACCTGCGCCTGGTCGACGACGTGCCACTGGCTGTAGCCGAGGTGGGTCCCGACCAGGTCCTTGAACGATTCGATTCCATGCACGCTGGTAGCCATGCCCTGACTGTAGGTGAGGGACGTCAGGGCCGACCACCCGACGCTCAGGTCGCCGGAGCCGGTGAGGCTGGCCTACGGCCCGGCGACAGTGACTCCTCACCGGGGACGGGTCGGTACGATCGTGCCGTGTACGAAGAGCACCAGCATCGCAACATCAGCGGGGGCGGGGCGCGAGCCGCCGTCTTCGGCATCAGCGACGGGCTGGTCTCGAACGTCTCGCTCATCCTGGGCATGGCCGGCGCCCACTCCACCGCGGGCGCCGTCCGGCTGGCCGGCATCGCCGGGCTCATCGGCGGGGCGTTCTCGATGGCCACCGGCGAGTATGTGTCGATGCGGGCGCAGTCGGAGTTGATGGAGCGCGAGCTCGACGTCGAGCGCAAGGCGATCCTGTCCGACCCCGAGGACGAGCGTCGGGAGCTCGCGGCTCTCTACCGGAGCCGGGGGATCGAGCCGGACCTGGCCGACGAGCTCTCCAGCAAGATGATGCAGGACCCCGAGCTGGCGCTCGAGACCCACGCCCGCGAGGAGCTGGGCTTCACCCCCGGGGACACCGGCAAGCCCTTCGAAGCGGCGCTGTCGTCCTTCGTGATGTTCGCCATCGGCGCCTTCATTCCCCTGCTGCCCTGGCTGGTGACGGGCGGCACGACCGCGCTGCTGTGGTCGGTGGCGCTGGGAGCGGTGGCCTCGCTCGGCGTCGGAGCCGCCCTGTCGATCTTCACCGGGCGTTCGTGGGCGTGGTCGGCCACCCGCCAGCTCCTCATCTCGGCGGCGGCGGCGTCGGTCACCTACACGATCGGCCACCTGGTCGGATCGGGCTAGCCGTCCGGCACCGACGCTCCACCTCGCCGGAAGGACGCTCCACGGTCAGCCCCGTCCGGTAGCGGGGACCACAGCCACATAGGACCGGTCGACGTGGTCGGTGGTGAACCCCATCGACCGGTACATGTTCACGGCCGCCACGTTGGCGGAGTCGACGTAGAGCATCCCGTGGCGGATCCCCTGCGAGGCCAGCCAGTCCAGGCCGGCACGGGTCAGGGCCCGGCCCCATCCCCGGCCGTGGAAGTCCGGGTCCACCGAGATCACGTAGATCTCACCCAGGGGCGGCCGGGGCTCGGTGTGGACCTTCGTCCAGCACGATCCGGCGATGCGCCCGTCGACCTCGAGGACGCGGAACCCCTCGGCGTCGAACCACGGCTCGCCCTCGCGGGCCTCGATGGTGGCGAGGTCCCAGAGCCCCTGTTCCGGGTGCCCGACGAACGCCCGGTTGTTGGCCGTGACCCAGGCCTGCTCGTCGACGCCGACCCGGAACGGCCGAGTGGTGACCGACGGTTCGCCGGCGGCAGGTGCCGGTAGTGGCAGCGGACAGCGCATCTGGAGCAGGTC
>Ga0209048_10005726_pt1 | contig 11710 bp, 8 predicted proteins | sample FrelakmetCRP12CR_FD_187146 | JGI IMG/M metagenome (GOLD analysis project Ga0209048, IMG submission 187146) | Freshwater lake sediment microbial communities from the University of Notre Dame, USA, for methane emissions studies - CRP12 CR (SPAdes)... | ecosystem: Environmental > Aquatic >... | reverse complement strand
TGTCGCCGCCGTGACCATTGATCATGTGACAAGTGAAGCAGCGCAGGTCTTTCATGAGCTGCCCCGCGTGGCCCGCAGGCTCGTATTTTGTCTGCTGGACCGAGGCAATCCGCATGGCAGGCGGTTGCGTTTGCGCGCGGTCGGTGAGCGCCAGCAGCGCGGTGGTGATCGCATCCACCTGCTGCGGCGTCAGCTTGAACTGCGGCATCTTCAGCGTCGGCCCGAAAGACCGTGGGTTGCGTACCTTGGCACTAACATATCCCGGAAGGCTGCGCTCCACTCCCTCCACGAACAGGAGTTGCGACATCGGCTTGCTGCCGATGCGGCTCAGCTCCGGGGCAAAGTTTTCCGGCTTCTTGATGCCGTTGATTTCGTGGCAACTGGCGCACCCATTCTCCAGGACGAGCCGCTTGCCATGTTCAATCTGCTGCGGCGTGGCGGGATCGAGATGTACGTTGGCGAGGAAGTCGGGTTCCGTCTTCGACTCCAGGAAACCGGTCATGGTTGCCACTTGCGCGGGATCGAAGCGGTAGTGCGGCATCATGGTTGCCGGATCGTAGTGGTTCGGATTCGCCACCCAATCCTGCAGCCATTCCGGCTTTGCCTTGGTGCCGATGCCGGTCAATTCCGGCCCAACATTGCCGCCGACCAGCATTCCGGCAGCGTTTTGCATGGCGTGGCACGACGCGCAGAAGGACTGCCCGTACAACGAAGTGCCCGCAGCCGGGTCGGCCGTGGCTTTCGCATCAGCCATCACCGGCTGAAGCGGCGGCTCGATCGTCGCGCTCTGCGCGATGATGAACGCCGAAATGTCGCGCGCGTCGTCGTCGCTCAGATGGTAGTTAGGCATGGTCGCCGTGCCGGCGTACGCCTGAGGGTCTTTGATCCAGGCATAGACCCACTCGCGGGTCGTCTTGTCGGCCACATGTTTCAGCGAAGGCGGGTCGTCATCGGGGAGGATGTAAGTTCCGTCCGCCTGCTTGATGGTGTGGCAGTGCGTGCAGCCGGAACTGGAGATCAGCTGCCGGCCCTGGTTGAGGAACGGGGTGGCGGTCTGTTTCTCCAGATGGCATTGGCCGCAACCGGCCTCGATGTACTTCGCCGGAAGCAGCGGCTGTTCCCATTGTTCGGTGGCGCTATGCGCCTCCTCGACGGTGGTAGCGGCACCCTGTCCCCGATGGCACGTGGTGCAGCCAAACTCGGTCAGCGAGTGCGGAATTGCGGGATGCTTACGGAAGGCTACCGCGCTGACATCGTTCAGGCTGGCCTCCTTCAATCCGAGATGGCAGGTCGTGCAGCGGTCGGTCACTTGCTGCTCGGGAATCCATATCTGCTGGATGCCGCCCTGGAAGTGGCGTTCCAAGGTGACGGCATCGGCGCGTCCGCGGATTAGGTGCAAGTATTGCTTCTGATAATGACGCCAGGGGCTGAAGTAGTTCTTGGCTGGCGAGATGGCGAGCAGCACCAGGAGGATAAGACTTGCTGAGCCGAAGGCGCGCGCGCTGTCTCCGAAGAAGAACCGCCACAGTGATTTGAGTTTGTCTTTCATCGCAGCTCAGGCCCTCCAGGGCAGGACCCACGACCATCCCGGGCCGCGGAAGAAGGTTCCGATGGCGGTCAGTACGAACAGTTCAACCAGGAACCAGGTCATAATCCAGAAAGAAAGCGGTTTGCGCACCAGCCATTGCCGGAACCCTTTTGCGGTTTGCGGATCGGTTCGCGCCGCCAGCAGCATGAAGGCCGCTACGATGAGCGTCGGCACCAGAGCTACCCACACGTCGAAGACAGCCAGGAAAATGCAGAAGACCACCACCACGATTCCGAAGATTCGCAGGCGTTTTGCCTTGTCGCGCAGCCACAAGCCTTCGGCTTCCACATTGATGTTGAAGTAGGGAATGACGATGAGCGCCATCACCACCAGTCCGGGTATGAGCACACCTGCTACAACCGGCGGGAAATAGTGCAGCAGTTCCTGCAAGCCCAGGAAATACCAGGGAGCTTTCGCAGGATTGGGCGTGTGCATGGGATCGGCAAGGCCTTCCAGCGGCGCGTCCCATAGCAGCGACGTTACGACCAGCGCAATCGCGAGCACTTGAATAGCGACAGCCGCTCGAAAGAAGACTTCGGGATAAGTCATCACCCGGTCTTCATCCTGCACCCGCACCTGGGGCGAGGTGCGCTTGGTGATGAACGCTATCCGGCGAGGCGTCTTCCGCACGTCGGAATCCATGACGGCTACAAAGTCTTTTGGTTCGCTCATTTGCTCTCCACCTCCGGCGCGGGCTCGCCGGCGTAAATCCCGCCGTCTTTACGGATCCGCCAGAAATGGATGGCGATAAACAGAATGGCGGCGAGCGGCAGGATCACGCAGTGCAGGACATAGAAGCGCAACAAGGCGTTCGCGTTCACCGCGGTCCCACCCAGCATGAGGAAGCGGATTTTACTGCCCATCACCGGAACCGCGGACGCGATGTTGCTTCCCACGGTAACCGCCCAGTACGCAAGCTGGTCCCAGGGCAGCAGATAGCCGGTGTAGCTCAGCAGCAGCGTCAACAGCAGCAGCACCACCCCGACGATCCAGTTGAATTCGCGCGGCGGACGATAGGCCCCGCGATAGAACACCTTGAACATGTGCGCGAACACCAGGAACACCATGGCGTGCGCCGACCAGCGATGCAGGTTGCGCAGGAACACACCGGACGAGACCACGAACTGCAGGTCCTTCATGTCGGCATAGGCCTGCGGGACGGAGGGGTGATAGTACAACATCAGCAAAATGCCGGTGATGACAAGGATGAGGAAAGTTCCCAGCGTCATCGCGCCCAGGTACCAGGTGGCGCTGAACTCCAGGGTGCGCTTGCGCGCCTTGATGGAGAACAGGTGCAGAAATACGTTCTGCTGCACGAACAATGACTTGTGGAGATTACTGTCGCCGGTTCCACTGCGGAAGATGGAGCGCCAGATCCGGTTCTCGCGTACCTGTTCAAGCAGCTGATCGACCGTATTTGCCATGTCAGACCCTCACCAGTTGCTTGATTGCGATTGCATTGCCGCGATCCACCATGAGGTTGCCGTCATCGCTCAGCCACATGCGCAGCCAGGGTAGCGGCCTCGGCGCTGGTCCCTCGATCTTGACGCCGTCCTTCTTGAACTTGCTGCCGTGGCAGGGACAGGCAATGATGCCGAGGTCCGGTTTGTAAGCGGTCAGGCAGCCGAGGTGGGTACAGATGGCCGAAAGCGCGAAGAAGCCTTCCGCCGTGCGCACCACGTAGATGGCCGTCTGCGGGTCGAGGGTGACGGAATCCGGCGCGTAGCGGTCCGGCTTCCCGGCATCGACCACCGGCGACGGTTCGTATAGCACATTCGGCGACAGGTATTGATACCCGAAAGCTGCGGTGCCCAGGGCCGCGACCGCGACCGAGCCAACACCCACCTTGATGAAGAACTGCCGCCGGCTCATCTCTTCGGGGCTGTCGGGAACGGTTGGTTTAGGGTCGTCAGACATAAATCCTCATTCTAGTCATGCTTTGGGGCCTGCTGTCGCCGGCGCGGCGGCCGGCTTGGGCCCATCGAAGCTCTGAATGGTGATGAGCCCAGTCGGTTCCGCTGCGACGAAGTGATACGCCTCCATGGTGATGGTGTTGGCCGGGCAGCGCAGGGCGCACAATCCGCAACGGATGCACCGCGTCTCGTCCTTGAGCATGGCGGTGCCCGCAATGCTGCCCAACTCTGCCGGTTGTATGCCTTCCAGTTCGAAGCTGAACAGTTCAGGATGGTTCGCGATCGCGTCCATGGCATTGCTGTCGAACTGAATGCGGTCCAGCGAAACCAGTTCGAGGCAGTTCTCCGGACAGACATCGACACAGCCGCCGCAGAGCACGCAGTCGGTGCCGTCCTGTTCGCTGCCCTCGAGAATGGTGTTGATGTAGCACTTCAGGCAGCGTTGTGCCTCGGCCATGGCTTCCTGCTCGGTGTAGCAGAGCTCGACCTCCGTCATGCCAGTCCGACGGTCCAGCGGCAGCATGGGAATAGGCTGGCGGTTGATGTTCATGTAGTCCGCCGCCATCTGCCAGCGCTCCAGAATCTGTACTTCAATCTCCGGCTCGGGATGCTTGCAGCCCCGCAGGTACTCATCGATGCCAACGGCAGCGCGCTTTCCGTCGCCGACGCTGTCAATAATCAACCGCGGGCCGAAGGCGCAGTCGCCACCGGCGAACACCCCTGGAGCGGAGGTCATCAAGCTGTCTCGATTTACGTTGACCAGTCCTCGCGGCGAAACTAGGACGCCATCTTCCGGCCGCAGGAATTCGAGATTGGGCGACTGACCGATCGAAAGGATGATGGTGTCGCAGTCAAATTGGGTATCGCTGTTTTCGTAGAACGCGGGGTTGAAGCGGTGGTTCTCGTCGAAAACGTACTTGGTCTTCAGGCACTCGAGGCCCACGACTTTGCCGTCGCGCCCGAGCACCCGCTTCGGGCCGAAACCCGGATGCATGATGATGCCCTCGGTTTCCGCCTCCTCGATCTCTTCCAAGGCGGCCGGCATTTCATCGCGGTTTTCCAGGCAGACGAGGCCGACTTCGCGCGCGCCCATGCGCAGGGCAGACAGCGAGATGTCCATCATCTCGTGGGCGGCCACAGCCTGCGCATTCTCTTCCGACGGCGTGACCTCGCCCGGCGCATCGTGCTGCCGCAGGACTTCGCGAGCGGCGGAGCGGGCGACATCCATGGCGACGTTGCCGCCGCCGATGACCAGCACCTTCTTGCCGATGGTGAACTTGTATCCGAGGTTTACGTTGAGCAGAAATTCGATGCCGCGGTGCACACCATCGAGATCAACGCCCGGTATCGACAAGTCGCGGCTGCGATGGGCACCCACGGCAATCAGCACGGCGTCAAAACCCTGGTGCCTTAGTTCTCCTACCGTGAAGTCGCGGCCGGCTGCGGCGTTCAAGCGCAAGGTGATGTCGCCGGTTTCGAGAATCTCACGCACCTGCGCCTCGACCACGCTTCGCGGCAGACGGTATTCAGGAATGCCGAGGTACAACATTCCCCCGGCAACCGGCGAGGCTTCGAAGATGGTGACCGAGTAGCCCATCAGCGCGAGATCGTGCGCCGCCGAAAGGCCGACCGGGCCGCCTCCAATCACCGCCACTTTGTAGGGAAGCTTGGCCGCCGACCTGGTCGTGGGGGCAACCGGGTGCCGCGACTCCGGCCCATGCCGCTCGGTAAGGAAGCGCTTAAGGGCGCGGATCGAGATTGGACGGTCGATTTGGCCACGTCTGCACGCTGTCTCGCAGGGGTGGGCACAGACGCGGCCGCAGATACTCGCCATGGGATTGGGATCGCGGGCGTAGCGGTAGGCCTCTTCGAAGCGCCCGTCCGCTATCAACGACACGTAACGACCTGCATTGGTGTGTGCAGGACACGCCATCATGCAGGGAAAATTAGTATTCAGCCATTCCCGGTCGACAGTCTTCTTGGCGAAACGACTTAACATCAGCCCTCTCTCGAAACGGGGGTTGTGTGTTTGCCTGGTGCTCAGTAAGAGGGAGGGCGTGCCGGCCAGGGCACGCCCTCCCTAATTGCTATTTCGAGAGGGTGAAATCGACTTTGCCTGTGCCGGCGACCTCCACAGACTTGGTCTGCGGTTTCATGCCTTCATGCCAGGCAACCACGTTGTACTTGCCGTCGGGAACGTTTTCGATTTTGAAATTCCCGCTGGCGTCGGCCTCGGTAAAGAACGGCGTGGGACTGACGATAATGTAGCCCGCCATCTCCGGATGCACGTTGCACAACAGCGATACCACGCCGGGATTGTCGAACTTGAAGGGACGCTTCTCGCCCTTGGGCCAGGTCCCGAGGTTATGACCGAGCTTCTTGTTGCCGCTGATGGAGGGCCAGAAGACGTTGTGTTGCACATTATCGCTGTTGAGGAACTCGACCGTGGTCCCCTGCTGAATGACCTGAACGTGGGGGCTGAACATAAGGCCCTTCTGGTCGATTACTGGTTGTTGTGTGGGAGCGGGAAATGTCTTGCCTTGGATGGTGTCCACGTAGACGACCGACTTGCCGGGCGACACTTTGCCTTCGATTGTGCCGGCGACAGCAGTGGCTGCGAGGGCCGTGACCACTAGAACGGTAATGAGAAAACTGCGCGTCATGAAAGGCTCCTTATGTTAATAGACGAAGTCTAAACCAAACACCAGAGTGTTGGTATGGAACGGATTCAGTGCAACTGGTAGTCCGGTGAGCGGATTGGTGGCAAGCACCACCGACTGCGATGGCCGGAACTGATACTCCATCAACGCCTTGATGTTGGCGTGGATGAGGAACTGTACCCCGGGCGTGAAACGATTGCGGGTGGAGCTGAATGGCCCGTTGAAGGGAGCCCCGGTGAAACCGGATCCGTCGTCGTTGCGGATCAATCCGTTAACACGATCGGCGGTGGAGTTCACGCCGTCGTACCGCATCAGCACCATCATCCACGGATAGGCGAGCCACTCGACCTCGGCGAAACCGCCGCTGAAGGTCGACGGCGTACTGCGGATGAAGCCGGTCGGGACACTCTCGCCAGTATTTTGCAGATTGATGAGGTTGCCCTGGGCATCGATGGGCAGCAGGTTCATGTCGTGCCCGAACATGTACACGCCATTGAACTGCAGGCAGCAGCGATAGTTGAAGGTGAAATTGCCGCCCACGCGATAGAAGGGCTCACGAGCTGTCACCACGGTCGCGGTCCCCTCCGGCGTGGCGCCGAGCAGTCGCTGGACCGAACGGCCATAGGCGTAGAAGCTGCCGAGATTCAGATAGGTGTGGTCGCGCGGACCGCTGGGACCGGCGGCCTGGATGGCCTGACGGCTGGCCTTGTCGCGCTCAAGGTTGAAACGGTAATTGAAAGTGGCGTAGATGTCCTTGAAGTTCGCGTCGGAAGCAATCCCAAGCCCGCCATTGTTGCTGCCCGTAGCCTGCGGCACATAAGGACTCCCGGGGTTGCCGTCCTGTCCCACCCCGCTGGTGTTCTGGTTGATGAAAGCAATCGAGTAGTTATAGCCACCAGTGTGCAGGCCGCCGCTGAGTTCCACGCCCTGCGCCCCGTTGGCAATGGTGAAGTTGTTGTTGACGAACTGCTGCAGCGGGAACAGCGAGTTCACAGCGCCGATATTGGATTGCGTGTAAATATCGTAAGGGCTGATCCAGATGGACTTGGAGGCAGTGAAAGGCAGTTCCAGTTCCATCTGCCCCACGCGAAGGTTGAGCGAATTCCGCGGCAGCTTCATGAGGCGTCCGATATTGACGAACTTGAGATAGGCCTCGCCCAACCCAGCACTGGCGTTGGCGCCACCAACACTGATGTCATTGTCCACCCAGAAGGCGATATCGCTGCCGAAATTGCCCGCACTGAAGAGGCTGAACAAGCCGGTCTCGAAGTCCGCAGTTGGGACAAACGGAGGGAGAGTGCCGGCCGGAGTGAGCTGATTGAAGCGGTTGCGGCTGCCGCCGGTGAATTGCAGATAATTCGTCATTCGAAAACCGATCGGCGGAATACCGGGTATGGTGCCGGGCCAGATAGCTTTGGGCCACAGCTCGGCGTTCGCCGGGGCACCCAGCATGACTGGCGGGATCTTGAGCATCGACTCGTCATCTTTGGGAAACTTGAAGCCCGCGTCCTTGAACGCCTTGCCGAAATCGTTCAGCTTAGGAAAGTTGATATGGCAGGTACTGCAACTGGTGCCGTAAATGCGCGAAAACGCCGGAATGGCGTAGCTGCTGCTGGAGAATACGAGAGCAAGCATGACCAGCATCAGAAAGAGACTTGCCTTACGAGCCGTGTTGAAAGGTCGCTGTGGCATCGTTGGTCCTCCCTCTAAGGTTTGATTTGACAGCCCGGCTGCGGACTTGTCTTGCCGCCGCCAGCCTTTTAAATTCATGCATCGTGAATCCGAGACCTCCGGCCAACAGCAGGGCCACCAACGCTGCAACCATGCTCAGTAGAGCGGCGGTAGGCTGGTCCGTGTCCCCGCCGGGTGGCTGAACTTCGGCCCGGCTCTTGTCTGGCCGGAACGACGCGGCTAGCGTTTTCTGCGCAGGAGGCGTGCCTCCGTCTGCAGCCAGACCCTGGTGGGACAGCGCGATTGTGGCGTCGGGATTCGCCGATTCCGAAGGCGGATAAAGCGTCAGGTACAGATAGACATCCGCCGCTTCGTCCGCGCTCAGGTAGTAAAAAACCGGCATTCTGCCGCGGTAGAGCATCGGCTGCGCGCCCATCAGGACGGGCGCCCCGCGAGTAACCTTCCGGATGAACTCGGAGCGGCTCTTGCGAGCCGTCAAAACGTTCAGCGTCGGGATTGCCCCGTTTGCAAGCTGCTGGGCGTCGGGGTCCGGCCCGGCCGCGCTGTGGCAGATGTGACAAGTGGACTTCACAATGTGCTCGCCTACGCGCACGGGAGATTCCTTCACCGTTAGCTGCTCTCTTTCCGCGCCGGGGACGCCTGCGAGCTGCTTCAGATAGGCGAGGAGCGAACGAACCTCGGATTCGTTGAGGTGCGGGAACGGCGGCATATTCTCGCCGCCACTGTGGAGTCGTTGCAACAACGCGGTGTTGGATTGTTGCGCCAACTTGACTGCCTCCGTGCGGCTGATGTCCATGCCGGCCATCTTCATTCGTGCCATCACCAGCGCGACGGAGGTCGCCCGCACTGGGTTAATCACGGAGTTGATTTCCGGCGGAGCGCCTTGTCCGGATTCGCCGTGGCATCCCTGGCAATTCATGCGGTAGAGGTCGGAGCCACGCAGCTTCAAAGTTTGCGGTGCGCCGCTGTACTGCAGGTCGGGGCGCCACGGTGAAGCTGTCTCTCCCGGCTCGGGCGCGGGAGGACCCAGCTGCCACGTCTTGCCCATGCTGGTTTCGTTGAACGGCCGATTAAGGTGCATGAGCCAACTTTCGCCCGCCACCTTCGTCACCGTAGCCTCTTTGCTCACGATTCCCTTTTCTGGTGGTATGCCCGAGTAGTTCGCCCGCGCAAAAGCGCTGTGCCCAGCCAGCAAAATCACGGCGAAAATCGCGACCCATCGCGATTTCTTCATTAATTGCATCACTGTCCCCCCGTCCAGAGCTCGATCTCAAATCGAGCCTAGGGGGATGCGACAGTGCGGTTGTCAGGGGCTTGTCATCTTCCCGTCAAAAGTTCGCGATTATGTGAATTCCTTCGACACATGAACAATAGCTTGGAAAAAGTTATTGTGCGCTGCAGCCGGCGCCGTACATGCCTGAAAACACTGAGAATGCGGAGCCTTTGCCCGCGGACAGAATCGTGGCCCAAGTCGGAGGAATGGCGGATATCTGTGCATCATGCGAAACCCAGGCCGCGCCATAAGCGTCCCCATCCCCATGGGCAGTGAGGAGACCGGCATGGAACTCCTCGTCGCTCCCGTGTGAGTAGTAGATAGGGTGAAAGTATTACCGGGACAGTCACTCGCTCGCTGTGACGCACGTCACAATGCCTAGTGACATAAGTTGTCTGGATGTTGTGCCGCCACTTAATTAAGGACTGGGAGGGATCAAGTATCCCAAGGCCAGCCGCACGAGATCCGGGGGTGTCGGGAATCCGGAAGTTAATCGCGTCGATACACTCACCTGGTGAAACATCCCCCTTGCGTCCATCGACGGACTCAGTTCAAGCAGCGCGCTGTTTTCGCCCTTAGGTTCTGAAAATTTCTGACCTTCCTTCTGTGGTCTGTGGCTGACTGAGATGCCGCGCTGCGAGAGACCTTGTGTCACCGCACAGTCGTATGTAATCTTGCTAAGCCGACTGGCAGAGCAGGGTGCTGACCAAGGTGACGCCTCGCCTCCAAGCACGCGCGGCTGAGTTGCATCCATTACCCGACGATCAACATAAGCGAATGAATATCTCACTGACGGACCCGTCACGGAACACCAAGGCCGGGCACCGGCGCAACGCACCTCCCACTGAGGATTGGAGCTTCTTGGTAGCCGGGCTTTTTGCTGCTTTTTATCTTGCAACCAGCCTATATATCGCCTCGCAGCGAATATTCTGGTTCGATGAGTTGTTCACCATCCATATCGCCCGGCTCCCTGGGTGGCTGACCATCTGGACGGCGCTTGGCCACGCAGTCGATTCTCTCCCGCCCTTTTACTACATGCTCGTTCGGGCATCTGGCGACCTCTTCGGCAAGAGTGAAATGGCGGCGAGACTGCCGTCTGCCATAGCCATGGCGGCCGGACTATGGCTTACCTTTGACTGTGCCCGCCGCCTCACCGACGGCTTGCACGGCCTGATTGCCCTCGCGGTACTGCCATGTTCATTCTTGCCGTACTACGGTTTTGAGGCCCGATCCTACGCTCTCTACTTCATGTTCTCAGCATTGGCTCTATGGGCGTGGCTGAGCATCGGCAACTCGAAAAAATCGGCGGCGTTTTTCGGGATAGCTCTTTTTCTTGGCGTCGCCATGCATTACTACGCGGTGATGTGCCTGGTGCCATTCGCATTATGGGAACTCATTGCCTGGAAGCCCGGTAAACGTCCGTCACTGAAGCTAGTCGCCGGGATCTTAGGCGTGGCTCTTCCTGCAGTCCTTTTATTCCCTCTGATTTCGTCCTTCTCGCATAAGTTCGCCTCCGGTTTCTGGAACCGTCCTTCATTCTCAGAGCTTCGCGCGATTTTCCCGCAACTATTTCCGGATGCATTACTGCTTCTGGCGCTGATCGTGATCTGGGTTGTCCTGGCCGGGAAGCATGATCAGGATACTGTTGTGAAGCCGATGGCAGAGGGGGAATCCATCGGCTGGCTATTCCTGTGTATTCCCCTGGTTGGGTTTGTGCTAGCTGAAGTCAGGACTAACGCCTACTTCAGCAGGTACTTCATCTGTGTTTTGCCCGGCGTTGCTGTTGCATTTTCTTGTTTACTTTGGCGTCATCTTCGCCACAGCTATGTCGTATCGCTGGGGATATTCCTGCTGCTGGCAGGCTGGGGTGTCATAAAACAAGTAGGAATATTGCGGCATCCGGAGATGGTAGAAGCCACTGGGACCCGGGACTTCCTAGACCTGGAAAGTTCGTTGCGCGCGGAAGGCAAGCGATACATGGTGTTTTCACCGCCACTTATTTTTATTGAGGCGGAATACTACTCAAAGCATCCCCAGGATTGCATCTTGCTGTTGCCATCTGACTTCGAGCGCGAAGCTACCCTGGCGCGGTCTTCCCCCGATCCCTATTTGCATCAGCGGCTGCTGGTGAACCTATCGCAATATTACCCACTCCAGACCTGGCAACTCTCCGACCTTCGAACCTATGCCCGGGAGGCCGCGCTCATTGAGCCGTCGGCGGATGTTCTGGAAGCTATGCGGCAGGCAGGATATAAGGTGGAAATTCGCGCTTCCAAGCCATTAAAGATAGTTTATTTGCAATGATCCTAGAAAGATATCCAGGTGCCACCACAACACGGAAGACTAGCTTGCGATTCTCCGGCCTAAAGCCTTGATGGGAAACCTCACCCCTTCCAGGAGGATCTTTCGACTAAATTTGGATTTTCCCGACTCCCGTTCGCAAAAAATAATAGGGAATTCGGCAAACTGGGTGCCGTGCTGGTGGAGATTGAACTTCATTTCCATCAGGAAGGCGTAACCTTCCGATTGGATGCCATCCAAGCGGATCTTTCTCAAGACGTCGGTGCGGTAGCCGACAAATCCT
>Ga0209048_10005724_pt1 | contig 11712 bp, 11 predicted proteins | sample FrelakmetCRP12CR_FD_187146 | JGI IMG/M metagenome (GOLD analysis project Ga0209048, IMG submission 187146) | Freshwater lake sediment microbial communities from the University of Notre Dame, USA, for methane emissions studies - CRP12 CR (SPAdes)... | ecosystem: Environmental > Aquatic >... | reverse complement strand
GAACAGCGGGGTTGAGTCGTGCAACGTGATGAACGATGGTGGTTAAGATGCCTTGCGCCTAAGCTTGGCGCGGAGACGGCCGATGGGCAGGCGGATGACCGGTGCCGTGCAGCAAACGCCGAGGTTGATGATCGCCTGGCGCAGCTGTGCCTTTTCATGTTCGATGACCGCGCTCCGGCGGTTCAGTTCGGCTAGGCGGTCGCGCAGCCTGAACGCGGCAGAGGTGCGCGAGATGACTTGCCTTTCCGCATATTCAGCCTCGAACGAATCGTCGCAACACATCTCATGCAGGATTGTCACGCCGTCGGAACGGATTTCCAGACTTTCGGCCGCAAAAGAGTTGCAGCCTCCCGTATGGCAGCGGCCTTCGCGGACTACGAGGAGCTTGGATTGATCGTCTGTCCAGCCATCCAGGCGACGTATGGCGAGTTCGGCCGCATAAGGCTCGTAGTCGTCATACTCGTCGTCCTGGCACAGCAGATCCAGCTGATACTCCTCTTCGTGACTGATTTGCTCGCGAATCTCATGAACGGTCCCGCGATTGACGGAACAACGGACGAACTGTCGCATGTCATCTCCTTGGCAGTGGGAACAAAAAGACATCCGTGAGGATGTCTGAATATGGCAGAAACTTGAGTTTTTGTCAACCCCCGACTCAAGCCTGCATGAGGGGAGGCGGCGGCTGCGACGCGGGTCGCGCCAGCTGTTGAGCCTGCACCTGCATTCCGGCGCGCTTATCCTGCTTCTGTTTTTTCTCGGCCTTGGCGCGCTCGGGTGCAATGCCCTCCTCGTTCTGTTTCCAGTCGCGCAGAATCTGCATGCACTCCTGGAAAGGGATATTGGTTTTCTTGAGGCAAAACACCATTTGCGTGCGATTGCGCCAATTCAATCCCTGTTTGTTATCCGCGAATTCCTGCTGTTTGGCCGTCAGCTCCGTTTTCTCCGCTTCGGTTATGGATCCGTCGCTCTCTTTGGCTTTGAGCGCCCCGATTTGTTCTTCGATGATTTTCAGTTCGCGTTCTTTTAGCGTGTCGGTCAGGCTGTTAAAATCGTAAGCATCGAGTCCCTGCTGATTTTGCGTGTTGATGCAAAAGCGAACTTTCTGTCCTTCGTGCATTACCACCACGGGCTGGTTGAAATCCACGCGGCGACGCAAAAAGAAATACTGGCCGTCGATCGAATCGACATTGGGAATGTCGCGTTTGCCCGCCCCGGGTTCCACGATCAGGATGCCGTTGTTCTGCGCGCCCTGGCCCACATCCGGACGGATTTCGATCTCACCTGTCTGGTACGCCTTTTCCATGCGCTCGATGGTCCTTTGTTCAGCCTGACGTCCCATTTCCAAAAACTCCTTGTACTTGAACGGCTGGGTCAAAATATCTTCCATGGTTTCGTGCATGTGGCTGAGGATGCGGGCATTGTCTTCTTCGTTCAACCTGCCGCCCTTGGCCGTGGATTCGGCCTTTGCGCGTTCCGTGGCGATTGGCTTCAGTTGAACTCCAAGAGCTTCGAGCTTGGCCATGGCGGGATGGTTTTTTATTTTGTCCGAGACCACGCGTTTCTCGGCCGGAGGCGCCGCGTCCAACTCGCTGCGCAGCTGTTTCAGTTCCGCATTGCCAGTTTCCAAGTCTTTCTTGGCCTTTTTGATATCCTCAACCGGATTGGCAAGATCCAACTGTCTGCCGGACAAACCCACATCAGGATCGGAAAAAACGGCGGCTGCCATTTCCTGCATGCGGGCGTTGAACGACTCCGACGCTTTTTTAATTTTTTCTTCTTTCACCCTCATTTCGCACTGCTTGATGTAATTGCCGATGATGTACTCGTAATCGCGTGCCGTGACGCCGCGTTCGTTCTGAGCCGAACCGAGCAAAAAGTCGCCGCACGTACTGATCTTCGCAATTTCATCCTGATATTTCATGGCCATGCGCGGATTGCGGAAAGCCCAGGTGGAAAGCACGGAGTCAGAATCCAGATGATTGATGTACGAACGCAGCTTGCGGACTTCTCCGCCCGATTTCTCGCCGCGTTTCACTTCGCCTTTGGTGCGGTCGCCGACCGTGGCGCCGAAATCCGAAAGATAAAGTTCCATGGCTTTTTTCCAGATTGCCCGATCCTTTTCTTTCGGGTCGGCTATCTCGCCTTCAGCCTCGACAATGCCGCGGGCCAGATCCATCCTTTCCTTGATAATCTTAACAACCAAAGTAGTGGCAGTTTCGCTGCGGCTGGTGGTATAGCGGCGCTCGAGCTGATCGTGATGATCGATAATTTGCACGCCATCCACGTCGCGAATGTCGCCTTCTTCGCCATAGCCGATATTGCCGTCGATGATAGTCGCTCCGTACAAAGGATCGCGGCCTCGGCGTTCGGATAGCGCCGCGGGAATCGTACTGCGTCCGATAATTTCCAAGTTCTCGTGCGCTTTGCCGATCTTTATTTGTTCGGGTTTGACCACTTCGCCGGCATATTCGGACAACCTGGGAACTTCGGAGAAACCCGGTGGCATTTTGGATCCTTTGCCTTCGACCCTGCCGACTTCGCGGCGTATGGCTTCGGCCAGCGCGTTGCCCTTACCGCCTGACTTGTCAGGGAATTCTACTGCAAGTGAAGTTATTTCTTGTGCCTTGGCCAACAGCGCTTCTTCATCGCCGTCAACAACGTCTGCGAGCTGTTTAAGCATGTCTTTGGCCTTGAGTCTGGCTTCGGTCTGCGGATCAACAGATTTGCTTCTTGCTATGCTTTCCGGCGACATGCGGTTTAAAGCATTGCGCATCACCGTTTGTATAAAAGTGAACTGGCCGCGGTCCACAAAAACTCCGGGTTTGCATTCAACGCCAAGGGTGGAAAGAGCCTGGCGGATGGATTCGTCCTCCCCGCGCACATCGCTCTCCACGGCACGCATGGCTTCTGCGACCTTGGACTCGGCCTGTTTGGAATCGAAAGGTTCGCCAAGTATTTCGTTCAACGGATTGCCTTCGGTGCCAAGTTTTTTCAATAATTTCGGGAAAGCGTCGATGGCTTCGGGGGGAAAATCCCGACCCTGCGCCAGGCGTCCGCGGCGCACGAAATCCAAGACGAGAATTTTGCGCTGTTCCACGGATTTGGCCAGCGCTTCATTCTCCACGCGCAACTGCTCTTGGCGCGCGGCGCGGTTCTGTTCCAAAAGACCGTCAGCCACTTCGGGCTTACGCTTTTGCTCTTGCTCGCCCTTCATCTTTTTTCCTTCCTTCTTTCCGCCCTCTGCGGCAGTCTGCTGCGCAAACCGTTGTTCGTTGGGAGGCATATGAGGATCAGCTTAATTCCAAAGCCTTGCGCAAGGCTTCGAGTTTATCAATTTCGGATTCCATCGCGGCCTGTTCGGCTTCATACCGTTCCCGTTCGGCCAAGTCGGAAAAAAACTTCTTTTTCTGTTCAAGAATCTTTAAACGCAAAGCCAATGCGCTGCGCAATTCCTTGATGTAAGCGTCCAATTCCTCTTCGGTCATGGCCGACGTGTCTTTTTGTTCAGGAATCGCGTATTCGGGTTCGTTAAATGATTTTTTGAAGTCAGGCATAGCCAGGCCATTATACCACTCGGGCGCCGGATAAAAGAAAAACCCCTGATCGCGTTAAATGCGACAGGGGTTGATCGAGCTGAGCTCGATTGAGAATCAGGCGGCCGGCCACATATTGCAGACCAGGTCCGCGAACTTTCCGATCGAATCGACCGTTTGCCAGAGGCGCCCGTCATCCGGATGGGCGACGGGTTTGAACATGAACCACATGGCGCGCACGCAGACCGTGAGCGGCGATTTGGCTTTGACGTCAGCCAGGTGGGTCGTGCTGTTCTCAAAATACGCGGACGGGCGGTTCACGCCATAGCCGCGGATCACGTCGCCCTTGGTCATGCTGCGCCACACAAAATGGCATTCGGTTATCAAGGGATGGAGCTCGGACAGATGGCGGTATTTCTCGATCTGGTACGGCGGATAGCCGCATGTCACAAGAATGCAGTCCGCCACTTTTGAGATGCGCTGCAAGGCCGGCAACACGCCTTCCATCAGCAGACCGTTGCCGCCCGTAAGCATGCGTTCGAATTCGGGCGTCACGACCGCGGCCATGGCCGAGGAATGTCCGAGCCTTTCCAGCAGGTGCGAAAACGAAAAGCCGATGTCGTTCAACTCGTTCATGCACCGTTCGATGTCTGCGCTGTCGTGGCCCATGGCGCGCAACTTGTCATAGGCTGCCGCGACGAGCGCGCCCGTATCATAGAGCGTGCGGTCAAGATCCAAAAAAACCGCCGGGCGAACCGTGGGTTCGTTTGTCATGGGCAGCGCTCCTTCAGCACGGACATGATGGTTTCGGCGAGCTTGAGCGGATCGTGCCGCAACAGGCTCCGTTGCACCGCATCGCCGGGCACGGATTTCGCGATCCGATCCGAGATGAGAGGCGCACGCCACACGTCTTTCGGCGCATCCGTCAGGTCATCGGCCACCATGCGCTCGCCGGCTTCGGTATAGCGCCGCATGAGTTCGGACGAAGGCTCGCCGGTATTGATCACCGCGCCGTCGATACGGGCCGGCGAGAGATAGCTGTCGACCACTTCGCAGAAACGCCTGGCCGTATAGCCGTCGGTTTCGCCGCGCTTGGTGACCAGATTGACGATATAGAGCTTGAAGGCCTGGCTTTCGGCCATGGCTTCGGCCATGCCGTCCACGAGCAAAACCGGAATCAGGCTGCTGTACAGGTCGCCCGGACCCATAATGATCATGTCCGCGGCGCGGATGGCGTTGATGGCTTCGGGATTGGCCTCGACGGGAGGATCCAGGAAACAGCGGCGGATGGGCGCGCGTTTGCCGGTCGGCTGATCGATGGCGTGTTCGCCTTCGACCACGGTACTGTCCGCCAGCTCGGCATACAGGTTTGAGGCGACGGACGAAACCGGAATGACCTGGCCGCGAACGTTGAGGATGCGGTGCGCCTGGCTCACGGCCATGAGCGGATTGCCGCAGACTTTTTCCAGCGCGGCCAGCAGCACGTTGCCGAAGTTATGGCCCGCAAACGGACCGTCGTTGAAACGGTAGATGAGCAGGCGGCGCATGAGCTCGTCGCCGGCCGACAGCGCCACCAGGCACTGCCTGATGTCGCCCGCGGGCAGCACGCCATACTCGTTGCGCAGCACGCCCGTCGAACCGCCGTTGTCCGACATGGTCACGATGGCCGACAGGTCGACCGCATGGCGCTTGAGGCCGGAAAGCACGGTGACCCCTCCGGTTCCGCCGCTCAAGACCACGATGCGCTTGCGGGATTTATCTGTTTCTTTCGGATTGTCTGAATTCATCTGACCTCCATCTACTACCGTTCATCACGTTCCACGTTTATCACGTTTATCACGACCTAGATCCGATCGTGATGAACGTGCCACCTGATAAATGTGATGAACTGTTTTTAGGCTCCGTTGTGTTTGTCGAAGAGCCAGGCGACTTCACCACTAAAAGCACGCAACGTCAACCCCGACAGCCAAACAAACCGTTCGTCACGTTCCAAGTTTTTCACGTGCCGCGTGATTAACCCTTCGACTTAGCTCAGGGCAGGCGTAATAGACTTGTTGAACTGCTTGTTGGCAACGATATGACAAACTCCTGTTTTATCGTTAAAATGCGGGCATATGGATACCGTGAGTTGCATTTACTTTTTTGCCGCCGATGCGCTGGGCAAAGAAGCCGAGCCCGTGGCCATCAAATTGAATGCTGATGGCAGTGCGAACCTTGCATCGTTGCCGGAAAAAGTCCGCGGGCATCTGGCCATGTTCGGCGTGCCGGACGCGCTGCACAAAGGCGTGATTTACCCCAAGGATGGCGCCGCTTTTTTAGACGCGCTGTTGGACGCGAGCAACCAGGTCTGGCGTTTCCGCGCCACGCCGGAAAAGCTCGCGTAAAAATAACGTAAAATGCAAAACGAAAAGTGAATAATCTTTTTAAAGATTGATTCGAATTCCGAAGTTATACGTTATTCGTCATTCGTCATTCGTTGATTGAACTATGACCATGAGCATGGAGGCCGTACCGGCCGCGCCGCAGGATCGCCGCACATTGCGCCAAAATTTCGGTATGCGGCCCATGGAACCCGTACCTGCGCCGGAGATAACCCCGTCTTTGCCGCCGGGCGAAGCCGAGCGGCGGATCGACCATGCGCGGACGTGGAATCTGGCCGCCGGCATAGAAAAAGGATTGCAGCAAGTCTGCATCCTGCAGGATATCGCCCAGGGTACGCACGAGGGGCTGCGGACGACGCAAGCAGTGAATGCTTTGCGCGAAGTGCCGATGGACAGCTCGGGCAACATGGTACAACTGACCAATGAAATAACTTCCGGCACAGTGCGTCTGGATGACGGAAGGGAGATCGCGGTCTATGCAAAATCGGAAAACGGCGAACTTGCCTTCTTCATCGATCCGCAATCCGGCGCGATGATGCGCGTCGTTCGCAGAATGGAAAATGGAGTACAAATATCAGAGATCCGGCCGCATGAAGAAGAAAATTACAGCGGGCGTTTGTTATACGCCAGACAAAGGGCCAAATACCAAGAAGCGAACCGCCGCAATATCGCCAGATATTACGGCATTGCGCCAGAAGATGTGCCGCTCAGCCTCGAAAAACTTAATCTGCGAAGCATGGATAGCGGTCGCGCTTTTAGGGCTGAATATGCGGCCAGCGCTTTGGATCGCCTGACCGGTTTTGACATCGTCCCTCCGACCGCTTTGCGTGAAACCGACGGAGCATTTTCCACTGTTCAAGCCGGAGCTCCGGGCGAACCTCTGGATGATGAAGAAACCAAGAGCCTGTTGGAAAAGGGACCGGCACATCCGGGCGCCAAATCCCTCATGCGACTCGCGTGTTTTGACTATTTGATCAAGAGCACGGACAGGCACATGAACAATTTTTTCTACGATCCCGCAACCCATCGATTCTCGGGCATTGATAACGGCTATTCCAACGGTTATTCGATGGCTGCGGAATTCACTGGAACGGGCGGCGACACGGAACGCCATGATTTTACGGCCGACCCCTATCTTTCCTATCCCATGGAAATCGTGGAACAGCACGAAGACTGGCTGTTGGACGACCAGGCGGTGAATCAGTTAAAGACTTTATTCGGTGAAATTAAGAATCATTTGCTGTTTGCCGAAGGTAAAATGAGCGCTGAACAGTCCGCGGCTTTGCCTGAACATGTAAAACAAGGCGCGGCAGCCAAAACCCTGTCCCTCACCTTCCGTCTTCTGCATGAACGCGTGGACGAACAAGGCAATGTGACACCGGCATCGGCGGCCATAGCCCGCAAAGAAGCCATGGAATTTTTACGCCGTCTGAATTATCTGATCGCGCACCGCAAGCCGCCGCAGTTGCCCGATCACCTGCAGACGCGCGCCGGCCTGAAACATGTTTTTGAATCACAACCGGCACAGGCGGCATGATAAATTCTAAATTGAGATGGCTGGAGTTTTTATGGCTGCGAGTTTACTTTATCATTTTTTTTACCTTATCTCGGATGCTCCCTCCCGCCGGATTCAACCCCATCCTCTCATGGCGCGGCAAGTCTTGTCGTACAGGTCGCGGAACTGGTTTTTGGGGTCGGTCAGCTTTTTGACCGCGGCGAAATTTTGTTTGTTCCAGATGCTCCAGAACTCGTCCGGAGAATAGAAGTTCTCGGCAATCAAAGTCTTCATGCCGTTGATGGCCATAAGTTCCTCCTCGAACATGCGGTAATAGTTTTTGTGAGGGTTGTATTTCAAACCGTATATCGCAATGTCCAGGAACAGATCGTCAGTGTTGCGATCCATGAATTGGTCGGCTATCCACGCGTACTTCTGCACTATCTTGTAGGGCACGCACCAGAGCGGAAAATGGTTGATCTCCTTTTGGTACCATTGCATGAAATCATCGAAGCGCGAGAAAGGGATGAAGGTATCGAGCGTGACCGGTATCATTTTCCTGGGGATCACCCGTCGGAACCGTGAAACCAGGCGCAGGATCTCCGCGGAACCGATCCATTTACCCAGTAGCAACCGGCCCAAAAATGATTTGGGCGTCACGTTGGTTACGCCTTTGTCGTAGCGGAAAAAATAATCCGACGTGCGCAGATAATCCTCTTGGCGTTCTTTGGTGCTGCGATAATAAATGCGCATCCAGTCATAGCGGTGCGCGTAGGGCGCTTTATCCACGAACTGTCCGAGGCTTAAAGCGAACATGGTGGGCGAGTGGATGATGCCGTCCATGAAATCCGCGTCCTGTTTTTGGCAATGTTCCCAAATCGCTTGTTTGTAGGCTTGTGGCGAATCGAAAATTTGGTAAGTCATTTTAACGAACGGCTTGGCGGGCACCAGCCCGAATGTCAATTTGGACAGGATGCCCAGCGTGCCGAACGTGCCGTTCATCATCTGGAAGACGAGTTTATGTTCATTGTCCGGCGTGCAGGTCAGGACGTCGCCTTGCGCCGTGATAACTTCGTATTCCAGACAGGTGTCATGGAACCCGCCGTGTTTGTACGACATGGATTCTATCGAGCATCCGGCCACGGCACCGCCGATGGTAATGGTTTTCAATTCCGGCACCACGATGGGCACCAGGCCGTATTTGATGGTTTCGTTCACCAGATCCACGAACGTAACCCCGGACTCGGCCGTGCAGGTCCGCTGTACGGGATCAATGGAAAGGATTTGCGTCAGGTCGCTTATGTCGATTTTTTGGTCGTCGTGGCGCTGGTCGTTGAGCTTCGGGACTTCGTGGGACACGGCTTTTTTCTTGAGCGAAAGCGGGCCTGGACCCGTGTAGTTCCGCAGTTGTTCGACGATCCTAACGACTTTTCGTTCGTGCGTGAGCATAGCGCGCCCATCGTAAACCAAAAACCATTGTTTTGCGAGACCGGATGGCAGTGGATCGCGTTAATTCGACAGGGTCACATCGTCGAGGTTGTTCGAACCGCTATAGCCGATACACAGTTTGATTCTCTGGCTTAGCACCTTCATCAGCACCAGGTTTGTCGGCAATGATAAGGTATATTTCATTGATAACACCCTTGCAAAGATAATCTTGTCCTAATTCTGCCCGAACAGATTCATATTGCGTAGAGTCTAAATTTTGTGCGATGGTGATATGCGGATTAAAATTTTTCTCATACTCTTCGGTCCCCTTGTTAACGTAGTCTTTGTAGGGTTTAAGGCAGGAAAGGATACCTGACTGCAATTCATTAATGATGTTGTTTTCTTTGGCGTTAATCATTATCGTCTCTAGTCCATCTACATCCTTATCTACAAAAAGGTCATTAAATGACAATTCAATTTTGTGACCAGAGATACTTGAACTGCGAAAAAAAGCTTCGAGTCTGTTTTTAACATCTTGAATCTTTTCCTCTTCCAAATAACAAACTTGTTTCAACGTGACATGATGACCAAATATGGTACCGTGTTTCTGGAAAAAACCTTCGAGCCAATGGGGTTGCTGGGTAATTTGAACCTTTGCTACGACGGCGAATATTTTCATGCAAATGAATATAACATGATGAATGACACAGCTCAATTTAAATCACACTTCCAAACAGGCAGCCTTTGCTGCATAATGCCAAAATAAGAAGTATTAGCGCCCCTTGCCATAGTTCAGAATCTAAGTTATAAATACCCAGCGAAAACCATGGTGGCCATGGTGTAATGGTTAACACAGCAGATTGTGGCTCTGCTAATACCGGTTCAATTCCGGTTGGCCACCCCACAAAAATCCCTCGAGCATTCGAGGGATTTTTGTTTATATTAAAATTTTTCTTTTTTAATGCTGACGGTTGACAAAATGGCAAAATTCTGTTAATTTACTTAATCGGTTTTAAACCGCAAAATCAGACAAAAGACCTTCACAAAGGAAAATCCATGGAAGACCCGGCCAAAGCCCTGTCCGAGATCCAAGCTCTGTCCGATAGCATCAACAGCCGCAACGAGCCGTTCCGCAAGGAAGGCGAAATGCTCGAAGCTACCATGAAGGACGCGTTCAAAAGAATGCGCCAAGAACATCGGGCCGAGCAAGAACGACTCACGCAGCGCCAACAGAGCGCGGAAGCGTCTCTGAGGGAATCCTTCAAAAATCGCTCCGATTGCCTGAAACAACGCCGCGAAGCCGCGGTCGGAGAGGACGAAAAACGTCTGGAAGAACTGCAAAAGTCGTTGAGTGAATCACCCATCGAGGCGGCAGTAACGCTCTTGCCGCCGGACATCCGGCCAGAGATCATCACGGTCCGGGAACAGGGCGACCGGATCGTGCTGGTACGTTCACCGCATGCTCCGGAGCTTGCCTTCATGGTCTTTGCAGTCAGGCACACCTCTACGCAATGGCAAATGCGGCTGGCGACCGACCTGGTTCAACGGCGCTACTCGGTCTGCTGCTCTTGCTGCCCCATCGGCACGTATGGGTTCGACAGGCCTGAAGGCGACGCGGAAGACAGAGAGTCTTGGACAACGGCCAAACAGACCGAGCTTCAGGACTTGCTGGTCGAGGCTTGCCGCAAGAACGGCATAAAAACCGTTTTCATGCGCCGGCACGGGTGTTGGGCGGAAAAAATACACGAACCCAAAATCGTGGAAGCCGACCAATATTGCGATTTCGTGCGCGGGGCATACGACGAGCACATTGCGTCAAAAGCCGTCGCTTTCTACAAAGGCTTGTAACAAACTCAAACTCCCGATTCGGGAGTTTTTCTTTTTCGTCGGTCCGCACCTATCACGATTCGCATTTTTCGATTAAAATGGAGGCATGGGAAAAAAGTTACTACGGGTCGCGTTCATACATAATGAAAAAAAGCTTGGCACCGGAGCGCATTTTATCAATGATCTGATGGCGGTTCGGTTGCGCGAAGCCGGAGTCAAGGTAAAAAACTTTTATCCAAAGAGTCCATTGCTTGATGCTCCTTTGCACATGAAAGGCATCAGCAACATTTTGTTTTTTTATTCCCTGCTCGAGCACAAGGACGAAATTCTCAAATACGACCTCATCCAGGGCACGACATATACGCCGCTCGCTTTTTTGCCTTTTTCAATCCCCGTGGTCAGCCATTTCGGCTCCACATCCTGGGGTTTTTTGAAGTCCGTGCCCATGGCCAAGGATCTGGAACCTTCCCTGAGAAAAATCTGGCTTTCCCTGAAACAGGACGGCGCCATGCGCGAGTTGAATCTCCGCACCCGGCGCCCGCTGCAAGACGTGGCAGACATTGAAAAACTGGTCGCTTTGCGCGCCGATTCGGTCATTGCCACTTCGGACATCGTGCGCAGGGATTTGTTGGAAGCGGGCGTGGCTCCCGGGAACGTTTACGTCGTGCCCAATGCCATCGAGGATTACTGGTTCAAGCAGCAGCCCCTGGCGATTACGGAAAATCCTCTTTTGATTTTTTTGGGCCGCATCGGCTCCGATGCGTTTACCCTCAAACTCAAAGGAGTGGACCGGCTGATCGATCTATACCAACATTTTCCCGCCGTGCAAAAACTGACGATCGGCATTACGACGAACCAAAAACTCGTGAGCTGGTTCAACCGGAATGTTCCCAACCACTTATTTTACCCGAACCTGACAAAAGAACTCATCCCGGGTTTGTTGAACAACAAGGCCGGCGGCATCCTGTTAATCACTTCCCGTTACGAAGGATTTTCCCTGAGTCTTGTCGAAGGCATGTCGCAGGGTCTTATTCCCGTAACTTATCCC
>Ga0209048_10005723_pt1 | contig 11713 bp, 10 predicted proteins | sample FrelakmetCRP12CR_FD_187146 | JGI IMG/M metagenome (GOLD analysis project Ga0209048, IMG submission 187146) | Freshwater lake sediment microbial communities from the University of Notre Dame, USA, for methane emissions studies - CRP12 CR (SPAdes)... | ecosystem: Environmental > Aquatic >... | reverse complement strand
TGCTTCAGCATCGCTCGAGACGGGCGTGCCGATCGCTTTCGGAGTTATTACCTCTGACACAATAGAGCAGGCCGTCGAAAGAGCAGGCTCAAAGGCTGGCAACAAAGGCTGGGATGCCGCCATGACCGCCATTGAAATGGCCCAGGTTATAAAACAACTCTAAGGGAGATATGAAGAGAAGAAAAGCACGGGAATATGCACTGCAGTTCCTTTATGGGATTGACCTTGTGGCCCTGGAGCCCGAGGCACAAAAGAAGTACGACCTTTTCCGGGGTCTTGATGAGTTCTGGAAGGGGACTGACGAGAGCGATCCCGATGTAAAGAAGTTTGCGGAGGACCTCATCAAAGGCGTCATAAAGCATCTCGATGATATAAATCCGCTTATCCAGAAGACGGTTGACAAATGGAAGCTTCTGAGGATGGCGGCCATCGACAGGAACATTATAAGGGTCGCGGTCTATGAAATCCTTTTTCGGGACGATATCCCCGATGCTGTCAGCATTAACGAGGCGCTGGAAATCGCAAAGAGATTTTCGACCGCCGAATCGGCAGCTTTCATAAACGGCATTCTTGACAGGATATCGAAGGACTTTAAAAGTACAAAGTAGCCTGTGGAGTTTCCCCCCTTGGTAATCGGCTATGGCTTCACGTACGCGTACCCGTCTCTCTGTTTTTCGATGATTTCGGTGATGCCTGCGGGCACTATGACGATAAAAGGAGGCAGGAGTTCCTCCTTGACACAGGCCACCCCTTCCTGGCACATATTTCTGAGCGAGTTACGGCAGGCGATGAATTTCACTCCTGCGACAGAGAGTTGCTCAATGACTGAGAGTTTTTCGGGGTCGGTATAGCCATAGACAGAAAAACTGTTGGCGACCACGACAATGTCCAAGTTTTCCGCTCCAACGTCACTAATGAGGTTGGCAATATTGCCGAGAACAATTTTCCATTTCTCGGTTTCGTTGATATGAAATAAAACCTTCAGCTTATCCATGGGAATATACTTCGAAAGAGGCGAAATTAACCGGCTTCGCCGGTAAGCTCGTTCATGAGAGCTTTCACGGACATGATCCGGTCGACCCGTGAGGCGTTGGTTCCAACGGTATAAAGGGGCTCTTCTTCAGTGCGGTTATATCCTGCAGAACTCAAAAGGCCATTACAGATGCAAAAATAATCTTTGTTGTCTACTTTGGCGGGGCAGAGCGTAAATTTCCCCTCGGAATCCTTCAGAAGCACGTATCCCTTGTCGCATTTAGGGGCTCTGAGCGCTTTAAGGGATGACGCATACATGGGTGACTGTTTTATCACTCTGAAGGGAAGTCCGCAGGGCGAACCCGGGCGGTGGGCAACGACGATGTCTTCCTCTTTTGCATCAATGACGGCCTGCTTGTATTCTTCAGGGGCGCTGCTCTCTTCGGTTGCAAGAAAGCGGGTTCCCATCTGCACGCCGTTGGCCCCAAGGGCGATAAATTTCACGATATCTTCATGAGTATAAATGCCGCCGGCGACAATCACCGGGATATCTCCATATTTCCGGGCCATATCCTTCACAGGTGGCAGGAGATTTTCAAGCTTGTTCGCATCGAGATCGATCTGGTCTATTTTGAAGCCGAGATGGCCGCCGGCAAGCGGTCCTTCAAGCACGACCGCATCGGGGCGGTACCCGAGTTTCTCCCATTTTTTGCATATGATATCCAGTGCCCTGGCAGACGAGATTATCGGAATCAAGGCTGTCTCTTTCGGATGCTGGATGGCGGGCAGAGAGAGCGGCAGTCCTGCCCCAGAAATAATGGCATCTGCCCCTGCATCGAGTGCCCCCTTCACCGAATTTGCAATAATCCTTGACAAGGGCCACCATAATATTAATGCCGGCAAGGCCTCCGAGATTCTTTGAGAGCGAAACTTCCTCGTATGTGGCTTCATAAGTGCCGATGCGTTTGCCGGTCCTTTTTGATACGAGCCTGTCAAGGCAGGCGCTCGATATGATCCCGAGTCCGCCTTCGCGGGCAACTGCGGCCGCAAGCGGATGCAGAGATACGCCGACCCCCATTCCGCCCTGAATAATAGGCGATTTTAGAGTCTTCCCCTTAATTACCAGTTGAGGCAACTGAGACATATGATGTGGCAATGCAGCTCCTGAAGACAATATGTTCAGCGACTATAGAAGCAATAGTCGCTGAGGTAATCGTTTTTTTTTAAATGTTAATATGATTAATATATAATTACTGATTGTGTTGGATTTAATCAAGGGAAATCGGACATACAACTGAACAAAAAGTTGCTCCGCCGGGGGAAAGAAGGGGGCTAAGTCATGGCATCCAACGCAAAAGAATTCAAAGAAACCCTGATAGCACAGATCAGTCAGCACAGCGACTTACCCCTCATGTCTCAGACCATCACCCTGCTCAATGATCTTAACTCTTCAGACGACAGCTCCTCCACCGCTCTGTCGAACATTATCCTGAAGGATTATGCTCTGACCCTGAAAATCCTCAAGCTGGTTAACAGCGTGGGGTACCTGCAGTTCGGAGAGGTCACCACGATATCGCGCGCTATTATGCTGCTGGGGTTTGAAAATATCCGCAATATCGCGGTCACCCTGCTGCTCTTCGATCAATTAGGCGGAAGGTCTAGTGACAAGGTGAAGGAACTTCTCCTCAGGGCGGTTTGCAGCGGGGTCCTTGCCCGGAAGATGGCAGATGAAACGAGAGGAGTAAATATTGAAGAGGCCTTTATCTGCTCCCTCTTTCATAGCTTCGGAACCATCATGACGGCTTTCTATATGCCTGAGAAAATAGACGAAATCGATAAACTCTGTGTCGAAAAAGGGCATACCGAGGAAGTCGCCGCAATTTCCGTACTCGGCGCCTCATATGAAGCCATCGGCAAGGAGATCGCCGAAACTTGGAACTTCCCCAAGAAAATTGTTACTACCATGAAAAAGATTCGTCCTGAGGAGATTCAGGTGGCTTCCGGAGAATTGGAAAGGCTCTGCAGCCTCTCGAACTTCTCCAACGAGATCACGGCAATCATTGCATCTCCATCACTGGCCAAGAATAAGGAAGAACAGCTCAGGAAGCTGATGAACATCTATAAAGCCCACTTCGGCAGTATCGAAAATGTGAAGCAATTAATAAGCGATGTTGCGTCCGAGGTGGCGGAGTATGCCGGCATGTTCAACGTGAACACTTCCGGACTTATATTCTACCGAAACCTGACGCAATGGGACAGTGAGGGTAAAGAGGAAGAAACACTCGAAAAAACACAGGGGGGGATGACCGCGGGCCTCAGCTCCATAGCGGGAATTCTCGATGCCGAGAACGAAAAAACACCTGATTCCGTTTTCTCCAAGGCAGTGCTCGAAATCAACACGGCGATCCTCAACGATTATCCGCTGAATGAGGTCATCAAGATCGCACTCGAAACGATCTATCGTGGCCTGAACTTTTCGGGGGACTCAAAGGTCCTCTTCTTTTTAAGAGATTCGAAAACGCTTGCGATGAAGATCAAATTCGGCTTCGGGGGGGACTTGCCCGTCCTCAGGCAATGGTTTGAGTTCTCTCTGGATAAGCCCGAAGACATATTCAATCTGGCTATGGCAAAACCGACTGATCTTGTTATTAGGGATATCACAACGCCTGAGATCAAGGCTCTTCTGCCTTCCTGGTATTCCAAAAAAATTATCAATAATATTTTTATTATTCTTCTGCCCATTGTCATCAACAAGAAACCTATCGGCCTTTTCTATATCGAAGGGGTCAGTGCGGCATTCGAAAAGGTAACCGCCGAAGAGTTGAAGTATCTCACCATGCTACGCGACCAGACGGTCCTTGCCATTAAGCAGAAGCACACACAATGAAACAGACTGGAGCATAGACCTTATGGAACGAGAGCTGGCCTTTGTCGTCAAAGAAGAGATACTGAGGAACGTTCTGAAGACACACACCATCATCCTGCTACTAGGATGGCATGGCACTGGAAAGACGGTCTCTTCCCTCCGGGCGGTAAAGGGACTTTGGAAACCTTACTACTTTAACGCATCGGGGAGACCTCCTGGCGAGGAATTGTCTCAACATAACGACGACATGACCGTAGTCCAACGATTGAATGAACTGCCGAACACGCTTTCAGCTGAAACGATCCTGCTTATCGATGATTTCGACGGCGCGGCATCAGAGGTTATCGAGGCGGTTAAAAAGTTCATCTCAGAGCGAAGCTTTCCGGGCAAGATACTCATAACGGCGCAGGCCCAACCGAACCTTGATGAAATGGGACCCTCCATCGAGGCAGTCGTTAGAATGAAGGAGGGTACAGCACAGGTCCTCCACACGCATCTGCGGGATTTGTCCTAACGGCCGTATCACTGTTTTTTATCCGAGGAACTGCTGGCATAGCCGCCGGAGGGATGTTTTGACTGTGGGGCTGCTACACCAGGTCCAGCAACGACTGTTCTGCCAAGATTAAACGCTTATCCGACGGACTTTATTGCTCCGGTGAGCAAATCTGTCATGAGGGATGGTGAAAGCCTGAACAAGAAGTTGCGATGGCTTCATCGTTTTAATAGTCATCTTTTATCAACTCTGCAACTACGACAGCACAATATTTTCCCAATGAAGGGAATTATTACGATGTGTGCTTACCAGAAAGCGGTGGAAAAGGCACAAAAAAATGTGGTCATTATCGACGGATCAAAGCATCTTGGACACAAGAGCTTACTCTGACATTAAGATATAGTGATTTAGCGCCGAACCATTTGGCTAAGGCCGTGCATATGCTGAATATTACCGGAGAAGAAAAACGATCTGCACATTTACGCTATAGCGTGGAGCAAAGACAGTAATGATAGTGATACGCAAGTCATGGAAAAGAAAAAGTGAGCCATGCAGGATTCGAACCTGCGACCCGCTGATTAAGAGTCAGCTGCTCTACCAACTGAGCTAATGGCCCAAGGGAATCAGATATGTACTATACGAAAATATCGGTTTTATCGTCAAGTTTTGCCTTTCCTGAATATCCGGCTCCAGGAGCTGAATTCGTCCCTGGTAAGGAGGGAGACAACAGAGTGGAAAAATTACCTGCTTGACACTTCCAATCATTCTTTTTATTATTAATATAACAGTTGAACAATTATTCAACTATTATTTAGAGGGATATGGCAAAAAGAAAAGCGGCTTCTAAAAGGCCATTGTCAATAAAGGAGCTGGGATGCGATGTTTCGGCTATCAACCCGAAGAAGGTGTCATTAGTGATGAGAACAATGGAAGCGACCGACACTCTGTTGAAAGTTTCCGAGACGTTCCGAGTGCTGGGCGATCTTTCGCGAACAAAAATTATCTCGGCGCTGGTAATCCAAGAGCTTTGCGTATGCGACATAGCGGCCCTTCTGAACACGACTAAATCGGCAGTATCTCATCAACTGCGCATCCTGCGGAATATGCGTCTCGTCAAGTACCGCAAGGAAGGCAAGATGGTATTTTATTCCCTTGACGACCATCATATTAACAGCCTTATCGACGAATGCCTGAGACATGTGAAGGAAGATTAAGGATGAACACGGCATATGAAAAGTACTTCATGCGACAAAGGAATTTCAAGCGTATCGCCATGGTTGATAGAGAATTAGTCCTCTTGGTACAACAGATGACAAAGTCATGTATTGGGAAGATTAGTAAGTATGTCGGCGGATTTTTCAGGGTCTCTACCGGAACTTTTCACACGGCATGTCTAGCCTGCACTGATGATATGCAATATCGGGGCAATAGATAGATGCAACAAGCAATTATCAGGGTTAAAGGCCTCGACTGCGCATCGTGCGTGGAGAAGATAGAGAAGATGCTTCTCAGGGAGAAGGGCATCGAATCTGTCAGGGTCTTTCTCGGCACTCAAAAGGTCGAGGTAACCTTTCAGCCAGCGATAATTTCCAGGGAGCGTATTCAACGGGACATTAAGGACCTCGGATACGACATTGTGCCTAATGATCGCGAGGAAAACAGAGGCAGCATCTCTCCGTTATGGAGGATGGGTGTAGTTCTGTCCCTGATCGTTATGAGCTTAACAGACCTTAGCGCCGGTTTTTTTTCTTTTGACAGCTTTTCTTTTGCGGCAATTATTATCGGTGGGTATCCACTTTTTCGGCGTGCCATTCGGGATTTATTGCGGCGAAACGTAACTGCCGAGGTGTTTATGGCCCTCGGCGTTGTTAGTGCTGCCGCAATAGGGGAATTCAGATCGGCTGCAATCATCGCCTTTTTCATGCTGATATCATCGTATATCGATTCCTTCACGATGGAGAAATCCAGAAGGGCTATCAGGGAACTGATCGATCTTGCTCCCAGGATGGCGAGGGTCCGAAGAGGGGACGAGGAGGTCGAGGTCCCCGTTGAGGCGGTCAGGAAAGGGGAAATCGTCGTTGTCAGGCCAGGAGAGAAGGTCCCGGTAGAAGGGATTGTTGTCAGTGGAAGGGGGGCGGTGAATGAAGCATCTATTACTGGCGAATCGTTACCCGTCGAGAAGAAATCGGGAGATTCGGTTTATGCTGCAACGATAAACCAGGCGGGTGTGCTTTTTGTCAGGGTACTTCATACCGGGGAAGATACGACCTATGCGAGGATCATCAGACTCGTGGAAGAGGCCGAGGCGGCAAAGGCCCCCGTTCAGAAGATCGCCGACAAGTTTGCCGCATACTTTACCCCGACAATCCTGCTGATTGCGGGGGCAACGTATGTGATAACGGGAGAAATCAGAAATGCAATCGCAGTCATCGTGGTGGCCTGTCCATGTAGTGTCGCCATAGCAACACCACTGGCGGTAGTGGCTAGCATGGGGACGGCGGCGAGGAAAGGAATTATCATCAAGGGGGGACGCTATCTGGAGGCACTCGCAAAGGTGAATACCCTCGTTGTGGACAAGACCGGGACGCTTACGCTTGGAGATCCTGTTGTGACGGATATAGAAGGATTCGGCGCGACAAGCAGGGATGAAGTGCTCGCCCTTGCCGCGTCGGTCGAGAAATATTCTGAGCATCCATTTGCTAATGCAATTATGCAAGAGGCATCGCGCAAGGCTATGAAGATACCGGAACCGGACAAGAGCCAGGTGCTTCCGGGCATGGGAGTGGTTGCGACGGTGAATAGAACGGTAATGGTCCTCGGCAACAGGAAGCTTATGGCACAACGGGGCATCATTTTATCGGCTGAAGTCGAGACCTACTGTGGCGCCCGTGAAGAGGAGGGCAAGACGGTCCTCCTGCTCGCGGGAGAAGGAAAGATCTCAGGCGCCATCTCTGTCTCCGATATTATCAGGGACGGCACAATGGAAGCTATCCAGCGACTCAGGTCTCTTGGGTTCGATGAGCCGATCATGATGACCGGTGACACCCTGAGGACTGCGCTAACCGTGGCTTCGCGACTGGGGATAAGGAAAGTCATGGCAGGATTGCTTCCGCGAGATAAGGTCGAGAGGATACGTAATCTTGTTACCGAGGGCAATCGGGTTGTGATGGTAGGAGATGGCATTAACGATGCTCCTGCGCTGGCGCTTGCTCACGTTGGGATTGCGATGGGTGCCGTAGGATCGGACGCTGCTATCGAGGCTGCCGACATAGCGCTCATGCGTGATGATTGGAAGCAGGTACCGCAGGCGATAGAAATCGGAAGGCACACCTTCGGAATTATCAGGCAAAACCTCGCCATAGGGATAATCTTCAATCTGACCGGCATAGGTCTTGCCTCGACCGGTATCCTTTCGCCGACAGCGGCGGCAGTCGCCCACATTATGCCCGATGTGCTCGTCTTTTTAAACTCATCAAGACTTTTGAGGCACTAGTCAATGTTTCATAAACATTTTCATACTGGGACAAATCTGCTTTTCAATTTGTCCATCAACCCGGGCATGGTTGTATATTCAAGTTCTTCAAGTCCTAACCGGTGTGGCTCGAAGGGGCCATGCTGCCTGATGTAGTCGGCAATTTCATTGGTCTTTGCCCTCGCTTCGTCAAATGCAGGGTCGTCAAAGAGGTCTCTCGGGCCTATCAGCTTCCCGTCGGCCAATTGGAAACCCGCTGCTATTGCTCTCGGTGGGCCGTCGAAACGAGAAGGGTTCGACTGATTAAATGATACGGGCATCAACGGCCCCTGGTGTGAGCCGCGCATCCAGCCCTGTACGAGATGGGGAAAGACAAATGCTTCGAGGACTTCTCCGACTGCGGGCAAGCCCGACTGGCATCTCACAATAAGGACCGGATCATCCTTGCCGACATAACGACCCGCGATAAGGCTCAGTTTCTGGGTCGATGCCGCTGCTGCTATGATACCGTCCTTCCTGTAAACAGCGGTTATCAAGAACCTCCTTAGCGCGCCGATGAACATCAAAAGGTCATAAATCTCCTCGGGTGCCGACAGACGAATCTTTGTATTCTCAAAGACGTCTAACACCTCGAATACGAACCCTTCATGCATGGTTGGGTCTATGATAAGACCCGCTGTATTGAAGGGATCTGCAAATATCTTGTAGAGTGGGAGATTCCAGGCGCTGGGTGAGGTCTTATCCGCCATGAAGATGATTATGGGTTCACTCTTTCTCTCTTCAAACTCCATCTCGGCAACCCCGGGTCCCATTCCTTTAACGTTTCCCGCAAAAGCATCCTGTAAAAGATCTTGTCCTGCCCCATAGAGCTTTAATGTTTTGGCTACTTCAGTGCATGCGACGAATGTATCCCAGGCAAGCTTGTGAATAATCTCACTATCCACACCGTGCCTATGAGTCATGATGAGTTCGAGGTCGTCACCGCATCGCGTAACATAAAAATCGACAAGGGTTCCGCCCTTGGCTGCGATGGAAAGCCTGTCCGTGGCGGCATTCAAAATGTCAGGATGCGAGGAGGAGTGACCGACATAGCCACCCACATCTGCCTTGATTACGCTGAGAGTTATCTTTCCGGACATTTTCCTTTCCTCCTCGCTAGTTATTTCTACCAAGTTATCAAGGAATTGCCGGCCTGTCAAATCAAGGACGCCTTAACAAAGAGACTGATGTGATTATACAAAGTGTGCGAAGAAGTGCAGACAACGACCTGCAGAACTCTGCCTGATTTCTTTGCTTCAACTGAGGTCAAAGTAGGTCAATAATCCTTCACTCTGCTCGAACAGAGCGACGGTGGCTGGTATTAACACAGCTCGAAACTTGAGCCGGGTACAGGACAGAATGCTTTACCCTCACTACCAACGCTAAAATATAAAATGTTTGCAGACCATCAAGCCTATCACCGGAAGTCGGGGGACGGCCCCATCACCTTGACGATTTCAGCCTGAAATTGCGTTACTTTACACAATATATGAGAACCGCTTCTTAAAATCCTGCGGCGAAAGGTTGGTGATCTTCGCGAGGTTCTTAAGGTTCGCCCCTTCCAAATCACCTTTTTCCAGCCTAATCATGTACTTCTTGGCAACTTCATAGCTCTCCGAGGTGGTATCGACGATTCTTACCTTTACCCTTTCGGACACGAAGTCGAACAGTTCCACAAATGGGATGGGCTTCAGGTACCCTTGGTCAAAAACGATCATCGAGCCCGTTCCCCCTTTGAGGAGATAGCGGATGGCACCATAACCGAGGTCTCTCGTATATTCAACGTCGTAGGGAATGGGATCAGCTGCTCTTAACTCATAGCCAACCCTCTTGTCCACAATCGTTATCGATATCCCCATCTCGTCGAGATTTTTTTTGACAAAGCTTTTGATGACCCTCCCGAGTTGGATCTCTGAAAGCCTGAGCCTGCCGGTCTCATCGAGTTCGCAATGCTCATAAAGGGCGAGCTCTTCAGTTGGACAGATAGCGCAAATGCCTTCAGCGAGTATGGCTACACCGTGGTCCTTGCCCATCGAGAGCCGCTTAATAATAGAGCCGGTAAGAATATCAGCTGCCCGTTGAAGGGGACGCTCCTCGTTCCGAAACTCCTCCCCGATAAGGGTGACTGTCGCACCCGAAGATTTACCGATTCCCAAGGCAAGATACCCGGCGTTCCGGCCCATCGTGGTTATGAAATACCACCTGCCCGTCGTCTTGGCATCCTCCATGATGTTACTCACAATCGCGACACCCCAGTGACGCGCAGTTTGGTATCCGAAGGTTGTTTGGCCTCCGGGAAGCGGGATATCGTTGTCGATCGTTTTGGGCACGTGCACGACGCTCATCGTCCCCCTCGCCTCCCTTTCGATCCAGTTCGCCATGAAGAGGGTCCCTTCTCCGCCGATCGTGATCAGGTGCTTGATGCCGATCTGTTTCAGGGTCAACATAAGGGTCTTGAACTTTTCCTTGGCCTTGTCCGGATAGTCGCGGGAAGTCCGGAGGATCGAGCCACCCTCGTTGTGCAGTCGCGATACTGTGGGTATGTCCAGCGGGATGGTGCAATTCTTGACGCCTTCAAAGAGGGATTTGAAGCCGCCCATGATCCCGACGACCTCCTTGCCCTCATTAACGGCCTCGATGGTTGCCGCGCTGATAACGCCGTTTATGCCCGGGGCCGGACCACCTCCAACAATTATGCCGACGAGATCTCTTATTTTTCCGGACATGGACCTACCCTAGAAGCGTTGCGTCAAAAGATTTCCTGACCACAACGGGTTTTACGTTTTGTGCAACGATATCCGCCGTATTGCGGACCCGTAGCTTTTCGAAAAGGAAGCCGAACTTGTCTTCAAGCTCCTTCATGATCCCCTTTTTTACGTCTTCGGGCAGGTCCCACCATTTCTTCTTAATAACGCCGAAGCCCTTCTTGCGGGTGCTGTAGAAGAACTGTTCTTCGGTCTGGCTGTCTTTCTTCTCTTTGGCGAATTCGGTCTTGATGAAGTTGTAGACTTCCTCCCTAAATGCGGCGGGAAGGCAAGCACTGTCATATATTATATTCTGGAACCCTGTAGCAAGGTGTACTTCTGACGTGCTCGTCTCAGGAAACATGTTAAAGGCATCATCAGGCAGGGTCGATGCTCCGTGCTGCACGCACCCCGAAAGGCCGTACTCTCTTCTGGCGAGGTCGGAGAGCAGCCTGAGGGTATCAAAATCGATCTTTACCTTGGCCAGAGTCCCGTCGGGCAGGACGACACCGCCGTGACTTGTTCCGGTCTGCACGCTCAGTTTGCTTAACCCTTTGCCGCCCGTATAGATTTCTTTGATGCCGTCGAGATAGGCCCGGGCCTCGTTAGGAGTGCTATTCTTGCTGCCGATCTCTCCAATTTCGCCGCCGATGGATATCTCGACTCCCGCAGGCTGGAGTTGACGGACATACTCAGATAACGTCGATGTCATCTCGAAGTTCGGCCTCTGCTGCTCCTTAAGCGTTAACTGATCAAGATTTACGAGTGTGGAGGTATCGATATCGATGTTGTAAAATTCCGCCTCAATCGCTTCAGCTATCAGCCCCTTTAAATAATTTACTTCTGGTTCGGGATCGCTCAGGAAATTCTTTCTGACAACCTGGAAATGATCTCCCTGGATGAAGACAGGGCCCGCATAGCCTTCCTTCACTGCGGCGGCAAGGATGACCGTCGAATATTCAAGGGGACGCTGTTTCGTATAGCCAATCTCGGAACGGGCGATCTCAAAGATGAAGGGGCCGACTGCCATTTCGAGAGCTTTTCTGAATATCGCACGGGCAACATCATAGGTGAGGCCTCTAATATTGACGGCAGGCACCGTGAAGCCAGGGTAATCCCTTCCCATC
>Ga0209048_10005722_pt1 | contig 11713 bp, 10 predicted proteins | sample FrelakmetCRP12CR_FD_187146 | JGI IMG/M metagenome (GOLD analysis project Ga0209048, IMG submission 187146) | Freshwater lake sediment microbial communities from the University of Notre Dame, USA, for methane emissions studies - CRP12 CR (SPAdes)... | ecosystem: Environmental > Aquatic >... | reverse complement strand
GTTCGTCCCTGTACAGGACCGAGCCCGTCGGAGACACTCCGCAGGACTGGTTTGTCAACGGGGTTGTGGAAATCCGGACGACCTTCACGGCCCTGCAGCTTCTCAAGGCGCTTCAGAGGGTTGAACAGGCCCTGGGCCGTGAGAGAAACGAGCGCTGGGGGCCGAGGACGATCGATATCGACATCCTTCTGTACGGCCGGGAGATCATAAAGACAGAAAGCCTTGTCGTTCCGCACCCGGAGATGCACAAGCGCCGGTTTGTCCTTGTGCCCGTCAACGAGATTGCGTCCTGCGAGATCCACCCGCTATACGGCGTGTCGATGAAGGGGCTTCTCGACCGGTTGGAGGATGACCACGCCGTCGAACGGATCGACACGGACTGGTAAAAAACATGTATCGCATCATAATCATCGGCATCGTCCTCATCGTGGCGTATCTGCTCCTGAAGAGGTTTCTCTTCCCCTCGGGCCGGATCGACGAGCGCAGGCGGGACGACAAAAGGATCAAGGGGGAGGAACTCGTGGAGGATCCCCAATGCCACACCTATGTTCCCGTCAACGAGGCATACAGGGTGAGCGCGAATGGAAAAACGCTTTATTTCTGCAGTAAAGAATGTTACAAAAAATTCCGGGAAAAGGGCGGACACGTTCCCGATTGATCCCCCTGCCGACTGTAATCCCGTCGCTTCAGATGGGCAATTCTGTATGGATTCCGATCATGTGGAGGCTGCATGAAGTTTTTTATCGATTCGGCCAACATCGGCGAGATCAAAGAGGCTCTCAGCCTGGGCATGTGTGACGGGGTGACAACGAACCCCAGCCTCGTAGCCAGGGAGAAGAGGCCTTTCAACGAGGTGGTGAAGGAGATCCTGGTAGCGGTCCCCGGCCCCGTGAGCCTCGAGGTGGTGAGCCTCGATGCAAAGGGCATGGTGGCCGAGGCGAAGAAGCTCGTCGAGCTGGGCGGCAATGTCGTCATCAAGGTCCCCCTCACAACGGAAGGGCTCAAGGCGACAAAGATCCTCTCCGGCGAGGGCATCGATGTGAACGAGACGCTCATCTTCTCGCCGATCCAGGCCCTGATGGCGGCGAAGGCCGGTGCGGCCTACGTGAGCCCTTTCGTGGGCAGGCTCGATGACGTGGCCCAGAACGGCATGGAGCTGGTGGAACAGATCCTGAGCATCTTCGACAACTACGGCTTTACAACGGAGGTCATCGTGGCCAGCGTGCGACACCCCATGCATGTCCTCGAGGCGGCCATGCTGGGCGCCGACATCGCCACGATCCCCTTCAGCGTGATCGCGCAGCTGGCGAAGCACCCCCTGACCGACGCGGGAATCGAGAAATTCCTGGCGGACTGGAAAAAAGTCCCGAAATAAAGCGAAACCCCGATGGAACGCGCAGTGATTCTCATCGATATTCTGAAGAGATACTTCGACCGGTTGCCGATCCGGGCCGAGAACCGTCGGATCATCAACCTGCCCAACGCCATTACGCTGCTGCGCATCGGGATTCTCCCGGTGCTCTTTCTCATCCTGCTGGAACCGGGGGAGGCGATGAGCCTCGCCATTTCGATTCTCTTCATCCTGGTTGCCCTGACCGACCTTCTCGACGGGTACGTGGCGAGGCGCTACAACATCGTGACCCGCATCGGGAAGCTGCTGGACCCCATCGCCGACAAGATCATCATGAGCGCGGCGCTTGTTCTCCTCATCCCCGTGGGGCGGGCACCCGCGTGGGTTGTGGCCCTCATGGTCATGCGGGACTTTGCCGTCGACGGGTTGCGGAGCATGGCCGCTGCGGAAGGTCATGTCATCGAGGCAAGCCAGCTCGGCAAATACAAAACCTTCTGCCAGATCATCGCCGTTTCGGCCCTCATCATCCATTACCCCATCTACGGGATCGACCCCGGCAGCATCGGGACGATGTTCCTCTACGTCGCCCTGGCCCTGTCCCTCTGGTCGGGATTCGACTACCTGGTGAAATTCTACAAAGCCACCATCGTGTAAAGGCAAGGATCGAGGCGCGAGGTTCTAGGCTCGAGGATTTCTGTTTTGTGCCTCTTTCCTCGGACCTCGAACCTAGAGGCGGGCTACGCCCGTTTCCAGTATGCATCCACCTCGGCGTATCCTTCGACCATCTTGCGTTCGACGTCGAGGCGCACATCCTCGAAGCTCTTCTCATCGAGATCCTTCGGAACGAACATGAAGTCTCCCGCCCGGAGAAGAACCCGGCTGAAGGGCTTGGGGATCATGAAGCGGTCCCAGCTGTTGAAGACCCAGGGGTTTTCGTAGGAGATGTACCCGGGGCAGATGGCCGCGCCCGTCTGCGATGCCAGGGCAATCAGGCCGGGCTTGATGATGTGCGGCGGCCCCTGGGGTCCATCGACGACGTGTCCGCTCATCCGGTATTTCTCGACCCCGACGATCATTTCCTGGAGGGCCTTCTTCCCGCCCCGGGAGGTCGAACCCCGCACGGGGACCCATCCGATCCGTGCGACCAGATCGGAAACGACGTCACCGTCCCGGCTCTGGCTGATCATGACGCAGAGGTTCAGCCCGAAGATCTTGGGAGCGAAGAATCCGCTGAAAAAGCGCTGGTGCCAGCAGGCGAAAACGACCGTCCCGCCCTTCGCGAGATGATCCTGCACCATCTCAATGCCCTCGGTGATGATCGTGAGGGTATTCACGTGCAGGTTGCAGGCGTGGTAGCCAAGCGAGGTGAGAAAGTGCTTTGCGATGAAGAACTTGATGTCTTTTAGGGCTCCCATGGGTTCATTCTGTTATCTCTGAATCCCCTTTCTTTCAAGGAAAAAAAGAATTTCTTTTTCCTTGAAAACAGGCAGGCGTTTGGTTATTTTCGGACCTCATCGATCACACTCAGGGAGACTTGCATGAAGGGAAAGCAGGATCAGCATTTCGGAAAACTCGTCGTTGACTTCGTGAATGCTTCTACGGCGGAGGAGGCCGGCACCGTATTTATCCGGGGCGCAGCAGCAGCATTCGGTTTCGGGAACGGGTTTCTGGATCAGGCCCTCGGCCGCTACCCGACCCTGAAGCTCTTCGAGGATTCCCTGTCGGCGGGCGACCGGGAGCTGGTGGAGCTCCTGCTCGAGGAGCGCAGGCTGCTTTCGGTCATCAACAACCTGCCCTGCAACATTTCGCTTGCGTCCTATGACTATGACGGCAATCGGGAGCTGACCTTCAAAATCCAGCCCCTGGAGCCCAAGTGGGACAATGAAGACCCTTACGAGGAGGATGTCTTCCGGGTTCCCGTCGGCGTGGAGGGAAACGTGTGGCGGGAGATGGTTTCGGAGATGTTCGACGAGCGGGCCCCGCTTTCGACGGACATGGACGAAGTGAAGGAGAATCTTCTTGCCTGCATGGAAGAGTTTGTCGAATGGGGGGATCGGATCCTGACGATCCGGCGCACCCTTCCTCCCGAGAGGACGCACGAGGCGCAGAAGATGGCGGCGCACCACAGCAGGATCAAGGCCGAGCAGGAGGTCCTTGCCGAGCTTCTCGAGCGCTGGAGGATGATCCTCGGGGAGATCATGGAGGCTCGGGACCTGTCACGGAACCAGACGCTGCTGGATCTGCTGCTGGTCTACAACATGGTCAACAGGCGGGAGCTGGCCGTAAGCGGGGATGGGGCTATTTACGAAAAACCTTTTTTCGAGGAGAGCTACTTTACGGAGCGCGCGGGCCTTGCCGACGAGTACTATCACAACGTACTCGTCTTTGCCCTTGTCGAATTCCTCAAGGCGCCGGGCAATCGGGATAAGCTGAGGAGGTGTTCCGATTGCGAAACAATTTTTATTGCCGGACCGCACGGGGCGAAGGGGAAGAAATGCAGCCGCTGCACGAAAAAGAAGGGACCAGGGACCAGGGGGTAGGGACGAAAAATAGTGTCTGAGTGTTTGAGTGTCTAAGTGTCTGAGTGTTTGAGTGTCTGAGTGAAGATAAAGAGAAGAAGAGCTTCGGTTATGCGAGGTTGTCATTGCGAGGAGGCCCTCCGGGCCGACGCGGCAATCCCTTCGAAAGGCGAGATTGCTTCGTCACTTCGTTTCTCGCAATGACAATATAAACGAATGTTCCCAATTCCCCAATTAACCAGTCAACGAATCAACGTGTTAACCAATCAACCCATCAACTGTTCCTGATTTCAAAATCGGCGATGTTCTGCCTCGAGACGATGATCTCCTTCATGTCATCGGTCTTGACTTTCGCGCTCATGAACCCGAGGACCTGGTAGGCTCCGTTTTCGAGCTCTGTCGTGTCCAGGCGAATGCCGAAATCGTGTTCCCGCGCCGTCGACTCCCCTACCTTGATCCACGACTGCGTTCCTTTTTTCCGGATGTACCAGCCATTGCTGTATGCGAACGGCTGACCGGAAACACGCATCGCATCCAGTTCCTTTCTCAGCATTTCGTCATCGAGGGTTTCCCTGAGCAGCACACGCCCCGAGTAATGCTTGATGGAAATCGTCGGGACTAGAAACTGCGGACCCCAACTCGTGTCAGCCAATCGGATCAACATGCGCCTCATCCCTCCTTTCAGGATAGCAACGAAAGAGATCCCGCTGCCCCTGTGAAAAGGAGTGAGCAAAAGGCGTGCCCTGGATGAAAGCGTGCGATTTTGTAAGTCATTGTAATGTTAGATTAATATATTGTGGGAAATGAAGGCCTTCGTGAAAAAGTTACACTTTCGTACTTCGCCCTACTGCATAGTTCGAAAATGTAACTTTTGTCCGGTACACGGCCGCGTCGCGGCCGAGACTGGGAATTGGGATATTAGTTGACTGGTTGACTGGTTGACTAGTTGATTGGGTAATTGCGGATTCCAGAAGCCCGAATCCCTTCCTCCTCTTCACTCAGACACTTAAACACTCAGACACTTCTTTCACTTCCGCTCAGCGTCTAGATGAGCAGCATGGCCACGAGCGACAGGATGACCATCCCGGCTGCCGTCATGTCCATGCCGATGAGCGGCACCATGAAGAGGCTCGCGGCAACGGAACCGAGGCAGCCGCCGAAAAGATCGGCCGCGTAAAGGGGCGAGATCGCCTTTTCCTGGTCCGGGGCGCCCCGGACCAGGAAGCTTGCATAGGCAAAGACGCCCGCTACGAGAAAGCCCACCGCTGCGAGCAGCCCCGCCGTTTCGGCAAGTTCCGCGAATCGGCCGATTCGGGCCTGGAAGAAGGCAAGGGTTCCGAGGAGCATGAAGCCTGCCATGAAGCCGACCCCCCATTTCCGGCCGATAGTGCGATACCGGGACTTGCCACGAGCCGCGGCGGCGACGACGAGGGCGCCTGCAGTCAGGCCGAGCATGAAGGCCGTGATGAGGATCCCCAGGTCGCGGTACAGGACACCATGACGGGTCTGGTATTGCAGGATCAGCACCGTCTCGAGAACCATGCCTGCAAAACCGGCAACCCCGACGAGGAGAGTCCTGCGCCAGGAGGGTCTGCTGCGGGCGATGAAAAAGAGGATCAGCAGCAGAGCTGCAGCCGCTGCGATCCATGTCCGTTTTCCTTTCATGAGGCTCTCGATTTCCCCGAAACTCAGACCGGTCAGGGCTGGGTAAAATTTCGACAGCCACAGCAGGGCCGTGAGTTGATAGCAGATGGGCCGCGTATCGGTGTTCAGGGGGGCCGTGTGTGTGCGCACCGTCTGCTCGACATCAGAAAACCGGTCGTTGGTCAGGAGGTACCGGATGAAGGGCTCCGAGATCAGGCGGCTCCGGATACCGCGTGAGCGGAACCGCTCGATCAGAACCTCTGGGTCGCTCGGGAGAGACACCAATGATGCCGTCACCACGTCCGTATCCCCGGGGATGATGAGGACGTTGCCGAAGACGGAAAAGAGCGCGCCGTGGATGCTCAGCGCCCGCTCCGTCATCTGCGGTGTCCAGCGGTTTTCGGCGGCCTGGAGCCGCAGGGCGACGATCCCGTCCGGTTTCAGCCGGTCGCGGCACAGCTGGAAGAACTCCAGGGTGTAGAACCGGTTGGCCTGTCCTGAGGAGGGTTCGGGCATGCCGATGAGGATGAGGTCGTAGCGGCCGTCCGCCGCCTGCAGGAAGCGTCGGGGGTCGTCCGTGATGATCCTCACACCGGGCTTGCCGAGCGGCTCCTGCCTCTGCGGGGAAAGATGGTTCCTGACGGTGCCGATCAGGACGGGGTCGACCTCGACATAGTCGACGGCAACGGGGCCGTGCTTGAGCACTTCAGCCACCGTTCCCTCGATCCCGCCGCCCAGGATCAGGATGCGTTCGGGCTGCCGGTGCTGGAGGGCTGCCAGGTGGGCGAAGTGCTCCGCCTCGGTTCCCTCGGTCTCGAAGGCGAGGGCGTCGTTCAAGAAAACCGAGAGCTGTTCCTCCCGCTCAGTGATGCTGATCCGGCCATAGGGCGTATCCCTGCTCTGAAGCAGGGACAGATGGTTCCAGCGCGTCATCATCTTGTCGAGCGCCGGGGCCTGGTAGATGCAAAGCAGAAAGATCCCGCATAGGGCGATGGCCGGGAGAGTGCTTCGGCTGTGTTTGGCGCCGGCCGTGATCAGCAGCGGGGCCGCCGCGGCAATGAGCGCTCCGATCAGGGCGAGGGCGAAGTTCTGCACCCCCCAGTGAAGGCCGAGCGACGACAGGAGACCGCCGGCAATCCCCCCGGCGCTTTCGATGGCATAAGCGGCTGCAACGGTCCTTCCCTCCGACACGAAGAAGCCCGCCGCCCGGCGGAAAAGCCAGCCTGTGATAAACCCGGCCGGCAGGAGGGTGATCCCGATCGTGATGAGCTGCTCGCCGAACGGGAGGTAAGCCCCCGGAACACCCCCGGCGAGAACCCGGCTTCCCCGGGCAAACGCCACGGCAAGGGGGAGAAGGACTGCGAACAAAAGCAGCGGGATGGTGAGCAGGTGTGGCCGGGGTACGCGGGTTGACCGGCAGAACAGGGCGCCCAGCGCCGTTGCCGCAAGCCAGAACCCGAGTGCGAGGATATAGACGAGCTCGACCCCGAAAGAGGCCACGTTGAGCTCCCTCAGGAGAACCACCTGGCCCAGAATCGAGATGAGTCCGATGATGAACAGAACGGCTTTCATCGGGCTGTCTTGAAGTCCGTCTCGCTGAAAACTTCTGCCTGGAATGTGAGAAACTGCGCGCCTTTCTTCCAGCTGCCGGCAGGCAGCCCCGCCTTCAGGCACAGCTGGTCAAGCATCTCGTCGCGGCCCCAACCCTGCTCGGTTGCCACCTGGGGCAGGAAGAGGGCCGTGCGACCGTCCTTTTTCACGATGACGCCATCGCGCCCCACGACGATATCCTCCGCCCCGGCAACGGGCACTGCGGGCGTGAGAACCGAGATCTCTATCTCGATGTCCTTCATCTCGTCATGACGGAGCGGCCTGAACCGCGGGTCTTCCAGGGCCGATTTCAGGGCCACTGCCCCGACGAGCTGGTAGAGGGGCTTTTCGGGCACGATCTCGCCGATGCAGCCGCGAAGCTCCCCGCGCTTGTTCAGCGTCACAAACATGCCCCGTGTCTGTTCGAGGGCGGGGGAGGGGTTGCGTGCCAGGGGGGCCGTCTTCGTCGTCAGGAACCTCTCGATCGTGTCGCGCGCGAGTGTCAGCAGCCGTTTGCGGTCCGATGCGTTCAGGGATGCGCTTTTGCCGCTTGTTGGCCGGGCGGACGGCGTTGCATCGCCTGCCCCCGTTTTTCCGGAGGCCAGGGCCACGGCGCCGTAGCCCACCACCTGGCCGCGATCGCCTAGAACCGTCTCGCCGGAGTGGGCGTAGCTCACCAGGACGCCGCCTGTGGCGCCGAGCGCCCTGGCCGCAGCCATGGCCGCCATGACGGGCGCCTCGCCGCAGGCCCGCGTGGAAAGGCCGCGGATGTTACGATCCGATGCGGTGTGGGCGACGGCGTGGAAGCTCGCAAGATCGAGAGGGAGGATGGCCTGGAGAGTCTGGCGGTCCACCATGGAGGCAGTTGCGGCCGAGGGGTAGTGGGACAGATCGGTGCTTGCCACGATCAGGGCATTGCGGCCCTTGAGGACCTTTGCCAGGGCTTTGCCGAACCGCTCGCAGGTTTCCACGTCCGGTTCGCCCACGATAGCCGGGACGATTTTCGCACCGGGGAAGAGAACCTGCACGAAGGGGACGACGACCTCGATGGAATGCTCTTTCGCGTGGATCGAAGCGTCGAGGGTGCAGTCCGGGCACTCGGCCAGGAGGGCCTCGACGACGCTGCTGTCGATTGCGGCTGTTCCGAGCGGTGTCTGGAATCCCGCTCCGGGGTAGATCCCCACTTTGCGGAAGGAGGAACTCGTGTGGTTTGTTCCCAGGATCACCACGGTGTCGTATGGGCGCCCGCGCACCTGGTTGAACCCGTCGGCGCAGATCTGGCCCGAGAAGACGTAGCCGGCGTGGGGGACGATGATGGCGACGGGGTCCTTCGCCACGGGCGGCAGGGCCTCCTGCATGTACTTCTCGACGGCGAGCCGCAACGCGGGGGCCGCCTCCGGGTAGAACCTGCCCGCGACGGCCGGCTGCCGTATCGTGCCATCCGTCTTTTCCGCAGCCTGGCAGCCCGCCGGGAAGAGAAGCAGCGGGATCATCAAAATCAGCCACATACTGCATCGGTTCATAATGACCTCACATAAAGCGTCTCTCCAGTCTATTCCGTCTATCCGGTCTGTCCCGTCCAAATCCCCCCTACCCCCCCTTTACAAAAGGGGGGATCATTGTTTCATCCCCCTTTGAAAAAGGGGGAAAGAGGGGGATTTTCTTCCACCGGCCACTGGTCACTGATCACCGGTCACTGCCTTTATGCAAAGACTCCTGCGATCTTCTTGCCGCAAAACCCGCACTTTCCGCCCTTGACATTCATTTCCTCAACGAAGAATTGCGTCCTGCGGATCACCTCTTTTTTGCAGGACGGGCAGTGGGTGTTATTGCCCGGGTGGCCGGGCACGTTGCCCACGTATACGTATCGCAGCCCGCGGTCCATGGCGATCGACCGGGCCCGCTCGAGTGTTGCCGTGGGTGTGGGCGGCAGGTGAGGCATCTGGTAGTCCGGGCGAAACCGTGAGAAGTGAAGGGGGACGTCGGGGCCCAGCTCCCCCATGACCCAGTCGCACAGATCGGCGATCATCCGGTCCGTATCATTGAGGGTCGGGACGACGAGATTCACAATCTCCAGGTGCACGCGGCTCTTTGCGATTTGCTTGATCGTCCGGAGCACCGGCTTCAACTCGGCGCCGCAGGCATCGCGGTAGAAGCTCTCGCTGTATCCCTTCAGGTCGACCTTGACGGCGTCGAGAGCCTTGCATATCTCCGCGAGGGGGGCTTCGGCCATGTAGCCGCAGGTCACCATCACCGAGCGGATTCCCCTCATTCGCGCGGAGCTTGCGATGTCGAGCAGGTACTCCGTGAACACGAGAGGCTCGTTGTAGGTGTAGGCGATGACGGGTGCCTTGCGGGAGCGGACCGATTCGACAAGGTCGCCGGGAGGGGTGAAGCGGACGCGGTAATCTTCCGGCGAGGCTTGCGAGGTCTGCCAGTTCTGGCAGAATTTGCAGCGCAGGGGGCAGCCCGTCGTGCCGATGGAGTAAGCCTGGGAGCCGGGCATGAAGTGGTAGAAGGGCTTTTTCTCGATGGGGTCCACGTGGACCGAGACGGGCCGGCCGTAGACGAGGCTCTTCATCTCGCCGCCCGTGTTCATCCTCGAGCGGCACTGGCCGCGCTCGCCTTCGGCCAGCAGGCAACCGCGGGCGCACAGGTGGCACTGGACGCGGCCCTTTGCGGCTGCCGACCAGAACCGGGCCCGCGGGGCCGCGCGGATCAGCTCCTCGGTGCGGTCCCCCGCAAAAGCGGCCCCATCCAGGATATCCGGAAGGGCCCTGAGCATGGCGGGCTCCGAAAGGATCAGCCCCGAACCGCCCAGTATAGGTGCCAGCCGGGCCAGGGCCTGAATGAATTCGCGCCGTGAGATCATAATGCCATTTTCAATGTTGCATAGCCTGTGTCAAGCGATATAATAACAGTTAAGGAATGGGGAATAAGCGCAGGAGGTGTGCCTAGGAGCTTATTAATGCTTGTGCAGACAGATAGCCTAAAGGAGGGGGTCTGATGAAAAAGCATCAAAAAAGCGTGTCGGGGATCGTTTTGTTTCTCGTGGCTGCGATTGTGCTGGCAGTGGCGGCCGCCGAGGCAGAGGCCATCCAGGTCGATATCTATGGCAAGTATACCACATGTACGAACGGGAATGATTGCGGGGGAGGGGCACCTTATTTCGGCTTGGTGGGCTCGTTCTTTTCGTCCGATGTCCTCTTTGCCACGAACACGGGTTACGACTGGCATCCCTTCGGATTGCCAATTTTCGGGGCCCTCATCACGGGATACCTGAGCGTGGCCAGCGCCGGCAGTTTCGAGTTCAAGCTTAATTCCGATGACGGCAGCATGCTCTACATCGACGGCAGCCTGGTCATCGACAACGGGGAGTACAATGGACATCCGCCCAACACCGTCCCCGGCTTCGCCTCTCTTTCGCCGGGGCTCCACCCCTTTAAAATCGAATTCTTCGAGGATTTCGGCGGACAAAGCGGCGTGGATCTCTACCTTCCCCCGGGTGTGACCTATGTTCCGGAACCTCTAACGCTGATTCTTCTGGGTCTTGGGCTGTTGGGGATTGCCGGTTTCCGGCGGAGGGCGCAGTAAGACGGGAATCGGGCAGAAAAACGAAAAAGACAGCCTCTGATCGGGTTGGAGAAAATGTATGGCTGAAAAGCAATACGCGTTGGTCATCGTCGATATGCAGAATGATTTTGTGCTGCCCGGATCGCCCGCCGGCGTGGCGGGAGCGTACGACACCGTTCCTGTTATAAGAAAGTTGCTGGATCTCTTCCGCGTGAACAAGTTGCCTGTGTTTCATGTCGTGCGTGAATATCGTGCCGACGGGAGCGACATTGAAATGAACCGCCTCGATGGTTTCCTCCGGAAGGGTCGATACCTTGTACCCGGGACGAAAGGGTGTGAGATTGTGGACCCGCTGAGACCCCTTGAAGGGGAATACAGGGTTGTGAAGAATCGGTACAGCTGCTTCATGAATACGGAAGTGGATTTCATGCTGAGACGGATCGGGGCGACTCATCTGGTCGTCTGTGGAACGCAGTATCCGAACTGCATACGGGCGACGATCTTTGATGCCGTGTGCCATGGTTACCACGTGATCAACATCACCGATGCGACCTCTGCGCAAACGCCGGAGATTGCGCAGGCCAATATCGTTGACATCCGGAACATCGGCGTGGATTGCATTTCCCTGGATGAGTTTATCCATGCGTTTAACCCGGATCAGCCGATAAACCGGCCAGGATGAGTCCGAAGGGGATGACCATGCTGACCACGAAAGAGGCTGTGGAAAAAAGGCGCAGCATCCGGAAATTCATGCCCGACCCCGTTCCCGATGAATGCCTCCGGGAGTTGCTGGAATCCGCCAGAATGGCACCCTCGGGCTGCAATGCACAGCCATGGCGCTTTAAAATTGTCAGGGAACCGGCCATGAGACGACAATTGGCGGATGCGGCTCACGGCCAGACATTCATTGCCGATGCTCCGGTGGTGATCGTCTGTTGCGCCGATATCAAGGGGTACCTCGACGGGACGGTTTCCGGCATTCAGGATCTCGGCAGAATCGGTGCGGTGGAAAACAGGATCGTAGAGATCCTCGTCG
>Ga0209048_10005721_pt1 | contig 11714 bp, 11 predicted proteins | sample FrelakmetCRP12CR_FD_187146 | JGI IMG/M metagenome (GOLD analysis project Ga0209048, IMG submission 187146) | Freshwater lake sediment microbial communities from the University of Notre Dame, USA, for methane emissions studies - CRP12 CR (SPAdes)... | ecosystem: Environmental > Aquatic >... | reverse complement strand
GTGAGGAGCGAGGTCAGGTGGTCAACTGCTTTACTGTCACCGATCTCGCCAAGAAGGAGCGCTGCACGCTTGCGGACATCGCTCTGGTTATCCTTGAGCACCATGATCAGCGGTGTTGTTGATGGCTGACCGATCATCCAGAGCGCCTCCATCGCCCCCGTCCTTACCAGCAGGTCACCCTCACGGAAGACTTGCATAAGAGGTGCGATTGCCGGGACTCCGATCGCCGCCAATGCTTTAACCACCTCTGTCCGCACGGCACGATCAGGATCATTGAGCGATTCGATGATCACAGGCACCGCCTTGGTATTCCCGATCTGCCCAAGCACTTCCGCTGCACCTTTTCGTATCCCGGCATTTGCATCACCGATTGCCTTTATGAGCGGCTCAACCGAAGGCTCCCCAATTGTGACAAGGGCGATGGCAGACCTGCGCTGGACATCCTCGTTGGGATCGATGAGCGCCCTGATCAGGGGCTCGATCGCCGGTTCTTCTAATGAGCAGAGGGTTGCCATCGCAGCCATCCGTACTGGTTCCTTTGCATCATTTAGGCTCTCAATAAGGGGACCAATTGCCTGTGCATCACCAATTCGCCCGAGCGCCACTGCTGCTTCACGGCGGACCCCCGCATCCGCATCCTTCAGCACCTCGATCATTGTGGGCACCGCCCTCGGATCTCCCATTCGCCCGAGCGCCTGCACCGCACCCCTGCGGATGATTGGCTGAGCGTGCCTGGTCGCTGCTGCGAGTGGAGCAAATGACTGCTCACCAATGAGCAGGAACGCACGGATCGTTTCCTGCCTGACATCCTCCCCCGGTTCATTGAGTGCATTGATAAGGAGTTCAATTGCAGGGGCCCCGATCTTCCCGAGAGTATCGGCAGAACCCCGCCTGATGACCCAGTATTCGTCTTTAAGCCCACGGATAAGCGGTTCGATGAACGGCTCACCAAGATCCCCGACAGATCTCACGGCATTCCAGCGTGTGTCGAGGTCACCTTCAGTCAGGGCTTGGAGAAAGGTATCATACCTCTCCTTCTGCGCACGAAGATGTTCTTCGTCCTCTTCGCGCCTGCCCGACCTGAAGACGTTAAGGAATGACTTGATAATTCCCATAATTGTACTCCACTACCGATAGTTTGTATAAAATCATTCAAATAGGTATCGGGTACCTGTGCAGAAGTTTTTTCCCACTAAGGATGTTTTAATCGGATTTCAGACAGATCCGTCCCATTTGGTGCATATTTACAGGTACGGGAGAGTGAAAATACCGCTTGGATACGCCGGTCGGTCCCATAAGGACGAATGAAAAAGAGGGTTGTTTAAAAATGTGTCAGGAAGCGGGGGAAGACCCAAGAGTAAATTGAACGTTACTTGTTGCTGTTCTTGGTATATCGGATACGCTCATTGTATAGTAACCTGCAGGCATTGCAGTATCAAAAGTATATGTATAGCTCCATGTTTTATCAGCAGTTACGGATGGCGAACCCAGATCAACACCGCTGGAGAACCGGTCAGGCCCGGACAACCTCAATTGAACCGTTTTGGCACCACTTGAACACCGGCCTGAAAACGTGATTGTGTCTCCTTTGGATACAAAATATTTATTTAAGGAAATCGTTACTTCTCCTTCCCCGGTGACTATGAATTCAACCCTGCTCGAATCCCTTTTCCCCAAGTCATCCACTACCATTGTGTATGAGCCCGACTGGACGGAATATCCGGGGTTCCAGGTATAACTCCATGAACCAACAGAATTGGTTTTTGGTTGTTCCAGAAGCACTCCTTTGGCGTAATATCCGGGGCCGTAAAGGGTCAATAAAACCTTTTGGCTGGCGGGGCCTGTACCTGAAAAAGAAATTGAGTCTCCTATAATTATTGCATCTTTATTAGCCTGGATAATAACCCGTGTTTGTGCAGTTGGCTGGGTGGTTTCTTGGGAAATTCCCTGGGATGGCTGGACGATTGGCTGAGAACCCGGTGTTAATGCAGCATAAAAGTGAGATGTGCCCTGCGATACCGTGATCGCTGTTGACCAGCTTTGGTATCCCTGGTAACGGAATTGAAGAGTATGGTTTCCCAATGCCACGTCAGCAACAGTACAGGGTGTAGTCCCCCGGTATTGATTGTCGAGGTATACTCCAGCACCGGAAGGTGACGATGTAAGTTCAAGCGTACCTTTCCCCGAATCCTGGCTGGATATACACCCGGATATATACACAAAAAAAATAAAGATAAGAATAACGATGTTCCTGCACATTTTCTCTCTCATATTCCTCACGATAACCGTTATTGCGCAGCATTATATAGGTTTGCAAAACCCCGGGGGAATTTTGTGTCAGCCGGTCTTTGCAAGGCGCAGGATCTCCTGTGCAAGGTCGATACTCTTCTTCTCATCAATCATGAGTGTGTCGAAACGCAGGGAGTTGGTTACGTCCACCGGATCGCGGATATCCTGTATAAAAATATCGACAAGCCCCTCATAACAGGACAGCGTGCCTGCCGATGAGGGCTCAAACCCGCGGGCACACATCAGTGCCGCTGCCGGACCACTTACCGCAGAATCACCGATAAACGGGCTGACTGCAATCACGGTTTTTTCCTTTAATGCAGGTCTGATCCCCTCACATTCGAGGATTGGCAGGATGCTTGTGATCGGGTTGCTCGGACCGATAACCACCACGTCGCTCGCTTCAATAGCAGCGATTACCTCTTCGCTTGCAGATGGGGGCTCCTTGAAGGTGCGCACTACATCGTAAATCTCCAGTGCTCCTTTTGCCCGCACCCAGTACTCCTGGAAGTGGATCAGCCCCAAGTCTGTCCGCACCTGCGTTGTCACGTCGGTATCGGTCATCGGGAGCACGTTCTCCCGGACCCCGAACCGGTCGCAGAGCACCCTTGTTGCATTGGTGAGCCGCATCCCGTTCCGTAGCATCTCGCCCCGCGCAATGTGCACAGCCCGGTCACGGTCACCGATTGCGATAAATTCATCGATCCCTATTTTTTGAGCATCGTCATGGGTTGTGAAGGTATCATTCCTAATCCCCCACCATGTGTCGGTGTTCAGGATGCCTGAAAAGAGGTACATCACGGTGTCCAGGTCCGGCGAGAGGTGGTTACCGGAGATCCATATGTCCTCGGCAGTGTTTACCACGACAGAGATCTCGTGCCGGTCCATCACCCGTTGTGCGCCACGCAGTAGCTTCGGGGTGCCGGTACCACCCGAGAAAAAGGTGATCATTACTCAATACTTTTATCCTTTGTATATGAAGATTCTTTTAGTGGTTTTTATAAAGATCATCAAGGATCCGGTCCACGGTTACGTTGAAGTTGAGGACTTTGCACTCGCGCTGCTTGATTCGCCGGTGCTGCAGCGGTTGCGGTACATACGGCAGCTGGGGTTCTCATATCTTGTGTACCCGGGTGCGAATCACACGCGGTTTGAGCATTCGCTGGGTACGATGCATCTTGCCGATGTCGCCTGCCGGAAGTTCCGGCTCAGTGATGAAGAACGGACTCTTGTCGCAGCCGCCGCGCTTCTCCATGATATCGGGCACGGGCCGTTTTCCCATGCAAGTGAACCGCTTATGGCGGAATTTCTGCACCATAGCCACGATATGATTGATGACCTCGTACACGAGCAGACCGGGCATTTACTGGTCCAGCACGGAATCGACCCCGATGAGATCTGTGATGTGGTTCGTGGCCACCATGCCCTGTCAGGCATAATCCATGGAGATCTCGATGTGGACAGGATGGACTACCTGCTGCGCGATGCCTACTATACCGGTGCCCCGTACGGTACTGTCGATGCCCAGCGCCTGATCAGGAATATGATCCGCACTGATGAAGGGGTCATTCTTGACGAGAACGGGATTAATGCTGCTGAATCGCTGTTGATTGCCCGCACCCTCATGCGCCCGACGGTATATTTCCATCACGTGAGCCGGATCGGTGAGAATATGTTCCACCTTGCCATGCTGGAGCACCTGAAAGGCGGGGGCATAATCGCTTCTGATGTGCTTCGCATGGACGATGCGGCATGTATCCAGGTGCTGCGTACTTCAAAAAACCCCGTTGCGCAGATGCTTGCAGGGCGGATCTACGAGCGACGGCTGTACAAGCGGGCTCTCTATGTGGGGTATGATCAGGTAAACGCGACAGCATATCCGTCCGGGATTACACTGGAAACAAGCCGGTCGCTTTCGGAGAAGATAGCTGAACGTTCCCAGGCCGATCCCCATACGATTCTCGTGGACATACCGCCATTTCCCAGCGATATGTCCATGGGTGTCCGGGTGAAGAACCGGCATGCTGTTGTTAGTTTTGAAGAGTTGTCACCTCGAATGCACACGCTTAACGAGACGCGTCGCGAACAGTGGCGGCTCGGTGTGTACACCCTGCCCGAGCAGCGCGAGGCGGTTGCTGAGGTTGCAGCTGACGTGCTCCACGTGAAAAAACCGACCCGGCAGGACACCCTGTTCTGATTCGGTCTCAGGATTTCAGGTACATGCCTTCTCATACCGGATGATTTTTGCCAAATGTTAATCTACAAAAATAATATAGCAATGGAACCAAACAATCACCTGTATGAAGACGTTTGTTGCGTTGATCCTTCCTCTGATCGTTATGGGGGTGCTCATAGCAGGGTGCCTGGGCGGCCAGACCACTCCCGCCACTGTACCAACGCCGGTTCCAGGTACACTTTCCCCAACAGCAACCCAGACAGCCTCATTCACGCTGGGTGATCATTATCTGCAAAAAAAATACTCATTCCAGAGTGAGAATCTAATACAGACAGAGCAGATCCGGGTGGATAACCCCTCATGGGGGATTGAATTTACCGTAATTCCACTCAACGAGAACCTGCAGTACTGCTGGTTTGAAATGAAGGTGACCAATATGAATACCGGTCAGACTGATACCTATGGATATGGCCGGGAGAATGGATATGAGTTGAACCAGCGATATGCGATGCATGTAACCGGCCCCTATACAATCGAAATGAGGGGAAACCGCGTGAGTGTTGATGTGAATGTTGCCAAAAGAAATCCATAACATGAGAGGATAGGTATGCTTGAAGACTGGATTGTGGTAACAATCGGGGTTATTGTCGTAGTCTGCGCATTCTGCGTACTGATCGTTGTTATCCGCAGACAGGAACACCGACTGTTCGAGAGCAGGTACAAGATGCAGATCTACAGTGATGTGCTCCATGCAGTCACTGAGCTGAACCTTGCCGGAAATGATTCCTACAAACTTGATATTGCAAAAAAGAATCTCGCCTATACCGTAAACCGGCTCAACCTTGTTGGAAGTGCCCGGGTGTTAAAGAGCACCAATGACTTGCTGGATTTTTTAAACGAGCATGCCGGTAAAGATTTTGATGCCCTGAGGCTGCATAATATTCTCAATACCCTTGTTATCGAGGCGCGGCGCGACATCAACCCCGAGCATGCTCGCAGGGTAGAGGAAGCGCAGGTTCGTTTCAGGTTCTTCTCCCCCCCAAAAAAGTGATTTTTTTTAAAAGAAGGCAGGATAAACTCTTTTTGGTTCTGGCTCTGACATTGGTATGAATGGAGAGCGGGACAAGGATGAAAAAGGAATTCGTCATCGGGGTGACAGGTGCGAGCGGGATCTGCTATGCACACCGGTTGCTAGAGGTGCTTTGCGCCGATGCAACGGTGCACATTATCATATCTAAGGTAGCACAGAAGATCGCTGCCCACGAGGGTGTCGATCTCTCCGGATTCAATGCAAAATACCATGAGAACAACCGGATGTTCTCTGAAATTGCAAGTGGTTCGTACCGGTATGACGGGATGGTGGTGATCCCCTGCAGCCAGAAGACGGTTGCCGCTATCGCACACGGGTATGCCGACAACCTGATCACGCGGACTGCTGATGTCTGTTTAAAGGAGCGCCGGAAATGCATCCTTGTCACCCGAGAAACTCCTCTTTCAGCGATTCACCTCGCCAATATGGCCACCGCACACCAGGCTGGAGCGACGATCATGCCTGCCTGCCCGGGTTTCTACCACCATCCAAAGACGATCGATGACCTCGTTGACATGGTAGTCTCCCGGGTGCTCGACCATATGGGGGTTGAACATACACTGACGGAACGGTGGGGTGGTTCCGATGCGTGAGTTCATAGAAACGATGCGGAAGCACGGGCTCCTCATCGATGTTCATGAACCCTGTTCCACCGATATGCAGGCAGCAAAGATGGCAAGCACCACTGACAAGATGCTCTTCTTTCACAATGTAAACGGGGCCCGGGCTGTTATGAACGTGACTGCAAACCGGCAGGCACTCTCCCTCGCGCTCGGGATCGGCGAACACGAAATCGTCCAGAAGCTTGCCAAAGCAACGTATGAAGGCAAGGTTATCAAAGATGGGAACCTTACCATGAAAACCCCCGATCTTTCCCGCATCCCGGTCATGCACCACTTCCCAAAAGACGCTGGGAAGTACATCACTGCAGGGATTGTTTTTTCAACATTTGGTGGTATGGAGAACGCATCGATCCATCGCATGCTTGTCCTTGACAAGCGGCGTGTTGCTGCCCGCCTTGTAGAGGGCAGGCACACCCATGTGATGCTGGGGAAGGCTCTTGCCGAGGGCAAACGACTCCCTGTCGCAGTGACAATCGGGATGCACCCTGCAGTCACATTTGCAAGCTGCACGCGGGTACCTGAAGGGATGGAACTCTCGTATGCAGCTGAACTGCTCGGTGGAGAAATTACGGTGAAGCGTTGTAGTAATGGGGTGTTAGTCCCTGATGCAGAGATCGTCCTTGAGGGATACATCGGTGACGAACGAACTGATGAGGGACCATTTGTTGATATAACCGGGACCTATGATCCGGTACGGTGCGAGCCCGTGATCGAGTTTACCGGCATGCATCTTAAACGCGATTTCATTTACCACGGTATCCTGCCGGGCGGCAGTGAGCACAAGGTACTGATGGGGATCCCCTATGAGCCGAAGATCTACCAGGCAGTCTCCGGCGTGACGCAGGTCAGAAACGTTGTCCTGACACGGGGCGGGTGCGGATACCTCCATGCCGTCATCCAGATCAAAAAAAGCACCCAGGGAGACGCAAAGAACGCAATCATGGCGGCATTTGCCGCCCATACCTCACTCAAACACGTTATTGTGGTCGATGAGGATATCAATCCTGCAGATTCTGAAGAGGTGGAGTACGCGATCGCGACACGGGTAAGCGGGGACCGGGACGTCATGGTGATTAGCGGTGTACGGGGATCATCGCTTGATCCCTGCCAGCTTGAGGATGGAACTAATGTCAAGGTTGGTGTTGACGCGACGATGGTACTGGGCAGGGAGGATGACTTCCGGCGTGCAACCTGGTGAAGCCCATGGAGCTTGAGCCCGGGGACGAACGGATCCTCGCCGGCGAGTATGGTGAGACCCGGCAGAAGATGCTGGAGATCCTTGTCGCTCTTGGCAAGGTGTTTGGAGCAGAGCGTCTCGTCTCGGTAAAAAGTGTGCAGGTGAGCGGGGCTTCTTATAAAACGATTGGAAAGTACGGGCTCGAATGGCTCGAACAGCTTGATGCCCGGGCAGTAGTACCCGCCGTGTTGAACCCGATCGGGATGCCGCGGGGGCGCTGGCAGGAGATGGGGGTAGATCCTGCCTTTGCAGAAAAACAGAATGCGGTTATCGCCGCATACGACCGGTTAGAAATCCGGCTGGAATGCACCTGCACACCGTACTACCTCATATCCCCGAAATATGGAGACCATCTTGCATGGTCAGAGTCCTCGGCGGTCAGCTATGCAAATTCGGTGATCGGGGCACGGACCAACCGCGAGGGTGGACCCGCTGCGCTTGCCGCTGCTATCATCGGTAAGATGCCCTGTTACGGGCTGCACCTTGCTGCCAACCGCACGCCCCAGCTGGTGGTCGAGGTCGCAACGGGTGGCAGGGATCTCTCCATCGCACACTACGGAGCCCTAGGCTATCTCGCCGGCAAACGCGTCGGCAACCGGATCCCGTATTTCCGCAACATCCGCCCAAATGCCGACGGGCTCAAGGCACTCGGTGCAGCAATGGCTGCAACCGGTGCGGTAGCGCTGTACCATGTTGAAGGGGTAACACCTGAAGCATCCAGATTCCGCTTCGATACCTCCGGCCTGGAGACGATCAGGATCGATATGCGTGAAATTGAGGAGGTTTTTTCACAGGTCGCGGTAGATGCCGTTGCCGTGGGGTGCCCGCACTGTTCCCCCGATGAACTGAAGACAATCACCCTCCTGCTTTCGGGTAAAAAAGTGAAAATTCCGTTCTATGTTTTTGCCGCTCAGGCCGTGATCGAAGCGAACAAAGATACCGTTGCATCGATCGAGAAAAGCGGGGCACGGGTCTATGCCGACACCTGTATGGTGGTCTCGCCTGTCATGGAGCGGTATCCTGCAATCATGGTGAACAGTGGCAAGGCGCTCGCGTACGTGCCCGACATGTGTGGTGCGGTGGTGCGGATGGGAACGCTCGAGGAATGCGTTGCTGTGGCGACCTCCTGACGGTGGACAGTCCATTTTTGAAGTCTATTAAAAAAAACCCAGAACCAAATTTTAAAAAATTACCAGATAAAAGGGCAATTATCCGAGGGCTAACAGGATCTTTTTAATTTCCTCGACCACGGTTTTATCCGGGCTTTTGTTCGGCCCGACACCTTCACCGAATGAAAGTATCTTCTGGACATCCCCCTTTTTCAGTTTGCCAAAGGCGATATCATCCCAGATCTTCTGGTCGATAACATTCCAGGTACACTGGAGCAGGTGACCCAAAACCTGGATCTCATCTTGGGTGAATGACTTCCATTCAACCCCCATGCCCTGCTGCATTTTCTTGATTGCACGCTCCACCCGTTTTTCGCGGTGGACATGGTACAACCGCCTTCCCACCTCGGCCTGTGATACATCCGGCATCTCAATTCCCTCTCTTGTCTCGCCCACACACGTGGTCAGTTTTCTCATGTCGTTCTCACATGAAAAGCTTTGTGATACGGAAACAAAGAGTAACAAAAGAAGTGGGAATTGGATCGCCCCTCCCTTCCGGATCAAGCACAATTCCCTATAATATCGGTATTAGAATCGATAATCAGGTATCGTATAATCTTACCTGGAAAAAAACACAAAAAATATCAATGGAAAAGTGGTGAAATGCCGAACTGAACATCTGAACGCTAAGAGAATCCAGGCTCTCTTGCTTCAGATCGACCCCTTCAGGATCGTGCAAATCTTATTGACCGCTGTCTCCTCCCGCATCCTCTCGGTTTTGACATCGTTTCCGATACGGATAATCTCATCCAGGTCCCTTCTGGTCAGACGGGAAAAGGAACACTGTTCCCAGGTAATCCTCTCGACTGAGACCCAAGTCTCCCCAAGGATGGTGGTTAGTGACTTGATATCCTGTTGGGAGAACGTGGCCCAGTTGGATTTGGGGTTCAGACGAATTTTCTCCAATGCTGTTTCAACTGCCCTCTCTTTGTGGAGTTGAAAGATCCTCCTCCCCCGTTCATCACTGGTCACATCAGGCATACATTCCAACCTCAGCATACTATATGACCCCACACGAAATAGTTTTCCTCAGATAAAAGGCAAGGCCGAATAAAAACCAAATTGGGTTGTAGGGAGGATATGGGAACGGCAACGCCGGTTTCAGGTGCAAGAGGTATGTATGTCGCCTGCGCCGCAGGTATGGCGTCCGGGGCGTGCTTCGACTTTCAGTCAGGTAAAAAAAGCCGCCAGTCCTATAGAAATTTTAGCGGTTAAATCTCATCAGATCCTCCCATCATTGCTTTCCCGCAGGATGATGTTTCATTTTTCATTAAAAAAATTCAATAATACTACCCAAGAAATGCCCTCCAGGCAAAGCAGAAATTGGACATAGATACATTTATCGTTTTAGAACAGGAGTATTGACATTGACCATACTTGATTTTCGCCGATGATGAACAATATGTCCGAACTAATAGACAAACTGAAAAAAGGGGCGGTCGATCGTTGCCGAGAGCGGGTTATCGAGGCGCGGAAAAATCCAAAGAAAAAGGGTACCCCATCGGAAAATTGCGATAAAAATCATGGTCTGACATCACAATTAAAAAAAATGCGGGGATTATAGTGGGGGTTCTGTATGGTGGCAGAAAAATCGTTATTGCAGCAAATCCGAGAAAAAGAGCTGATGCTCAGCATCAAAATTGATGAGACAAGGAGGGAAGCCGAGGAGGTCATTCTCAATGCGAGAAAAGAAGCCTCGGAAATGATTGAAAATTCAGAGAGAGAGGGGAAAAAAGCTGCCCAAGAATATTACGAAAAAGAAATGGAGCAACTAAAAAAAGAAATTGAGCAGCTTAAAAGTCAGAGCAACCAACAGGCGATGTCAGTTCGGGCAGAGGGGGAACGCAATTTACCATCAGCAATAGACAAAATCGTAAAAGTCGTCTCTGCGGAGTAGGGCGGTATGCTTCAGAAGATGAAAAAAGTCCAGGTGATTGGGCCAAAAAAGGATCTTCAAAGCGTAGTTGATCTCCTCTACCATACGGGGACTGTCCATCTTGAGGATATATCCAAGACAATCCGTCCCGGCGATACGCTTTTAAGGAAATTAGTAATCGAAAAAGGGGGTGATTTTGCAAATATCCTAGTGAAGATAGGTGGTATTTTCCTTGCCCTCCCTAAAATTAAAGATGATACGCAGAAGCAGGCCCAGATTTATGACGGGCTCCAGAAAAAAAGCCACCCTGACCTAGTTGCCAGGGCGAATCAGGTGATTGAGGAACTCGAATCAACCACAAAGGATCTCGCCACGAAGAAGAGTGACCTGGAATTTTCCCTTAGCGCGCTGGACAGGTATGAAAAAATAATAAGAAAAATTCAGCCCTTGGAAAGCCAATTGCCAATATTAGAAGGTTTTGAGGTCACGGTAGTCCTTATTCAGCGGGAGTTTAAGGATGTTTTGGACATTATCAAAAATGCGCTTGCAGAAATTACAAAAAATCAGTTTGAAATAATCTCTGCGGATGTAGATGAGACAACAATTGCTTCGGTCATCGTGTTCAACAAAAGGTATACCGAGCCGGTTCACTCACTCATCTTCTCCCAGAATGTCAATGAGGTTCGGTTGCCATCTGAGTTCCTTGGTAAGCCCTTCAATGAAATTCTTCAGCTCATATCCGTGAAGAGGACGAAATCAATTGAGGAAATGGCAGTAATCGATGAGAAGCTCGGGACACTATCCACAGAATGGTACCAGGAACTTACGGTGCTCAAAAAAGTGCTTGAGGACAGGAACGAAGAAGCGAGCGTATTTGGTAAATTTGGTCAGACAGAGTACACCTTTGTAATCCAGGGTTGGATCCCCAAAAAATACCTGAAAAGCACAAAAGAAGCACTGAACAATATCTTCGCAACCCGGGTCATCGTCAATGAGCTTGAGGTGAGTCCGGAGAAGATGGACGAGGCGCCCACCTTCTACGACAACCCTGCGATCGTAAAACCCTTTGAATTTCTCATGCAGCTCGTCAGTCCGCCCAAATACCGGGAGGTGGATCCGAGTCCGCTGATCGCGCTCTTCTTCCCGATCTTTTTTGGTCTCATGGTCGGGGATATCGCATACGGCGCCATCATCCTTGTGTTTGCCCTGATCATGAAAAAAAAGTATAAAACGGAGATCTGGCTCCAGCACCTG
>Ga0209048_10005720_pt1 | contig 11714 bp, 10 predicted proteins | sample FrelakmetCRP12CR_FD_187146 | JGI IMG/M metagenome (GOLD analysis project Ga0209048, IMG submission 187146) | Freshwater lake sediment microbial communities from the University of Notre Dame, USA, for methane emissions studies - CRP12 CR (SPAdes)... | ecosystem: Environmental > Aquatic >... | reverse complement strand
TGACTTCGCTCGTGAGCTCGGGGCCGTAGGGCTTCTTCGAGTTGATGTAGTGCCCGGTGCCGGCGATCAGCTGGGCCGAGATCGGGGCTTCCGCGTTGGTGTAGAACTGCAGGCCGCCGCCGGGGGCGAAGAACGCCTGGACGGTCGCGAGCTCCTTGACCGTTTCGTTGCCGATCTTCTGCGCGACGTTCGCGCTGCCGAGCGGGCTCGCCTGCGACTTCTTCGGGCAGCCGCTCGGACCGACGTTTTCAAGCGTGGCCGGCGAGCAGGTGACGAAGCCCGTCGAGTTGATCTTCGAGCCGTACGGCAGGTAGAAGTTGACGTGCGTCAGCGGTGACGGCACGCCGCCGATCCCTTCGGTTCCGACGATCTTGAAGTGGGCTTCGACAGCGGCGCCGGCGCCGTAGATGTTGCCGGTGCCGGGGAAGCCCTTGATGGGAACGGCCTTGGCGGTCAGCGTCACGGTGGGCGCCGCCGACGAGACGGCCGGTAGGCCGAGGACGGCGAGGCCGAGCACGGCCAGACAGGTGGATGCTCTGCGCATCAGGTTTTTCTCCTCTGTTGATGGACAGGTCCGCCTCGATCCGAGTGGTTCCGGAGCGATTACCGGCCCGGCGATATCGAGATCCCCGGCAATTCACCGAAGAACAATGGCGAGTTTCTGCCGCAACCTTATCCGTCGCGGCTCGACCTTTTCAACCTACAACACGCGATCCGCCCGCAAGTTGCACTGCCCGGCTCGACCCCTCAGCCAGGCCCCCGGCGAGTGGGTGAAGGGGCCGGTCCCGGGGACTCCTGCAGCCGCAGCAGCGCGCGCCTCCCGCCACGGTAGCGGAACGTCGGCGCGACCGGCAGGGCTACCGGCCAGGACCGGACAGCTCGAGCTCGTCACCGGCGAAGCACACGTCGACCGGCTCGAGTATCACCTGCCTGGGCCCCTCCTCCACGCGACCGGCCAGGAGCGCGCTGAGGCCGAGCCCCCGCGCGATCCGGACGATCTGCTCGCCGGCACCGGGGGCCGCGTAGAGGGCGTAGCCCGACCCCATGTTGAAGGTCGAGTAGGCCGCATGCGCGTCCAGGCCCGCCTCGGCCACCAGGAAGCTCAGCACCGCCGGGACCTCGGGCAGCCGCTCGATGCGATAGGTGAGCGGCCTGGAAGGGCGCATCAGCTTGAGCAGGCCGTGGCCCGTCACGTGGCTTATGTACGTCAGGCCGAGCCCCTGCCGCAGCAGCGCGGCCACCAGCGCCACGTACATGACCGACGGCTCGAGCAGAGCCTCTCCGAGCGTGACCCCGTTCGGCAGCGCGGTCGCGTAGCCGTCGGGTAGCCGTCGGGCCACCAGGCGCGCCAACGAGGCCCCGTTGGCGTGCAGACCGCTCGAGGCCACGAGGACGATCTCGTCGCCCGCACCCAGCCCATCGCCCAGGATCGGAGAGCATCCCGCGGGCACGGCGCCCACGGCGGCGCCCGCCAGCTCGATGTCCCGCTCCTCGACGAGTCCCGGCAGCGACGGGGACTCCCCGCCGCCCCACGCGCAGCCTGCGTCGGCACACGCTCTGCGCCAACCCTCCACGAGCGCCGCCGCGCGCTCGGGCACCCCGTACCACTCCGAGGCGCCGGTCGCGAAGTAGGCGTTCACGACCAGTGGCAGCGCGCCGAGGCAGCACAGGTCGTTCACGATCGCGGCAACCGTGTCGTAGGCGACCTCGGCGAACCGGTTTACCCCCTGTCGCTCGAACACGTGACGCGCGATCACCGACTTCGTGCCCAACCCCTCCACGACGAACGCGAACGCGCGACCGTCGAGCTCGAACACGAAGGCCGGCTCGCCTCGGGACCGGTCGATGGCGCGGCCACCCCTCGCGGCCAGGAGCGGCGAGGTGGACAACGCCTGGGCCATCGCGAGCCGCTTGGCCGCGTCGAGCGCGTCGTAGTCCACGCCGGCCGCGCGGTAGCTGGTTGCGCCGGGGTCCTCCGCCATGGCGGCAGCCTATGACCTCGGGCGCCGCCGCGCCGCGCGCGGCAGCCCAAGCCGGCCGTCGATGATCCGCGCCCGCCTGCCCCCTCCCGCCGATCGGCACGAGAGCGCGCGCAGTCGACCCGGCCTGAAACACCAGCGCGAGCGACGATCCGGCGGCGCCGGGGCCCCACCGTCGATCACCGACGCCCCGGACTCGATATACACCCCAGCACCCCGCCGCACAAAGGAGACCCGATGGACTTCGAGCCAAGCCCGCGCTGTTCTGAATTCAAGGAGCGCCTCGTCGCGTTCATGGACGAGCACATCTACCCGGCAGAGGCGCTGTATGAGCGCCAGCTGCGGGATTCCGGCGATCCCCACCACCAGCCGCCGATCATGGAGGAGCTCAAGGTGCGCGCGCGCGAGGCCGGCCTGTGGAACATGTTCCTTCCCGACGCCTCGCTCGGGGCGGGGCTGTCGAACAGCGACTACGCGCCGCTCGCGGAGGTACTCGGGCGCTCTCAAATCGCCTCGGAGGCCTGCAACTGCTCGGCGCCTGACACCGGCAACATGGAGGTGCTCTACCACTTCGCCACCCCCGAGCAGAAGGACCGCTGGCTGACGCCGCTGCTCGACGGCGAGATCCGCTCGGCGTTCGCGATGACCGAGCCCGACGTCGCCTCCTCTGATGCGACCAACATCGCGATGCGCATCGAGCGCGACGGCGAGGACTACGTGATCAACGGGCGCAAGTGGTGGACCTCCGGCGCGCTGCACCCCAACTGCCGGATCATGGTCGTGATGGGCAAGACCACCACCGAGGGGCCGCGGCACAAGCAGCAGAGCATGATCCTCGTACCGCTCGACACCCCCGGCGTGACGGTGGTGCGCGAGCTGACCGTGTTCGGCTACGAGGACCAGGAGGGCCACGCCGAAGTCGCGTTCGAGGACGTGCGGGTCCCTGCCTCGAACCTGCTCGCGGGCGAGGGCGACGGCTTCATGATCGCCCAGGCCCGTCTCGGCCCGGGCCGCATCCACCACTGCATGCGCGCGCTCGGCGCCGCCGAGCGCGCGTTGGAGGCGATGTGCGTCAGGGCCGTCTCACGCGTCACGTTCGGCCAGCCGATCGCCATGCGCGGCAACATCCAGGACTGGATCGCCGAGTCGCGCATAGAAATCGAGATGGCCCGTCTGCTGACGCTCAAGGCGGCCTGGATGATGGACACCGTCGGCAACCGCCACGCCCGCACGGAGATCGCCGCGATCAAGGTCGCGGCCCCGAACGTCGCCCTGAAGGTTGTCGACCGGGCCATCCAGGTGCACGGCGGCGGCGGCGTCTCGGACGACTTCACGCTCGCCTCTGCCTACGCACACCTGCGCACCCTGCGTCTGGCCGACGGCCCCGACGAGGTTCACAAGCTCTCGATCGCGCGCCGCGAGCTGGCCCCGTACATGCCCCGCGAGCAGTAGCCGCTCCCGAGCGCGGATCGACGAGCGTCGCGGTGCCCTCGCCGTGCAGGTGAGACCCGCGCGTGCGCAGCTCACGACGCGGCTTGTGGCCGCGCTCGTGCTCGTGCTCGCGCCGACCGCCGTCGCGACCGCCTCCGCGCCCCCGTCGTCGACGGCCTCGCCCGCATCGTCGTCGAACTCGCCCGCATCTGAGACCTCGCCGAACTCGCCCGCATCCGAGACCTCGCCGAGCCCGCCGGTCGGGCGCGTGCTGAGCGCGTCGGTCGCGCCGGGCGAGCTGGCATACGGAGCCGCGCTTGCGGTGACGGGCCGCCTCACGGACGCCGGGCAGGGCGTGGGCGGAGCGCCCGTTGCGCTGCAGGCGGCGGCCTATCCGTTCCGCCGCTTCGCGACGGTGGCCCGTCTGGCCACAGGGCCCGACGGAGGCTTCGCCTTCACGAGCGTGCGCCCGGACCGCGACACGCGCCTGCGCGTCGTGGCGGAAGGGCCCCCCGCCGCGGGCAGCGGGGTGCTGACGGCCATCGTCGATCCCGTGGCCGCGATCAACGCACGCAGCCTCGGCCCGGGCCGTGTCTACCTCAGCCTGAGGCTTAGCCACACGCTGGAGGGCGGGTCGTCGTCGGTGAGCGCCCGGTGGTTCCTCGCGGCGCGCGGCAGGCGCGTGTTTCGGCTCGCAGCCGTCACCCTTACGCACGAGCTCGCGCGGGGCCTGACGTACGCGAGCGTGACGGTCAACCCGCCGGCGAGGCGGTTCGTCTACCGCGTCTGCCTGAACCCGACCTGGGAACGTGCGATGGGCGCGCCCGCGACGCACAGGGCCTGCCCCGAGCACGACTTCACGGTGCCTCGCCGTGTGCGCTGAGCGCCGTGTGCCAGGGCGTCGGTGGGCGGGGCCCATCGCCGCGTGCGTCCTGCTCGCCGCGCTCGGGGTGCCGACGGCGAGGGCTCTGGAATACCGAGCCGAAGGGCGCGGCGTACCCGCCTACTACCCGCCGGCCGGCGCCGTCGCGGCGGCCGGACGCTTCCTGGACACGCGCGCCGGTCGCACGTCGTTCGCGGTGGTCGACAGCCAGGGTCACCTGAGCGGCCTTCGCGTGCATGAGCACTTCCAGACGGCGAGCGTGGTCAAGGTGATGATGCTCGTCGCCTATCTGCAGAAGCTGGACGCAGAGCACCGCGGCCTGAGCAGGTTCGGGGAGTCGCTGCTGTACCCGATGATCCACATCTCGGACAACCAGGCGGCCTCGGCGGTTCTCGCGATCGTGGGCGCCGGCGCGCTCGCCCGGGTGGCGCACGAGTCGGGCATGACCGATTACGCGCGGGCGGTCGGCTGGTGGGCCTTCACGCAGACCTCGGCCGCCGACCAGGCGCGCTTCATGTTCGCGCTGGATCGACTCATCCCGCGGCAGTTCTACGGCTACGCCCGCGGGCTTCTGGCGGGCATCGAGCCATCGCAGAGCTGGGGCATCCCGGCCGTTGCCCGGCCGCGCTGGCAGGTGTTCTTCAAGACGGGGGCGCTTCCCTCCGAGGGACTGTTCAACGAGGTCGCACGCCTGGAGCGGACCGGCGTGACCTTCACCGTCGCGGTCCTCACGACCGGCGACCCCTCGATGGGCTACGGCGAGCAGACGATCCAGGGGGTGGCGTCCGCCCTGCTGGCGCGCTCTCCCTAGCCGCACCGGCGACGGTGGCGGCGAGGGCCAGGGCGCCCAGCCCGATCAGCACGTAGGCGTCGGCGTAGACGAGCTGCAGGGCGAGCGTCATCCCGACCGCGCCGACGAGCGCAGCCGTGAGAAGCCACCACGCCTCGACGCTCGTGGAGTGCAGCACTCGAGCGAGGGCGCCGCGAAGCGCCTGGTTGGCCGCGTTCTCGACGAGGGCCAGGGGTGCGAAGGCCAGGGCGGAGAGCGGCGGGTAGGTGAACGCGAGCGCTCCGGGGAAGCGCAGGGCGTAGAGGTTGGCACCGTCGAGGACGGCCCGCCCACCGTACCTGTAGACGCCCAGATCCACGAACGGCCAGTGATGTCCGAGGGGGCTCAGCAGGAACGCGAGGATCGAGCCGGCGCAGAGCGCGGCACAGGCGCCGCGACCCGGAAGCCAGCGGTCGATCTCCCGGGCGGGGGGCGCGCTCACGGCGGGTGCCGGATCGGCGGTGACGGCGCTCAAGGCTCGGGTTCGTCGCCGTTGACCGGTGGGTCCGCGGCGACGCGGAAGCCGATGTTGCCGGTCGCGTCGTCGGGCACGTTGGCACCCCGCGCCGAGACGCGGTAGCGCCGGCAGTAGGAGGCATGGCAGAGGTAGGAGCCGCCACGCGTGACGCGCCGGCTGCCGGTTGCGGGCCCGGACGGGCTCTCCACCGGCGAGACCCGGTACCAGCCCGCGTCGAAGGCGTCGGCGGTCCACTCCCAGACGTTGCCCGTCGTGTTGTGAAGCCCGTAGCCGTTGGGCGGGAACGCGTCGACCGGCGCCGTCCCCAGATACCCGTCCTCGGCGGTGTTGCGCTGCGGGAACTCGCCCTGCCAGACGTTCATCAGATGCCGGCCCTCCGGTTGCAGGTCATCGCCCCAGGGGAAGGCGCAGCCCTCCAGCCCACCGCGTGCCGCGAACTCCCACTCGGCCTCGGTCGGCAGCCGCACCCCGGCCCACGCACAGAAGGCCAGCGCATCGTTGTGCGAGACGTGCACCACCGGATGGTCGCCGCGATCACGCAGGTCGCTCTGAGGGCCCTCGGGATGGCGCCACTGCGCGCCCTCGACCTGCCGCCACCACGGCGCGGCCGCGACCGCGCGCGTCGGCGGGAAGTCGTCCGGCAGCAGCCCGCCGAAGACGAACGACCAGCCCCAGCGCTCGGCGTCGGTCAGGTAGCCCGTGGTCTCGACGAACGCCGCGAAGCGTTCGTTGCTCACCGCGTAGCGGTCGATCAGGAAGGGGCGCAGGTGCACCTCGTGCACCGGTCCCTCGCCGTCCTGCGGATAGGCGAGCGGGTCGTCCGACCCCATCCGAAAGCGACCGCCGGGCACCCGCACGAGGGTCTCCGGCGCGGGCCCGCCGGACGGCTCCGGACGAGCCTCACCGCCACCGCCTTTGCCCCCCTCGCGCGTGGGCGCGCAGCAGCCGGCTGCCTTCGGCGGACGGCTCATCCGCCCGTCCGCCGCGATTGCACCACCGATCGCCCAGGCCGGCGACCGTTGCGGACCTCGATCATCTCTGCACCGTACCGCCTGGGTGGAGCGTCTCGGGGGCTCGCGGCTCGCGGCCGTTCACGGGGCCGGCCCCGGCCGAGGCGACTCCGGCCCTAGCTGGTGAGCGCGACGATGCCGTTGCGTATCAGGCTCGCCGCGAGCAGCACGATGATCACCGCCGCGATCGTCCTGGCGTGCCGCTCCAGCCAGCCCCGCGCGAGATGGAGCTTGGCCGTGGTCCAGTCGCGTGCCACGAGCAGCGACACGAGCGCCGCCGACAGCGGGAGCAGCGACACGATCGTGAAGCCGACCCAGATGGCGACGTATTCCGCTGCGCTCGGGTTCAGCTGCGAGATGTCCTTCAGCGCGATCGGGATGAACCCGCCCGCGTTTGCAAGGGTGGCGCCGGCGGCGACGATCGCTATCACCGGCGAGGAGGCGACCTTGCTCATCTGCTCGATCATGTCGGACGTCCGCTTGGGGTTGGGCGGGCGCCGCAGGGCCCGCGCGAGGTAGACCAGCAACAAGGCGCCGGCTACGACGTCGATGATCGCGACCCACGTAGGGGGGGTGCTGGATCCGGAGGAGGATGCGGCCGCGTTCCCGAGCACGAAGGCAGCCGCCACGCCTATCAGCAGCATCACGCCGAACGCTCCGAGGAAGAACCAGAACCCCGTGCGCAGGGGCCGGTCGCCGAGGACCAACGCGAGCACCGAGAACGACAGGGTCGTGGGTGACAACATCGCTGCCAGCGAGGTCAGCGCGAGCTCGACATAGACCGAGTTCACGGCGCAAGCCTACGGGATCGTCGCCCCGCAGCGTGGCGGGCTCCACGGCGGCGGGCGCTAGGCGTGCCGCGCCTGTCCGCGCGCCCGGATCGGGGCGGCCGGCGCGACCTCGGTGTCCGAGAGCTGCTGCTTCGGGTGCGCGGCGAGCCAGCGGGCGTAGCGACCGACCAGCGGGCTGGCCGAGATGCCGTGCGCGAACGTCGAGATGCCCACCGTGACGTACGCCGTGAGCACGATCGTCGTGCCCTGCGGGAGGTTGGCCTCCTGCACGACGATCAGCGCGAACACGATCGAGGCCAGGCCGCGCGGGCCGAACCAGCCCAGGAGCGCGACCGTCCGAGCTCGCGAGTGCGTCCCCAGCAACGCGACCGCGACCGGCAGCATGCGCACGAGCGTGAGGCTGACCAGCGCGTACAGCCCGATCTGCCAGCTCAGGTGCCCGAGCGCCGGTCCGAGCAGCACCGCTCCGAACACGACGAACGTGACGCCGTTGAGCAGATCGCCGAGCTCCTCGTTGAAGCGGCCGATCTCGGCGGTGTCGCCGCGCAAGAGCCAGCCGAAGCACAGCCCCGCGGTGAACGCCGCGATGAAGCCCGAGCCGCCGAGTCCGCTCGCGATCCCGTAGGCGAGGGCGGCTCCGGCGACCGGAGCGACCTGCCGCCAGACCGGCGAGATCAGCTCGCGACGGCCGGCGATCAGCACGATCGCGCCGGTGAGCACGCCGGCCGCCACCCCGGCGAGCAGCCCGTAGCCGATCTCCTCGGCGGCGACCGTGACCGCGCCGTGGCCGGAGGTCAACGTCGACTCCACGTCGGCCGCGGCGATCGCGATGTACAGCAGCGGGACGCAGATCCCGTCGTTGAGGCCGCTCTCGACGTTGAGGCCCTGGCGCACGCGCAGGGGGAGCCGCGGGTCGCTGACCACCGCTTGGCCGAGGGCCGCATCGGTGGGAGCCAGCAGGATCGCGAGGATCACCGCCTCGGCGGGCGTGAACTCGCCGAACAGCGCGCTCGCCGTGAGCGCGCCGAGCACGATCGTGAGCGGCAGGCCGACTCCCAGCAGGCGCACGGGGACCGAGTACTCACGCCGCAACGCGCGCAGGTCGATGCGCGACGCATCGGCGAACAGGACGAGCGTGAGCGTCGCCTCGGCGAGAGCGCGAACCGGCCCCCCGGTGGCCGGGGTCTCGACGGCGCCGAGGACCTGCGAGCCGACGATCACGCCGACCGCGAGGAACACCATCTGCGCCGTGACCGGCGTCCCGGACAGCCGCCGCGACACCGCGATGACGGCGAGCACGGAGAGCGCGATGACGGCGAGATCCCACTTCATCCAGGCGTAGCCTCGTCTCGATGGGCCAGCCGTACGGGCGACCGGCGCTGTCACGCGATTATCTCCTGCCCGTCGGCGTCCGAGGGCTCCTGGGCCGCGGCGCCGCCGTCAGACGGCAGCGTGGGCCACCCAACCGCGACGGCGTGCCCTACCGCCTCCCGCAGATCGCGCGGTCTTGCGTTCGCGGGCGTTCGCCCGCGTAGGGCCGTCCGCTGCAAACGCGGAATCCATCGGAGATTGTCTGGAGGGTCAGGCCCTCGGCAGCGCCAGGCGGTGCGAGCGGGCAATCTGCTCAGCCATATGCTCGTCGACTCCGACTTCCCGGGCGAGCCCACCCCAGTCGGCCACAACATCGCTGACCTCCGCGAGGATGGCTTCGGCCCGGCCGCGCTTGAGGCCCGCGACCTGCGCGACTGCGCGCAAGTCGGCGACGCTGAACCCATCGCGCTTGCCGTTGATCGACATCTGATGGCTGTCGAGCCAGAGGTTGCCGGGCTTCCAGGCCCAGATCACATCGTAGGCGGGGGCCAACGACCAGGCGCCTTCGCGGTCCATGAGGAAGGCGATGTTCTTGACGTGGTCATCCTGATTGCGCGCGACGATGTTGAAGACCATGCGTCGGAACTGCTGCTCGGCTACGGGCGTCCCCAGGCCGAGGCGCCGGATCAGCAGCAGGACCTGCTCGTAGCTGTAGGTGCCCGGCTCGTTGTAGCTGACGTGCTCCAGGGCCCCGACCGTCTGCATGTGCAGCTTGCCGCCGTCGTCGGTCCGGTCGAAGCGGCGGGTCATGAAGTGCCTGCGGCCGTCCTCCTCGAGGAGTCGACTCTCGGTTACTTCGATCCCGGCCGCCCGGGCCATTCGCGAGTACGCGTACTCCACAACGCCCCAGCCCTGGGGGTCGGTGAGCCCGTGGTCGCCGGCGCGCGCGACCCCGTCGAACTTCAACAGCCAGTGCCGAAAGCCCTTGCCGACCTCGACCTGCCCCGAGCGGACCTGGCCGGTGGCCTCGTTGTAGGCGATGATCGCCTTCGGGCGCGCGCCCCCGGCGGAGCTGCCGACGGCGAGAATCGCCTTCATTGCCTCCTCATCCGGGTTGTCGCTCAGCTCGGCGACGAATTCCGCCCGTTCGGCAAGCACCTCGCTGGCCAGGCGCACGAGCGCGTCGACCTGGAGGTCGGCGTCTCCGGAGACGGCCGGCTCGGTGGCTGGCTGGAACTCCAGCGCGCCCATTCCGCGCGTGCCGACATAGCAAAGCCGTTGAACGACGTCGAAGCTCGCCTGGTCCCGCCCCTCGGCGGCCAGCCAGGCGTTGACAAGCGCCGTGCCCCAACGATCGGGCAGGGAGTCGGCCAGCAAGCCGGGAAGACCGCTGAACGCATCTTGCGGTAGTCCCGGGAACGTGTAGGGCTGCTCGCGCAGTGGCATCCGAACCGGTGCGACCTCGATACCGCTGCGGACAAACGCGGGGTCGTACTGGAACGTCGCGTAGCGTGCCCGTTCATCGATCGAGACCGCCGCGATCCGAGCGCCCCACAGATTCACGGCCGCGACGGTCAACCGCCCGCCCCCGGCTCGTCACCCCACCTCCACGGCTCGTCGGCCGACCTGGCGGGCGGACCGCCGCGGCTACCGCGAGCGCGCCGCCGAGTCTTGCGCTGTGCGCGCTCAAGTTGGGCGATCGGAAGGTTGATCGCCTCGGGAATCGCAACGTCCAGCGCCGGGAGCAATCCGAGCACGCGCAGCAGCTTGATCATCGAGGTCATCTGAACCGACTCTCCTCGCTCGGCGCGCTGCAAGGTCGCCCGGCCGATCCCGGCCTGATCGGCCATCTCAGCTTGAGTCCAATTGCGCTCCACCCGGTGACGCTCCAGCCGGCGGCCGAGCTCGGCGAGGACCGCAGCATCGGTCGTTAGTTCATCGAAGTGCATCAGTTCTGATGTCTCATTGCCCGATAGCACGACAATGCATCGGATCTGATGCCCAGCATATCAGCTCTGGAGCGCGCGTAGCATCATTTACGATGTCTTATGCTCCAAATACGCGCTGACGCATCACTTCTGATGCAATAGTGGAGAGGGTGGTGTGCGGTTTCAGCACATGCTCGACATGTGTGTCAGGACATAGGAGACACCAACGTGAGGGGGTCTTCCTTGGGGATGGTGGGAATCGAGCCCACGCTTCAGTTCAATCACCCCCTCACGTTCGGCTCGGCGTGCGGCCTCTCGCCGGCCACGAGCTCCTCGGACCCCTCCGGTCCTCGGCGCAGGCTTGGATCCGCGATGATGCGCACGTCGACGCCCGGTAGACCCTCCAGCAGGCGCTCCAGCAGTGACCAAGCGGGGGATCGGCGAAGCAGGCGGCCCAAGCCGCGACGTGAACCTGGGCTGCCGATCAGCACGTACGTGCTTCCAAGCGCACGTGCGGAAGCGATCGCGACCGCGGCGACGTCCTCTCCCTCCTCGACGTGCAGGCGCGCTCCGAGCATGGCGACCAGGCGTCGCAGCTCCTCCAGGCGCTTGCGATCCTCCGCGCTCGGCTGACGCCCGGGAGGGCGCACCACGAGCACGTCGAGGTCGGCATCCAGGCGCTGGGCGGAGCGCCAGGCGCGTCTGACGATGCGCTCGGAGTGCGGATCGAGGGTGGCCAGCGCGAGCAGACGCTCGGCGATCGGCCGGGGGCCGGCATCCGACGAGGTTTGCAGCCCCTCCTCGTCGCGTCGCGCGACGGGGCTCGGCTCGCGCTCCAGGCGCTTGACCTCGACGTCCTCGGCCACCTGGCGCAAGGCCGTCTCGCGCAGCGCCGCCAGGTTCTCGATCTTGAAGAAGTTGTTCAGCGCCGCCGGAACCCGCTCCTGGGGGTAGACCTTGCCTGATCGCAGGCGCACGATCAGCGCCTCCGGGGTGAGGTCCGTCAGCACGACCTCATCCGCCGAGGAGAGCACCTCGTCGGGGATCGTCTCGCGCACGCGTGCGCCGGTCAGC
>Ga0209048_10005719_pt1 | contig 11717 bp, 13 predicted proteins | sample FrelakmetCRP12CR_FD_187146 | JGI IMG/M metagenome (GOLD analysis project Ga0209048, IMG submission 187146) | Freshwater lake sediment microbial communities from the University of Notre Dame, USA, for methane emissions studies - CRP12 CR (SPAdes)... | ecosystem: Environmental > Aquatic >... | reverse complement strand
CCAGCCGATAGACGCCGAACGGATGCGCGAGCTGGCCCGGGCTCTTGGGAAAGAGGCTCGGGGCACCGACGTGAGGATCTACCTGACGGGGGGCTCCTCGGCTGTCCCGCGAGGCTGGCGCCCGGCCACCGTGGACGTCGACCTCAAGATCGTTCCCGACAGCGACCCGCTGCTGCGCGCCCTGCCACAGCATCGCGCCCTCCGACTCGAGACGAACCCATGAGTCCGATCGCCACAAGCGCTGTCGTGTTCCTTTGCGTGTGCTCCGGTGCGACTGCGGGGCTGGTCCTGCGCGCAGCGCTCCCCGATCACCATCGGAGCGCGGAGTCGAAGGACGCCGTGAAGGCGGCCATGGGGCTGATCGGCACGATCTCGGCACTGGTCCTCGGCCTCCTCGTCGCCTCGGCGAAGAGCCACTACGACACGCAGAAGGAGGAGTTGACCGAGCTTTCGGCGAGGGTCCTCCTGCTCGACCGCGTCCTCGCGCACTACGGGCCGGAGGCGAACGACAGCCGCGCGCTTCTGAAGGAGATCTCGGCCGCGAATCTCGATCAGTTCTGGGGGAAGGGCCCTTTGCGCCCGGCGCCAAGGGGTGATGTCCTATACGACAGGATCGCGGAGCTCTCGCCGAAAGACGACGCCCAGAGGATGTTTCAGAACCAGGCGGCCGAGCTGATCATCCAGCTCGGACAGACGCGCACGTTGATGACGGCCCAGAGAGGCAGGTCGACCTCGACGCCGCTGCTGGTCATCGTCGTCTTCTGGCTGACCGTCAATTTCGTCAGCTTCGGCCTCTTCGCCAGCCGCAACGGGACCGTCCTGGCGGCCCTGCTGGTCTGCGCGTTGTCCGTGGCGGGCGCGGTCCTCCTGATCCTGGAGATGGACCAGCCCTACGAGGGATTGATCAGGATTTCCGACGCCCCTTTGCGAGACGTCGTCTCGCGGCTCGGCCGATAGCGCGCCGGCTCGGCGTTGCGGCATGAAGCGCGCATTTGTGCTGGGCCCGCTCCTCATCGTCAAAGACGGCTGGATGCTCGTCAAGACGATCACGGCCTTCCCCGTCGCTCACTCGATCACGCTCGCGATCGCGACATTCGGCTACGCCGACGCCCCGTTGCTTCCCTTGAACGCCGCGATCGCCCTCGGAGCGTTCTGGACGATCCAGCGGACGGCGATCCTGTTCGGGGGGAAGGCGTGAGCGCCCAGTCCCGCCGCGCCGTCTCCGCTCGCGCCGGGTTGCTTCTGCTCGTCGCCTGGCTCCTCTCCCCGGTCGCGGCCTTTGCCCACACGCGCGGTGGCGAGGCCTCCGGCTTTCTCGCGGGCCTCTCGCATCCCGTGTCGGGCCTCGACCACGTGCTCGCGATGATCGCGGTCGGCCTCTGGGGCGCACAGCTCGGAGCCCCCGCGGTGTGGCTGCTGCCCGTGACCTTTCCGATGGTCATGGCGTTCGGCGGCACGCTCGGCCTTCTCGGCGTGAAGATCCCCGGTATCGAGATCGGGATTGCGCTTTCCGCGATCGGCCTCGGCGCGGCCGTTCTCTTCGAGGCGCGGCCGAAGCTCGGGATCGCCGCCGTCCTCGTCGGCTTCTTCGCGATCTTCCACGGCCACGCCCACGGCACGGAGCTGCCCGCCGGCGCCAATGGCGTCCTCTACAGCATCGGATTCGTGATCGCGACGGGGCTTCTCCACGCCACCGGCATCGGGATCGGCCTCATTCATCGCTGGCCCGCCGGCCGAACGGTCCTGCGATGGGCGGGAGCCGTCGTCGCCCTGGCCGGCCTCGCGTTCCTCTGGCGCGCGCTGACGTAGGCCATGCCTCCGTTCCTCGCTCACCTGATGAACACGGGGCTCGGGCCCTTCTACGACGGGCTCGCACACCTCTTCGTCACGCCCGAAGACCTGCTCCCGGTCCTCGCCCTCGCGCTGCTCTCGGGATTGCGCGGACCGCGCTTCGGAAGGACGTCGCTCTTCATCCTGCCGCTCGCGTGGCTCGCAGGCAGCGTCGCCGGGCGGCTCTTCGGCCCCCACTGGGCCTGGCCCGTGGTCTCGGCGGCCCTGACGATCGTCCTCGGCGCGCTCGTGGCCGCGGACCGGCCGCTGCCGCTCTCCGCCGTCGCCGGCCTCGCGATCGCGCTCGGCCTCTGGAACGGCTCGTGGAACGGGATCGAGCTCGCGCGGGCGCGCGCGGGCACCTTCGGAAATGGGCTCGGTGTCGCCTGCGCGATTTTCGCGGTCGTCGCGATTGCCTCCGCCCTCGTCGCTTCGCTGCGGACTCCGTGGACGCGCATTGCGGTCCGCGTGGCGGGCAGCTGGATCGCGGCGGCCGCCCTCTTCATGCTCGGGTGGTCGCTGCGACCGGCCTGACCCGCCTCCTTAGAACCGGACCGTCAGGCCTCCCGCGATGTCCGGATGCCCGTAGACACCGGTCGCGTAGCCGTAGCAGACGCCGTTCGAGTCGCACCAGACGCCGGCGTTGGCGCTGCTGGTCAAGACCCAGCGCCAGCGGCCCTCGACGCGCGCGCCGAAACGGGGCCCGAACCAGAATTTTCCGCCGATCCCGGCGCTGCTGGAGAAGTTCGTCGAGGTGCTCGTCGTGATCCCGGCGAGCTGGGGCTGAAACGTCGTGACACCGGCGCTCAAGACGACGTAAAAGCTGGCCGCGTCCGTGCCCAGGGAAAAGAGGCCGTCGAGCTCGAAAATGTTCGTCTTCAGCTGCCCGATCGTGCCCGTCAGCCCCTCCGCGGTGACGGCCGTCGCGTTCAGGTCCGGCTTCGCGTACGTCCAGGCCGCCTCGATCCCGATGCCCTCGGTGAGGTTCACGCCCAGACGCGCGCCGTACTCGTACGTGGTCGCGGTCTCGAGCTCCGTCCTGGGGTTGTCGTAAATCTGCTTGCCGAAGTAGCCGCCGCCAATCGCGGTGATCTCGACCGAGCCCGGAACGTTCTGGGCAAACGCCGCGTTGCTTCCCGTGAGGAGCGCCGCGAGAAACAGCGGCACCGCCCCGACCGACAGACGGACCTGCTTCATGCACTCTCCTCGTAAACGGAAACTTCTCCACGCGCGTCATTGCGCCACGCTGCATTATGCTCTCAATCTCTTGAGGAGGAGAGCAGCTTCTCGCGGTCTACGCCACTTTCGCGGTGACGCTCTACCTGATCCCCAACTACGAGAAGGTCATGCGAAAACAGCTGGTCGCCGCCCTGTTCGCCGTTCTCGCCGCAGCATGGAATGGCGGTGCCGCGGCAAGGAGTCCGCGCAGGCAACGAGCCCCCGGCCGGCCGGTGACAAGCACGCGGTTGCGACCGTGACGGCGAGAGAGGCTTACGAGAGGTGGAAGGCCGAGCCGGCGGGCGAGTACGTCTTCGACGTCGTGGATTCGGCCAACAACTCCTTCTACAACTGGGCCCAGCTCGGCTACTCGCCGCTCGACTGGCTGACCGTCGGCCTGGCCTCGCAGCGGACCCGCGTCTACCAGACCGGCCTCGACGTCCAGCGCGGTTTCTTCGTCGGCTTTGCGTACAGGAGCCTGAGCCTGAACGTCTACGTCTTCAACCCGGGATGGGAAACGCCGACCGTCGTCAGCTCGGTCGCGATCAGTTTCTAGGTCCTCGCCTCTCGGCACGTCGCATCCGTGCGTCGACCCGGTTGCTCTCGCCGGCCCATGCGGGTGATACGCGGCGACCAAAGGGATCCTTCGCGGAGCCTGCCCTGAGCGATGCCGAAGGGCTCACAATGACAAAGGTCGGGATCGGCGCGCCGAGCAAGTCCCGTCAACGGTTTCGAGAGCCGGGGCCCGCCCTCAGCGCATCCCTTCCCGCACGTCCCGGAGCACTTTGTCCACCGCGTCGATGCGGATCAGGCCGGCACGGGGGTATTCGAGGTCGAGGATCACGTAGACGGTCAGCGTCAGGATCGCCGCGAACACGACGATGTGCACCCAGCTGCGCGACCGCGCTCCCGCCATCCCGTGTCCGGCGAGCAGCGAGCACGCGAGCGAGACGACGCCGAGCATCGCGAAAATGAGAGCGGGCGGATGGGTCTGGAGCGCCACCGTCCGGCTCGTCGTGATGTCGATCATCGCGTTGAGGGGCGGCAGAACCAGAACGGCGGCCTGCGGTGCCTCCCGAAGGGCCTCGACGGCGGCCGTCCAGATCTCTCCCTGAATGGCGTTCGAGCGCACGAGCGCCTCGCTTGCGGAGGAAACGTCAGGCAACTTGCGGTAGATCTCCAACCGCGAGTCCACGTAGCGGCGAAACTGGTCCCGCAGCTTCGGCTGCGCCCCGGCCGGCAGAAGATCGAGGCGCAAGTAGGCGGTCCCGATGGCGTTGGCCTCCTCGACGATCAGGCGCCGCCGGATGTCGAACCGCGCGGCAGCGCCGGAAAAGGAGAACGCCACCAGCAACCCCATCAGTCCGAAGACCGCGCCTTCGACAGCGCCGAGTCCCGCCCGCGCCCCCTCCGCGTCCGCCGCAGCCCTCCGCAGGCCGAGCCGCCGGCCCGTCTCGAGCAGCAAGAGCATTCCGGAGAAGAGTCCCAGGGCAAAGAGCGGAGCGAAGAGCGCTATGGCCATCGCCCGATCCTATATCCGCGGCACCGAAGTCGAGCTCTTCGCCGTCATGCTTCCACCCGGACTCGGAAGACCGCGCCAAGCCGCTCCCCCGCCGATTCGCCCACGGGTGCAGAAGCGGTATCCCGGCCGTCGAGCCTCTGGCCGCTGCGGCGTCGAGGTCCTCGACGCGACGCAGGAGCTCCACGCCGCGGTGCCTGAGAGACGCGATCTGGGCCCAGATGGGCGACAGACCCTACCCGTGAACAACGTGTTGAGAAACGATACCTGGTTCGGCCTGCTAGTGCGAGAGTCGACCCGCCGCGGCTCGATCGGCCAGCACGAGAGCCGCATCGCGCCGGATCCTCCCGGCCGGAATCGAGGGATCCCCATCCATCAGCCGGGGGAGCATCGGAACCTTTTCCGCGCCCGTCAGCAGCCATAGCACGCGCCGCGCCCGGTTCAGCACGGGATACGTCAGCGTCATGCGGCGCCGGCCCATGTAGATGCCGGTCAACGCAACGTCGCGGTCGGCGACCGCAAGGACGGGATCCCCGGGGACGAGCGACGCGGTGTGGCCGTCGGGCCCCATCCCGAGGTGAGCGAGGTCGAGCACGGGTGGCGTGCCCGCGACGCTCTCGAGCGTACGCGCGTATGCCACGGCCGCGGCCACGAGATCGGGCGCCTCGACGGGCATGGCATGGATCTGGTTCGGAGGCAGCGGCGCGTGAGAGAGCAGGCTGTCGCGCAGGTGCGTGAGGTTGCGGTCGGGATCGCCTGCCGGAGCCACGCGCTCGTCCACCTGCATCACGTGGACGCTCGGCCACGGCACGTCCTCGCCGGCAAGCGCGCGGAGCATCGCCCAGGGGGTTTGGCCGCCGCTGACGGCCATGACGAAACGCCCGCGCGCGGCGACGGCCGCCCGGGCGTCCTCGGCGATGACGGCCGCCGCCCGCGCCGCGACGGCCTCGGGGTCCGCGAGAATCTCGATCTTCAGGCGCCGCTCCCCTTCAGCCTGCGGTAGCGGCGGATGAGCGCGCTCGTCGAGCTGTCGTGGGAGAGCGCCGGCTCGGTCCTGCTTTCGAGCTCGGGAATGATACGTTGCGCGAGGACCTTGCCGAGCTCGACGCCCCACTGGTCGAAGGAATCGATGGACCAGATCGCGCCTTGCGTGAAGACGCTGTGCTCGTAGAGCGCGACCAGCCGGCCGAGGGCTTCGGGCGTGAGGCGCTGCGCGAAGATCGTGTTCGTCGGCCGGTTCCCCTCGAAGACGCGGTGCGGCACGAGCCAGTCGGGCGTGCCCTCGGCCTTGACCTCTTCGGGCGTCTTGCCGAACGCGAGCGCCTCGGCCTGGGCGAGGACGTTCGCCACCAGGACGTCGTGGTGCCGGCCGAGAGGATTCAGGGTCTCGACAAACGTGATGAGGTCGCACGGGACGAGGCGCGTACCCTGGTGAATGAGCTGGTAGAACGAGTGCTGCCCGTTGGTCCCGGGCTCTCCCCAGTAGATGGGCCCGGTGTCTCCATCCACGCGGGACCCATCGAGCCGGACGTGCTTGCCGTTGGATTCCATCGTGAGCTGCTGCAGGTAAGCCGGGAAGCGCTTCAGGTACTGGTCGTACGGCAGGACCGCGACCGTCTGGGCCCCGAAGAAATCGCCGTACCAGACGCCGAGCAGGCCCACCAGCACCGGAAGGTTCTTCTCGAAGGGCGCCGTCCGGAAGTGCTCGTCCATCTCGTGGAAGCCGGCGAGCATCGCGCGGAAGTTTTCGGGTCCGACGGCGAGCATCGTCGAGAGGCCGATCGCCGAGTCCATGGAGTAACGCCCGCCGACCCAGTCCCAGAACCCGAACATGTTTGCGGTGTCGATGCCGAACTCCGACACCTTCCCGGCGTTGGTCGAAACCGCCACGAAGTGCTTCGCCACCGCCTTCGGGTCGCCGCCGAGGCCCTGCAGGGCCCAGTCGCGCGCCGTGTGGGCATTGGTCATCGTCTCGAGCGTCGTGAAGGTCTTGGACGAAATGACGAAAAGGGTCTCCGCGGGATCGAGGTCCCGGGTCGCCTCGGCGAAGTCGTTGCCGTCCACGTTCGAGACGAAGCGGAAGGTCATCGCGCGTACGCTGTAGTCGCGCAGCGCCTCGTAGGCCATGACCGGGCCGAGGTCCGAGCCGCCGATGCCGACGTTGACGACGTTCCGGATCCGTTTGCCGGTGTGGCCCGTCCACGCTCCGCTCCGGACGCGGTTGGCGAAGTCCGACATCTTGTCGAGAACGGCGTGGACGTCGGGCACGACGTCCCTGCCGTCGACCACGATGGACTGCCCCTTCGGCGCGCGCAGCGCCACGTGAAGGACCGCCCGGTTCTCCGTGACGTTGATCCGGTCACCCCGGAACATCGCGTCGATGCGCTCCCGGAGGCCGCACTCCCGGGCGAGCCGGACGAGGAGCGCCAGCGTCTCGTCGGTGACGCGGTTCTTCGAGTAGTCGAGAAAGAGCCCGGCGGCCTCGAGCGTCAGGCGTTCGCCGCGCGCCGGGTCGTCGGCGAAGAGCTGCCTCAGGTGCAGGTCCTTGACCTTCGCGTGGTGGGCCTCGAGGGCCTTCCACGCCGGCCGGGAGGCCAGCGGCGGAATTGTCTCGTTCACCGTTCAACTCGCCTTTCCGAGAGCCGCGCTCTTCGAGGCGATCACGCCGAGCAGCTCGTTCCAGGACGCGACGAACGACTTCGCCCCGTCCTCCTGGAGCTTCGCGGCCAGGGCATCCACGCCCACGCCAGCCTTCTCGAACTCGGCCAGCACGTCCTCGCAGTCGCCGCCGTCGCCCGGCATCGTCGCGCCGATCTCGCCGTGGTCGGCGAGGGCCTTCAGCGTCGCCTCCGGCATCGTGTTCACCGTGAAGGGCGCTGCCAGCGCCCCGATGTACAGGGTGTCGGAGGCCTTCGGGTCCTTGGTCCCGGTGCTGGCCCAGAGCAGGCGCTGCGGGCGCGCGCCGGCGTTGTAGACGCGCATCCAGCGGGGCGAGACGAGCAGGGCCGCGTAGGCCTTGTACGTGCGCCGGGCGACGGCGATGCCGAGTCGATTGGTCAGCTTCTCGGGGACCTTGCCCGCGACCGCCCCGTCCCATCGACTGATGAAGACGGAGGCCACCGAGCCGACCTCGGGCTTCAATCCCGCCTCGATGCGCCGCTCGATACCGCGCAGAAAGGCCTCGGCCGCGGCCACGTACTGCTCGCGCGAGAAGAGCAGCGTCACGTTGACCGGCACGCCGGAGAAGATCGCTTCCTCGATCGCGGGCAGTCCTTCCTTCGTGCCCGGGATCTTGATGAAGAGGTTCGGGCGTGCGGCCCGCGCGAAGAGCTCCTTCGCCATGGCGAGCGTGCTCTTTGTGTCGTAGGCGAGCAGGGGCGAGACCTCCAGCGAGACCCAGCCGTCCACACCGTCAGTCCGGTCCCAGATCGGCCGGAACACGTCGGCCGCCCGGCGCAGGTCCTCGATGGCCAGTTCGAAGAAGAGCGCCTCGCCGGACTTTCCCCGGGCGAGCTTTTCGCGGATCGCCGGGTCGTAGGCTGCGCTCTTCTTCAAGGCCTGGTCGAAGATCGTCGGGTTCGACGTCAACCCGGTCACCGAGAGCTCGTCCGCGTAGCGCTGGAGCGTCCCGGTGTCGAGCAGGTCGCGGGTGATGTTGTCGAGCCAGAGGCTCTGGCCGAGGTCGTGGAGCTTCAAGGTTGCCTTCATCGCTTCACCTCCTGAATTTGCGACGCGCCGGGCCGGGTCACCGGACCAGGGCCTCGTTGACGATGTCCTGCGCTTCACGGAGGATCCCATCGAGGTGGGCCCGGTCCCGGAAGCTTTCCGCGTAGATCTTGTAAATGTTCTCGGTTCCCGACGGCCGCGCCGCGAACCACCCGTTCCGGGCCGTCACTTTGATGCCGCCGATGGGAGCTCCGTTTCCCGGCGCGCGGGTCAGTCTTGCGGTGATCGGCTCCCCGCCGAGCGTCGCGGCCGTGACGGCCTCCGGGGACAGTTTCTTCAGCTTCTCCTTCTGCTCCGGCGTGGCAGCCGCGTCCACCCGCGTGTAGCAGGGCGCGCCGAATTCCTTCGTCAGGTCGCGGTAGTGCTCCCCCGGATCCTTGCCGGTCGTGGCGGTGATCTCGGCCGCCAGGAGGTCGGGCACGAGGCCGTCCTTGTCGGTCGTCCAGACCGAGCCGTCGCGCTTCAAGAAGGTCGCCCCCGCGCTCTCCTCGCCGCAGAAGCCGATCGAACCGGCCAGAAGGCCCTCCACGAACCACTTGAACCCGACGGGCACCTCGACGAGGCGCCGGCCAAGGCGCGCCGCCACCCGGTCGATCATGCCGCTCGAGACGAGCGTCTTGCCGACGGCCGCCGACGCCGGCCACTGCGGCCGGTTGGCGAAAAGATAAGCGATCGAGGCGGACAGAAAGTGATTCGGCTCGAGCAGTCCCTGGCCGCGGGTGACGATCCCGTGCCGGTCCGCGTCCGCGTCGTTGGCGAAGGCGACGTCGAACCGGTCCTTCAATTCCACCATCCGCGCCATGGCGTGCGGGGACGACGGGTCCATCCGGATCTGGCCGTCCCAGTCCACGCTCATGAAGCGAAAGGTCGCGTCCACCTCGTGGTTCACGACCTCGAGGTCGAGGCCGTAGCGCTCGCCGATCGCGCCCCAGTACGCCACACTGGCGCCGCCGAGAGGGTCCACGCCGAGGCGCACTCCGCTCGAGCGAATGGCCTCGAGGTCCACGACCGACGGCAGGTCCGCCACGTAGCCGGCGAGGTACGCGTGCGGGTGCGTCGTCGCGGCTTTCCGCGCGCGGTCGAAGGCAATCCGCTCGACCCCCCGCAGGCCGTCCGCGAGAAAGGCATTGGCGCGGTCCTCGATCCAGCGCGTGACGTCGGTGTCGGCCGGGCCCCCGTTGGGCGGGTTGTACTTGAAGCCGCCGTAGCGGGGAGGGTTGTGCGACGGGGTGACGACGATCCCGTCCGCGAGCCCTTCGCGCCGGCCGCGGTTGTAGGTCAGAATCGCGTGCGAGATCACGGGAGTCGGCGTGTAGCCGCCATCCGCGTCCACCATGACGTCGACGCCGTTGGCGGCGAGCACCTCGACGGCGCTCGCGAAGGCCGGCTCGGACAGCGCGTGCGTGTCGATGCCGAGAAAGAGGGGGCCTCCGATGTTCTCCTTCCGGCGGTAGAGGCAGATGGCCTGCGTGATCGCGAGGATGTGGCTCTCGTTGAACGCGTTGTCGAACGAAGACCCGCGATGCCCCGACGTGCCGAAAGCCACCCGCTCGGCCGGGACGGACGGGTCGGGCTTGCCCGTGTAGTACGCCGTGACGAGCTTGCCGACGTCCACGAGGATCGAAGGCGGGGCGGGCTTTCCGGCCAGAGGGCTGACGGGCATGGCTGCGTCCGGTGATCGCTGGATCAGTGGGGCGGCGCGGCCGCCGGCCCGGCCGGGGGATACCCGGCGAAGAGCTGCTTCAGGATCGCGATGAGCTTTTCCTCGCGCGCCTCGTTCGACTTCGTCGGGTCCATGGCGCCCTTCGCGCGTCCGCGCCAGACGATGTGTTTCGATTTCACGTCCACGAGGTCGATGATGATCGTGCCGACCGAAGTGTCGACCTCGTACGCGTCGACGGGCGCCCAGGCGCCCCACCCGTAGCCCCAGTTCGGGCTGTACGGCATGAGCTGGGTTTCCGTCGACAACCGCACGTGCACGGCGGCCCAGAGGTCCGGGCTCTGGTCGAGCCTCACCTGCGTGAGGCCGTCGCTCGCAAGCTGGTCGGAGAGCACGTCCTGGCAACGCTTTGCCCAGACGGGGTCCTGGATCGAGCCGTCCGGCTTCCAGGCCCAGGTGTGGTACGTCGCAAAGGAGGCCTTCTCGTCCCAGCCGACCTTGATCGTCGGCGCCGACGCGCACGCCACGAGTGCTGCACACGCCGCCGCGAATGCCGCGGTCCATCCGGTTCGCATCCGCATCTTCCCTCCGCTTCCCACGCGGCATCCTATCCCGCGGCGTCTCGTGGACGTCAGGGCGCACGATATGCTTTTCGCCCCGGAGCGCGGGCGCTGAGGAGGAACAATGCAACTGGGAATGATCGGACTCGGCCGCATGGGCGCCAACATGGTGCGCCGCCTCATGAGGAACGGCCACCAATGCGTGGTGTACGACCGGAGCCCGGAAGCGGTGAAGGCCCTCGCGTCCGAAGGCGCCGTCGGCGCCTCCTCGCTCGGGGACTTCGTCGCGAAACTGAAGCCCCCGCGCGCGGCCTGGCTCATGGTTCCGGCCGCGGCCGTGGACGGCACCCTCGCGGACCTCGCGCCGAGGATGGGCAGGGACGACACGATCATCGACGGCGGCAACTCGTACTACATCGACGACATCCGCCGGCAGACGGAGCTGCGGGCGCAGGGCATCCACTACGTGGACGTCGGCACGAGCGGCGGCGTCTGGGGCCTCGAGCGCGGGTACTGCATGATGATCGGCGGCGACACGGAGGCGGTCCAGCGCCTCGACCCGATCTTGAAGTCCATCGCGCCGGGGCGCGGCGACGACATCCCCCGCACGCCCGGGCGCGAAAAGGTCAAGGGCGGCACGGCCGAAGACGGATACCTCCACTGCGGGCCCTCGGGCGCCGGCCACTTCGTCAAGATGGTCCACAACGGAATCGAGTACGGCCTCATGGCCGCCTACGCCGAGGGGCTGAACATCCTGAAGCACGCCAACGTCGGCAAGACCGGCCGCACGGTGGATGCCGAGACGACGCCGCTGCGCAATCCCGAGCACTACCAGTACGACCTGAATCTGCCGGACATCACCGAGGTCTGGCGCCGCGGCAGCGTGATCGCGTCGTGGCTCCTCGACCTGACCGCGATCGCTCTCTTGAAGTCGCCCGAGCTCAAGGATTTTTCGGGCCGCGTCTCGGACTCGGGCGAGGGGCGCTGGACAATCCTCGCCGCGATCGACGAGGGCGTGCCGGCGGAAGTCCTCACGAGCGCGCTCTACGAGCGCTTCTCCTCGCGGGGCGAAGCCGACTTCGCCAACAAGGTCGCGTCGGCCATGCGGTACGAATTCGGCGGCCACATCGAAAAGAAGGCCGGGGAGTAAGGCAGCCATGAACCAGACTCAGGCCCCGCGCACGCTCTGCATCGACATCGGCGG
>Ga0209048_10005717_pt1 | contig 11722 bp, 15 predicted proteins | sample FrelakmetCRP12CR_FD_187146 | JGI IMG/M metagenome (GOLD analysis project Ga0209048, IMG submission 187146) | Freshwater lake sediment microbial communities from the University of Notre Dame, USA, for methane emissions studies - CRP12 CR (SPAdes)... | ecosystem: Environmental > Aquatic >... | reverse complement strand
CTTAAAGCGTACAAATATGATGCCAATGCCAGACGATAACAGCTGTTGGGAGATCAGGATACGATCGTGGATTGAGGGGTATTTCAAGCGCTTAAGCGAGCTTGACGCAGAAACAGCGATTATAGAACTTGCCTCTGTGAAAGCCATTGGAAAGCGGCGTGCAAAAGAGATAGCCGACGAAATGTTGCAAGGTTCTACGATCCAACCACTACTACAATCGAAGCTAATGCCACTGGCAGCGTGGAAAAGTCTAATCAGGGAAGCCATCTTAAAGATAAAGGTAAGTATCGACGTGCCCGTAACGGCGGACACGAAGCGGTTGATCAGGTTACCCACGTCTCTGCATGGTGGGTCTGGGTTTCGTGTGACACCGCTGACGCTTGATGAATTCCGTCGTTTTGACCCTCTACACGACGCAGTCGTCTTTTCTGACCATCTCATCTCAGTAAAAATTCTTAAGCCCACAACAGCTGAGCTTAAGGGTGAAACTATTAAGGTTCAGCAAGGTACAACAGAGTTACCTGAACACACGGCCGTCTATCTTATGGCACGAGGGCTTGCCGAATATGAATCTCGACGATTTAAAAGTGATCAGAAATGAAGAACGCCGTTCAAGGCGATTGACCGTGTTGAAGAATGATTTTTACTCCGAGTTTCGAAAATACGTCGAATCATTGAAAGATAGTGACGACCCTCAAAAACACGACGAACTTGAAAACGCTTTGCGAGTCGCAGACGCGATTTATGACAAACGCGCGGCGAAAATAATCAAGTTAGCGGCGCTCGCGGCAAAAGGCCATAAAGAGGATGTAGAGTTAGCAAAAGCTGAGACTCAGATATATGATACGGTTTACAGCGTATTTACTAATTATCGCGACTGCTTACTTGCACAAAAGGAATCCAAAGAAAGCAATTCCCCCCGGTCACAAACGCCCCTAAAAGCTGATGAAAACCACGGAGTTGCTCGGCCAAGCCTACAGGAGGACTCATCTCGGGTGAAGCTTGACGAAAGCGTTGAACAGCCTCAAATGGGGGAGGGGAGTCAGAGTTTGATCGTCTTAAATGAAGAAACGCAAGAAAACGCGGGAGCAAACGAAGCTCGCTACGACGAAAGGACTTTAATAAGAGAACACGAAAATATGAGCTACCTCCAAGTGCGAGTTTTGACAGACATTCCAACGTTTATAGGGCTCGACGGCGAAAACTACAAACTTGGTGCAGGTGAAACAGTTCTGCTGCCGGAGGGTAACGCCAAAGCTTTGTCAGATCGCCATGTAGCTATCATAGTCGGTGATAAACTTGAAGATGCCAAAGAAGGTCAGGTCAATATGTCCGATGTGCGGAAAGCACACCATTCAAGAAATTGAAAAAGTTCGAAAGGGGCGTGTATCGTCTTTGACGTGGATCACACGCCAAAAAAAGCGGCGAAGCGGTATTGGCAATCTCGGCAAGTTCTCAAAGGTTCCTGGTGGGGATAAGCCAACCAAACGGGTAAACATCCGGTATCGCTGTACTGAGTGCAACAAAGCACACACGCGAAAAGGATTTCGTGTATCGAAATTCGAGTTAGTGGAGGCATAAGTGATGAGCAAATTCCTACGTGTTCGCTGTGCGGATTGTGAGAACATCCAGATCATATTCGGCAACGCCTCATCAGCTGTAAATTGTATAGTCTGCGGGCGAACCCTTGCGGAGCCGCGCGGGGGAAGGGCGGAGATAAGGACGCAAATACTTGAGGTCTTATGAGAAAAGCCTGGCCAGAGATGGGAGATTTGGTTGTCTGTACTGTGGTTAACGTCGTCGACTTCGGAGCCTTCGTTCAACTTGATGAGTACGACAAAAAGGAAGGCCTCATTCACATCTCTGAAGTTGCCTCTGGGTGGGTCAAATACATCAGAGACCATGTAAGAGAAGGTCAAAAGATCGTTTGCAAAGTACTGAATGTCGATCCTAGTCGGAGCCACATAGACCTTTCGTTTAAAGACGTAAATGAGCACCAGCGTCGCGCCAAAATTCAAGAATGGAAGAGCGAACAAAAGGCGGAAAAGTGGCTTGAATTTGTAGCGGAGGCCACAGGGATAGACAAAGAGTCCCTTTATGATCAACTCGCTGACCAGTTTGGTGGTTTATACTTTCTTTTTGAGGATGCCGCGGCACGAGGTCAAGAAGCTCTCAAGGGACTTCAACCAGAGGTTGCCGCTCAAATTGAGCTTATCGCAAAAGAGAATGTAAAAATACCATACGTCTATATTACGGGCTATGTTGATTTGGCCTGCTCGCAGCCGAATGGGATAGACGTAATCAAGCGAGCTCTAAAAGCTGCAATGAAGTCTGAAAATGATGAAGTTCGCTTTGATGTGAGCTATATCGGTGCGCCTCGCTACCGGATACGAACTGTCGCTTTAGATTATAAGACAGCAGAAAACGCGATGAAAAAAGCGGCAAACGCAGCTATAGAGGTAGTTATCAAGGCTGGCGGCACTGGAAAGTTTCATAGGGAACTTCAATCATCATAATATACTTATAATGGACCCGCTCAGATTATGAAACTTCGGAAATGCCATGGGTACACTTTTCAGGAAAAGTGTGCGATATGTGGGCAAGCGACCGTTACGGTGCGTCCACCACGATTCTCACCAGAGGATCGATACGGGAGATACCGGCGGATTCTAAAGCGCGAAGCAACAGCAAGATCAAAGTGATCTTTTTGATTTAAACGTATAATCTTTCGGAAGAAATGGGATTTAGATGGAGCGAATAGAAGTAAAGAATATTAAGGACGTCGAACTGGAAAACCCTGTTCTAGTGGAAGGATTACCTGGAATTGGACACGTCGGGAAACTAGTCGCTGAACATATGATCGATGAGCTTGGCGCTGAGAAAATCGCAGAAGTCTACTCGTCGCATTTTCCACCGCAGGTAATAGTGCTTGCCAACGGGTTGGTGAGGATGGTCAGAAGCGAGTTTTTTGCAGTTAAGAGCGAGAAGCAGGACTTATTGATCCTTGTAGGGGACCACCAAAGCGCGACAAACGAAGGCCATTACGAGCTGACTGACACTTATCTTGAAATCGCAAAGAGAAATAAGGTGCGACGAATATACACGCTTGGCGGTTATGGTCTCGGACAACTCGTGGAGAAACCGGCGGTTCTTGGGGCCGTGAACAATGAAGCATTAATCGAAGAAATGAAACAATATGGGGTAATATTTAAGGAGAACGAGCCAGGAGGGGGCATCGTAGGCGCTTCTGGATTGCTATTAGGCCTCGGTGGCTTGGCAGGAATTGATGCTATCTGTTTGATGGGTGAGACATCTGGTTACTTGGTCGATCCAAAAAGCGCTCAAGCGGTATTGCGAGTACTTTGCAAGGCCCTTACTATTGACATTAACATGCAAGCGTTGGAAGACCGTGCAAAAGACATGGAAAAAATCGTTGCACGGCTCAGGGAAATGGAACAAACGGGGATGCACGAAGTGGCGAGCGAAGAGGATCTTCGCTATATACGCTAATAATTCCGTTAACGGGCGGTGCGATGGTTGCTGGTGCCAAAGCACCCTTTGTTCTTAATATACACAGAGGGAGGTTAAGCGTGATTCAGGTGAATATTGAAAAATGTGGGCACTGTGGCGCTTGTGTGTCAGTTTGTCCCACTAACTCGATAACGCTTATCGAGTCATGTCTAGAAATTGCAGATACGTGCACGGCGTGTGAGACCTGTGTAACAATCTGCCCGGTCGGTGCGCTGGCTATTTGTTAATTAAGGGGGCTCGAGTGTGAGGGACAAATACGACGTTGTAGTGGTGGGCGCTGGTCCCGCTGGTTCTTATGCTGCAGCGACGGCAGCAAGCGAATGCGACGTTCTTTTGATTGAAAAGCGGCAGGAGATCGGTGATCCTGTGCGCTGTGCAGAAGGCGTGTCAAAAGGGGCTCTCTCGAAGTTTCTGCAACCACAAAAAGAATGGATAGCAAATAAAGTAACTGGCGCCCGAATATTTGCGCCTGATGGGACGCTCTTGGAGGTATCCGAAGAGCTTGCAGGTCCCGAGGTGGGTTACGTGCTTGAACGCAAGATTTTTGATCGAGATCTTGCGAAGCGAGCAGCCAAAGCAGGGGCCGATGTAACTGTTCGTACACGCGCTGTCGGTGTCATAAGAGAAGACGGGTTTGTGCGCGGCGTCAAAGTCCGGCACTTAGGTGAACCGCTTGAAATACGGGCTTCTGTGGTTATCGCGGCCGATGGCGTCGAGTCACAAGTCGCCCGGTGGGCAGGCATTAATACGACTCTCAGACCTAGCGATCTGGAGAGCTGTGCACAATACTTAATGACAAATGCCGATATTAAAGAAGATTATTGTGATTTTTATCTTGGTTCGGAATCTCCCGGCGGCTACGCTTGGGCATTTCCAAAGGGGCCTCAAGAAGGAAATATCGGGATGGGCGTCCTTGCGAGCAAATTAGCGGGCAAATACTCCATCGATTATTTGAACGCGTTTGTGGAAAGACACTTCCCCGATGCACAACCAGTTGAACTGCATCTAGGCGGTGTTCCGGTCAGCAAACCAGCTCGTAAGACGATAGATGATGGGCTAATGCTCATCGGTGATGCGGCCCGCCATGTAGACCCTATTACAGGGGGCGGCATCATCAACGCGTTGGAGGGTGGCAGGCTGGCTGGCGAGGTTGCAGTCCAAGCGGTTCAAGCGCAAGACCCTTCATTGAAGGTGCTAAAGCACTATGAAGCAGGTTGGCGCGCTTCTTTCGGAAAAAAGCTCGAACGTAATTACAAAATCAAGGATATATTTGTAAATCTTTCCGACGCTGAGCTAAACAAGCTCATTCGTTCGATTGAAGGCCTTCCACTCGAAGAAATGAGCGTTGCTGGAATTGTTAAACGCTTGATTTCTAGCAATCCGCGACTGTTGGTGGGTCTGCGTCATCTGTTTTGAGAGGACCCGACGCGACATGAAGCTTGCTGGAGTGGATGAAGCTGGAAAAGGTGCTGTCTTGGGTTCACTCTTCGTTGCAGGCGTTTCCATTGACTCATCAGCGCTAAAGTATTTGGAGAGGATGGGGCTAAAGGATTCAAAAGCGCTAAGTCCCAAGCGCCGCGAGTTTTTGTCGAAGCGGATAAAAAAGGTGTGCGCTGTGCAGCTCCAGGAGATTACAGCGCAGCAAATAGACGAACTGAGAGCAATCCTCACTATGAATGACATCCTGGTTAGAGGGCATGCTCAAAGTCTGCGTCATTTAAAGCCAGATAAAGCATTTGTGGACGCTGCTGATGTTGATGCATCGCGATTCTCTCGGCGCGTGATGGAAGAGAGTGGGATAGATGACGTAATCGCTGAGCACAAAGCAGACTCGAATCACGCGATAGTGTCAGCCGCGTCAATTATTGCGAAAGTCAGTAGGGATACAAGCATACAAACTCTCCAATCTTCACTTGGCGTTGACATCGGAAGTGGGTATCCATCAGATGCTAGGACGATTACTTTTTTGAAACAGTGGTTGGATGAACGAGGCGACTTCCCACCTGGCACGAGACGTTCTTGGAAAACGGCGCAAGATTTGCTTGCTGCTACGCTCAAAAAGCGTCAAAGCGACATGAAATAAAACTGGCAAGCGACCCGACTCCTGTCATGCGGGCTTATTATCTTAGCTTCATCGGGACTTTTTCAAAAAAACTCTGTTCGCCAAGCACGAAAAGCGACTGTTCTTGGTCCTTATAGAAACGTATCTCATCATTTTTATGAACGGTTTCAGTAAACTGTCCATCGACGACGATTGCTGCTTCCTTCTCCCTTATTTTGATGACTATCGTGCTGGTGTCATGTACGACCCACGGACGAACTGAAAGTTTATGTGGTGCGAGTAGAACGACGAGGAATGCGTCCACTTGGGGATCTACGATCGGACCGCCGGCGCTCATTGAGTACGCGGTTGAACCAGTTGGCGTCGCTACGATCACGCCATCAGCCCGCAATACGTTCACCTCGTGATCATCCACTTGTACACTAAACTCAAGTATTTTTGCCGGTCGAGAGGTGACGATCACTGCCTCGTTAGTTGCGGATGGTAGGCACCTGTTATTCACTGAAACCGCTAAACGTGCACGTGTCGAGACGCGGAAACCATCCAGCAAGCTCTCAACGACGCTGAGGGCCCTTTCGGGATTGACATCTGCCAAGAAGCCGACCTTGCCGACGTTTATCCCGACTATTGGAATCTGATGTTGAAGGTTTTGGAGAACACGTAGAATCGTGCCGTCTCCTCCTACGGTTACTATCACGTCGGCGTTTAAGGCTTTAAGAGGCACCCCTTTTTGTCCTAACGCGTGCGCTGTTTCTTCGTCATACACAGTCTGAGCACGCCCGTTCAAGAAGCGACCAATTTCAGCAGCTAAATCAGTTGCTTCCCTGTTATCACATCTTGAGATAATTCCTATCTGCATCTGTACTTATCAAAATTCGTTGGTTTTTTGAACGGCGTGCGCTGCCGGACTCTAGGTCCTTAAACCTAATGTGTATACATTTATATTTAATGCTCGTCTATTACCCCGCATGAAGGAGCAAACGGAAATAAGAACGCTTAAAGTTGGCCGTTATATAATTATTGATGATGAACCTTCAACTATTGTTAATTTAGAAAAGTCAAAGCCGGGTAAGCACGGATCAGCCAAGGCGCGCATAGACGCAATTGGAGTTTTTGACGGACAAAAACGGTCGATTGTATCACCTGTGAGTGCTAAGATTTATGTGCCTATTGTAGAAAGAAAAGGAGCGCAAATTCTTTCTGTTTTGGGGAACGTCGCGCAGCTCATGGATTTGAACGATTACTCAACTTTTGAGATTGAGATTCCGCAAGAACATATGGGCAAGCTCGAAGCGGGAAAGGACGTTACGTACTTGGAATCGATGGGTAAGCGTAAATTAGACATCAAATAATAAGTCCATCTTCACCTGTTTTTTCCGCATGATGTTTGCTGATTCAGGCTCCGATTACGCAAGTAGTAAGTACGTAATTCATGGCATCTTATTTGACGGTACCTCATCGTTTAGAACGGGATCTAGATGGGCGCCTGAAGCGATTCGGAAAGCTTCTTACAACTATGAGTCATATGACTTTGACTGCGATCGCGATCTTTCAGAGCCGATGGTGCACGACATGGGCGATTCGGAGTATGGCAATTTAAACGAAATGGTTGTGAATCTCGAAAAAACAACCTCTCGCTTAGTTCAGGACGAAAAAGTGCCGATAACGTTAGGTGGTGAGCACTCAGTTACTTTCCCCTGTATCAAGGCATTAGCGAGAGAAATGGAGCTCGTGGCCGTCATTTTTGATGCGCATTTGGATTTTAAAGCAGAGTATCTTGGTAATGAATTCGGCCACGCGAGCGTCGCGCGGAATATCTCGCATCTTGGAGTACCGCTGATCCAAGTCGGAATCCGAAGTGGAGCTCGCGATGAGTATAAGCACGCGTTAGGTACGAGCGTTATTTATACGATGGAACAGGTTAGGCGTGAGGGCATCAAAGAAATCTTGAGAGATATTGAATCTTCAACTGAGGGAAGGCCTATCTATCTCTCGATTGACATGGACGCGATAGATCCCGCTTTTGCACCTGGCGTGGGAAATCCGGAGCCCTACGGGTTGACGCCATTGGAACTGAGAACCGCAATCAGGAGGTTGGCACCTTGTGTGTCCGGCTTCGATTTAGTCGAAATCACTCCTGACTATGACATGGGAATGTCAGCTATGGTCGGCGCGAAACTCGTTCGCGATTTCTTGTTTGCTCATTCAAGCGTAGCGGCTAAAGCGACTATTAAGGAGATTGTTCAGTGAACCCGGTCAAACACGCTAAGGTCCAAAAAGGTATCACAGTCGCTGCGCTCATTCAGCAATACGAAAACTGTGCTTTTGGAGCTGGACGGTTAGCAAAAGCCGTTAAGATCTACAAAGAAATGCAAGCTGAAGACGTTACGAGCTTTTTTGGTCTTGCCGGCGCTATGGTCCCTGCTGGAATGCGGCAGGTCGTTGTTGACATGATAAAGCGCCGTGATATTGACGTGTTAGTAACGACCGGAGCTAATTTGGTGCATGATATGATCGAAGCGTTCGGCGGTGAGCATTGTCAAGGCCAATGCAGCGTAAACGATATCGAATTAAAGAACTCCAAAATTGATAGGATTTATGACGTCTATCTGGCTGACGAACATTTCACGACGTTTGAAAACAGGTTTGATGCGATCGTAACCGATATTCTTGATTCAAGCTCACAAAAACAGTTTACTATCAAGGACTTCTTGCAGGAGATTGGGTCTCGCATTTTGGACAAAAACTCCATTTTGCGAGCCGCTGTAGAGAACGAGGTCCCTGTTTTTTGTCCCGCGATTGCCGATTCTTCTATTGGACTCCAGAGCTGGATCTTCGGATATAAACGTGATCTTCACGTTGATACATTCAAGGATATCCGACAAATCATGGACATCTGCTACAAAGCACGACGATCAGGAGCGCTTTTCATAGGCGGAGGCGTTCCAAAGAATTTCATTATGCAATCTATGCTTCTTGTCCCGAAAGGGCTTGACTTTGCCATCCAACTAACGATGGATTCCCCTGAGACGGGGGGTCTTTCCGGCGCAACTTTAGACGAAGCGAAATCGTGGGGGAAAATTGGCGAACACGCAGAGACTGTCACAGTGTATTCAGACGCGACTATCACGCTTCCAATCCTGGTTGCTTCTTCGTTATAAGCAGCTAGCTTGTGATTCTACAAGCGCTAAAAGCGCCTGCCTGATACGCGATCTAAGTCAAAGCTCGCTGTTTTCGCAATTGCCATCACAGCAAAGGTCCCAGCCTGAACCGGATCGGTGACCACTAGGTCTGCCACGTCTGGCACGGAGCCTGCCATATTAAGAGCTATGACCTTAAAGCCCTCATTTTGCAGCTTTGTGACCTCTTGAGCGATCTTTCCCCCCATGAGAGAACCTGCCAGCACCAAAATACTTGCTCGATGCGTTCTAGACACCGCATTTACCGCTTTTGCAATGTTATTTTCGTCTACTATCGGCAAAGTGTCTATGCTAATCCGCTCTCCTCTAATATTGTGCCTATCAGCTTCTGTAATTGCCCCGAGTGCTACTTGCGCAACCTGAGCGCCCCCACCTATTATGATAATCCTGGAGCCCCAAATCTTTTCGAATGGTTGGTGAAACGAAACGCTTTCAACGTCAGTAATCGCTTTTAGCTTTTCTGCTAATTTGCGCCCACTAGGTACATTCTCAATTTCCATGTAGATTGCAGCCAAGCCTTTGTGCGTACCTTTCGAAAAAATAAACTGCTGTGTATATTTTATATTTGCCTCAAAATGTGCAACTGCAGCTGCAACATCTCTTAGAACGCCAGGTTTGTCTTGGCATATCACATTTATCGCGGTTAACATCTCCACCTCTCTTTAGCTCCGATTAGCGGCTGGTAGCCCGATGCGGGTTATATATTATTCCTTCTTCTGTAATTATAGCTGTAACTAACTCCTTAGGAGTCACATCAAAAGCCGGGTTTTCAACATGTGCCGAGCGAGGAGCGATTTGTTTTCCGCGGCAAAACCTTAGTTCATTAGCGTCGCGCTCCTCAATTTTGACAACTGAACTCTCATGATCAAAGGTTGCTAAAGGCGCAGCAACATAGAAAGGCACATCGTGAGTTTTGGCACAAATCGCTAGCATATACGTTCCTACCTTGTTGTAGACTGAAGTCTGAGTAATCCTATCCGCCCCCACTATCACGCTATCTATTTTTCCCTGTTTCATTATCGAAGCAGCCATATTGTCAGCTATTAATGTTGTGGGGATATCGTCCTCTAACAATTCAAAGACTGTGATGCGGCTTCCTTGATTGAGCGGTCTAGTTTCGCACGCATATACGGCGATCCGCTTTCCCTCTTGTATTGCAGAGCGCACGATTCCTAACGCGGTACCCCAACCGACCGTAGCAAGCCTTCCAGCATTGCAGTACGTCATTACGACGTCGCCGTCTTTGAGCAACGATGCACCGATACTACCTAAGGCCTTGTTTGCTATCACGTCTTCTTCGGCTACGCGGAGTGCCTCATTGAGCGCTACTTCTCGGACTTCTTCAACCGTGATACAGGGCGCAATAGCTTTTAGAACGCGATCAACCCCGAAAAACAGATTGATGGCAGTCGGTCGCGTTTCTATTATTAACTTTGCTGCCAGACGCAAATGCGCTTTTAGCTTGACTATACTGCGGTCTTTATTCGACTGTGCGGCAAGAGCAACGCCATAAGCACCGGCTGCCCCTAGAGCAGGCGCTCCGCGCACTTTTAATGTTTTTATCGCGTTGATGAGCTGATTTAATGTCGTTATTCTCACGAGCTCATACGTGACAGGAAGTTTAGTCTGATCGACTAATACGATGGCGTCGGAGTCCCAGAAAATCGTCAGTTTTTCATCAAACTGCTGGTCCATATACTCAACTGGAAATTGAAGTTTACAAGCTTAACGGTAGAAGTCTGTAAAAGCGCAAATTGGGCTTAGGTAGCTCGAGCATATGGCGCCCTTTGCACTCAACTCCCACTAATGAAGTCTTTAACTTCAATCCGGGTTCTCATAATAGTTCGTTTTTAAGAGGCGTATTTCTTTTTTTTGGACAGTTTATTACCCTATAGCAACCATTAAGTAAAGGGCATCATAATTGTCTCAAGAATCGCAAATGCTTGCAGATGATCTTATCCGGGCAACGTTTTCATCAGATGAGGAGCTTAAGAGCACTCTTTTGCACGCAATCAAAGAACTTGGATTTTCGGTGACTAAGTTTGCTGAAATATCGGGAGTCTCTTCAAGCACACTGTACAAGATCATTTCAGGGGAACGCGAACCAAACCTTAAGACACTAAGAGAGATCCTTAAAGCGATTAGACGGCTGGAAGGAGCCTCCAAGAAAGGAAACCTCATTGCTGTCGTAGCAGCAAGGCCTGTACTGGACAAGATAACAGAAAGGTCAATGGTGATAGAGGGAAAAGAAATCCTTATTCGAGAGTATCCTGCAACCTCTATTGAAGAAGCTCTGATTGCAGCCATCCATGCTGAACGAGATGGGGCGCTCGCGCTTGTTTGCGCTCCGATCGTCAGTCCAACCGTCGAGAAGATCTTGCGCATCCCGGTCGCGTCGATTATGCCGCAAAACAGTCTTGTTGAAGCGATCAAACTTGCAGCACGAAAAATTAGTTGACGAAGAGTGTGCCAAACATAGCTCCGTCTGCGTTTCCGGGAACTAACGTAGTCAAGATGGCTGTATGTCCGTGTATAAACAGTCTGCTTCGCTCTCAATTCCAAGGGATCACCAAACAATTGAGAGCAGCGATAAGAAATCTTATTTACACTCTTTACGTATTTTCTTGCAGGACTTTCAACTATCAGAAAAGGAAACGGATAACCACCGCACGTCTGATCTGACTCAAATCAAGTACGCTGCGATATCTGTGTCTATGATAGTTTCGCAGTAACTACAACGCAACTCTAACGAATCAAGCACTTTAAACTTTGAACAAACTGGTTCTGCGCTGTTGGATATACAGTTTAAGTTGGGGCACCGAACGACGTGAGTGATTACATTTGGCAAAACAACTGAGTTTTTTTGCACGACTTCATAATCCCGTATGATATTGATCGTCGCTTGAGGGGCTATAAGGGCAATCTTGTC
>Ga0209048_10005716_pt1 | contig 11722 bp, 12 predicted proteins | sample FrelakmetCRP12CR_FD_187146 | JGI IMG/M metagenome (GOLD analysis project Ga0209048, IMG submission 187146) | Freshwater lake sediment microbial communities from the University of Notre Dame, USA, for methane emissions studies - CRP12 CR (SPAdes)... | ecosystem: Environmental > Aquatic >... | reverse complement strand
TGTCCCGCAGGTTCTGCCAATCCATGCCGAGGTGGAGGGCATGATGTTCCAGGGGCAGTTCAGGAAGATGCTGGACCTGGCGCTATCGCTGGGGTACCGGACCTGCCTGGTGCAGGACATCGCAGCAGGTCTTGACAAGGATAAGCTCCCCGTACGTCCACTCACCATGGGCCTGATCCCCGGCAGGGCCTTTAAGTGTGCGGTATAGATTTAACAAATTTAAACGTGTAGAGCTTTAGGATAAATCCTCCAGCATCTTTCTGACAGCCTTGCCGACATCCGGTATTTTTTCTTTACAGGTATAGAAAACTGCTTCGGTATCCACATCGGGATACCGATGGGTTAGGATGTCCCTCATACCCTTGGCCTTTTTCCATTCGACCTGCGGATAGTTCTCAAGCAGGGTTCCTCCGGTTATCTTGTCTAGGTTTTTCAATGATTCGCCGATCACGATCAGCATCATACATATGGAATCCATCTTTTCCATACCCTCTGGGCTATCAGTGAAATCGGACACCTCGTGTATGGGCTTAAAGCGGGTAAGAATTCTCTGAACAGCAGTATCAATCTGCTTCAATACCTCCAGGGTGAGTTCCTTATCAAACATACACAGCCTCCCGGTTAATCCTCGTTTTCAGGAACTGATTCATTGCATCCCGGTAGGTGACGATATCCACAGACATATGGAGCCTCTTTTCCAGTTCATTTTTAATTCCCACGAGTATGAAAAGATCGGACTTCTGCAGGCGGACAACTATATCCACATCACTTGTTTCATCCGCTTCTCCACGGGCAACGGACCCGAAAATCCCCAAGGCCATAATGCCGTATTTGTCTGTATACTCGTCTTTGAATTTTCGTAATGTGCTAAGGATCTCGTCCCTACCCACTATTTCCCCCCTGTGCTTCAATCGTTTTAGTCCATATTATCACATTAATATGATATCAATACCATACCTTGCCGGTATCACAAAATATTATGGGGCTTATTAAAAACATCTGATGATTAATAATACTTTAACCAAAGGTACACCCCCTCATTCTTCCCGCTTGCGCATCCGGGAGACAAAGCGCTCCCACCTGGGCGGACCGGGCAGCCGGTGGGGTGTGACGGCCTCACTGACAAAACGCACGTCCTCCACCGAATAGAAGGCCTGGGGGTTGTGCTGTTTGATCATGTCAACAATGTGCTCGATGTTGCTGCGCTCCACAATGGAGAAGATGACCTTTACCGGGCCGGTGACACCTTCGGCATCGATGATGGTGAGACCGTATCCTGCGGACCTGAGATAGGCGATAAAATCATCCGCCTCCTTGCGTGTGATGATGCGGATGATCACCTTTCCGATGGAGAGCCTGTTCTCAATGAGAATGCCTACATAGTTACCAATGGCAAAGCCGGCGGCATAGGCGATCAAGCAAAAAGGGTTGCTCAGGTGCTGGAAGATCTGGCGGATGGCCATCAGCCAGATCAACACCTCAAAGAAGCCGATGATGGTGGCATAGTGTTTGAGATGCCTGTTGATGAAAATAATGCGGACCGTATCCAGGCTTACGTCTATGATGCGGGCAAAAAAGATGAGAGAAGGCAGTATCAACCATGTGTACATCGTAGAGTCGAAGAATGCCGGCATAGCCATTTCCCTCTCAGCTCGATATCTATCAGCTCTAAGAAAGACTTTCCCCTCATGCTGCCTGTGATTGAATGTATCACTTCTTGTGGAGAATGGGAACACCTCATGATTCACAAAATATTGCAAAGCAGCCCGTGGGGTGATAAGATTATAAAGATGCTTCTGTAAGAAGCGAGAGACTTTCTTGCGGTTGGCATAGGGAAATGTACCCATAGCAGCTCAATGGAGGTTTAAATGGCCATACGATCATTCCGGATTGCCGGATGGCTCCTGATCCTGACAATCGCTGTGTTCCTGTCCGGTTGTGCACACAAGGCTGCGGTTGAGCCACCCACAGGTTCCTTTTTGGAGGATATTTATGCTACTGCCAATACGAACCCTGATGTGGACATGTTCAACGCAGCTATGCCCCCATACCTCCAATATATGGACAATTCCATCCTGCCTGTTTCTCCTGATTTATTATACTACAGGTTATCCGGGGCATATTACGGATATTCCTTCTGCTTCGTGGAGGACACCGATAAGAAGGAGGCAAGTTCCCTTTACCTTAAGGGAAGAGATTTAGCCCTGACTGAGCTCAAACGTTACAGGCTCTTCTTTACGGCCATGACCTATGAAAGTACTATCCTGGAATTCAAAGCGTCCCTGCCTGCCAGTTTCGGCAAGGCGCAAATTCAAGGCCTCTACTGGGCTGCAATGAACTGGGCCGGCTGGATTAACCTCAACCTTGATAAGCCGGAAGCCCTGGCAGACATACCCAAGGTGGAGGCCATGCTTGAGTTTGTAACTGTCTTGGATAGTTCCTATAACAGCGGCAGCGTGTATGCGGCACTGGGCTCCCTGCATGCAAACCGGGCCAAAGAACAAGGCGGAAACCCTGAGAGGGCGAAGGAGGAGTTCGACAATGCCTTTACCTATTCCGGCAACAGTTATTTAACGTTCCATGTCATGTATGCCCAATACTATGCCCGCCAGATCCAGGACAAGGAGCTGTTTAAAAAGACCCTGGTGACAGTCCTGGAAACACCTGCAAACACCTATGCAGAAAAAACCTTTGTAAACGAGGTAGCCAGGAGAAAGGCAAAGGTACTCCTGGATAACATTGATAAGTATTTCAAGGCAGCTGAAATAAAAAAGGGTGGAGAAGCTGGAACGACCCCTCAGCAGTAGGTTGCCGGGTGAAACGAATCTGATTCTGACTACTTCCTGAAGGTCCTCCAGAGAGGGCCTTTACGATACAGGAAATTGATAACCTTGAACCCGATGGCAGAGCCCCAATCCCTTTTCCCGGGGAAAAACCAGTTCTTCCTTCCTGCAGTTCCCTCATATGCGCATTTCAACAAGGCTGATGGTCCCATGTCCGGGAAATAGAACTGTGGCTCAAGGAGTGATTCCCCGGCAGCATGCCTTCCTTGTTCAATGGCAATACGCTCGAGCTCCGTACCGGGATAGATGCGCACCCCGGTCATGGCAATGACCGCCTTGGGGCTGACCTCATCCATGAGGCTCACGGTTTCCCGTATGGTCTCCGGGGTTTCCCCGGGGCCGCCAAGAAGCAGGGAGTGGCAGAAATCAATGCCTGCATCTTTGCACGCCCGTGATGCCTTTCTGATGTCATCGACGGTAAAAGGTTTTCTCAACGACGCAAGCATGGCAGGGGAACCCGAGTCGGTCCCGAAATCCACAGCCACGCACCCGGCCTTCTTCATGAGAAAGAAGATGCCGGGGTCTGAGACCTTGGGTTGGGCATAGCACGAGATGCGCAGCCTCAGATTCAGCGCTGCGATTGCTTCCAGGACCCGGACCATGTGGCCTTCATGGGCATTGAACAGGGAATCGACTATGAAGAAGTTCCTGATCTTGAAATCCTTATGCAGCATGGCGATCTCTCCGGCCACCCGCTCAGTGGAGCGTGTCCTTAGCTCCCTTCCCTCCAGGCCCGGATACGTACAGTAGATGCACTGGTTGGGGCACCCTCGTGCAGTCTGGATACCCATGGTGCGGTATCTGCGGAAACCTTCAAACAAGTCGTTGATGTCCCGGGGAAACGCGACGTGGTCAAGATCAGGCAGACTTGAGGTTATAATCCCTTCATGCCACTGGCCCTCGAATACCTTTATTGCCCCTTCACCCTCTCCCTTTACCCCTCCATCAGCACCCAGATATGCAGCAATCTCGCTGGAGAACAGGGAGAATGCCGGGCCGCCGAGAATGATTGGGGCATTGCAGCAATTCCGAATGGACTTTATCAGTACTGCATAAGAGGGCAGGTAGAACCGGGTGCAAGGATATGCAGCGTTATCCACATTCCGTAAAGATATACCGATGCAATCGGGCAGGAAGGCCTTCAGCCCCTTTCTCAGCGATGTGCCGGTGTTCGTGAGGCGCATGTCCATAATCCTCACCCGTACACCAGCCTCCTGCAGGGCATTGGCCACATAGACCGCACCGAGGGGAAACACCGGCTCAGGGAATGTTTGCGTATTGGCCGAGATCAGGAGGATGCGCATACCATCATCAATTAAAGGGTTTTGCCATGCGAAGGATCTCAGGCGGTAACTGGATATTCAGGGCCTGTATGACCTTGGTATCCACCATGATGGTGAGATCCTGTTGTTGTAAAATGGGCAGGGCTTCCGGCTTCACACCGTCTTTAAGGATCTTTACAGACTGCTTGCCGGAAAGTGCGCCTATGTTATCGAAGTCCACCCCTACGTACAGGATGGCGCCGGGAATCTTGTCGATAACCAAGGTGAATGCCTGGGTCTTATTGGCCTTTGAGAACTCGATGAGTTCTCCTGCCTTTTCATGGTCCCGCAGTTCGTAATAGGGGTCCGGGGGAACTGCAAAGACCTGGACGCCTTGTTTCTGAAGTTCCTTCAGGGCCGGTACAACGGGGTCTTTAATACCCACCTGCTTTGATATGACCGTGATTCCCATGGACAGGCCTTCCTTTTTTGCCTCCTCAACATGTGCAATGCTGTTTGTATCGTCGCTGTGCACAATACCTACGGTCTTGATAGCGGGGAAGGCCTGTTTCACGATTGCGAGCGCGTCTTTCATGTTCATATGCGTTGTTACGCCAGTAAAGCCGGGACCGGCTTCTGTTAAAGACTTGCAGCCGACCGCTGTCGGAAAGGCCAGGGCCGTGAACACAATCGGTATTCCCGCAGCAATGATCTTATCCTTGGCATATTTGGTCACAGGCGTCCCCATGGTCAGCACAAGGTCGGGCTTCTCTTTTGCAATACGTGAAGCCTCTTCCCTGATTCTCAAGTAGACATTAATTCTTTTCGCCAGAGAAGAGTTTTCAATGTCAAAATCGATCATGGTGCGATTGACTGTGAGGTTTCTGCCCTGGGATATACCGCTCTTCTCCAGTTCCCTGAGAAAGCCATCATAGACCATCTGAAGCTCTTCAAAATTTGTTATCTGGAGCACTTCCACCCGGAAGTTTTTTTCCTGGGCAAGGCCAGGGATAGAGAGGCAGGTTATAAGGAAGACTGCACAGATAAAAAAGATAGATCTCTGAATTATTCTCATTTTTTAATGTTTTACATAAATCAATTTTTCGGTTTCAAACCCTAATGCCTTTGCCTTTTGTACCAGTTCGGATTTTATGGATTCATCCATGTGTGGTTCTCTGGCCAGTATCCACAGATAGGATTTATCGGGTCCACACACAAGCGCATAAGAATAGCCCTTCTCATCAAGGGCTATGATATTATAGCCGCCATAGAAAGGCCCGAAAAAGGATACCTTCAATCTTCCTTCATGGGGATCGCCTACAAAGTATGCCTTGCCTACAGCCTTTTTCCATGTATCTGTTTTTGGATCGAACCCCTTATTCACCACGGTAATGCCCCCATCGGACCTCGAACTGTAATCCGCTGTAACTTTTTCCAGCCCCCTTTCAAATGAGTGATCCAATCGGGCAATTTCATACCAGGCGCCCTTATAGCGCTCAACATCAAATCCCTTTACAGCCGTGATATTCTCAGGAATGCTTACGCACCCCATAAAGAAGATCGAAATATAGAATCCCAACTTTCTTATCATAATAAGTTACCCCTTATCTAAATAAAGATTCCGGTTTTGTTTTAAGGGTTCAGAATATAATGTTAAACAAATAGCCGACTATAACGATCCCTGTTGCCACCACGCATACAAACACGGCGATGAGCTGCTTCTTCAATACGTTCCGCAGGATGATCATCTCGGGCAGCGAAAGCCCGATGACCGCCATCATGAAGGCAAGCACGGTGCCTAGCGCCGCGCCTTTTTCCAGCAGGGCGTGCACGATGGGGATAATGCCTGCTGCGTTCGAGTACATGGGCACACCCAGGAGCACGGCAGCAGGCACTGCCCACCAGGCACCCTTGCCCATGAACGAAGCCATGAAGCCCTCGGGCACATAGCCATGGATACCGGCGCCTACGGCGATCCCGGCAAGCACATAGGGCCAGACCCTTAAGACGATCTCCACCACCGCGGCCCTGCCCGCCATGATGCGCTCGGTGAAGGGGACAGGTGAAACCTCTGCATCAATCTGGGCCACCTGCATTTCATAAACCCATGGTTCAACGAACCGCTCGAGCTTGAGCCTGCCGATGACCAGTCCTGAGGTAATAGCTATAATAAGACCCATGACCACATACACCAGTGCCACCTTCCACCCGAACATGCCGAACAGGAGCACAACCGCTATTTCGTTGATCATGGGTGCTGCAATGAGGAATGACAAGGTAACGCCTAAGGGCACGCCCGCCTGTACGAAACCCATGAAGAGCGGCACTGCCGAGCACGAACAGAACGGTGTCACGATACCCAGCATGGCTGCCAGGACATTGCCCACGGACTCGCGCTTGCCGGCCAGGATCTGCCTGGTCCGCTCCGGGGTGAAGTATGAACGTATGATGCCCACCACAAAGACAATTAATGTCAGCAGCATGAGCACCTTGGGTGCCTCGAAGAGGAAGAAGGCAACCGCGCTGCCCATATGACCAGTCCGGGACAGCCCGAACAGGGTATACGTAAGCCAATCCGCAAGAGGTTGGAGTGAGCAATACACCAGCCACCATGCCCCAACGAGGAGCACGGCCCATGCTATCCTTTTCATGAGAGGCGTCTTGTCCGGCTCATCCCCGCTGATGATTCCCTTGCTGTTTTCTGCTGTATCCATTGTCTCTGCCTTATTACATAGAGAAAAAAGGAATTACATTATCTGGCTTTTAATCAGGGCTTTCACCTTCTCGATGTCCGGCAGGGGTTTTCCCGAATGGACGACCTTCTCGTTGATCACCAGACCGGGCGTGCTCATGATGTATTTCACTATCTCCTTAATGTCCGTGACATAGTCTATTGTGGCATCCACTCCCAACTCGTTGACCGCCTTCTTGGTTGTTTCGAGAAGGTTTTTGCAGTTCATGCAGCCGGGGCCAAGAACCTTGAGCGTCATATCTGCCATAGATTTCACCTCTTTATGTTTTTATCTTTCCATGCTTGACGCAACAAAGACAAAAAGTGCGGCCTTGATGATTTTTTTACAGTCATCTCTTTTCTCCCTTGTTATCGTGTCATGACCATGCATCAATTCATGATCAAAAGAATTTTTTCTTGAAGTAGAGCGACAGGTCCACGAGGAGGATGAGCACGGGAACCTCCACCAGCGGGCCGATTACGGCGGCGAAGGCTGAGCCGTGGTTGATGCCGAAGGTGGCGATAGCCACGGCAATGGCCAGCTCGAAGTTGTTGGAGGCCGCCGTAAAGCTGAGCGTCGTCGTCTGCCCATAGGTGGCTCCCGCGCGCTTGCTCATGAAAAAGGTGACCAGGAACATGATGATGAAATAGATTAAGAGTGGAATGGCAATACGCAGCACATCGAACGGCAGCGCGACGATGTACTCGCCCTTCAATGAAAACATGACGACGATGGTGAACAGTAGGGCGATCAGGGTGAGCGGGCTGATCTTGGGAATGAACCTTTCGTGATACCACTGCTTACCCTTGGCCTTGATAAGCGTGAAGCGAGTGATCACCCCGGCGATGAACGGGATGCCCAGGTAGATGAAGACGCTGCGTGCGATCTCGGTGATGGTGATATTGACCGCCACGCCCTTGAGGCCAAACCAGGTCGGGAGCACGGTGATGAAGACATAGGCATAGACCGAGAAGAAGAGCACCTGAAAGATCGAGTTGAAGGCCACCAGGCCGGCACAGTATTCGCTGTCGCCCTGGGCCAGATCGTTCCAGACGATGACCATGGCGATGCAGCGCGCCAGGCCGATCATGATCAAGCCCACCATGTACTCGGGTTTGTCGTTCAGAAAAATAACCGCCAGGGCAAACATCAGGATCGGCCCCACAATCCAGTTCTGGACCAACGAGAGGCTCAGCACTCTTACATTCTTGAAGACCGGCCCCATCTCCTCATAGCGCACCTTGGCCAGCGGCGGATACATCATGAGGATGAGGCCTATGGCGATGGGGATGTTGGTGGTACCCACGCTGAACCGGTCCCAGAACCGGGCCGTGCCCGGCACAAAGTACCCCAGCAGGACACCAAAGGCCATGGCCAGGAAAATCCAAAGGGTAAGGTACCGGTCAAGGAACGAGAGGCGCTTCATGATACCCGGGTTCGATGCACTACTCATGCAAAACCTCCTGAGGCAGGGTTATACCCACTGTTCGCCGCTTGTGTAGGAGCGGCTTGAACAGCGATCTCTCTATACCTTCGCGCTAGGTTTTATCGTGCCTGAAGGCACTCCTACAAGGGCGAGAAAGGAGCACATTTTCATTACCATCACTTCCTGATGCAGCATGCGATCTTCATATGCTCGTCCGCGATATCACACACTGCCTGATCCACACAGGAGAGCATGGAGAGAAGGCACGGCATCTTGTTGGAGTAGTACACGTTGAGCCCTTCCTTCCTCGTTGCCACGAGCCCGGCATTCCTGAGAACTGCCAGGTGGCGTGAGGTGTTCGCCTCCTTTTCTCCGAGCATGGTTACGAGCTCGCCCACGGTCTTTTCACTTCCGGCAAGGGCCTCGAAGACCCGCACCCTCACCGGGTGCGCCAGGGCCTTTAAGATGTCCGCCTTCTTCTGTGCCGCGTCCATGTCTCTTTGGATATGCCTTGTGTCTCCAGACATTCTTCTTGCTCCTTTATTTACTATATTACCTTTTAGTAATTTACTTTGTTGGTGTCAAGGGCGATTTTCTGAAGTAATATCTGCTTCATTAAGCAAATCCCTGAAGACAAATGCCAACAGTGCCGGGGCTGCATCGACTGCGATGAGCTCCACTGCATATTCCACGCACAGGGCGACCCTGAAATGTGCCGCATGGACAAGTGCAAATATTGCACAGATTTTGTGAAAAAACAGCGGCTTTACATGAACAATGTCGGATAGGCCGTCTTCTTCGAGCATGATTACGAGAAATCAACGTAGGCATCCTGATGGGCCTGCACGGCCCCTTTGTACAGATCCATACCCCGATCAGTCAGCCCCGGGCTGGATCTTCCCTTTAGATGTGGAATTCTTCATGAAGAGCACAAGTGGGATGAGGATGATCATCATCCACGTAAGGAGATAGAATACGTCTGCAAAAGAGAGCATGGCAGCCTGCCTGATCATATTCTCATACATAATGCCGAGTCCGCCATGATTGGCCGAGGAAGGATCTATCCCTTTTTGCTGCAGGAGGGTGGCGCCCTGCTGGGCACGCAGTGCGTACATGGGGTCATACGGGGTCAGGTGGTCTACCAGACGGGCCTGGTGAAACTGGGACCTGCGGCTTACCATGGTCGTGACAATAGCAATCCCGATGCTGCCTCCAATATTTCTGACGAGATTGTATAAGGCGGTGGCATTGCCCATGTCTTCTTTTTTAATGTCGGCGATAGTCAGGGTGGTGAGTGGGATAAAGAGCATGCCCATGCCGATGCCCATAAAGATCCTGGGCCACAGAACCGTCCCGAAATCCACACCCAGGGTGAACCCGGCCATAAGGAGTGTGGAATATGCAGTGAAGAGTATTCCGAATATGACAAAAACCTTCGGGTTGTATCGATGGAGAAACCTGCCCACAAGGGGCATGGTTATAAGGTTCGCCACGCCCCCGGGCGCCAGCACCAAGCCCGCCAGGCTCGCAGTGTAGCCCATGAGCGTCTGGAGATAGATGGGCAGCAGCACAAGCGTTCCGAAGAGGTTTGCCATGAAGACAAACATGGCGATGTTGCCAAGGGTGTAGGAATAGTTCCTGAACACACTCAGATCCACAATGGGCCGCTCGGCATAGCGCTCCACGGCAACGAACAGGGCGAGAGAGAATACCGCGATAAGTGCCAGGGCAATCATGATGTTTGAATTGAACCAATCGAATCTCTGACCACGGTCAAGGAGGAGCTGGAGGCAAGCTACCCCAAGGCCGAGCAGGATGAGGCCCCAGTAGTCGATCTTCATTCGCATGCCCTTCATGTACGGGGGATCCACAATGACAAAGACCGCCATAATGACCGAGATGATACCAATGGGTATATTGATGAAGAACACCCAGTGCCAGGTGAGCACATCGGTTATCCACCCGCCGAGTACCGGACCGATAATAGGGCCAAAGCTGACACCGAGGCCGAAGATAGCCATGGCTATGCCATACTGCTGCGGAGGGAAAGACTCGAGCAGGATCGCCTGGGATAGCGGGGGCATTGCCCCTCCGGAGAGACCTTGTAAGATCCTGAATACTATGAGGCTCTCTATACTCCATGAGGCCCCACACAGAAAAGAGCTCACCGTAAATGCCACGATCGAAAAGATAAGGTAGCGTTTGCGGCCGATAAGCCTGCTGATCCACCCGGTCATGGGGATGATGACCGCATTTGCCGCCAGATACGCAGTGATGGACCAGGTGGCCTCGTCGATGCCTGCAGAGAGGCTCCCCCTAATATGGTCAAGGGAGACATTCACCACCGAAGTGTCGAGGACGACCATGAGCATGGGGAGCATCACGGTGGGTGCAACGAGCCACTTGTTCGGTTGGACCGGCAATGACGGGGCCATCACACTAAAGCCCCTGCCGTTACTCTCTCACCGCAATGGTGGGCTGAACCGACATACCCACGCGCAGGATGTGCCCCGGGTCAGCGGCCTTTTCCAGAATGATCTTCACGGGTATACGTTGCACCACCTTCACGTAATTGCCCGTGGCGTTCTCAGGAGGGAACAGGGAGAAGACGCTCCCGGTCCCGGCCATGATGCTGTCGACTGTTCCTGAGAAGGTCTTGCCGGGATACATATCTACCTTTATCTGAACCTTCTGGCCCGACTTTACCTTAGTAAGTTGCGTCTCCTTATAATTGGCAATAATCCATACATCATCCAAGGGAACAATCGCCATGAGCGGCTGACCCCCCTGCACCTGGTTGCCGACCTCAACATTCTTCTTGGTGATGTAACCCACCGAAGGCGCATATATCTTCGTATAACCCTGCATCAGACTCGCTAAGGCAAGCGCTTGCTTCTTCTGTTCCACGATGTACCCTTGAGACAGATGCGCTGCCTTGGACTGCTGGATAACAAGCTTCTGGGTCTCCAGGGAGGCTAAGGCCTGCTTGACCTGCTCGCGAGCAGCATCAACCTGGGCCCTTGCAACATCGTAAGCCGTTGTTGCCTTCTCGAGTGTCGCCTCGGCAAAGATCCCTTTGTCATAAAGCTTCCTCGCCCTTAACAGATCCTGATTTGCCTGCTTTAGATTGGCTTCCTGCAAAGCCAGTGTTGCCCGGGCTGTATCGATCTTTGATTGTATCTCGGCAAGCTGTTTGCCCGCTACATCTACCCGTGCGGAGAGCTCAGAGAACTTTGATTGCTCTGAGTCCACTGTTGCCTTGGCATCGCTGACCTTTACATCATAATCCTTGCTGTCGATCTCCAGGAGGAGCGCCCCTTTTTTTACCAACTGGTTGTCATGAACATACACATCCTTTACCGTTCCTGTAATCTTCGGGGCTATGGAATGGATACTGCCCGTCACATAAGCATCATCAGTGGAGATATAATATTTTGTGTGCCTGATATAGAAATAGAC
>Ga0209048_10005715_pt1 | contig 11723 bp, 6 predicted proteins | sample FrelakmetCRP12CR_FD_187146 | JGI IMG/M metagenome (GOLD analysis project Ga0209048, IMG submission 187146) | Freshwater lake sediment microbial communities from the University of Notre Dame, USA, for methane emissions studies - CRP12 CR (SPAdes)... | ecosystem: Environmental > Aquatic >... | reverse complement strand
CGCCTTTGGTGGGTGGGCGGCCCTGACGTGGCCCCAATGCGCCCAGCCCCCCCCCGGGCCCCCGGGGGGTCAATCGCCGAGCGAGATACCGAGTTCTCGGCAGGTGAGCAGCGTGTCCCCGTCCAGTGGGACGCGCTTGATGCCCACCACGGCGTCGGCGAGTGGGACGGCCTGCATCTCCGGCGGCCGGAAAGCCACCATGACGTCGCGTCGGCCTTCGCCGATGAGGCGCACCGCGGCCGAGCCGAAGCGCAGCGCCACCAGCCGGTCGAACGCCGTCGGGGAGCCGCCCCGCTGCAGGTGGCCGAGGACCAAAGACCGTGTCTCCTTGCCCGTGCGGCCCGTAATTTCCCTCGCGACCCACTCGGCGATGCCGCCCAGCAATGGCTCCAGGCGGCCCGGAAGGGCCTCCTGCCGGGTGAGGGGCGGGTCACCACGGCGGAGCGCCCCCTCCGCAGCGACCACGATGCCATAGCGCTTGCCCCGCCCCTCGTTCTCGGTGAGGTGCTGACAGACGCGGTCAATGTCGAAGGGAATTTCCGGCAACAGGATGACGTCCGCCGAGCCGGACAGCCCGCTGTGCAGTGCTATCCATCCTGCGTTTCGTCCCATCACCTCGACCACCAGCACGCGTTCGTGCGCGCTCGCGGTGGAGTGCAGCTTGTCAATGGCTTCCGTCGCGGTGGACACGGCCGTGTCGAAGCCGAAGGTGGCCATGGTGGCGGAGAGGTCGTTGTCGATGGTCTTCGGAACGCCCACGACCGGGAGTCCCTTCTGCGAGAGGCGATGGGCCAGCTGCATGCTGCCGTCGCCGCCCACCGCCACCAGGGCGTCGAGACCGAGTTTGCGGAAGTTGGCCAGCACCCGGTCCGACAGGTCCTCGTACTGCGTCTGCCCCGAGGACGGGTCCACCACCGGGTAGTGAAAGGGGTCGCCCCGGTTGGTGGTCCCGAGGATGGTACCCCCGTGAGCGACGATGCCGGCCACCCGTTCCGGGGTCAGGACGGTGATGCGGCTGACGTCCAGGAGGCCCGCGTAGCCGCTCTGGACGCCGAGGACTTCCCACCCACGCCGGTGCGCCGCCATGGTGACGGCGTAGATGGCCGCGTTCAGTCCCGGAGCGTCGCCCCCCCCGGTGTTGATGGCGATGCGCATCGGCTTCAGCCTCCCCCACCGAGAGGAAGCGCGCGTGTCTGGTTTCGAGCTGGCCGCACGCTTCGTCCCTCGTCTGCAGTACAAGCAGCGCCGGCGAGCGTAGACCGCACGCGCTGCCCCGCTCCAGCGATGTGGACGCCCGGCCCCGGCCTCGCGCTTCGCGCTCGAAGGATTTGCGCGCACACGCCTTTCCGCGCGAAAGCCGTGCACCGGGTGGCGTGTGCGCTAGCAGACCGGCGCTGCGCGCAAGAAGGTTTCGCGGCATCGCCGTGACGCACTGCAGTAGGCTCCCCGCGTGGCCGGCCGTCACCACGTCATTCTCGTGCCCGGTTTTTTTGGCTTCGCCAACCTGGGCGACTTCGCCTACTTCGGCCACGTCCGGGACTTCCTGGCGGACGTGGGTCCGGCGCTTGGGCTGGATGGAGAGATTCGCGTCTCGTTGACCGAGCCGACGTCCTCCCTGCAGCGTCGCGCGGCGCTGCTGGCAGAGGCCGTCGCCGCACTGAACCACAGCGCCGAGGGGCGCATCAGCCTGGTCGGACACTCCTCGGGGGGCCTCGACGCCCGGCTGCTGCTCACCCCCGGTGTCAGGTTACCCACGTCGGTGGACGTGGAACGGTGTGCCGCCAGCGTCCATGCGGTGGTGACGGTGGCCACGCCACACTATGGCACCCCGCTCGCCCAGCACTTCACCACGCTCTTCGGGCAGAAGCTGCTCGCCCTGCTGTCACTGGCGACTGTCTACACCTTGCGCACGGGCAGGCTGCCGCTCGGGTTTGTCCTCCGCCTCGCGCGCTTGCTCCGGCGGCCCGACGCACGTCCGGCCGGCGTCGTCGACCAGCTTTTCCTGCAGCTGCTCGGCGACTTCTCCGGAAAGCGCCGACAGGCCATCGAGAAGTTCTTCCGCACCGTGGGAAGTGACCAGGGGCTCGGCGCCCAGCTGGCGCCGAGCACCATGGAGGCCTTCAACGCCTCCACCCCCGACCGCCCGGGCGTCCGGTACGGGACGGTGGTGACGCGGGCACGGCCACCGGGCGTCCGTTCCTTCCTGCGCGCCGGCATCGGCCCCTACGCACAGGCGACGCACGCCCTCTTCGTCGTGCTCTACCGCTTCGCCGCCGGTCGTCCGGGGGACCCGCCGACACAGCTGACGCCTGCGGACCTGGCGGCCTTGCAGAAGGCCTACGGCCGGGTGCCCGACCACCGCGCCAACGACGGCATCGTCCCCACCTTGAGTCAGCTGTGGGGGGACATCATCGCCGCGGTGTGGGCCGACCACCACGACGTCATCGGCCATTTCGAGCGGCCGACCCACGTGCCCCGGCACTTCGACTGGGTTGCCTCCGGCACTGGCTTCGATCGCCCGCACTTCGAGGCGGTCTGGCGCCAGGTGGCGGCGTACCTGACCGGGGCCTCCGCAGCCTCGCGCTAGGAGGGGGCCGCCGCCGTTCCGCCCGCCGGCGTCGTCGCCTGCCAGCGCTTGCGGTGCCGGGAGAAGCGGTCGAGGGCGAGGTAGATGACCGGCGTCGTGAAGAGAGTCAGCACCTGCGAGAAGAGCAGCCCGCCGACGATGCTGATGCCGAGGGGACGGCGCAGTTCCGAACCCAGGCCGGTGCCCAGTGCAAGGGGGAGCGCTCCGAGGAGCGCGGCCAGCGTGGTCATCATGATGGGCCGGAAGCGAAGCAGGCTGGCCTGGTAGATGGCATCGCGGGGGGACAGCCCCTGGTCGCGCTCGGCCTCGATGGCGAAGTCAATCATCATGATGGCGTTTTTCTTCACGATGCCGATGAGCAGGATGATGCCGATGAGCCCGATGACGTTGAACTCGACGTGACACACCATCAGGGCCAGCAGCGCGCCCACGCCCGCAGTCGGCAGGGTGGAGAGGATGGTGAGGGGGTGCACGTAGCTTTCGTAGAGCACGCCAAGCACGATGTAGACGGTGAGCAGCGCCAGCAGGATGAGGAGGGGCTGGCTGGCAAGCGAGTCCTGGAAGGCCTGGGCCGTTCCCTGAAAGCCGCCGATGACGCTGGCCGGCATTCCGATGGAGTCCTTGGCCTTCTGGATGGCGGCGACCGCATCGCTCAGCGACTTGCCCGGAGCGAGGTTGAAGGAGAGGGTGATGGACGGGAACTGGCCCTGGTGGTTGATGGCCAGGGGCACGGTGCTCGGCCGATGGACGGTCAGCGATCCGAGCGGAACGAGGCCCCCGGAGGCGGACCGGACGTACAGCCGGTCGAGGCCGTCCGGTGTCTCGAGAAACTCCGGCTTCACTTCGAGGACCACCCGGTACTGGTTCAGCTGGGTGTACGTGGTTGCCACCTGCCGCTGGCCGTAGGCGTCGTACAGCGTGTCGTCGATGAGCTTGGTGGAGATGCCCATTCGCGACGCGGTGTCGCGGTCGATGTCCACCGAGAGCTGCAGCCCGTTCGTCTGCTGGTCGCTCGCCACGTCCTTCAGGGTGGGCATCTTCTGCATCTCAGCCAACAGCCGCGGCGCCCAGGTGCGCAGCACGTCCAGGTCCGCCGCCTGCAGCGTGTACTGGTATTGGGTCCGGGAGGCGCGGCCCCCAATCTTCACGTCCTGCGCCGCCTGCAGGTACAGGGCAATGCCCTGCACCTGGCTCAGCTTCGGCCGCAGCCAGTTGATGACGTCATCGGCCGTCCGCTTCCGCGGTGGGCGCATGTTGAGCTGGACGAAGACGAAGCCGGTGTTGGTGGTGCCGCCGCCGATGAACGAGTTGTTGTGGTCGACGTCCGGGCTCGTCTGCACCACCGCATTCACCGCCATCTGCCGCTGGCGCATCGCGTAGAAGGACACGTCCTGGGGGGCGTCCGAGGTGCCAATCAACAGGCCGTTGTCCTGCTGCGGGAAGAGGCCCTTTGGGATGAGGATAAAGAGCACCACCGTGAGCGCCACCGCCAGGCCCACCACGGCCAGCATGGCCCGGGTGTGTCCCAGCACCCAGGTCAGCCCGCGCCCGTAGTGGGCCAGCGTGGCCTCGAAGAAGCGCTCGGTCCAAACGTACAGCCGCCCGTGCTTCGTCTCCCCGTCGCCCAGCAGGCGCGCGCACATCATCGGAGTGAGGGTGAGCGAGACCAGCATCGAGACGCCAATCGCCACGCTCAGCGTCACGGCGAACTCGCGGAAGAGCCGACCGACGACGCCCTGCATGAGCAGGATGGGGATGAAGACCGCCAGCAGGGACACCGTCATCGAGACGATGGTGAAGCCAATCTGCTTGGCCCCCTTGAAGGCGGCCGCCATCGGTGTTTCGCCCAGCTCGACGTAGCGGGCGATGTTCTCGGTGACGACAATGGCGTCATCGACCACGAACCCGGTGGCGATGGTGAGCGCCATCAGCGACAGGTTGTTCACGCTGTAGCCGAGCAGGTACATCACCGCGAAAGTGGAGACCAGCGACAGCGGGACCGCGACGCTCGGGATGGCCGTGGCGCGCAAGGAGCGCAGGAAGACGAAGACCACCAGCACAACCAGGAAGACGCTGAGGACGAGCGTCCTCTCGACGTCGCGCACCGAGCCGCGAATGGTCTGCGTCCGGTCAAGTGCCACCTCGATGTTGATGCCCGGGGACATCGAGCTTTTCAACAGGGGCAGCAGCGCCTTCACCCGGTCGTTGGTGTCGATGATGTTGGCGCCCGGTTGGCGCCGGACGATGATGAGCACCGAGCGCACGCCGTTGGTCCAGGCCGCGGTCCGGTTGTTTTCCACGTCGTCGAAGACCGTGGCGACATCTCCCAGCCGGACGATGGCGTTGCCGGACTGGGCGAGGACCAGCGGCCGGTAGGCGGCGGCCCCGAAGAGTTGGTCGTTGGCCGCGACCGACCGGGCCTGAGACGCGCCGCTGAGCGTGCCCTTGGGTTGGTCCAACGTGGCGACGCCCAGGGCGCTGCGCACGTCTTCGAGCGTCAGTCCCACGCCCGCCAGCGCGGCCGGGTCGACCTGCACGCGGACGGCGGGCTGCTGCCCGCCCCCGACGGTGACCTGGCCGACTCCGTGCACCTGGGAGATTTTTTGCGCGAGAATGCTGATGGCCGCGTCGTAGACCTGCGCCAGGGGAACGGTGTCCGACGTCAGAGAGAAGATGAGGATGGGCGTGTCCCCTGGATTCACCTTCTGGTAGCTGGGCCGGCGCGGCAGGTTGCTGGGGAGCTCGGCCGAAGCCGCATTGATGGCGGCCTGGACATCCCGGGCCGCGGCGTCCACGTCCCGGTCCAGGTCGAACTGCATGGTGATGGAGGCATTGCCGAGGGTGCTCGACGACGTAATCTCATTCACCCCTGCGATGCGGCCGAAGCGGCGCTCGAGAGGCGTTGCTACGGCCGACGCCATCGTCTCGGGACTCGCCCCCGGCAAGGACGCATTGACGTTAATGGCCGGGAAGTCGACGCGCGGAAGCGGCGCCACTGGCAGCTGGCTGTAGGCGACGCCGCCGGCCAGCAACAACGCCGCGGCCAGCAGCGAGGTGGCGATGGGACGGCGGATGAAGGGGGCGGAGATGCTCACGGCGCGGGCTGAGGCTCCACGGCGGGTCTGGGCGCGCGGCGGGCCCGGAACCACCGGTCCAGCCGTTCCATGTAGAGGTAGATGACGGGCGTCGTGTACAGCGTCAGCACCTGGGAGATGAGAAGTCCGCCGACGATGGTGATGCCGAGCGGACGGCGCAGCTCGGAGCCGGTGCCGCTGCCCAGCGCCAGCGGGACGCCCCCGAGGAGCGCCGCGAGCGATGTCATCATGATGGGGCGGAAGCGCAGGAGGGACGCCTCGAAGATGGAGTCGCGGGGAGAAAGCCCGCGGTCCCGTTCGGCCTCCAGCGCGAAGTCAATCATCATGATGGCGTTCTTCTTCACGATGCCGATGAGCAGGATGATGCCGATGAGGGCGATGACGCTGAACTCGGTCCCGGTCAAGATGAGGGCCAGCAGCGCGCCGAGTCCGGCGGAGGGCAGGCTCGAGAGGATGGTGATGGGGTGGATGTAGCTCTCGTAGAGCACGCCGAGGACAATGTAGACGGTGATGAGTGCCGCGAGGATGAGGATGGGCTCGCTGGCCAGCGACTCCGAGAATGCCTGCGCCGTCCCGCGGAAGGACGCGTGGAGGCCGGGGGGCACGTTCATCTCGGCTGTGGCCCTCTCAATGGCGGCGACGGCGTGCCCCAGGGCGACCTTCGTCGCCGTGTTGAAGGAGAGCGTGACGGCTGGGAACTGACCTTGGTGCGCGATGGTCAGCGGTGACACGGTCTGCTTCATCTTGACGAAGGTCGACAGGGGAATCTGCTCCCCGGTCGGGGCGCGCACGTAAATCCTCTCCAGCGCCTCCGGTCCGGTGCGGTATTCGGGCTCCACCTCGAGGATGACCCGGTACAGGTTGAGCTGGGTGTAGATGGTCGACACCATCCGCTGTCCGAAGGCGTCGTACAGCGTGTCGTCGATGGCCTGGGTCGAGACGCCGAGGCGCGAGGCCGTGTCGCGATCAATCACCAGCGATGTCGTGAGGCCGCCGACCTCCTGGTCGCTGGCGACGTCCTTCAACTCGGGCAGCGTTCGCAGCTTGTCGAGCAGCAGCGGTGCCCAGTGTGCAAGTTCCTCCGGGTCGGCGTCCTCCAGCGTGTACTGGAACTGCGTCCGGCTGAAGCGGCTGTCGATTTGCAGGTCCTGCACCGCTTGAAGGTAGACCGAGATGCCCTGCAGCGCCGCCAGCTTGGGCTGGAGCCGGTTGATGACGGCCTCCGCATTCGCGTTGCGCTGGGCCCGGGGTTTCAGCGAGATGGAGAGCCGGCCGGCGTTGGCGGTGGCGTTGGTGCCGTCGGCCCCGATGAACGAGGCGACGCTGTCGACGGCCGGGTCCTGCAACACCACCTCCGCTGCCGTTTGCTGCAACTGCATCATCTTTCGGAAAGAGACGTCCGGAGCGGCCTGGGTGACCCCGAGCAGCAGGCCAGTGTCCTGCTGCGGGAAGAAGCCCTTGGGGATGACGACGATGAGCAGGACCGTCAGCAGGAAGGTGCCGATGGTGACGAGGAGGGTGGTCAGCTGGTGGTCGAGCACCCGGCTGAGGGTTCTCCGGTAGAAGCGGAGCATCGCCTGGACGCCCCGGTCGGACAGCTGGACCAGCCTGGGGCGCTGGTTGAGCGGCACCTCAGGCTTCAGCATGTAGGCGCACATCATCGGGGTCAGCGTCAGGGAGAGGACGGCTGACACGACGATGGCCACGGCCAGGGTCACGGCAAATTCGCGAAACAGCCGGCCAATGACGCCGGTCATGAAGAGCAGGGGAATCAGCACCGCCACCAGCGACACCGTGAGCGAGACGATGGTGAAGCCAATCTGCTTGGCGCCCTTGAGCGCGGCATCCAGGGGGGAATCGCCGGCTTCGATGTAACGGGCGATGTTCTCAATCATCACGATGGCGTCGTCGACGACGAAGCCCGTCGAGATGGTGAGCGCCATCAACGACAAGTTGTTGAGGCTGTAGCCGACCAGGTACATCACGCCGAACGTGCCGACCAGCGAGAGGGGAACGGTGACGCTGGGAATTGCGGTCGCGCGGAGGTTGCCGAGGAAGAGAAAAATCACCGCCATCACCAGGAAGATGGTGAGCACCAGCGTGAATTCCACGTCCTCGACAGACGCGCGTACCGTCTCGGTCCGGTCGCTGAGAATCTTGATTTCAATGCCCTGCGGCAAGGAGGCCTGCAACCGTGGGAGCAACGCCTTCACCCGGTCGGCGACGGCGATGACGTTCGCGCCGGGCTGGCGCTGCACGTTGAGGATGATGGCCCGGTCCTGGTTGGCCCAGCCTGCCAGTTGCGTGTTCTCGACGTCGTCGATGACGCGGGCGACGTCGGTGAGGCGCACCGGCGCGCCGCTACGGTAGGCGAGGATGATGGGCCGGTAGGCGTCGGCTTTGAGGAGCTGGTCGTTGGTGGCCAGCGTGTACTCCTGGCGCGGGCCGTCCAGGGTGCCCTTCGGCTGGTTGACGTTGGCGGCGACCAGCGTCTGGCGCACGTCTTCGAGGCTCAGGCCCGTGCCGGCGAGGGCGGCCGGGTCCACTTGCACCCGAACGGCCGGCTTTTGCCCTCCGCTCAGCGTCACCAGGCCGACGCCCGAGACCTGGGAGATTTTCTGGGCCAGAATGGAATCCGCGTAATCGGCCACCTGGGGTAGCGGCAGGGTCGTCGAGCTGATGGCCAGGGTGAGGATGGGCGAGTCCGCCGGGTTGCTCTTGCTGTAGGTGGGAGGGGTCGGCAGCGTCGGGGGAAGCAGGTTGCTGGCAGCGTTGATGGCCGCCTGCACATCCTGCTCGGCCGCGTCAATGCTGCGGTCCAGGTCGAACTGCAGGGTGATTTGCGAGCTGGCCTCGCTGCTCACCGACGTCATCTGCGACAGGGACGGCATCTGGCCGAACTGACGCTCGAGCGGTGTCGTGACCGCGGACGCCATCGTCTCGGCGCTCGCGCCCGGCAGACCGGTGGAGACGACGATGGTTGGGTAGTCCACCTGGGGCAAGGCGGCGATGGGCAGTTCGCGAAACGCCACCAGGCCCGCCAGGAGCAGACCCACCATCAACAGGGTGGTGGCGACCGGCCGCCGGATGAACGGCTCGGAGATGCTTGTCACGGTTTGGCGGTCGTCGGCGGCGCGGCGGGCGCTCCCGACCCCTCCACCGAGCGGGCCAAAACCTTGCTCCCGGCGCGGATTTGGTTGGTGCCGTCGACGACGACTTGTTCGCCCGCAGCGAGGCCGCCCTTCAGCAGGGTCTGGTCCCCTTGGGTGGTTTCGATGTCCACCGGTCGCACCGAGACGGTGGAGTCGCCCCCGACGACGTAGACGAAGGGGCCCTTCGGGCCGCGCTGGATGGCCACCGTGGGAACGACGATGGCGCCTTGGCGCGTCGTCAGGAGCAGCCGTGCCTTGACGAACTGGTTCGGCCACAGGACGTTGGCTGGATTGGGAAACACGGCCTTGAGCCGGATGGTCGCGGTGGTCTGGCTAATCTGGTTGTCGATGAGGAGCACCTTCCCGGTCGCCAGCTTGGTCCCGCCGTCACGGCTCAGAGCCTCCACGGTCAACTCGCCCTTGGCCATGGCCCCGGACACCGCCGGCAGGTCGTCCTGGGGCAGGGTGAAGATGACGGCGATGGGGTCGAGCTGGGTGATGACGACGATGCCCGTTGCATCCGCGGCGTGCACGAGGTTGCCCGGGTCCACCAGGCGGATGCCGGTCACGCCATCGACCGGGGAGACGATGTGGCTGTAGTCGAGGTTGAGCTTTGCAGTCTCGACCTGGGCCTGGTCAATCGCCACCGTGGCGGCGAGCTGGTCGACCTGGGCTTGCTGGTCGGTGGCCTGCTGCTTGGCGATGAGGTTCTGCCGGCTGAGCTCGTCATAGCGCTCGAGGTTGAGCCTGGCGTTGACCAACTGGGCCTGGTCGCGCGCGACGGTGGCCATCGCCTGGTGGAGCGCTGCCTCGAACGGGCGGGGGTCGACCTGGGCAATCAGCTCGCCCTTCTTCACCTTCTGCCCTTCGACGTAGAAGACCTTGTCCAGGCGGCCGTCGACCTGGCTCTTCACCGTCACCGTGTACAGGGCCGTCACTGTGCCCAAGCCCTCGAGGTAGATGGGCACGTCCTTCTGGACGACGGAGGCCACGGCCACCGGCACCGTCCGGACGTCGGTGGGGGGCGCCTTGGCCTTGAGGCCTGGATGGCCGGCCATCTGCCAGACCACCCCGCCCAGCACAAGGACGCCCACCGCGCTGAGAATCCAGCGTGTTCGACGGCCAGCGCGTGGCGCGGCTGGGACGTCCGGGACCGCTGCGGCTGCTGGTCGTTCCGTTTGTGTTTTCATCATCGACGTCCCAGGGCGGCGAGCAGCTGCGCTCGCGCCGTCGCGAGGTTGAATCGAGCCTGTACCAGCTGTGCGCCGGCATTGGTGGCTGCGACCTGCGAGTCGCTCAGCTCGATGATGCTTCCCACGCCGGTCTGGTAGCGCGCCTCGGCGAGGCGGAGCTGTTCCCGGGCGTTGACCAGCGCGTCCTCCGACGCCGTCACGGCTTCCTTGCTTCCCGCCAGCGTCGCGTCTGCTTGCTCCACATCGAAGCGGACCTGGAGCTGTTCGGCGGTGAGCTGCGCGTTGGCATTGTCCAGGTTGCTCTGTGCCTGGTGGACGGCGCCCGGCGTCTTAAGGCCGTCAAAGAAGTCCCAGGTCGCCTGCAGCCCGAAGTCCCACGCGGGTCCCAGCTGATTCAGGGCCGGTCCGGCTTCGCCCAGGCTGCCGAACAGTGAGAAGGCGGGCAGGTAGCCGCCCCGGGCGGCGCGCAGCGCCAGGTCCTGGGCCTCCACTGTCTTCATGCCGGCGATGAGTTCCGGCCGCTCGTGCAACGCGATGTCCGTGAGCGCGTCCACCGACTGGGTTTCCCCGGGGAAGGATGGGAGCTCCTCGTTGGCGACCTCATAGTCGGTGCCCTGCACGACGCCCATGGTCTGATTCAGCTGGGCCTTGGCAATCCGGTAGTTGTTCTGCGCCTGGATGAGGGCCACCCGGGCGTTGGCCACGTTGGTGCGGGCTTGGGCGAGCGCGATTGGGGGCTGGGTACCAACCTTGACGAAGCCGTCCGTCTGCGTCTGGTGCTTAATCTGGTTGGCCAGGGTTTCCTCCTGCACGGTGACCAGCGCCCGGTAGGCCTGCGCCTGGAAGAAGGCCTTCCGGACGTTGAGGATGGTCTGCAGCGTGGTCGCCTGCTGGGTGGCCTGAAGGGCGGAGACGTTGGCGTAGGAGGACCGCGTCCGGTCCACCGACTGGAAGTCCCAGATGAGCTGGGTGCCATTCAGCGAGAACGTGAAATTGTTGCGCACCTTGCTACCGGAGACCCCGACGGAGCCGCCGCCACTCTGCACCCCGGTCGAGCCGTACAGGCGCTCGCCGATGGCGGACGCATTCAGCTGGGGCAAGAGGCTCGCCCGCGTCTGCTCGGCGGCGCCCTGGGCTGAGCCGACACTCGCCTGCGCGGACAGCAACGTCGGGCTTTGCTTCAGCGCTAGGTCGACGGCCTGGTCCAAGTGCAGCACGGAGGACGCCGGTGGACTCGTCTCCGCGGCTGAGACCGGACCAACCGCCAGGGCGGTCAGCAGCCAACCAAGACGCGTCGCACTGGGGGTGGCAGGGAAGGAAAGCACGTGGGCGGGTTGACCATAGGCGGGGCCCCCCGGCCTTGCCGGGCGAGCTGACGGGAGGCCACTCTCCTCGGACGAGCGCCTCGCTGGCCTGGACGAAAGGTATGCCAAGGCCCCTCAGCCCCGTCGCAGCCAGGCTGCATCGGCCAGCAAGCTGTCGCGCACCGCCTGCAGACGGTCCCGGGAGACCGGCACGTGGACACCCGATGCATCTCCGCCCAGCCCAGTTCCCACGAAGAGGCGGGTCTCGGTGCCATCCCGCTCCAGTTCCTTCACATGGGCCGGGTTGACCAGCCAGTTGCGGTGGACCCGGGTGAGCGCCCGTCCGAAGGACAACTCGATGGCACTCAACGAGAGGTCCATGTCGAAGCGAC
>Ga0209048_10005714_pt1 | contig 11725 bp, 11 predicted proteins | sample FrelakmetCRP12CR_FD_187146 | JGI IMG/M metagenome (GOLD analysis project Ga0209048, IMG submission 187146) | Freshwater lake sediment microbial communities from the University of Notre Dame, USA, for methane emissions studies - CRP12 CR (SPAdes)... | ecosystem: Environmental > Aquatic >... | reverse complement strand
ACGCCCGGTTCTTAGGGGGGATGGCTCGGTAACGAGCTGTCCCTACCCGACAAAGCGAGCCGTCGTTGCTGTCCGAGGCCCGTTTAGCGCAAGCTGACGGGCTTTTTGCATTGGACGATGCCATGTCACGCAAACCGGGTTTCACTACCTCGATCCTGCACAGCGATCGCGAAGCGCCGATCGAACACGGGTCGCTGCACAAACCTCTGCACGTTTCGGTCGCCTACGGCTACCGCGACGCCCGCGAGCTCGCAGCGGTATTCCAGGGCAAGGCGCAGGGCTACGCCTACGGCCGCCAGGGCAATCCCACGGCGGCGGCGCTCGAGGAAAAGGTCAACCGCATGGAGGCGGGCGTCGCCACCGTGTGCTTCGGCACCGGCATGGCGGCCATCGGCGCGATCATGCTGGCGCTGCTGCGGCAGGGCGATCATGTCGTCGCCAGCTCGTTCCTGTTCGGCAACACCAATAGCCTGTTCAACACCCTCGAGACGCACGGCACCGACGTGAGCTTCGTTGACGCGACCGACGTGCGCGCGGTCGAAGCGGCGCTGACGCCGAAGACGCGCATCGTGTTCGTCGAGACGATCGCCAACCCACGCACGCAGGTCGCGGACCTGGCGCGCATCGGCGCGTTGTGCGCGGAGCGCGGGCTGGTCTACGTCGTCGACAACACCATGACGTCGCCGTACCTGTTCCTGCCGAAATCGGTCGGCGCGAGCCTGGTCGTCAATGCGCTGACCAAGTACATCGGCGGTCACGGCAACGCGCTGGGCGGCAGCATCACCGACACGGGAGTCTTCGACTGGACGCGTTATCCGAACATCTACGACGCCTACAAGGGCCCGAAGCAGGCGATGTGGGGCATCACCCAGATCCGCAAGAAGGGGCTGCGTGACTGGGGCGGCACGCTGGCGGCTGAACAGTCGCATCACCTCGCGGTGGGCGCCGAAACGCTGGCCCTGCGTATGGATCGGTCATGCGCCAACGCGCTGGCGCTAGCGCGTTTCCTCGAAGGGCACGCCAGGGTGCGCTCGGTCTACTACCCCGGACTGGCGTCGCATCCGCAGCACGCGCTGGCCACCGAGTTGTTCAGCCGCTACGGGGCACTGCTGTCGTTCGAGCTGGACCCTTCGCTCGATTGCTTCGACTTCCTCAATCGCCTGGTGAACGTCGTGCTGTCGTCGAACCTGGGCGACAACCGAACGCTGGCGATTCCCGTCGCGCACACGATCTTCCACGAGATGGGCGCCGAGCGGCGCGCGAGCATGGGCATCGCCGATTCGTTGATCCGCGTGTCGGTCGGCATCGAGGATCAGGCAGACCTGTTGGGCGACTTCGAGCGGGCGCTGGGCTGAGATTCGTCGCAGTCTGGTGCAGGCTTTGCCCTGCGCGGTTTCGCCGCAGATGCCCGGTGCGCCGCGTTGGCCGCACGCTTGCTACCCGACGTGCGGAGTAATGCCGGCTGGCGCGACCTCGAGATAGCTGCCCACGCGATACCAGTCCGCCAGCACCCAGCGCTCGCCGGCGCGGCCATCGATCGAGACTTCATGGCGCGCCGGCCGGTGCGTGTGTCCGTGGATCAGGCGTGTCACGCCGTGCTCGCGCATCGCCGCGACGACCGCGTCGGCGTTGACGTCCATGATGGCTTCGGTCTTGCGCGCGCTGGCGCGCCGGCTGCCGAAGCGCAGCAGCGCGGCGACGCCGCGGCGGACGAAATACGGCAGCGACAGCGCGCGGCGGCGACGATCGGGGTCGGCCCAGTAGCTGCGGAAGCGCTGGTACTCGACATCGTCGGTGCACAGCAGGTCGCCGTGCATGAGCAGCGTCGGCGTGCCGTGGAGATCGCGCACTACCGCATCGGGAAGGAGCTGCGCTCCGCAGGTCTTGGCGAAGCGCTCGCCGAGCAGGAAGTCGCGATTGCCGGTCTGGAGGTAGACGGGGATGCCGACCGCTGGCAGCTCCGCTAGCGCCGCAGCGACGGCTGCCGCCAGCGGTTCACGCAGCTGATCGTCGCCTACCCACGTATCGAAAAGGTCGCCGAGGATGTACAGCGCGGCCGCACCGCGCGCCGGCCCCTGCAGCAGCGCGTGCAAGGCGGCGACCATCTGCGGACGCGAGGGCGAAAGGTGCAGGTCCGAGATGAACAGTGTGGGTCGATGGTTCTCCGCCGCCATCGGCGTAGGTCTCACTCCCGCTCTTCGGCGCGCTCGATGACCACGTTTTGAGTCGGCACGTCCTGGTGTCCCCCGCGGTTGCCGGTGGGCGCGGCGGCGATATGGTCGACGACCTCCTTGCCGGCGACGACGCGGCCGAATACGCAATAGCCCCAGCCCTTGGCGTCGGGCGAGCGATGGTCGAGGAACGAGTTGTCGGCGACGTTGATGAAGAACTGCGCCGTGGCCGAATGCGGATCCGAGGTGCGCGCCATCGCCACCGTGTAATGGGCGTTCTTGAGCCCGTTGGTCGCCTCGTTGGCGATGCTCGCGCGGGTTGGCTTCTGCGCGAAGTCCGGCGCGAAGCCGCCGCCCTGGATCATGAAGCCGTCGATGACGCGGTGGAACAGCGTGTTGTCGTAATGCCCCGCTTTGACATAGGCGAGAAAATTGGCGGCGCTCTTCGGGGCGCGCGCCACGTCGAGCTCGATCGTGATCGGCCCGTGATTGGTATGCAGGATCACCATCGCGGGCCCTATGGGGTGACGATCGTCGCGCTCTTGATGAGCACGAGCGTCTTCGGCACGTCGGTCGGGAACATGCCCCCGGGACCGGTCGGAGTGCCCGCGATCTTGTCGACGACGTCCATGCCGGCGACGACCTTGCCGAACACCACGTAGCCGTAGCCCTGGGGCGTGGCTTCGCGGAAGTCGAGCCGCTTGTTGTCGGCGACGTTGATGAAGAATTGCGCATTGGCCGACTGCGGGTCGTTGGTGCGTGCCATGGCGATCGTGCCGGGCGCGTTGGACAGGCCGGCCTTGCGGCTGGCGTCGCCCTCGTGCGGGATCGGCGGCAGCGACCTGGGTTTCTCGGTAAAGTCCGCCGTGAAACCACCGGCCTGGATCATGAAGCCGGGAATGACACGATGGAACTGGGTGCCGTCGAACTGCTTCGACTTGACGTAGGCCAGGAAGTGCTCAACGGTCTTGGGAGCGGCGTCGGGATAGAGTTCGACACGGATCTTGCCCAGCGAGGTGTCGAGCTCGACTTGGGGATTGGCGGCCAGCGCCGGCGCCGCTGCGCCCAGGGTGAACAGTACGGCGCACAATAAGCTGATGCGGTTGAACATGGAAGGCTCCTTGCTTGGGGTTGACTGAGGACGTGCGACGGCGACGCCGTCACGCCGTCATTTGATGGGCTTGGGTGGCGCCAGGGACTTTGTCGCGGTCGGCTTGGGCACCACCGGCTTCGGGGCATTCGACGAAGGTGCCACGGCATAGAGTTCGCGCACGAGTGCCAGCTTGGTCTGCGCGCTCTTGTTGGTCTTGTCGAGCGAGAGCGCGCGATCGTATTCGGCGGCGGCAAGACGCGAGTACACGTCGCCAAGGTTTTCGTGGGCGACGGCGTAGTCGGGGCGGGCCGCCAGCGCGGTTTCGAGTTCGGTCTTCGCCATGTCGTAGCGGCCCTTTTGCGCCCAGATCACGGCCAGGTTGTTGTGGGGTTCCGGCAATTCGGGGTAGTCCTCGGTAAGGGCAATGTAGGTCGCCATCGCGTCGTCGACATCGCCCTGGTCGGTCTGCACGATGCCGCGCAGAAAGCGCGCCTGCGGATCCCTCGCGTTCTGCGCCAGCGCCGCATCGATCTTCGCTGTCGCCCCGGCGTAGTCGCCGTCGCGAATCAGGCGGCTGGCCTCGGCGAGGCCGGCGCTGAGGCCGGGTGGCGGGGGCGCCAGCAAAGTCCCGGCCGGTGGCAGCGGCGGGGCCTGCTGCCCGATCGCGACCGTGCCGAACAGTGCCGCTACGGCGAGGATGATGCAACGTGCGAACTTGATCATGCGGAGGCGCAACCAGGCGAGACGCGCATTTTAGCAGACCGCCCGCGGCAGGCGGTCGCGGCGGGGCCGGCGACTTGCCTCGGGCTGCGCCGCGTCGAGGCTCTCGATCCGCACCTGGTGCGGCTAGGGTTGCGACAAGCGCGCGATCGTCGCGTTGATGAGCTGGCGCGAAATGCTGACCGGTCCCGGCAGCTGCGGCAGCGCGTCGAGCGAAAACCACCGGGCGTCGGCGATCTCGGCGTCGCAGGGGCGCATGTCGCCGCTGACGTACTCGGCGTTGAAGGCGATCATCAGCGATTGCGGGAAGGGCCACGACTGGCTGCCGAAATAGCGCAGGTTGTCGACTTTGACGCCGACTTCCTCGAGCACCTCGCGGTGGATGCAGTCCTCGATCGATTCGCCGGCCTCGACGAAGCCGGCCAGCGCGCTGTACATCGAGTGGGGGAAGCGGGTGGAGCGGGCGAGCAACAGGTCGCGGCCACGGGTCACCAGGACCATCATCGCGGGCGAGAGCCGCGGATAGGCCGTGTACCCGCAACTGGGGCACTCCTTGGCGCGTTCGCTCTCCTTGTCGCGGGTCGGCGTGCCGCAGCGGCCGCAGAAGCGATGACTGCGGTCCCATTCGACCACCTGTGACGAGCGTCCCGCCAGCGCCAGATGCGCGTCGGGAATCTGCAGAAACAGCGACCGCAGGCCGCGCCACTGCATGCCCTCGGGCTCGTCGGGCGCGTCGCCGACGACGCGCAGGGCGAAGCAGTCGACGCCTTCCAGGCGGCCCAGGAAGAAGCGCGCGCCTTCGAGGCGGAGCAGCGTGGCGTCACCGACCGTGGGTAGCGTCGGCGGGTCGGTCGCGCGCACCAGGATGCGGTCGTCGCGCCAGACAAAGCACAGCGCCGCGGGCGATGCATGCTCCGGCATCACTACGCCGGGCTCGAACGCCGGCGGGGTGTTCATCTGCATGGCGGGTCAACGCAGGAAGCGCTCATCCTTGCCGATGACGGTAAGCTCGACGAACTTCGATCCGTTGTGGTCGGTGGGTGAGAAAGCGACCGTGTAGCCACCCAGGTCGACGTTGTTCATCCGTTCCATGGCGGTGATGAACTTGTCGCGCGTCAGGTCGGCACCCGCGCGGCGCAGGCCTTCGACGAGCACTTTGGCGGCGATGAAACCCTCGAGGCTGGTAAAGGAATAGTCCTGCTTGCCGGTGGCGGCCTCGAGGAGTTGCTGGTATTCCTTCACGATCGGCGCCGACAGGTTCCATGGGAAGGGCATGACCTGCGAGATGCCGACCCCGCGGCCCGCCGCGCCGGCTTCCTTGGCCAGCGCCTTGCTGCCGACGAAGGAAACGTTCATGAACTGCGGACTGTATCCAGCCGCACGCATCGCCTTGATGAAGGCCGCGCAGGACTTGTACGCCGAGATCATGATCACCGCCTGCGGGCTCGCCTTGCCGATCGACTGCACCGCTGCCGCGACATCGACCGTATTGCGTTCGACGGTTCCGGTGGCGACGATCTTCAGGTTGCGCTTGGCCATCGCGCGCTCGACGCCTGCCAGGCCTGCCTTGCCGTAGTCGTCGTTCTGGTAGAAGACCGCGATCTTGTCCAGCGTCTGGCCGACCATCTGTCCGACGATCTTTTCGGTTTCGTCGAAATAGCTGGCCCGGATGTTGAAAACGTAGCGGTTGAGCGGATTGCGCAGCGACTCCGCACCGGTGAAGGGCCCCACGAAGGGCACCCGCGCGGCGGTGAAGATCGGCTTCGCGGCGTTCGACGTCGGCGTCCCGACGTAGCCGAAGAGCAGGAATACGCCGTCGTCGATCAGTTTCTTCGTGTTGGCCGCGGCGCGGTCGCTTTCGTAGCCATCGTCGAGGCTGCGCATCTCGATCTTGCGACCGTTGACGCCACCGTTGGCATTGACGTAGCGGAAGTACGCGTTGGCGCCCGCGCGCATCTCGGTGCCGAGCTCGGACGCCGGTCCCGAGAAGGCGGCGGACTGTCCGATCAGGATCGTCGTCGGCGTGACTCCCGATTCGCCATGGGCCCCGAATGCTGCCAGCGCCAGCGCCAACCCGAGCAATCGTGCGATCGCGTGTTTCATCCGCCTCCCTTCCGCCGCCGGCGTCGGCCGGCGGGCAGATGTGATTACCGGTGTGCCTACGTAAGTGTCAGCGGAAGCACGCGCAGGCGTTGTCCAGTCGCCGCAGCGATTGCGTTGGCGACCGCCGGACCGATGACCGGCGTACCGGGTTCGCCGACTCCGGTGGGCTTTTCCGTGGACGGCATGATATGGACTTCGACCGCCGGCATCTCGTTGATGCGCAGCGGCGGGTATTGATGGAAGTTGGTCTGCTCGACAATGCCGTCCTTGAGCGTGATCGCACCGTGCAGCGCGGCGGACAGGCCGAAGCCGATGCCGCCCTCCATCTGCGCGCGAATGACGTCGGGATTTACGGCGATGCCGCAATCGACGGCGCACACCACGCGGTCGACGGTGAAGCTCTTGTCGGCCTTGACGGTGACTTCGGCGACCTGCGCGACGAAGGAATTGAACGATTCGTGGACCGCGATGCCGCGCCCGCGCCTCTCGCCGGCCTTGCCGGGCGCGAGCGGCGTGCCCCAGCCGGCCTTGGCCGCAGCGAGTTCGAGCACTCCCATATGGCGTGGGTGACCCGAGAGCAGCGCCTTGCGGAATGCCACTGGATCCTTGCCCGCGGCGACCGCTAGCTCGTCGACGAAGGTTTCGGTCGAAAACGCGGTGTGCGTCGAACCCACCGAGCGCCACCACAGCACGGGCACACCGAGCTTAGGCGAGTGCAGGTCAACCTGCAGATTGGGAATCGCATACGGCAGCGTCGACGCCCCTTCGACCGACGTCTTGTCGATTCCGTCCTTCACCATGAACGACTCGAAGGGCGTACCCCCGAGGATCGACTGTCCGACGATGCGGTGCTGCCAGGCGCCGACGTTGCCGTTGGCATCCAGCCCCGCCTTGATCGCGTGGTAATACATCGGGCGATAGTAGCCGCCCTGCATGTCATCCTCACGCGTCCAGACGAGCTTCACCGGCGCGGCGCCCTTGATCTGAGCCGCGATCATGGCCGCTTCGCGAACGAAATCGGACGCGGGATTGGCACGACGGCCAAAGCTGCCACCGGCAAAGAGCTGATTGATCTTGACCTGCTCGGGCTTGAGCCCGACGACTTCGGCGATCGCCGCCTGATCGGCGGTCTGAAACTGCTCTCCGTTCCACACTTCGCAACTGTCGGCGTCGAGCTTGACCACGCAGTTCATCGGTTCCATGGCGGCGTGGGCGAGATACGGGAACTCGTAACCGGCGGTCACGGTTTTCGCGGCGGTACCAAGCGCCTTCGCGGCGTCGCCATCGTTGCGGACCACCGTACCGGGCGTGGCGGCGCGAGCCTTGTAGTCGGCCATCATCTCGGCGGACGAGCCCTTGAAGGCCGACGCTTCGTCCCATTCGATCTTAAGCAGATCGCGGGCCTTTTTTGCCGTCCAGAACGAGATCGCGAGGACCGCCACACCCGTCGGGAGTTCGACGATGTAGCGCACTCCCGCGATCTTCCGCGCCTCGCCGGCGTCGAACTTGACGACCTTGGCGCCGAAGCGCGGAGGGTGCGCGACGACGGCAGTGAGCATTGCCGGCAGCTGCACGTCCTGTGTGAATTGGGCTGTGCCGTTCGACTTGGCGCGAGAATCGGTGCGCGGTACGTGCTTGCCGATGTAGACGAAATCCTTAGGGTCTTTCAACTTGACATCGGGCGGAACCGGCTCCTGGGCAGCGGCTGCGGCGAGCTCGCCGAAGGTCGCCTTCTTGCCGCTGGCGTGGGTGAGCACGCCTTGCTTGACGACGATCGATTCGGGCGGCACGTTCCAGCGCTTGGCGGCTGCCCCCACCAGCATGGCGCGCGCGGTGGCGCCGGCCTTGCGCAGCTGCTCGAAGGAATTGGCCATCGCGGTCGAGCCACCGGTACCTTGCATGGATCCGAACAGCAGGTTGTTGTAGAGCCTCGCATCGGCCGGCGCAGCTTCGACGCGGATTTGGCCCCAGGCGGCGTCCATCTCGTCCGCGACGACCGTGGGCAAGCCGGTGTAGGTCCCCTGGCCCATTTCCAGGTGCTTGACGATGACGGTGACCGTGTTGTCGCCGCCGACGCGCACGAAAGCATTCGGCTGCCACCCGCCGGCGGGCACGATGGGCGAGGCGCCCTGGCCGGGCCTCGCCGCCTGGCCAAAGGCCTTGCCGGGCAGGTAGAAGCCAAGCGTGAATCCAACCGCGCCGGTCGCGGAATTTCTCAGAAAGCGGCGCCGGCTGGAATCCGGCGATGAGCAATCGGGCATGGTGCGTTTACTCCGATAGAGGGCGCGTGCGGACTGGCGTTCAGGCAAGCGTCTTGGCGGCGTCTCGAATCGCTGCACGGATGCGGACGTAGGTCGCGCAGCGGCAGACGTTGCCAGCCATCGCGCTGTCGATATCGGCATCGGTCGGCTTTTTCTTCTTCGCCAGCAGCGCGGCGGCAGACATCACCTGACCCGACTGGCAGTAACCGCACTGGGGAACGTCGAGCTTCTCCCACGCCGTTTGCACGGCCTTGCCTTCCTTCGTCTTGAGGCCTTCGATGGTGGTGATTTCCACGCCGGGCTTGATCGCGGACAGCGGCAGCGTGCACGAGCGCGTTGCCACGCCATCGATGTGCACGGTGCACGCGCCGCACAGCGACATCCCGCAGCCGTACTTGGTGCCGGTAAGGTTGAGGTGGTCGCGCAGTATCCATAGCAAGGGGGTGTCATCGGGCAGGTTTACGGTATAGCGCTGGGCATTGACGAACAGCAGGGCCATGATCGCTCCGGGAATCGCCTCGAGGCGGCGCGCAAGACGGCGCGGCGCGGTGCCCGCATATCATAGGGGATTCCCACGGGCAGGGAAACTCCACCGCCCCCGATGTCCCTTTGGGCAACGCGTATAATGCGCGCTGCCCAACGTGGTTCAGGACACAGCGATGGAAGCGGAAAGAGTCAATATCCTCGGCAACCTCCTTGCCGATCTGCAGCGCCGAACTGCCGATCTGCGGAGGTATCTTTGACTTCGATGGCAAAGTCGCGCGCCTGACCGAAGTCGCCCGCGATCTCGAAGACCCGAAGATCTGGGACGACCAGAAACGGGCGCAGGAGCTGGGACGCGAGAAGAAGCTGCTCGACAGCGTGGTCACGACGCTGACCGATCTGGGCGCGCGGCTCAAGGATGGCGCCGAGCTGTTCGAGCTCGCCAAGGCCGAAGGCGACGACGCGACGCTGGTTGCGCTCGAGGGCGACGCCGCCGCGCTCGAGCGCATCGTTGCCGACATTGAGTTCCGCCGGATGTTCCACAATCCGATGGATCCGAATCCCTGCTTCATCGACATCCAGGCCGGCAGCGGCGGCACCGAAGCGCAGGACTGGGCGGCGATGCTCGAGCGCATGTACCTGCGTTATTGCGAGCGGCGTGGCTACAAGACCGAGGTCCTCGAGGAATCCGAGGGCGAAGTCGCGGGGCTCAAGAGCGCCAGCATCAAAGTGACGGGCGACTACGCCTACGGCTACCTGCGCACCGAAACCGGCATCCACCGGCTGGTGCGCAAGAGCCCGTTCGATTCGAACGCGCGCCGCCACACCTCGTTCGCGAGCGTCTTCGTCTACCCGGAAGTCGACGACACCATCGCCGTCGAGATCAACCCGGCGGACCTGCGCATCGACACCTTCCGCGCCTCCGGCGCCGGCGGCCAGCACATCAACAAGACCGATTCGGCGGTGCGCATCACGCACCTGCCGACCAACATCGTCGTGCAGTGCCAGAACGATCGCTCGCAGCACCGCAATCGCGCCGAGGCGATGGCGATGCTCAAGTCGCGCCTCTACGAACTCGAGCTGCGCAAGCGCCAGGCCGAGCAGCAGAAACTCGAGGACTCGAAGACCGACATCGGCTGGGGCCACCAGATTCGCAGCTACGTGCTCGACCAGTCGCGCATCAAGGACCTGCGCACGAACCACGAAGTCGGGAACACGCAGGCGGTGCTCGACGGCGGCTTGGACGAATTCATCGCCGCGAGCCTCAAGCAGGGGGTGTGAAGTGAACAATCCCAACCAGCCGCCGGCAGCGCCGCCGGACGAGAACCAGATCGTCGCCGAGCGCCGCGCGAAATTGAAGGCGCTGCGCGAGCACGGCCAGGCGTACCCCAACGATTTTCGCCGCGACGCGCTCGCGGGGGCGCTGCACGAGGCGCACGACGCGAAGTCGCACGACGAGCTCGAGGCCGCGCACCTGAGCGTCGCGGTGGCCGGCAGGATGCTGCTCAAGCGGGTGATGGGCAAGGCGAGCTTCGCCACGCTGCAGGACATGAGCGGAAGAATCCAGCTCTACATCACCACCGATGCGCTCGGTGCCGGCGCGCACGACGCGTTCAAGCACTGGGACCTGGGCGACATCGTCGCCGCCAGGGGCGTGCTGTTCAAGACCAAGACCGGTGAACTCAGCGTCAAGGTCACCGAATTGCGCCTGCTCGCCAAGGCACTGCGGCCGCTGCCGGAGAAATTTCACGGGCTGACCGATCAGGAACAGAAGTACCGGCAGCGCCACATCGACCTGATTACCAGTCCCGAGTCGCGACGCGTGTTCATGGCTCGCTCGCAGATCATCCAGGCGATCCGTGCTTTCTTCGTCGCGCGCGGCTATCTCGAGGTCGAAACGCCGATGATGCACTCGATCCCGGGCGGCGCGGCGGCGCGCCCCTTCGTCACGCATCACAACGCGCTGGACATGCAATTGTTCCTGCGCATTGCGCCCGAACTGTATCTGAAGCGGCTGGTCATTGGCGGGCTCGAGAAGGTTTTCGAAATCAACCGCAGCTTCCGCAACGAAGGCATCTCGACCCGGCACAATCCCGAGTTCACGATGCTGGAGTTCTACGAGGCGTTCCAGGATTACCGGTACCTGATGGACCTGACCGAAACGCTGCTGCGCGAGGTTGCCGTCAAGGTTTGCGGCACGACGAGCATCGCCTATCAGGGCGCGACGATAGACCTGGCCCGATCCTTCGACCGCCTGACGATGGCCGAAGCCATTGCCAAGTACAACCCGCGCCACACCGCGGCCGATTTGGCGCAGACGGATTACCTGAAATCGGCGCTTGAGGGTCTCCCCGTGGAGGTGTTTCCCAGCGACGGCATCGGCGTACTGCAGCTGAAGCTGTTCGAGGCGACCACCGAGGACAAGTTGGTGCAGCCGACCTTCATCGTCGCCCACCCGACGGATGTGTCGCCGCTCGCCCGCGCCAACGATGCCGATCCGGCAGTGACCGATCGCTTCGAGCTGTTCATGACCGGCCGCGAGTTCGCCAACGGTTTTTCCGAACTCAACGATCCCGAGGACCAGGCTGCCCGCTTCGCCGCCCAGGCCGCTGCCAAGGAAGCCGGCGACGAGGAGGCGATGCACTACGACGCCGACTACATCCGCGCGCTGGAATACGCCCTGCCGCCGACGGCGGGCGAGGGGATCGGCATCGATCGGCTGGTGATGCTGCTCACCGACAGTCCGTCGATTCGCGACGTGATCCTGTTCCCGCAACTCAAGCTCGAAACGTAACCACCGACACGAACGGCAGATTCGGCACGACAGATTCGGCACCTGGACATATACCCTATTGGGGTATATCCTGCGCGGATGGAGGCCGCTGTGCATCGCT